>Ga0207678_10001918_pt1 | contig 18985 bp, 17 predicted proteins | sample KBSC63metaG_FD_184319 | JGI IMG/M metagenome (GOLD analysis project Ga0207678, IMG submission 184319) | Corn rhizosphere microbial communities from Kellogg Biological Station, Michigan, USA - KBS C6-3 metaG (SPAdes) (version 2) | ecosystem: Host-associated > Plants > Roots > Rhizosphere > Soil ...
TGATCCAGGCGGCCGGACTCGATCCGAACAGCGTTCGCGTCGTGCTGCTCAACGACCCCGAGATCAACGCCTTCGTCGCGACCGGCCAGACGGTCTATATCCAGTCGGGGCTGATCCAGGCGGCGGACAACGTCAACCAGCTGCAGGGCGTGATCGCGCACGAGCTTGGGCATGTCGCGGGCGGCCACTCGATCCGGCTGCAAGAGGGCGCCAACGAAGCGACCGGCATTTCGATCGCGACGATGGTCCTCGGTGCCCTGGCGATCGCCGCCGGCGCGGGCGAGGCCGCAATGGGCATCATGGCCGCTGGCCAGCAGGCGGCGATGGGCAAGTTCCTCGCCTTCTCCCGCGCCCAGGAAGCGACCGCCGACCAGGCAGGAGCGCTCTATCTTTCCAAGTCGGGCATCAGCGGCAAGGGCATGCTGGATTTCTTCGGCAAGCTCCAGAACCAGGAATACCGCCTCGCGATCTACGATACCGACAGCTACGCGCGGACCCACCCCTTGTCGTCCGAGCGGATCGAGGCGCTGCAGGCGAAGTTCAAGGCGGACCCGGCGTGGAACAAGCCGGTCGATGCGGCGCTCGACGCGCGCTACCAGAGGGTCAAGGCGAAGCTGCTCGGCTTCATCGATCCCAAGCACGCCGTGATCAAATATCCCGAGAGCGACCAGAGCGTTCCGGCCCATTATGCCCGGGCTTACGCCTATCACCTCGGCGGGTATCCGGACAAAGCCATCAGCGAAGCCGACGCGCTGCTCGCCGCAAGCCCGCACGACCCGTTCTTCCTCGAGCTCAAGGGTCAGATCCTGCTCGAAGGCGGGCACCCGGTCGACGCGATTCCGGTGCTGCGCGAAGCGACCCAGCGCTCGGGCGACATGCCGCTGATCGCGGCGATGTTCGGCCATGCGCTGGTCGCGACCGAGGACCCCAAATATTTCCCCGAAGCCAAGCAGATCCTGAAGGCTGCGGTCAGCCGCGACAATCAGGACCCGTTCGCCTGGTACCAGCTCGGCATCATCTACGACCGCGAAGGCGACCAGGCGCGCGCCTCGCTCGCAAGCGCGGAGCGCTATAGCCTCGAGGGCAATCCGCGCCAGGCGATGCAGAGCGCCCGCGTCGCGATCGCGGGGATCAGGCCAGGGACGCCCGATTGCCTTCGCGCTCAGGACATCGTTATGGCGTCACGCGGCGAGCTGGCGAACAAGAAGAACCGGAAATCGTCGGACGATGGGGGCTCATACATGCGGGGCGGCAAGGACAAATTCTCGGCTTCGGACCTCGTATGCCGGGGAGCGTGAACGACGCGCCGCGGCGCGGATCATGGGGCGCTGGAATCATCGGCGGGGTGATCGGCTCGGCGCTGACCGCGGCGGCGATCGTCTTCGCCGCGCCGCACTATCTCGCCAGCCGCATCGTACGGCAGGGCATGCTCGCCGACCCGCAGATCCTGCCCGACACCGCCGACGCGCTGCGCGACGCGCAGTTCGTGCCGGCGCTCCAGGCCAACCGAAGCGCGCTCGAGACGCCGTTCGCGAGCTCGTGGAAGGGCGCTGCGAAGCCCGAGGTCACGCTGGTCGAATTCTTCGATTACGCCTGCCCCTATTGCAAGGCGAGCAACCCGGCGATCGACCGCCTGCTGCAGGAGGACAAGGGGCTGCGCGTGGTCTATCGCGAGCTTCCGATCCTCGGACCTGACAGCGTGACCGCGGCGCGGCTGTCGCTCGCTGCATCGAAGGCGGGGCGTTTCGCCAAGTTCCACGATACCTTGTGGGCGACCGGGCGGCCGTCGCCGGAGGTCAACTCGACGGCGGCGCAGGCTGCCGCAATTCCGACCCAGCCGCCGAACGATCCGGCGATCGAGGCCGAGCTCAAGCGCAACTTCCAGATCGCCGGGCAACTCGGAGCGACCGGGACGCCATTGTTCGTGGTCGGCAACAAGGTCATCAACGCCGCGGTCGGCTACGACGGCCTCAAGAAAGCGATCGCTGCAGCGCGCGAGCGGAGCTGAGCCTAAACGACCGAGATCAGGAAGATCGCTGTCGCGACCGCCATGAGCAAGGTCGCAAGCCACCCCAGCACGGCCATCCTGCGGCCCGCGGTCAATTTGCCCATGACCTTGGGATTGCGCACGATCAGCATCATGATCGCCATCAGCGGCGCTGCGAGCAGGCCATTGATCACCGCGCTCCAGTAGAGCGCCTTGACCGGGTTGAGCCCGATCTGCTGGAGCAGCGCTCCGGCGAGGGTCGTGATCGCAATCGTCCCGTAGAACAGCCGTGCCGCGGTGGGCTTGGAATCGAGGCTGGCCCTCGTCCCGACCATCTCCGACACCGCGTAGGCCGCCGAGCCGGCGAGAACCGGCACAGCAAGCAGCCCGGTGCCGATGATGCCGACCGCGAAGAGCACGAATGCGAACCGTCCGGCGACGGGCTGGAGCGCTTGCGCCGCCTGGGTCGCGGTGTCGATCGAGGTCACGCCGTTGGCGTGCAGCGTCGCTGCCGCGGCAAAGACGATGAAGATCGCGACGAGATTGCTGAAAATCATCCCGACCAGCGTGTCCTGCCGGATCCGCGCCATCTCCGGCCCCGCCCTGGCGGGGGTCACGTAGAGCGGCTTGCTATGGTGCCGCTTTTCCTCCTCGACCTCCTGCGCGGCTTGCCAGAAGAACAGGTACGGGCTGATCGTCGTGCCGAGGATCGCGACGAACCCGGTGGCGAAGGCGGCGGTCCACTCGACATGCGGGATCAGCACCCCGCGGATCGCCTCGCCCCACGGCACCCGGACGACGAAGACGACAGCGACATAAGCGAACAGGCTGAGGGTCGTGAACTTGAGGATCGCGGAATAGCGTCGGTAGCTGAGGAATATCTCGAGCAGCAGGCAGAGGATCCCGAACGCTAGCGTGTAAGCGACGATCGGGCCGCCGATCAGCATCTCCATCGCCGCGCCCATGGCGCTCAAATCGGCGCCGAGGTTGATGACGTTGGCGAACAGCAGCAGCGCGACCGCGCCCCACAGCAGCGGACGCGGATAGTACCGGCGCAGGTTGGCGGAGATGCCGCGTCCGGTGACCGACCCGATCTGAGCCGCGACGTCCTGGATGACGACCATGAACGGCAGGCTGAACAGCAGGCTCCACGACAGCCCAAAGCCGAATTGCGCTCCGACCTGGCTGTAGGTGCCGATGCCGCTTGGATCGTCGTCGGCGGCGCCGGTGACGAGGCCCGGACCAAGCCGTGCGAGGAAGCCCCCACGGCCCTCTGCTTGTTTGGTCATGCGCGCCCCTTGAACCCTTGCGCAACGACGTACCACTCGCTCGAATCCTTGCGGCTGGCGGGCGGCTTGGCGTGCTTCACGCTCGTGAAATGGCGCTTCATCTCGGCGACCAGCTGATTGTCCGCGCCGCCGGCGAGCACCTTGGCGACGTAGGCCCCGCCGGGACCCAGCACCTCGGTCGCGAACTCGAGGCCAGCCTCGACCAAGGCCATGGTGCGCAGGTGATCGGTCTGCTGATGGCCGACGGTGTTGGCCGCCATGTCCGACAGGACGAGGTCGGCGGGGCCGCCGAGCGCGTCCTGCAGCTTAGCCGGCGCGGCCTCGTCCATGAAATCCATCTGCAGGATCGCGACGCCGTCGATCGGGTCGGTCGGCAACAGGTCGATGCCGACGATCGCCGCCTGCGGGGCCTTGCGGCGCACGACCTGGCTCCAGCCGCCCGGAGCGATGCCGAGGTCGATCACCGCCTTGACGCCTTTCAGGAGAGCGAAGCGTTCGTCGAGCTCGATCAGCTTGTAGGCTGCGCGGCTGCGGTAATTCTCGGCCCTGGCGCGCTTGACGTAGGGGTCGTTGAGCTGCCGTTCGAGCCAGCGGGTCGAGGAGACTTTGCGGCCTTTGGCGGTCCGGATGTGCTTCACAATTCGTGGCCGTCGCGGACCATCAGCGAGCGCAGGATCCCCTCGCGGATCCCGCGGTCGGCAACGCCGAGGTTCCGGGCCGGCCAGATTTCGATGATCGCCTCGAGGATCGCGCAGCCGGCGACGACCAAATCGGCCCGCTCGTTGCCGATGCACGGCAGGCTCGATCGCTCGTCATAATCCATGCTGGCGATCATCGTGCTGATCTTCTGCATCGCCTCGATCGGGACGTGCAGCCCGTCGACTGCGCGCCGGTCGTAGGACGGAAGCGCGAGGTGGACGCTGGCCAGCGTCGTCACCGTGCCGCTGGTGCCGAGCAGGCGGATGTCCTCCTTCTTCTCGGGCAGCATCGCGACGAAGTTGGCGAAGGCGCGGCGGGCGCGCTCGCGCATCCGGAGATAGGCCTTGAGCCGGTCGGGCCCCTCGAGCGCGGCCTTGCCCTCGCTCTCGGTCAGCGACACGACCCCCCACGGCGCGCTCCACCAGGCGCGGATCTTGGGGCCGGCATCGCTCTGCTCAACGAGGACCAGCTCGGTCGATCCGCCGCCGATGTCGAAGATCAGCGCCGGCCCATCGCCCGGTTCGAGCAATTTGTGGCAGCCGAGCACCGCCAACCGCGCCTCCTCCTGCGGTTCGATGATGTCGAGCAGGATCCCGGTCTCGTCGCGCACCCGGTCGGCGAATTCCTGCCCGTTGGCGGCGCGGCGGCAGGCCTCGGTCGCGACCGACCGCGACAGTGAGACGTTGCGGCGGCGCAATTTGTCTGCGCACACGCCAAGCGCTGCGACTGCGCGATCCATTGCCGACTGCGACAGGCGGCCGGTTTGCGACAGGCCTTCGCCGAGGCGAACGATGCGCGAGAAAGCGTCGATGACGGTGAAGCCGCCATCGTTCGGGCGCGCGATCAGGAGCCGGCAATTGTTGGTGCCGAGGTCGATCGCGCCGTAGGTATGACGGTGAGACTCCCGCTTCCATGCGGGTCTTGGTTGTGATGGCCCGCCCTCAGCATGATGCTGCAGGACCGGCGCACTGGCGACACCCTGCGCCATGATTACGCCTGTTTCCTTCACCACGCGCATGCGCGGCTGACTTGATCCGGGTTAAACCACGATTCGGGGTCCAAGGGCAAGTTGGGCGCCAGCAGCGTTGACAGCAGGTGGCGCGATTTCTATCTCGCCCGCTCCGCCGAAACCGGCATTGCCCCGTCGTCTAATGGTAAGACTACGGACTCTGACTCCGTCAATCGTGGTTCGAATCCACGCGGGGCATCCATCCTCGCTTCATCGCGACAACGTTCTCGCCAGCGCCTCATGCCAGCCGTCGACCAGCCGAGCGCGCAGCTCAGGCGCCATCGCGGACTGGAACAGGTCCTTTCCAGCGGAGAGCTTCGACAAGGCGTCGAGATCGGCCCAGACGCCGGTCGCAAGCCCGGCATGGAAGGCCGCTCCGAGCGCAGTCGTCTCGAGGGTGCAGGGCCGCTCGACCGGAAGATCGAGGATGTCGGCGAGGAACTGACACAGCCAGGCATTTGCCGCCATGCCGCCGTCGAGCCGCAGTTTCGCCAGCGGGGCCGCGCCGTCGGCGCTCATTGCGGTGACGAGGTCGAGCGTCTGGTAGGCGACGGCTTCGAGCGCTGCGCGCGCGAGATGGGCGAAGCCGGAATCGAGCGTCAGTCCGTAGATCGCGCCGCGGGCATCGGGGTCCCAATGCGGCGCACCGAGGCCGACGAAAGCCGGGACCATGTAGACGCCGTCATTGCCCGACAGCTGCGCGGCCAGCGCGTCGGTCTCGGCCGCGCTGCCGATGACGCCGAGCGCGTCGCGCAGCCATTTGACCGCAGCTCCCGCGACGAAGATTGAACCCTCGAGCGCATAAGCGGTGCGGCCGCCGACCCGCCATGCCGGAGTGGTGAGCAGGCGGTGCTTCGATTGGACGACCTCCTCGCCAGTATTGAGCAGCATGAAGCAGCCGGTGCCGTAGGTCGACTTGGCCATCCCCGGCTCGAAACAGGCCTGGCCGAACAAGGCGGCTTGCTGGTCCCCGGCCATTCCGGCGATCGGGATCTGAACGTCGATCAGGCCCGGCGCGGTGGTGCCGAAGATGCGGCTGTTCTCGTGGACTTCGGGAAGGATCGCCTTGGGAACCTCGAACAGCCGGCACAGCTCGGCGTCCCATTGGCCGGTGCGGATGTCGAGCAACGAAGTGCGGCTGGCGTTGGTGACGTCGGTTGCGTGGACCGCGCCACGGGTGAGGCGCCACAGCAGAAAGCAGTCGACGGTCCCGAAGGCGAGCTCGCCGCGCTCGGCACGGGCACGGGCGCCGGGCACATGATCGAGGATCCAGGCGATCTTGGTGGCCGAGAAATAGGAGTCGAGCAGAAGGCCAGTGCGCTCGCTGACGAGGGCCTCGGCACCTTGTGCCTTCAGCTCTGAGCAGCGCGCAGCGGTGCGGCGGTCCTGCCAGACAATTGCCCGGTGGATCGGCTCTCCGGTCGCTCGGTCCCAGATAATCGCAGTCTCGCGCTGGTTGGTGATGCCGATGCCGGCGATGCGGCGCAGGTCGAGGGCGCCGAGCACCTCGCGCACGACCGCAAGCGTGTCGCGCCAGATGTCCTCGGGATCGTGCTCGACCCAGCCGGGCTTCGGATAATGCTGTTCGAGCTCGCGCTGGGCGACCGCGACCGGCTGGGCGAGCGCATCGAACAGGATGGCGCGGGTCGAGGTCGTTCCCTGATCGATCGCCAGGATATGATCGGCCTGCCCCACGGAAACGACCATAAGATGCAGCGTTCTCCGCCGGAAGGGGTTCTCACCGCGTGGGCACGGCGACCATTCCGAAGTTCGAAGTCGAGGCGAGCGAGCATGGCGAAGCGCGGCTGATCGTCGTCGAGGCAGACGGCGAGCGGCGGGTGTACGAGCTGCCGGGCAACGAACAGCAGCAATATTCCGACTTCTTCCGGGACCTGTCGCGCGACTTCGGCACGCGCCTGCCCCACGTCTTCGCTCCGCCCGCCGACCATGCTGCGCCGACGATCCAATGGCGGCCACTGCTGACCGAGAACGTCCATCCCCAGATCCTCGTCGGCTATGGCGACCCGGCGGTGCTCAAGGCCGAGGACGGCTGGTGGCTGGTCGCGACCTCGAACGACGCGCCCGATGGCTTCCCCATCCTTCATTCCACCGACCTCGCGCATTGGGAGCCGAGCGGGTTCATCTTCCCCGAAGGCAGCGAGCAGCCGGTGTGGGCTGCGCGCGGCCGCAGCGTGGCCGATTTCTGGGCGCCCGAGATCGCTCGGGTCGCCGACGAATATTGGGCCGTGTTCACCGCGCGGCAGCGCTCAAACGCGCTGGCAATCGGCCTCGCCCGGGCGCCGCATCCTGCGGGGCCGTGGACCGACAATGGCGCGCCGCTGATCACCGGCCGGCCGGTCAACACGACCGGCGTGCCGAATGGGCACGTCAGCGGCGGAGTGATTGACAGCCACCTGTTCGTCGACGCCGACGGGACGACCTATCTGTTCTGGAAGGACGATCGCAACAGCATCTGGCCGCGGCCGCTGGCCATGCTCCTGCGCCAGCAGCCGGCGCTGATCGACCGGCTGTTCGCGGCCGAGGAGGACCGCCGGACCGCTGCTTTCGCCGCCGCAATCGTGCCCTGGGCCAACCAGCGCCGCCCGATGGAGCGGTTCTTCCTGATGCACCCGTTCATCGAGGCCGCGCTCGCCAATTGGGACCGCGTCCGGCGGGCGCTCGAAGATTACGGCCTGGCGGGGACGATCGTCGAGGCGATGACCACGCCGGTGCGCGGGCAGCGGATTGCGCCGGACGGCCGCTCGCTGGTCGGCGAGAATCGCGTGGTCCTGACCAACGATCTCGATTGGGAGGGGCATCTGATCGAAGGGCCGTTCGTCACCATGCAGGAGGGCCGCTACTGGCTGTTCTACGCCGGCAACGACTTCTCGACGCCGTCCTACGGCATCGGAGTGGCAGTCGCCGACCACCCGCTGGGTCCCTACCTCAAGCAGCCCGAACCGTTGCTGCGCTCGACCACCGACTGGGCAGCGCCGGGGCACGCGTCGGTCGCGCCGGGGCTCGACGGTCGCCCGCAACTGTTCTTCCACGCCTTCCACCCGGGCACCGGCGGCTACAACACCTTCCGCGCGCTGCTGACCGTCGGACTGAAGTTCAGCCGCGATCGGGTCGAGGTGGTCGAGCTTTAGGAGCCGGGACGAACGGCTCCGCCGCCGTTGATCGCAGTGCTCACCATCGGGTGGCCCCAGTAGCGGATCTCGCCGCCGCCATTGACCGACGCTGCGAGCGTGCCGTTGGATCGGACGAAGATCTGGCCGCCACCCTGGACCGCCGCTGCGAGATCGTTGGCGGAGACCGCGCGAGCGTCGATGCGCCCGCCGCCGGTGACCGCGGCCGCGAGCTCGCGCTGCGGGCCGAAGCCGTTCGCCGCGGTAATCGCACCGCCGCCGGTGACCTGCAGGCCCGGCACATAGGGCGACTGGATCTGGACGCGCAGGCGATAGTGCTGCGGGCAGCGCTCATTGCAGACGTCGATATGCAGGCTCGAATCGCGCTGCATGCGGAAGCGGGTGAAGCTGGAGCTGCCCTCGAGGATCGTGACCCGCTGAACCGGCCCTGGGACCACAACGACCTCGCCGCCGCCGCGCAGCTCGACCGAGCGGAAAGCGGGTAGCGGGACGGTCTCTTGCGCCTTGAGCGAAGCCGGAACGGTGAGGCCGAGAAGCAGCAGAGGCAGGATCAGGCGCATGGGTCAGGTCCTTCATGAGGTTGCGCTACGTTTGTAGCGCTACAATTGCAGCGTGTCCAGATGTCTTGCGAGTTTGCGCCGGCCGCTCCATCCTTGCGCCATGTCCCGCCCGCTCAGGATCGTCGGCAGCTTCGTCAGCCCCTACGTCCGCAAGGTCCTCGCCTGTCTCAACCTCAAGGGTCTCGACTATGAGGTCGACCCGATCACGCCGTTCTTCGGCAATGACGAATATGAGCGGGTGAGCCCGCTGCGGCGCATTCCGATCCTGATCGATGGCGATTTCAACATCTGCGATTCGTCGGTGATCTGCGCCTATCTCGACGACGCTTACCCGGAGCGGCCGCTGCTGCCCGCGGAGCCGAGGGAGCGGGCCAAGGCGCGGTGGCTGGAGGAATATGCCGATACGCGGCTCGGCGACGTGTTCATCTGGGGGCTGTTCTACCAGAAGGTCGTTCGCCCGATCGTCTGGGGCGAACCAGGCGACGAGGAGCGGATCGCCCGGACGCTGACCGAGCAAGTCCCGCACACCCTCGACTATCTCGAACGCGAGCTGCCGCCCGTCGGCTACCTGTTCGGCGACATCGGCCTTGCCGACGTCGCGCTCGCCAGCTTCTTTCGCAACGCCGCCTATGCGGGGTTCGAGCCGGACGCCGCCCGCTGGCCAGTCACGGCCGCGTTCGTCGAGCGCACGCTCGCCCATCCGTGCATCGCGTCGCTGCTGCCGTTCGAGGACGTCCAGCGCAGCGCCGAAATCCGCCACCGTCGCCAGGCTTTGCTCGATGCCGGAGCGCCGCTGGCCAGCGAGACGCTGGGTCAGCGGGAACCGCGGCGCGGGTACATGAAGCTGTAGAGGCTAGCCCGCGAGCCGCGGATGGCCGGAGATCCAATGCTCCAGCCGAGTGCGGAACGACGGCCGCGACGGGATGAAGCCGGGTTCCGGCAAAGCCATCGGGTGCGCCGGCTCGGGCTGCTCCTCGGCTTCGTAGAGCATCAGGTTCAGCGGCATCTTGGGCCGGAGCGTCTCGCGGCCGCGGAGCATGTCTTCGGCCATCGCCAGCGAGCGGTGGACGTCCTCGGCGGTGAACGGCTTCATCAGGCAGCCGAGCGCAAGGTCGGGCATTGCGAACCGCGGCGCCTTGCCGCTGACGAACAGGCAGGCGACGCCGAGGTCGTTCAACCGCACCGCGACCGGGAACCCGGTCGAACCGTGGGCAAGGTGAAGGTCGAGCAGGACCAGGTCCGGATCATGCTCCTCGGCCGCTGCGATCGCGCTGTCGGCATCGTCAGCGGTCGCGACCACGCGATAGCGCGGATTGTCCTCGACCAGATATTTGAGCGTCGTCGCCAGCTGAAGGTCGTCTTCGACGACAAGGATCCTGAGCACCCGCGAGCCTCCCCTATCCGGCGAGAAGAATTCTTCCCGAAAATCCGTAAGTTGGATGGTCGCTCGGAATGGCGCCCGTGCGAATCCCCCATGAACGAAGTTATCGACGGGCCGCGTCAGCACCGCGCCGAAGCGATGGAGCAAAACGAAAAAGGGCGTCCCGCCAAGCGGAACGCCCTACTCTCCCCAACGAGAGATCCGAATTCTAGCGGTAGAAAATGTGCTGACCGATCTTCTGCGCCATGCTCAGGCGATGGCCCCACGACGGATCGACATAGTCGGCGTGGTACCAGAGCACGTCGCTCGACAGGCTCGGAATGACGTTCGACATAGCGAGGCGGGCGACGCCCTGCGCCTTACGCCACGCGTCCGACGCCTGGTTCGGGGTCGGCATCACGCCGCGGTGAACGAACGAGAATTGCGCGGGCTGGGTGACGACTCCGCACCAGCTCGCCGGATACTGGCCCGACGCTGCGCGGTTCATGATCACCCGGGCGACCGCGAGCTGGCCTTCGAGCGTCTCCCCGCGCGCTTCGAAATAGACCGCGGTGGCGATGCAATTGGCTTCCTGGTTGAGCGGAGCGCCGGTGCTGTAGCGGTCGACCAAGGCGTAGAGCGGCCAGCCGGCCTTGTAGAGCCAGGCCGCTTCCGCGTTGATCGAGGCCGGAAGCGAGGCTGAGACCGTCTGCGCCGGCCGCGTCGCCGTCGAGATCACCGCCGAGGTCAGGCTCGCCTGGGTGGCGACCGCAGCCGTGCCGAACGCCTTGGCGCCGCGGTCGACGTCGAGCGCCCGCACCGCGGCCGGAACGTTGAGGTTCGTCGCCAGGCTCTGCGCTCCGGCTTCGCTCGAGCCGAGGCCGAGCATGAACAGACCAATGACTGCGGACGCAGCGCGCCCGCCGAGAAGCTTAACCAACTTTTGAATTCCCTTGCCCTGGCGGACGGGTCTTCCGGCGCGCCGCTTGGCGCTGTCGCTCACCGCGATGCCGGAAGACCCTCCGTCTTGCCCTGGAGCCCGGTCTTCACAGACGCTCAGGCTCGCTCGCTCTCATTTGCTGCAGTCCAGATAAGTTAACGCTAATGGGAGTCCAACCACTTGGCGGTAAACCGGTGGACTCCTGCGATGGAATCCGGAACACTTTCAGATTGTTAAGTTTTCTCCCGATTTCGGCTCGGTTGACCGGCCCTTCCGCTCGGTTCGTCGCCGGCGTAACAGCATCCGCCGCAGGAGGTGTCCCGGAATGGCGCATTGGTTGATGAAATCCGAGCCCGAGAGTTACGGCTGGGACGATCTCGAGCGTGACGGCGCGACCGAATGGGACGGCGTGCGCAACAATGCCGCACGCCTGCACCTCAAGGCGATGCAGCCCGGCGACGAAGCTTTTTTCTATCACAGCATGTCCGACAAGGCCGTGGTCGGGATCATGCGCATCACCCGCGCCGCCGAGCCCGACCCCAAGGCGCCGGACTGGGTCCGCGTCCGGGTCGAGCCGGTGCGGAGGCTGGAGCGGCCGGTGACCCTGGCCGAGATCAAGGCCGAACCGAGCCTCGCGCGGATGGAGCTGATCCGCCAATCCCGCCTGTCGGTCGCGCCGGTGCGCGATGAGGAATGGGCGACGATCCTCAAGATGGCCAAGGCCTGACCCTTGGCCGGGGCTGGCCCGAGACTGCCACCTGCTCGATAGACGCGGCCATTGCCGCAGCCTAATAGAAGCGGTCGACATCGTGCGCGGCTAATTCAGTTCGTCGCGAGCGGGAGGGCGCTCGGCTTCGGCCGGGCGCCCGTTTTCTTTCAGGCGGCCACGGGCAAGCGGGATTCGAACGTGGAGCGGGTTACCGCGACGGTGAGCCCCTTGGGTGACGAGACCTCGGTGATTTGAGCGTCCAGCTGCTTGGCGAGGGCTCCAATAAGCGCCGTTCCGAGACCGGTCGAGCGCGTCGGACCCTCACCAGGTGATCGTCCGGCACCATTGTCTGAGACTGTCAGCTTCCAGTCCGATTTGGCCTTCTCGAACGTCACGCGAATGCGCGCCGATTTGCGAGGCTTGGGAAAGGCGTATTTGATGGCGTTCATGATCAGCTCGGTCACGATCAGGCCGATGCTGACTGCATGACTGGTGGGCAGGGTACCGGGACTGGCCGCGACGACGATCGCGACGTGCTGTTTGGGCCCGACCATCGACGAGGCGAGCCCGGCGCTGAGCTTCGTCAGGTAAGGGCCCATTTCGATCTGCTCGATGCCATCGGAGGCGTGCAGATGACTTTGCACGGCCGCGACCGACATCACTCTCTGGTGCGCTGCGCGCAGCTCGTTCTTGGTTTCCTCGGACGATACCGATCCGGCTTTCAGCAGCAGGATGCTGGCGATGATCTGAAGGCTGTTAGCGATCCGGTGCTGCATTTCGCGCAGCAGGGTCCGCTGCTGCTCCAACAGCTCTTCGGTATGTTCCAGCAGCCGCTGCTTCTCCTGTTCCGCCTCGCGACGCTCGGTTATATCCTTGATCGCCAGAAGGATCATCCGGCTATCGCCCTTATCGTCCCGGATAGGCAGGGCATTCAGCTGGATCGTGCGCCTGCCGAGCCGCGAGAAGTGCTGTTCGAATTCAAAACCTTCTACGCCCGTGCGCTGCGGGACCACGGCTGCCAGGAGCTGAGCCAGGCCGGGAATGTCCCATTGGCCGCCAGAAAGCTCAAACAGGGAGCGGCCGGGAGCCTTTGCCGGGTCCTCGCCGAACACCTCGTAGAAGCAGCGGCTGCCGGCAAGCAGGTGAAGCGCATCGTCCAGGACCATGAAAGGTTCGGGCAGCGTGTCCACAATCGCGAGCGCAAGCGCTTGCGCCTCAGCGAGATCGTGAAGTTGTTTCATAGAGATGCTCCATCGGGCGGGAGCGTCGTACGTCTCTCAGCCACCGGCGCGCCTTGCGATTGCCGGTGATGCGAAAAACTTACACTGTTGGCCCGTAAAACCCTAATCCAAATCAAGTCGGGTATTGGTGCGGCTGCCCGACGTCAGGCAATCCACGCAATAAGGGCCAAGGTCGCCGCCAACGCGGTCACGCCCAAGGCCAAGACGAGAAGTTCGGCGGCAAGCTCGCTCTCCCGAGGCTCGGAGCGGCCATCGAGCCGCTGCAGTGCCGGTCTGCGATCTGATTTAACCTGGACAACGACTGCGAGCGCCAACAGGATTCCCGCAAAGCCGCCCAGCACCCGCGCCGCTTCCTGCATGGCGGGAGTTTCTGACACCGTGATCATCGAATTGCCGGAGGCAACGCATTGACCAGATCGATCAGCTGCGTTTCGGCCGAGACTGCCTTCACGCTATAGCGGCCGGCAAGATCGTATTGCGCAAGCCGGGCTTCCGCGCCGGCGGCGTTTTGAGCGAGCTTCAGCGAAGCCCTTTTGCGGGCGAGCCAATAGGCTTTTTCCATGATCGTCCTCCTGCGAGCGAGAGCACTTAAACGTCTCTCTGTCACAGGGCGCTCGGTTGGCGATCTCAGGTGATGAACACTGCTACGATGCGCCTGATGAACGGGGCGTGATGGAGGCGGGCGCGAAGTTTCGCTCGAGTTGGTGCATTCGGCGACGTTCCACTCGGCGGAGGGTTCAGTCTTCTCGCTTCGTCCGCTATCGCGCCTTCGAATCGGCGCGGGGGGCGCCGTGAGTGGGATCGCCTGCGGGCGGTTCGAAACGTCAAGGACAATGCGTGATCGTTCCGGTGTTGCGGCAAGGGCAAGCTTGCCGCGAGTTCATGTCCCCGCCAGCAATCTTCCACTGCTCGCCCGCTAATGGCGGGCGAATGCCGATCCACGCGCGCCGACCCATCCATTGACCGCCGCGACAGCGGGCGCGAGCCCGGCCGCAAACCGCTGGGCAGTCGTTCCGGCCATGGCCGCGATGACTCTGATCGTGGCGATCGCTGCGCTGTGGCTGACGCGGTCGGTCGATCCGATCCGCTCCGACACCGCCTCCTACCTCTATTTCGAGCCGACGCGGACGGTCGGCTACCCCGCTTATCTCGAGCTGGTCCGGCTGCTCACCGGCCGGGTCGCGCTCGCGGCGCCGATCCAGACGCTGGTGCTCGGGGCGGCCCTGTTCCTGCTCGGCTGGAGCTTCCATAATTTCGCCCGCCGGCCGAGCTGGTCGATCGCGTTCCAGGCGCTGCTGCTGAGCTCGCCACTAATGTGGAAGACGTCGGCGAGCCTGCTGACCGAGACGCTGGCCACGGCCTGCGTCGCGCTATGGTGCGCGCAGCTGCTGCGCATGTTCCGAACGAGTTCCGCCAAGGGCGTCGCGGTGCTGGTCGCAATCGCTGCAATCGCGACGATGATCCGGCCGTCGATGATCGCGCTATTCCCGGCGACTGCTCTGTTCGCGGTGATTCGGGTGCAAGGCCGCGAGCGCTGGCGTGCGCTGGCGGCGACGGTTGCCGGAATGGGCCTGGCGTGGGTCGCGACGCCGCTTGCGGTGCGCCTCGTCTATCCGACCGCGCGAGCGACGAGCCCGTTTGCGCGCGGAATCCTCCAGCACAGCTTGTTCTGCGCCCCAGCGTCGGTGGCGGACGATCCGGAGGCACAGTTCGTCGAGCGCGCGGCGGCGCCGGCGCGGCAATATGTGCAAAGCGCACCCCTCGGAATCCGCCCGGTGCTGAAGCGCTATTACAGCGCGCAACTGCGGTTCGGGCTGATCATCCCGGCGCTCGGCCGCGAGCATCGCTTCAGTGCCGGCTGGCAGACCGATCCGATCATCTCGCGCATCGCGTGGCAGAGGCTCGGCGCGAACCCGCTGTGCTATGCCGCAAGCGTGATCGCGGCCGATTATCGCGTGGCGACCAACCAGATTACGCTGACCCCGGGCGAAGCACGGCGCACCCGCGACTATATCGAGACGCATCCGCCGGTTCCGCTGCCGACGGCAGCGCCGTTGCCTTACGAGCAGCGCATCGCCGACCGGGCCGCCGCCGAAATCCATGCCGCGCCCAACGCCGACCAGCCCAATCGCGAATTGTCGGTGCCCGACAAGAGCCCGGCGCTGCTCGTCTGGACCTCGCGAATTCTCTATTCGGCGGCAGCGGCGCTCGGCTTGGTGTCGCTGCTAGTCTTGTTCCGCACATCGCCACGCGCCACCGCAAGAGACGAGACGTGGAAATGCGTGGCAGTGCTTGGCGCCGCATTCCACGGAATCGTCGGGATCACGGCCATCGCCGAGCTCGGGCTGAGCCGTTACGGCATCCCGCTGTGGCCGCTGGTCTGCGTGATGCCCGGAATAGTCGCCGCGGCTCTGGCCAGCCGGACGGCGGGTCGGCCGGTCATCATTCCGGCTGAGCCCGCGCTCCAGCTCTAGCGGCTCGCACAGGGGGCGCTCACTCCGACAGCATTTTGTGGATCGTTACGGACAGTTATCGCGTTGCATCCAAAAATTTCTTGGAGTGATGTGTGTCTGAGACTGTCGAAAAGGCTGATTTCGGGATCGAAGGGCTCGACGATATCACGGCCGGCGGGCTCACGCGGGGGCGGTTGTTCCTGCTCGAGGGCTCGCCCGGGACGGGCAAGACGACGATCGCGACGCAGTTCCTCGCCGCCGGCGCTGCGAAGGGCGAGCCGTCGCTGTACATCACCTTGTCGGAGACCGAGGACGAGTTCCGCGCCGGCGCGCGATCGCACGGCTGGTCGCTCGACGGGATCGACATTTTCGAGCTGGTCCCGCCCGAAAGCCTGCTCGACGAGGACCAGCAGCAGAGCCTCCTTTATTCGTCCGACCTCGAGCTCGGCGAGACGACCAAGCGCATCTTCGAGGCGTTCGAGCGGATCAAGCCGGTGCGGGTGGTGCTCGACAGCCTGTCGGAGATCCGGCTGCTCGCCCAATCCTCGCTCCGCTACCGGCGGCAGATCCTCGCGCTGAAGCATTATTTCGCGCGCAGCGGGGCGACGGTGCTGATGCTCGACGACCTGTCGAGCGAGGCCAACGACCGGACGATGCACAGCGTCGCGCACGGCGTGATCCGGCTGGATGAGCTGTCGCCCGAATATGGCGCCGAGCGGCGGCGGATGCGCGTGGTCAAGTATCGGGGTCAGCGCTACCGCGGCGGCTACCACGATCTGATCATCGCGACGGGCGGCGTGCGGGTGTTCCCGCGCCTGGTTTCCGCCGAGCATCGCAGGCCGTTCAAGCGGCAGGTGATGGGGACGGAATCGCCGCAGCTCAACGCGCTGCTCGGCGGCGGGGTTGAACGCGGGTCGAGCATGTTGATCCTGGGTCCCGCGGGCACCGGCAAGTCGCTGCTCGCTTTGACCTTCGTCGTCGGTGCGGTGAAGCGCGGCGAGAAAGCGGCGATGTTCGTGTTCGACGAGGAACTCGGCCTGCTGATGCAGCGCGCCAAGGGGCTCGGCATCGACATCCAGGCGATGGTCGACAGCGGCAATCTGTCGATCGAGCAGATCGACGCGGCCGAGATGACCCCGGGTGAATTGTCGTCGCGGGTGCGTAACTGCGTCGAGGAGCTCGAGGCGCAAACGGTCGTCATCGACAGCCTCAACGGCTACCAGGCGTCGATGCCCGAGGAGCAGGCCCTGATCCTGCACATGCACGAGCTACTGCAATATCTGAACCGGCAGGGCGCTTCGACCTTCCTCACCGTCGCGCAACACGGGCTGGTCGGCGACATGAAGGCGCCGGTCGACATCACCTATCTCGCCGACACGGTGGTGCTGCTTCGCTACTTCGAGGCGCTGGGCAAGGTGCGGCGGGCGATCTCGGTGATCAAGAAGCGCACCGGAGCGCATGAGGACACGATCCGCGAATATGTGATCGACGGGCGCGGGATCACGCTGGGCGAGCCGCTGATGGGCTTCCAGGGCGTGCTTCGCGGTGTGCCCGAGCTGATCGACGAGCGGCCGCACCTGCTCGAGGACGCAGCGGCGCAATGAGGTCCGACACCTCCGAACGCGCGCTGATCCTGGCGCCGCACGGCCGCGATGCGTTCGTCGCGCTCGACATGCTCGCCGAGGCGGGCCTCGAGGGCGATGTCGTCGGCGACATCGAGCAGCTGGTCGACGCGCTCGCCCGCGGCGCAGGCCTCGCCGTGGTGACCGAGGAAGCGATCAGCAGCGGCAGCCTGCACACGCTCAGCCGCTGGCTCGACGAGCAGCCCGAGTGGTCCGACTTCCCGTTCGTGCTGCTGACCCGGCGCGGCGGCGGGCTCGAGCGCAACCCCGAGGCGAGCCGCTATCTAGACGTGCTCGGCAACGTCACCTTCCTCGAGCGGCCGTTTCATCCGACGACGTTCGTCAGCCTGGCGAAGTCGGCGCTGCGCGGGCGGCGGCGGCAATATGAGGCGGGCGCTCGGCTCCGCGAGCTGAACGACCTTGCGGCTGAGCTTGAGCGGCGGGTCGAGGAGCGGACCGTCGAGCGCGAAGAAGCGATGGCCCAGCTCCACGAAGCGCAGAAGCTCGAGACTCTCGGCCAACTGACGGGGGGCGTGGCGCACGACTTCAACAATCTGCTGACACCGATCACCGGCGCGCTCGACCTGCTGAAGCGCAAGTACGGCCACACCGACGAACGCTCGGAGCGGCTGCTGTCCAACGCGCTCCAGGCGGCCGACCGGGCGAAGACGCTGCTGCAGCGCCTGCTCGGCTTCGCCCGGCGGCAGACGCTGCGCACCCAGGCGGTGGACATCGGCTCGTTGCTGACGGGCATGCGCGACCTGATCTCGAGCTCGGTCGGCCCGACGGTCGACGTGCACCTGCGCTGCGAGCACGAGCTTCCGTCGGCGTTGATCGATCCCAACCAGCTCGAGCTCGCGATCCTCAACTTGAGCGTCAACGCGCGCGACGCGATGCCCCATGGCGGGCCGCTCACCATCCTCGCCGAGCAGGTGGCGATGGGGCCCCGGGCCACGCCGAGGATGAAACCGGGCCTCTACGTCCGTCTGTCGGTGATCGACGCCGGGTGCGGAATGGATGCGGAGACTCTCGCGCGGGCGGTCGAGCCGTTCTACTCGACCAAGGAATTCGGGCGCGGAACCGGGCTCGGCCTGTCGATGGTCCACGGCCTCGCGGCCCAGCTCGGCGGCGGCTTCGAGATCACCAGCGCGCCCGGCGAAGGCACTCGGGTCGACCTGTATCTGCCGGTCACCGAGGACCAGGCGCCGGCCGAGCGGCGGCCCGCCGTAGAAGCGGTGCGCGCGAGCGGGCGGCGGCTGGCGGTGCTGCTGATCGACGACGAGGAGCTGGTCCGCACCGCCACCGCCGAAATGATCCGCGACCTTGGTCATTCGGTGGTCGAGGCGAGCGGCGCCGCCGAAGCGCTGGCGCGGCTCGACCAGGGGCTGGCGGTCGATGCGGTCGTCACCGACTACAAGATGCCCGGGATCGACGGCGGGGAGCTCGCCCGGCGCATCGTCCAGACGCATCCCAAGATGCCGGTCCTGCTGATTACCGGCTATGCCGGCCCGGCCGAGGACATGGCCGACCTGCCGCGGCTCGCGAAGCCGTTCGGCCAGGCGGAGATCGCCGCCGCGCTGGAGGATCTGTTCGCGGACGAGAAGGTCGTACCCTTCCGGGGACGGCGGCCGAGTTAGCGGCCGAGCCCTTTACGCCGCTTCGAGCTTGCGCCCCTGCCGCTTGCGCTCATGCGGATCGAGATACCGCTTGCGGATCCGCACCGCCTTCGGCGTCACTTCGACCAGCTCGTCGTCCTGGATGTAGGCGATCGCCTGTTCGAGGCTCATGCGGCGCGGCGGGGTGAGGCGGATGCCTTCGTCCTTGGGGCCGCTGGCGCGGAAGTTGGTGAGCTGCTTGGACTTCAAGGGATTGACCTCGAGGTCCTGGGTCTTGGCGTTCTCGCCGATGACCATGCCTTCGTAGAGCATCTCGCCGGGCGAGACGAACAGCACGCCGCGGTCTTCGAG
>Ga0207678_10001920_pt1 | contig 18977 bp, 15 predicted proteins | sample KBSC63metaG_FD_184319 | JGI IMG/M metagenome (GOLD analysis project Ga0207678, IMG submission 184319) | Corn rhizosphere microbial communities from Kellogg Biological Station, Michigan, USA - KBS C6-3 metaG (SPAdes) (version 2) | ecosystem: Host-associated > Plants > Roots > Rhizosphere > Soil ...
CGACCTCCTCCCGTCCCTGTGACGCCTCCGTCACGGAAGTCCGACCTCCTCCCGTCCCTGTGACGCCTCCGTCACGGAAGTCCGACCTCCTCCCGTCCCCCTGCCGCCTCCGTCACGGAAGTCCGACATCGCACCGTCCCTGTGACGCCTCCCCCACGAAGGCCTCACGTCCCGGGCGCCTCATGGGGGTCACAGCCTGCCAGGACCCCCATGAGGCGCCCGGGACACCCAGGACCATCTCGGACGGCCGCAACGGCGGCGAAGGACGGTCCGCCCAGGGCCGCGAAGCACCGCCCGCCCGCCCGCAAGCCACCCGTCCCGTCCCGGGCCCCGCCGAACCCGCCTACGCCGCCGCCTTGGCTGCCAACTGCCCGCAGGCCGCGTCGATGTCACGGCCGCGGGTGAGGCGGACCGTGGCGGGGACGCGGTGCTCGGCGAGGATCGCGCGGAAGGCCTCGATCCGCTCCGGCGAGGAGCCGTCGTAGGCGCCGGTCGGGTTGTAGGGGATCAGGTTGATCTTGTAGATCCGCGGGTCGAGCAGGGCGGCAAGTTCGCGGGCGTGCTCGGGATGGTCGTTGACGCCGTCGAGCATCACGTACTCGACGAAGACCTTGCGCCGGCGCCTGGCCCGGTAGCGGTCGCAGGCGGCCAGGACCTCGGCGAGCGGATAACGGTCGTTGACCGGCATCAGCTGCGAGCGCAGGCCGTCGTTGGGGGCGTGCAGGGACAGGGCCAGGCCGATCGGCATCTCGCATTCGGCGAGCCGGTCGATCCCCGGGACCCAGCCGACCGTCGAGATCGAGGTGCGGCGGTTGGTGACGCCGACGTCGGGGAGGCGCCCGCAGGCGGCAAGCACGTTGTCGATGTTCATCGTCGGCTCGCCCATCCCCATGAAGACGACGTGGTCGATCGGTTCAACGCGGCGGAAGTGGAGCGCCTGGTCGAGGATCTCGTCGGCCGTGAGGTTGCGGCCGAACTGCATCCTCCCGGTCGCGCAGAACGTGCAGGTGAGCGGGCAGCCCGACTGCGAGGAGACGCAGACCGAGCGCCGGCCGTCGCGGTAGCGCATCAGCACCGCCTCGAGCGGGCGGCCGTCGGCGGTGTCGAAGAGGGTCTTGACGGTGCCGTCGTCGGAGCGCGCCTCGGCCCGGACCGCAAGCGTCGAGAGCGGCACCTCGGCGGCGAGCCGCTCCCGCAGCCCGGCCGGCAGGTTCGTCATCTCCTCGTAGCCCCCCACCCCGCGCGCGATCCACTCCCAGACCTGGGAGGCGCGGTAGCCCGGCTCGCCGCCGGCGGCGAGAATCTCGCTGAGGCGCTGCGTGTCCATCCGAGCAGGTTAGAGGGCCGGGGCCGTCGCCTCCCCTCCACGCAGGAGAACAAATACGTACCGTGGCATTGCGTCTTCGCCGGTCCAGGCGGCACAATCACCCTTGAGCACTTCGCCTATGAAGTCCTTCGACGTACCACCAGCACTTGAGGCGCCGCTCCAGGTGGCGCTCACGCTTGCCACCTTGGCCCGCTACCGCGCGGCGATCATGCCTGTCGTCGACCGTGAGCTGGAGCTGTGGTCGGCTCGCGCCGCCAGGATCCCCGACCGATTGCTGCGCGAACAGGCGGTCGCCGCGCTGGCCGAGAAGCGTGGCAACGTGGAGGCGACCGCGGCGCTGGTCACGCTCGCGCCGCGGCGCGGACGCCACGCGGTGGTCCGCGCCTCGACCGCGCTGCAGGTCGCGGTCGACTATCTCGACACGCTGGGCGAGGAAGGCGGGCCGGACCGGCTCGCCGACGGCCTGCGACTGCACGAGTCACTGGTCGCGGCGCTGACGCCGGGTACCGAGCCGCGCGACTGGTACGCGCACCGTCCCGCCGGCGAGGACGGCGGTTATCTCGACGCGCTGGTCGCCGCCTGCCAGGGCGCGGTCGCGTCCCTGCCCTCCCCCGCGGCCCTGCCGGCCGCGCGGCGCGTCGCCGAGCGCTGCGGCGCCGGCCAGAGCCGCACCCACGCCGACGGCGGCGCCGGGCTCGAGGCCTGGGCGACGACGCTCGCCTCCCCGCCGGGACTGCGCTGGTGGGAGGCGGCCGCCGGGGCCAGCTCCTCCGTCGGCGCCCATGCGCTGATCGCACTGGCGGGCACGCGCGGGGCGACCGCCGCCGAGGCCGAGCTGGTCGCCGCCGCCTACGACCCGTGGATCGGCGCGCTCACCGTGCTGCTCGACGACTTCGTCGATCGCGAGCGGGACGCGCGCGACGGCGAGCACAACTACCTGCGTTATTGCGATGAGGCGGCATCGGCGCGGATCGACTTCCTCGTCGCCGGAGCCCGACGGGCGCTGCGCGACGTCCCCCGCCGCGGCACCCACGAAGCGATCCTGAACGGGGTGCTCGCCTACTACCTCGGCGACCCGGCGCACGCCCTCGACGAGCGGCCCGCGGCGGCCGACAGCGCGCCGGTCCGCACCTTGTCCACGGCGCTCAGGTTGGCGGCATGACCGTCGACGGCGGCGCCCGTTACGTGGCGATCATCACCGACGGCAACCGGCGCTGGGCGCGGGAGCGCAACCTGCCGGTCGGCGAAGGCCATCGGGCGGCGGCCGAGAACGTGCGGGCGCGGCTGCGCGACGCGGTGGAACTCGGAGTCGAGGAGCTGACCATCTACGCCTTCTCGACCGAGAACTGGGACCGCTCCACCCAGGAGGTGAGCGGCCTGCTCGCCCTGCTCGCCGAGTACATCGACGGGGTCACGCCGGAGCTTCACGCCGAGGGCGTGCGCCTGCGCTTCATCGGCGATCGCGGCGCCCCCCTGCCGACCAAGCTGGTCGAGCGGATGGAATGGGCCGAGGAGCTGACCGACGCGAACGGCCGCATCACCTTCTTCGTTCCCTTCAACTATGGCGGCCGGGCCGAGATCGTCCGCGCCGCGGCGGCCTTCGACGGCGGCGACGAAAACGAGTTCGCGCGCGGGCTCTACGCGCCGGAGATGCACAACCCGCAGCTGATGATCAGGACCAGCGGCGAGCGCCGGCTATCCAACTATCTGCTCTGGCAGCTGGCCGACTCCGAGCTGATCTTCCGCGACGAGCTCTGGCCGGACTTCTCCCGCCGCGCCTTCGAGGAGTCGCTGGCCGAGTACGAGCGGCGGCAGAGCCGCAGACGGCCCGGAGGGCTTCAGGGAGACCCCTCCGGGCTTGGTTGAGAGTCTGCGTAGAAGCGGGCGTCCAGGGAAGACGGATCCGCTCCGGTGGCTGCCGAACGAAAAGCTCGACCAGACAATAAGAACATATACAGACCATTTCGTCAATACCGGCCTTCGCGGGCAGCGAAGCGATTGGCCCATGACCGAGCGTCGTCGAAGCCCAGATAAGGCAGCAGGGCAAGCAGGACGAGGTCGGGACGCAGGGCTTCGAGAGCTTCGAGGCGCCCCACCCGGACGTGGTCCCCGACCAAGCCGACGATCCCGGCGACAAGCGCCTCGTCGGTCGTGCCGGGGAGCCGCGACCCCTCCGGCGCAGTGCGCGAGATGAGCCCGGCGAGGCGCTCGATCGTTCCCGCATATCCGCTTGGCGAAGCCTTTTCCTCTGTATCGAGCACAAGCAGCGCGTCGGCTACCGCCGGGTGGCCGATCGCGAACTCGACCCCGGCGTAGATGCCGGCGCCGACCTGTGCGGGCCACTCCTCCCGTGGCTGACAGGCGGCGGCGACGCTCGCTTCGAGGTCGCTGAGCAGCCGCCCGAAGGCCTCCCGCCGCCCCGCTCCCGAACCCCCACCACCCTGGCTCATATTTTGGAGACACTAACAGACCACTAAACGGTCAAATACACCAGACGATCGATGCCGCGCCCGACCCGCCACCCCAGCGTGTCCACCCCGCCGTCGATCACCGGCAAGCTGGCGCCTCAGGGTGATGCACAGGGAAAGCTGTCGCATCAGGCGGCTGATCGGCGGCCCCCGGGCAGGCTATGGCCGCCGATCAGCCGCCGGGCGGAGGGATGCCGTGGGACGCGTTCGCGCTTTCCCGTACAGAGGACGGCAAAGTGCGAACGCGTGGTCATGGGACCGTCGCTTCGAGGACGAAGGTGCGCGGGAGGCATACGGAAGCGTCACGACTTGCGCCTTACTTGCGCCCTCCGTACGCCTCCCGTGACACCCGGCGGGTCCCACCGCGGTGAGTTCGCAGTAATCCGCGGACAGCGCGGAGAAGTGCGAAGTCACCGGGAGGGGAGGCCGGGATCCGGGACGAAGGCGCGCGGGAGGCGCACGGAAGCGTCGCTTCTCCTCCCTTCCGTGACCTTCTCCACGGATCCGCGCGTCTTCCGTGACGACCCTTAGCGCTGCTGCAGCTTTTGTGGTGGCCATGGCGACCACAAAAGCTGCAGCGCTCCACGGCCGGCCGGAAGCGTCGCGGACGCGTGGCGTCCCTCCCTACAGGCTCCCCGCGGTGCCGCGGATGCCCTGCCGACCACAGCCAGCCCGGGTCGGGAGGGCATCCGCGGCTCTCGCGGAGGCCGATCCCGAGGCCCCCGATGGAGTTCGCAGTTATCCGCGCATACCGCGGGTTTCTGCGAACTCACCGGGTTGAGACGGCGGGGGCTCGATCGGCTAGTCCGCACGGGCGCGGCAGGAGCGGGTGATGCTGGTGCTGACGCGCTGTCCGCCGGCGAGGGTGAAGCTGGCCTTGGCGAAGGAGAAGAAGCCTGCCGTGAACTGCTTCGGGATCGGGCAGGAGGCGCTGATGTAGCTGCGATCGTGGCCGCGGAAGCGGAAGCGGCGGAACAGCCTCACCTCGAAGTGGGCGAAGTGGGGCCAGGGGCCGAGCTCGGGCGGCAGGTCGGCGACCAGGCGGGTGCGCACCCGGCCCGTTTCGAGTCGCAGCAGGAACGGGAGGACGACGACGGTCGGCGGGTCGGCGGCGAAGCCGTGGAAGATCACCGCCCGTCTCCCCCGCACCTCGCCGTTGAAGGCAAGGATCTGGGCGTGGACCGCGAACGGCGGCTGGTTCGGGACGTGGACCTGAGCCTCGAGCCGGCCGCGCCCGACGAGCGCGCCACGGCACGCTTCGAGGGCACCGTCCGTCGTCGCGTCCCGCAGCCTGCGCGTCGGGCATACCGGCAGGCCGCGGGTGTCGAGGACGCCTTGTCCGGGCAGGCTCAGTTCGACCCTGGTGACGCGCGGGAGCAGGCTGCCGTCCGTCGTCTGCAGCCCGCCCGCGAGGCGCACCGCCACCGGGGCAGGATGGTCGCGCGGCAGGGTCAAGGGCGCGAGGCCGCCGTCGAGCGAGACGATCAGGTGGCCGTCCTGGGTGCGCTCACCGCCGGCGGTCGAGGCGCCGATCGCGACGACGAGCAAGGCGACGACGAGCACCCCGAGCGCAAGCCCCGCCACCCCGCGCCGCCGTCCCCTCATCCGTATCTCGAGAACTTGAAGCTGCAGTAGTTGAAGCCGAAGGCCAGCACCACGTTGTTGGCCAGGTTGCCGCTGTGGATGAAGCGGGCGGTCAGCCGCTGCGCCTTGATCGCGCGCCCGGCCCCCAGCTGCGCGGTGATCCGCTGCAGGTAGGACTCCTGGCGGTTCAGGTAGCCGAACCACTTGGCGAGCCTCGCTTCGTCATCCGGCGGCCGCGGGACCGCGGCGATCTTCTTCACGGTGCCGCCGAAGATCCTGGTCGCCTTGGCGAACTTCGCCGTCGCCACGGGGAGGCGTTCGGCCCGCAGATCGGCGCGGGCACCACGCATCGCCACCTGGGTCGCCGCCGCGTCGGGCTTGCAGATCCCCTCCAGCTGAGCGACGTATTCGCTGCGCGACGGCGGTTCGGCGGCCACGGCGACGGTTCCGCCGAGCAGCGCCAACAACGCCGCGACGATCGCGATCTTCCTCATTTCCCTGTCCTCATATCCCTGATTCCTCTCATGATTCCGTCAGCACCTTACGGCCCGGCAAGATGCGGTCGAGCACCGGCGGCACCGTCCACACCCGCTCGCCGATCAGCAGCATCAGCGCCGGCAGCAGCACGATCCGCACCACGGTCGCGTCCAACAGGATCGCCACCGTGAGCCCGATCCCCATCTGGCTGACCGTCGCGATCGGGGCGAGGGCGAAGGCGACGAAGACCGCCGCCATGATCGCCGCCGCACCGGTGATGACGCCCGCGGTGCGCTCGATCCCGAAGGCGATCGCCGCGCGGTGGTCCCCGTCGACGTCGTAGCGCTCCCGCATCCGGGCGATCAGGAAGACCGTGTAATCGATCGAGAGGCCGAAGGTGACGCCGAAGATCGCCCCGGCGCCGACCGTGTCGATGTAGGGATGGCCGCCCAGCGGGACGCCGTCCGGCAGCTGGCAGACGAGGGTGACGACGCCGATCGCCGCGGCGACCGTGCCGAGGTTGAGGACCACCGTCAGCAGCGCCAGCAGCGGCGCGCGCAGGACGACGACGAGGGCGAGCAGGGTGAGCACGACGAAGGCGCCGATCACCAGCGGCAGCCGCGCTTCGGTCGCCGATCCATAATCGTTGAGGGTGGCGGCGCCGCCGGCGACGCCGGTGCGCAGGCCTCCTTCGGAGGCGAGCCGCGCCGCATCGCCCGCCAGCATGTCGCCGGTCCCGCGCGAGCCCTCGCTGTTGAACGGATGGGTCGAGACGACGAGCAGCCGGGCGGCCTGCCCACCGCTGTCGAGGCTGATCGCCTCCCCCGCTTCGGCGCGGCGGCGGGGCGGCGCGCCGTCGAGCGCGGAGAGGACGAAGTACCCGGATTCGAACAGGTGGGGCGAGTCCTCGCGCAGCCGGCGCGCGCCTTCTTCCAGCGGTGCGGCAACCGCGCTGACCCGCACGCCGGCGTGGCGCAGCCCGACCTGCAGGGGGTAGGCGCGGTGCGAGCCTTCGTCGAGGCCGCTGCGCAGGGCTTCGGCGCCGTGGTCGAGTTCGACCAGCCCGCGCGAGAGGCGTTCGGCGCCGCCGCCGAGGCGGTCGAGGCCGCCGTTCAGCCCGGCCGCGGCGTGGGAAAGTCGGGCGACCCCGCGTTCGAGCTTGCGGCCGCCGGGGACCAGCCGGTTGAGCGCCCCGTTGACCTCCCCGGCGACTTCGCGCAGGCGCCGGACTTCGTCGCGGGTGAGGGCGACGGCCCGGGCCAAGGTCCGCGCTTCGGTCGCCGGCTTACGCAGCGAGGGGTCGGCGGACGCGGCCCGTTCGAGCCGGTGGGCGAGCTTGCGCGAGCGGGCGAGCTCGCCGCCGCGCAGGCGCGGCAGCAGCGAGCGCAGTCCCAGCGCCAGGGTGAGGGTGCCGACCGCGGTGCGACGCTGGCCTTCGGCGAGCTTGCCGCTGCCGTCCCGGAGCCGTTCGATCGCAGCCGTCGCTTCTTCGCCGCGGCCGGCCGCGCGGCGCAGCTCGGAGGCGATCAACCCGGCCCCGGTCGCCGCCCGTTCGGAGCCCTCCGCGAGCAGGCCGCTGCCGGCGGCGCCTTCGTCGAGGCCGGAGCGCAGGTCGGCGACCGCCTTGGCGGCCCGGCGCAGGTTCGGGCCGAGCTTGCCGACCTCCGCGGGGGAGTCCGCTCCCTTGCCGGTGAGCTTCTCGCCGAGCGAGTGCAGCGGCGCGACCTGGCGCGACACCGGCGCCGGGCCGATCACCGCACGGACGCCGGGCTGACGGGCGATCGCGCGCTGCGTGCGGGCGAGCAGGCCGAGGTCCTGGCGGGTGGTGATCGGCCCGCGTTCGGTGGCGGCGACGAGGATGAAGGGCGACTCCCAGCCGGGGCCGACCGCGCGGTCGATCGTCTCGGCGCTCTGCCGGGCGGGGTTGGAACCGGAGAGCTCGTCGATGCCGGGCGGGCCGGTGGTGAAGGCGGCGGCGGGCATCGCCAGCAGCGCCAACGGGACCGCCACCGCGATCGCCGCGACCGCCGGGCGGCGCAGGGCCGCCGTGACCGCACCCGCAACCGTGAAGCGCCCGACGGCCGGCACCGGCAGGCGGCCGCGGTTGACCCCGTCCCCGAGCAGGGCCAGCAGCGGCGGCAGGGCAAAGGTCGAGATCACGATCGAGATCGCGGTGACGACGGTGGTCGCGATCGCCAGCGAGAGCAGCAGCGAGCCGGGCTGCAGGGCGGCGGAGAAGACGAGGGCGACGATCAGCGTGGCGCCGGCGAAGAGCGTCGTGCGGCCCGCGGTCAGGCGGGTGGCCCGCGCCGCGTCCCCCGGCGAGCGCCCCGCCTCGAGCTCCTCGCGGAAGCGGGACACCACCAAGAGCGAGTAATCGACCCCGAGCGCGAGCCCCATCATCGTGCAGACGACGAGGGCCAGGGCGTCGATCGTCATCGGGCCGCTGAGCAGGGTGAGCACGCCGCGGCCGGCGAAGACGGTGAGCGCGCCGAAGGCGAGCGGGATCGCCGCCGCCACCACGGACCGGAAGACGAGCAGCAGGATCAGCAGCAGCAGCGGCGCCGCGATCAGCTCCGCGCGCTCGGCGGCGCCGAGCGATTCGTCCTGCAGCGCGCGGGCGAGGCTGGCGAACCCCGACTGGTCGGCGACGACGGGCGCCGAGACGTTCGCCTCGAGCAGGCTTTCCAGCCGCGGCACCGTGTGGCGCATCGAGTACGCAAGTGGTACGCGATAGTCCACCAAGACGATCGCCTTGCCAGGCGCCGGGCGCAACGCCGAGAGCGAACCGCGGTCCCACGGCGAGATCACCGTCGCCCCGGGCTCGCGCCGCAGCGCCCGCACCAAGCCGATCCCCTGCCGATCGACCGCCGCGGCCGGGCCCCGCAGCAGGACCACGAACGGCGAGGAATGCCCGAAGTGCTCCTTGGAGAGCGTTTCGGCTTCCGCCGCCGCGGTGCCGGGGACGCTGAGCGAGAGCGGATCGAGCCGATCTTCGACCCCGAGGCCGATCACCCCGAGAACGGCGCAGCAAGCCAGCACCGTAACCAGGCCGACCAACCCCCGGCGGCCCCTCACCTGCCGATTCCCTCCATCGACGGCAGTCTAAGCCGCAGGGCGACCCCCGTCGGTACGCCGCTGTCTCAGAGTCTGCTCGACGAGCACCTCTGTTCGTCCGAAACGCCGCCCGGCGAGGTTGCCAAGGTCTATGAGCCGGTTTTATGAGTTGACGGCAACCGGCGGATATCCTGACGTCATGAGAGTCGCGCCAGCCGGGGATCGACTTTTGCAAGCCGCCGGTGAAGCGCGTAGGGCGGAAGAGCGAGACGACTTCGCCGTCGCCAACGAGGCGTGGAGACGCTATCGACTGATCGGTGACACGCTGCGCGACCCCGACGAGCTGCTGTCCGAAGGCATCGCGATCAGCGAAAGCGCGCTGGCCCTTGCCGGGTGAACCAAAGCGACGTGACCGCCTTCGGCTCCCTGCTCGATGACCTGAACCAGGCCGGCGTCAGGTATGTCCTCGTAGGAGGGATCGCGGTCATCCGGCACGGAGTAGTCCGAGGAACGCGGGACATCGACGCGGTCTTCGCTCCAGACGACGCCAACGTCGAACGGATCGGCCAACTGGTCACGGCCTGGCACGCGACGCGCCAGGACGGGAGTCCGCTTCCTGCGGACGCAATCGGTCCCGGACGATCGGTTCATCTCAGAACGCGCTCCGTTGGCCGAGAGCGTGACCTCGCCGATCTGAGCGACCTGCGCGAGGCGCACGGCGAACTGCCCGGGCTATGACGACGAACGTCGCCGACAACAGAAGTCGGCGACGTTCGCTGACAGCTGGCGACGGATGGAACGCGCCGGTGCACGCGCCCTCACCGGGGTGACATTCGCCACCGGACCGACCCCCAGGCCCGATCCGGTGGCGTGCCCCCGGGCGTCGCTTACTTCGTGTGGTGCTTCGTGTGCTTCTTCTGGTGCCCGCACTGGGCCTTCATCACCGGGTGCAGGGTGACCCGCTTGCCGTTCTGGCCGGTGAAGACGGCCGTCCCGCGCGGCGTCGTCTTGCAGAGCTGCGTGTTGTTGACCAGCAGCCCCTTCTTGCCGCCCTGCATTTCGAGGACGAAGCGGGACACCGGCGCGTCGGGGACCATTTCGAACGTGTTGCGGATCCGTTTGTGAACCGAGTCGATCCGCCCGTCGAGATCGATGTGGATCTGCCCGTTCAGCGAAGCCACCAGGTCGGGCAGCTTGTGGTCTGAGCTGCGCAGGTACACCGGCCCTTCGAGCGGGCGGTCGAGCAGCGGCGTCCAGGCTTTGGCCTTGCCGTAGATCGATGCTTTCGGGCACTCCGCCCCGCTACCGGGACCGGCGTTGTACTGGGCCCGGGTGCAGACGGTGCGGATGTGCGCGTTCTCGAGGAACTCGGTCGGCGGCAGGCTGACTGCGGCCCGACTGATGTTCGCCTGGCCCGGCGGCGGCGTCAGCACCGCTTTGAACGCCGGGTGCGCCGCGCGCCTCGTCTTGCCCTTGACCGAGAGGGCGAGCTTCGGCGCGAACGCCAGAGCCCCGCAGCCGGCCGCCTGGAAGCGGTCCGAGAGCCGGGCCGTCGCCCCTTCGGTGCTGACCACGCTGCTGCCGAGCGAGCTCGGGTCGCAGGAGGTCGGGTTGAGGGTGAAGCCCGGCCGGTCGATGCCGAGTTCGACCGAGCGGATCCGCAGCGGGATGCCCTGGAGGATCGACGGCAGCCGATCGGACTTGACCGTCGCCTGGGTGGTCACCGGATCGATGTAGAGACCGGCCCGGACGTTGACGAGGCCGAGATCGATCGGCCCGGCGACCGCCGGGACGACGAAGTCGAGCCCCAGCGGCGCCCCCTTGTACGGTCCGGTCAGATAGGCGCGGCCATTACGGACGTAGTACGGCGTCGGCCCCGCGCCGGCCCCGACCTTGACCGAGCCGATCAGGCTCTCCGCCCCGCAGGTTCCGGCCGCGGCAGCCGCGTCCGAGCACTCCGGAACCCCCGCCAGCTTGGCCAGGAGGCCCTTCGGCAGTTCGGTGTCGATGCGGGAGATCTCCTGGGCACCGTCCGGCCTGCTCAGCTTGTAGACCAAGGGGCTGAACTGGCCGGCGGCGTTGGAGACGGTCCCGGCTTCCAGCCCGAGACCGAACGGACGCGCGCCGGCGCTCGTCGGGCAGGCGGAGCCGTTCGGCCCCGTGCTGACCGTCAGCGAGCTTTCCGAGTTGGCGAGGGCCCCCAGTGACCAGGGAGCCAGGCTCGCCATCGTGGCCTGGGTGCCGCAGGTCGTCGGCGTCGCCAATGCCGCCCGCGGCCCGCTGAAGAACCGCAGGCTCAGATCGGTGAACGGCATCTGTGGGTTTTCGTCAAACGTGGTGGTGAGCCGGCCGGTGACCGGATCGGCCGACACCTTGCCGGGCAGCTTCACCGTGACCCCCGACCCTTCGGCGACCATGTAGATCGCCAGCAACGAGCCGAATGGGTTTTCGGTCTGGCGAGCCAGATAGACGCTGCCGCTCATCGGTTCTTCGAGCAGCGGGGTGTCGATTTCGACCACGCCGATCTTCGAGTTCGCCGGACAGCTGGAGGGTCCTTCGCCGTACTGGTCGAACTGGGCCTCCGAGCAACCGACGAGCCCGGCGCCCGCCGACGGGTTGACCGAGACGCCCGGCGGGAGGGCCACCGTCGCACTCTTCAGGTGCGCGGTGGCCAGGCCCGTAGTGTTGTTGTTCTGCGGTACCTGGAGGTCGACCGTCAGGCCCGAGGGCGAATCGGCCGCGCTCGTCTCCAGAGCCGTCGACAGCCCACCCGCGAAGGGAAGTTCGTCACAGCCTTCGAGCGCATACGGGTTGCCGGCGCCGTCGTGGGTCACGAATTCGGCCCTATCGTTTTCGTCCAACCACGAAGCGGCATGGATCCGGGTGATCAGCGGTTCCCCGGTGCACGTGCTGGGCAGGGTCATGAACGGCTTTTTCGGCCCTTGGAACGTGCATGGTTCCGATGGCATCGGGCCGAACCCCTGGCCCCCCATCAGGCACGCACCCCGTTGGGCGTCGTGGCTTTCATCGGACGGGTTGCCCCAAAAGGTCATCCCCGCCCCTTCCAGTGGGACGGCCTGCGAGATGTTCTTGAGGTTCAGGTTGATGCCGTAGCCGCCGAGGCCGGCCTGGCCCGGGACTTCCGCTGGACGCACGGTCGCGGTCACGGTCACCGTGTCGACGATGACGAGGAAGCCGAACATCGCCGGTGAGTTTGGCGGCGGCACCATGTTCCAGATTGGAAATTTGAATTGACCACCATTCGCGTAGATCGTCGCCACGCCAACCTGGGTGTTTTCGGGACAGCTTTCCGGCGATCCGATCGGCGCGGCAAGCCCTTCCATCTTGCACTTCGGAGCCGCAGACGGATTGCCGATCAGCCCCGCCTGCAGTTCTACGTTGATTTCTTTGACGTTCTGCGCCGGCTGTTCTGAGAATTCGGTTTTTTCGCGCGAGAACTGCACCGTGGCGCTCACTTCATAGGGATGAGATCCCGCCTGGGTGGCCGGATCACCTGCTGCATCGCGGGTCATCATGCCGTCGAACGAGGTGATCTTGAAAGGGGAAGCGGCAAGCGCGCTCGGCACAAGCAGAGCCAGCGCCAGCAATGAGATGACGACGGCCCCCAGCAGCGCTGACAGCGTCGACTTGTTGGTTTTCAGCGTCCTCATCCTCCTCACCCGCGCTTCCCGGTCGTGCCGCGATGGTGCGACGCGCGCGGGCATCGCTTCGTCTTTGCCTTGCATGCCTTGGCCTTCTTCTTGTGGTGCTTGGCCCTCCGCTTATGGTGCTTGTGCTTCTTGTGCTTCTTCTTCTGGTGCGTCGGCTTCGAGTTCGCCGGACCGTTGAAGCTCCGCGAGCCGACCTGCGGCGCCGGCGGCGCCGCTTCGAGCGGTGGCCGACACGCTTCCGCTTCACACGGGATCGACAGTGGCGGTTCCGGGAAACCGCCGTCTTCGCGGGCGTCGTAGACATCGGTGTTTTCGTCGCGGTCGGCGCCGACCAGACGATCGCGCGTCACGAAGAAGACATCCCTCGCCGAGGGATTGGCGTCGAGAAATTCCGCGCCGTATTCACCGGTTCCGCTGGAGATCAGGTGGACCTCTCCGTGCGCCCACTCGTAGGCGTCCATCTTCCCGTTGGTGTCCTGGGGCACCAGTTGGGCGGTGGTCGAGAAAAAGACCTTGCTACCGTCGGCGCTCATCGGATGAGGGCCCGCCCCACCGTTGAAGGACGGCGGCGGTATTTCGGCACCGATCGGGAGTCCACCGGGCGCGCACGAGACACAAGTCAGGCCTTCGCTCGTCGACCAGTGATAGATCTCCTTCACGCCCACCGGTGCCTCGCCCGTCGGCGCCGCGGTGGAAACGAAGGCGACCGCGTCGCCGGTGTCGTCGCTGGTCGCTTCCGGGTCCGTATAAAGGATCGTCAAAGCATCGGCGGAGCCGACTTTCGCGACGAATTCGATCCCGTTGCCAGAGCTCCAGCGGTACAGGTTCGACGCGCCCAGGGTCCCGCCGGGGGCGAGGACGCCGCCAGCGACGAAGAAGGCGGCTTCGCCATCCGGAGCGACGATCGCGTTCATGACGGCGGCGCCCCGTTCGTCAGCCCGGTCGACCGTGAGGTCGGTTAGTTCGCCGGTTTCGACGTCATATCGATAGAGATTCGCCGCGAGATTCTGCTGGCCGCTCGGGAGTTCACCGGTGAAGGCGTCGGCAGTCAGATTTGACGCGCTGAGGAAGTAGACACTCGAGATGTCGGTCGAGGCGCCGACGAAAATCGGTTCGTTGCTGCTCATGCTGCCGGCGCCAGGCGCCGGTTTCGAGACCTCGATCGGCGTCCCGTGGTCGCGCAGGTAGACGCCTTCGGAGGTGAAGACGACTCGCTGGCCGTCAGGGGAGACGAAGTGCCGCCAAGGCGTGAGGCTCCCCACTATGCCGTTGCTGATCGGCTGCGTTTCTCCTGGCAGGATGCCGATGTTCGTGAGGCTCGATCCGTTCCATTCGTAAAGGTTGTAGCGGTTCAGCCCTTCGCGATCGACGGAATCTGGAGTCAGCTTCGCGGAGGACTGGAAAAAGACGCGGGAGAAGTCGTTCGAAGCGCCGAGAAAGAACCGCGATTCCAGCGAGTTCGTGGTGCCCGGCGCAATCGGGGTAATCAACCGCAATGACGGCGGCGAAACCGTGCGCAGGTACAGGTTGTCCCCTGGCTGCGCGCCAGCGGTCAGCGGCACACGGCTCGGCACGATGGCTTGGTTGAGGTCGCGCGAGATGAGCAGGGGCGGTGACGTCAACAGCGTGCCATGGTTGGTTTCGGGCGGCATCAGAGGGGACCCGGTCCAACCATCGGGGCCACGCTCCGCCACATTGCCGTTGCCCAGGCCCCCGTTTTCGGAGCCGGGAAGGCCGTTCACCGAGGCAAAGGCGTAGCCGCCTTCGACGCCGGAAACCCCTCGAAACACGAAGTTACCGCGCGGTTCGACGTCGCTGTTCCACTTTTCCGGCGGGCTGACCATCTCGTAGGCGCGACATTCCGGCAGTTGCCCCGAGAGGCCATTCCGGAAGATTTCGTTGGGACATCCCGCGGCCCCGGCCGTGGCCGGCACGGCGCTGACAGCCCACGACGCACCCAACATCGCCAATGCGAACAGCTTGATTGCTCGGCGTTTCACCAAGTCTCTCCCTTTGTCCCTTGCCGCTGACCCTGCCTCGCCCGACGTTCGGGCTCCCCGCGGGATCGATTCGGCGTTTGTCTCTAGGCCTCTGGGTCACGACCTCCTCCATGGAGCGCTCTCCTTCGGCGGCGCAAATAAGAACACAGACAGACCACCCTGTCAAGAAATTGTGTCGTTGTCGCTGGGATTCGGCTTGCTGCTGCGGAATCTAGTGGCGATTCGCGTACCTCTCAAGCGTTCTAAATCGGTGATGCGCCGGTACGCCAAGGTGCTCGCGGCCCCGGACGCACGCGGCGCGCTCGCGCCTTCCCAACTGCCGAAGCCAAGAAGTGACACGCCCGCCGGGAGCTGAATTCCGAGTTGGCAGGACGCGAACTCCGAGTTGGCAGACACTGAACTCCGAGTTGCGTCATCACGGTCCAAGGAGTGCCGCGGGGACGACTCCGATCCCGTCCGAGCGCCGGTAGGCGGCCTCCCCGGTGGTGACGACGACAGCATCGATCAGCTCGTCGCCGATCGTCTCCCTGAGCCAGCGCAGGTTGCGCGTGTCCTCGTCCTTGATCGTGCGCTTGAGCTTGACCTCGATGGCGAGGACGCGTTTGTCCTGGGCCTCGACGATGAGGTCGACCTCGCGGTCGCCGCCGAAGGTCCGCATGTGCCCCGTCCTCGCCTCGGCGCGCTGGGCGTAGACGCGAACGCAGAGAGTCACCAGCGACTCGAAGAGGGCGCCGAGAAGCGTGCCATCCCTAGGAATGGGAAGACCCAGCTCGGCGCCTTCGAGCAAGCCGGCGCGGGTTGCCCCGAGGAGGCGCGCGGCCAGGGCCGGATCGGCCAGGTGGTGCTTCGAGGCGGCGCTGAGTCGGGAGAGGTTGTTGCGAGTCGGCTGCCACGCCGGGACCGGATCGAGGAGCCAAAGGCGCTCGAGCACCGCCCGATAAGGGCGGGCCGCGTCCTTCGAAAGCTGCTCGCCCTCGTCTCCGGTGGCGGCCGCACGAATCTTCTCGAACGAGGTAGTCGTCGAGGTGGCGGCAGCGTAGGCGGCCATCCAGCGCCTCAGGCCCGCGGGGTTGCGAACCGCGTGGCCGAGCTCGGGGAAGTCGCGGTCGACGACGCGCTCGACATAGCCGTCGAGCTGTAGGCGCAGGGCGCGATCGGAGATGCCGCGCAGGCCCGGCAAGCCGGAAGCCACGATCTCGTCGACGTAGTCCTCGAGCGTGACCGGGGTCTCGCCGACGAGGTGCGGGCGGCCGCCCTCGAGCAGCTTGGCCAGGCTCACCGATGTCGAGGCGGGTGACCGCTCGGCCAGGGTTAGCGGTCGCATCCGGATGGTCGGGATCCGCCCTGCGCCGGAGTGACGACCGGTGCCATCGGGCGAGGTAGACCCCGTCAGGAGGAAGCTTTCCGGCGCCGCGCCGGCGTCGACGGCTCGCCGCACCAGATCCCAGGTCTCTGGAAGCCGCTGCCACTCGTCGATAAGGATCGGCTTCGCGTCGTCCAACAGGCGCGTGGGGTCGGCCTCGGCAAGGGCAAGCTGCGCCGGATCGTCGAGTGGGTGGACCGTCGCGGCGCGGCGCGAGGCCGTCTCGGTCTTGCCCACTCCCTTCGGTCCCTCGATGGCGAGCGCAGGGAGCGCTCCAAGAAGTTCGTCAAGCTCTTGGTCCAGCACACGAGTCGTGTACGGCACTACTTACCCTTCCATTTCGCGACAATCTACCCTTCCATTTCGTGCCACAATATCAGTCAACTTCGCAGCGCGGACGAACTCAATTCCCGAGTCGCCTGGGGAGGTTGGATGCTTGTCGCTCGACCAATCAGTACGCAACCAGACCATAATGCCGCCTCTTCATGTCGCAGATAGCTGGTTTCTGGGTTGTTTAGGTAGTCTCTCGTGATCATTCGCGTACCAGGCTGCGCGCATCCAGGCCAGTCGCAAACGGGACGCCGAGGTGCCCGGATATCGTCCTCGGCGATGACGAAAACTCCATGGGGGGATGCGGCGACGCTGCGGGAGCGGAAGCTGCGGCCGGGTCGTGGGACGGCGCGGGACGAGGCCGAGCGCAATCAGCGCGAACGGCTCTTCGCCGCGATGGTCGCGACGGTCGCGGAGAAGGGGTATGAGGCGACCACGGTGGCCGATCTGGTCGGGCTCTCGGGCGTCTCGCGGAGCGCCTTCTACCGGCACTTCGAGGACAAGCAGGCGTGCTTCCTCGCCGCGATCGAGGCGATGGTCGGCCCGGCGCTGAAAACGCTGTCGGCGGGGCCGGAGAAAGTCGGGGTGGACGGCGCCCGCGAAGCCTTCTCCTCGTTCATCGAGCTGATCGTCGACCAGCCCGCCGCGGCGAAGATGTGCATCGTCGAGGTCTACGCGGCGGGGCCCGAGGGCGCCGACCTGATCGACCGCACCATGCGCCGGGTCGAGAAAGCCGCGCAGGCGCTGCTGGACCAGATGCCCGACAAGCAGGGGATGCCGGAGGAGATCGCGCACGCGATCGTCGGCGGCATCCAGAAGGTGATCCACAAGCGCCTCTGGCGCAACCAGGTGGACCAGCTGCCGGACCTGGTGGACCAGCTCTGGGACTGGGCCTTCTCCTACCCCGTCCCCCCCGGCCCACTGAAAGCCACGCGCCGCCGGACGGTGAAGACGTTGCCGTTCGAGCAGCGCCAGGCGCTCGCCAGCCCGCCCGAGCGGATCCTCCGCGCGCTCGCCGCGGTGGTCGCCGAAAAGGGCTACCCCGACACCACCGTCGCCGACGTGGTCGAGAAGGCGGGGACCTCGCAACGCACCTTCTACGAACACTTCAAGAACAAGGAGGACGCGATCGTCGCCGCCCTCGACAGCGGCTCGGCCCACATGCTCGCGGCGGCGCTGCCGGCCTTCCGTCGCGCTCCCGACTGGAAGCACGCGGTCCACGACACGATCGAAGCGATGTTCGCCTTCGGCGCCGAAGAGCCCGAGTACGCGCGGATGGGCGGGGTCGAGATGTACGCGGCGGGCAAACGCGCGCTCGAGCAGCGCGAGACCGTGACGGAAGGCATGGAGGGGCTCCTCGCCCCTGGCTACGAGCTCAAACCGGACACCCCGCCGATCGCCGCCGAGGCCGTCGGCGGCGCCCTCTACAAACTGCTCTACGACCACGTCAACCGCAAAGGCCCCGAGACCCTCCCCCACATCGTCCCGGTCCTCGTCTACGTCACCCTCGCCCCGTTCCTCGATGCCGAGGACGCCTACGAGGTCTCGATCGGCTGAGGGAGCAGATCTACCGATCGGCGTCTGCCTCCGGGTCGGTGAGAGCGGCGACGTCGGCCAGATCGATCGGCCGGCCCCGCGACAGCTTCATATGAATCAGATCGTCAAGGCCGACCACCGGCACCTCGATCTCGCCCAGGCGGACCAGCAGCGCGCCGTCGCGCAACTCCTCATAAGGTCGCCCTCCTGGGACCTCGTGCATGACGTCGACCCCTCCGTCCCGCGTGGCGAACTGCCAGATCGTCACCCGCGGGAGCATCTTCGCGTCGATCTCGACCGCGTCCGCACCGGCATTGATGACCCGCGCGTCCAGCGATCGCAGGGCATCGGCCAAGCGGGCGAGGTTGGCGGGAGTTGGAGCCGGGATGAGATCCGCGTCGTTGGTGGTCCGAACGTGACCGTAGGTCTGCACCGCCAGGCCACCGATCAGCACGTAGTCGACTCCGTGCTCGGCGAGAGCGTGGAGGATGCGCTCCGCGTCGAGCGGCGTCGGCGCCGGCTCACTCACTCTTTCGCGCCTCCCGTCCAGCCGCCGCGAGCCGGCCGGCCATTCGATTCCACGAGATGCCGAGTGCCAGCCGCTCGGCCGCAGGCCGAGCGGCGGTCGCCCGCCTGTGCAGGAGGTCGTACTCACGCTCCGGTGGCGTGGACTCAAGCCGCAGGCTCTCCCCCATCGCCCGCATGAGGAGGTCCAGGGTGGCGACCGAAGGTGAGATCTCGTCGTTCTCCAGCCGGCTGATTGCCGACTGTCGGGTTCCCACCCGCCGCGCCAGACGAGCCTGGCTGAGACCCCGCCTCTCGCGGGTCTCGCGGATCATCTGGCCAGGTGTCACCAAGGGAGCATAACAAATATGTGATGAATCGACCCGTCCCACTCGGCCTCGTGGCCCGGCTCACGAGGCCGCGATCAGAGGAGCGGAGATAGACGGATCGGCCGATACGATGGCGGCATGACCAAGAAGGGTGATCAGGGTGACATCGGTGACCTGAAGCGGGTCCAGATGGTGCGACGCGAGGCCGATCGCGAAGCTTCGATGAGCGACCGGCTGGCCAGGGTTCACAACCTCAGCAAGCAGATGAGCGCCATCAAGGGCGCCGCCTCAGGTCGTTGACCGAATTCGACCTCCGCGCCATGCTGGAGAG
>Ga0207678_10001921_pt1 | contig 18947 bp, 12 predicted proteins | sample KBSC63metaG_FD_184319 | JGI IMG/M metagenome (GOLD analysis project Ga0207678, IMG submission 184319) | Corn rhizosphere microbial communities from Kellogg Biological Station, Michigan, USA - KBS C6-3 metaG (SPAdes) (version 2) | ecosystem: Host-associated > Plants > Roots > Rhizosphere > Soil ...
CGAGAAACTCTAGCCAACCCTTGAGCACGGCATCGGGGGTTCCATTTGCCTTAGGCAGGAAGCCGCGCTTTTCGAGAAATTCAACCAGCGCCTGGCGCTGGGCCGCCCGGAATTGCTGCTCCTGCTCGGCTTGCGGTTCTGTTAGCAAGCCCAACTGAAATCGATCTTCAATATCCGCGCCGGTCCAAAAGCCCATGAATGGCGTGGTATCATGGGTATTGAGACTGGCCACAGTATCCGCCGCGGCATTGTCCAGCGCCCGCTCGCCTGAGGGATTCACGCCGAAAATACCCACGTGCATCCCGAAGATATTCCGCCGCGCCATTGCCTCGTTCACATACACGGGCACGGTGCCGAGATTTTCGCCGACGATTTGTACCTGATGGCGGTGCGATTCGAGGCTCAAGATCGCGTAGTATTCATCGCCCGGGTGATGCACGTATAGACCTTCGGCAGCACTGAACCCGGCAGGCACCCAGAACGCGCGATGCAGGCCCATGATGTGATCGATGCGCAGCATGCCCGCCACATTCATGTGGTGGCGCAAGCAATCGATATAGTAGCGATAGTGCTGGCGGCGCATGGCATCAGGATTGAGCGGTGGAAAACCCCAGTTTTGGCCCTTGAGAAACAATGCGTCCGGCGGCGCACCGCCGCTGGCATTCAATGCGAAAAGGTCTCGCTCGCGCCATACGTCATAGCTGTCGCGATTGACGCCCAGCGGAAAGTCGAGATAGAGAAACACGCCGCGTTTTTTTGCGCTGTCGCGCAGCCAGCGATTTTGCTCCTCGCACTGCCACTGAACATAGAGATGGTACTGATAGGCTTGCTCGTTGTAGTCGCCGGGGCTCAAGGTTCCAGCGCGCGCGCTATCCGGCCACTGAAACCAGACCGTACGGTAACGCTCGACCACGGCGCGAAAGGCGGCGTAATCTCGCGCCGTCGCATGAGTCGTTGCGTAACGCTTGAAACTTCTTCGGCGTCGGGAATCTTTCGATTGCAGGCAGCTTAGCAGCTTCTCGATGACCTGGCGCTTGAGTGCCATGCACCGACGATAATCGACCACGGATTCGCCCTGGACCTCGCTCAGTTCGCGGCGAAACGCGGGGGAGTCGACCAGCGCTTGCGCGGAAGCGCACTGCTCGAGCTCGGGGATGCGCTCGACGTCGAGGTAAAACTCGTTCCAAAAGAGCCGACTCACGGGCGCATAGGGACTCGGATTGAAAGGCTCGTCCAGAAAGCTTGCGAGCATTGGCAGAGTGGCGACCGCGGTTCCCTGCAAACCGCCGACGAAGTCCGCGAATGCCGCGAGATCTGTATAATCGCCGGCGCCCCAGCTCCGGTCCGAATTCAAGGCGTAAAGCGGACAGAAGACGCCCCAACTTTTTTTGCTCGAGGAACCGTAAGCTTGAGTGGGGGCTGAAATCACGAAGGATTCCACAATCGAGTCGCCGAGTCGAAGCTCGAGGCGATGATATCCCAGAGGAAGCGGTGGAATCGTGAAAGTCCGCGCGACATATTGAATTCCTTCGACCTCACGCGTGTAAACGCGCTGACCGTCGCCACACTCGCCTTCAACGGTCGCACCGGTTTCAAGAGCAATTTGATATTTTCTTCTAACCTCTGCCAGGTGCACTGGCATGCGTAATTTGAAATGTAGCGGCGCGCGTTCCCAAACGATGAGCACCGGCTCTACTGGCCGTTGCCAGAGTTCCTGGCGTCGCTGCCGCAGCGCGTCCGCAATGTCGTCCTGCGAACTGATCGGCGTGTCGAGTGATTTAAGGACCGCAAGCACCGCTTCCACGGGAGCGGCGCGCAATTGTCCGAACCCGTCGCGGTAAACGGTTTGCAAATTGTAGAGTCGAGCGAGTGTTTTAAGCGGATCGCCAACCGGCATTTTGCTGACAGCTTAACAAAGACTTGCGCCGATTACTCGTCTGAAAGAAAAATTCTACCGCGCCGGGTCGGCGCGGTAGCTATACCAAGCGTACCCAGGATTTTTGCAAAGAAGTGGCGTAACCGACTTCGGTGGCGTGAGAGACGCCGGCGGCATGGAGGTCCTCGAGCAGTTTCGCCGCGTGGCGTCGGGCGATGGCGAAGAGCAATCCACCCGATGTCTGCGGGTCGAGCGCCGCTTCGACAAGGCCTTCGCGGATATTTTTATCGATGAGCATTTTGTCATTCAAATAGTCTTTATTCCGCTTGCAGCCGCCGGTGATGTAACCTTTTTCGGCCAGCCGCGGCGTGCCGCGCAATAACGGCATTTTGGCCGACTCGATCACCAGGGTGACATCGCTGCCGCTCGCCATTTCCAGCGCATGGCCGAGAATGCCAAAACCGGTGACATCGGAGCAGGCGTGAACAGGATGTGTGCGCGCCACTTGAGCGGCCATGGCGTTCAGGGTCGTCATCGATTGAACCGCTTCATTGACGCTTTCTTCCGAAGCCTTGCCCTTTTTGAGCGCCGTCGTGATAATTCCCGTGCCGAGCGGTTTCGTGAGAATCAGCGCGTCGCCCTCCTGAACACCCACATTGCGCAGGATCTTATCGGGGTGAATCACGCCGGTAACGGCCATCCCGAACTTGATTTCTTCATCGATGATGCTGTGACCGCCGACCACGACGGCGCCGGCTTCTTTGACCTTGTCGGCGCCGCCCTTGAGGATCTCGCCCAAAATTTCAATGTCCATCTTGCCTTTAGGAAAGCAAACGATGTTCATGCAGGTCTTGGGCTCGCCGCCCATGGCATAGACATCGCTCAAGGAATTGGTCGCGGAAATTTGGCCAAAGACATAGGGGTCATCAACGATCGGCGTAAAGAAATCCACCGTATTGACGATCGCCAGATCGGGTCGGAGTCGATACACACCCGCATCGTCGGCGGTCTCGGTGCCGACAAGCAGATCGGGATCCCTGAACTTGGGTAGCTCGTGCAAAACTTGCGCGAGGTCGGCGGGGCCGAGCTTAGCGGCTCAACCCGCGGCCTTGACCTCTTGTGTCAGCCGCACTGCCTTCTTGTTTTTGAGCATCATACCGCGCCAACAATAGATCGATAGCCGACGTTTTTCAACGCGCCGTGCGCGCTCGGTCCGCCGGCGGCGAAGATTTCAGGCGGCGAACGTCGCCAATCCGGATGGTAAGGCCATCGCGATCGAAGTACTCCAAAAGCGGAATGGTGTATTTACGGCTGGAATTGATCAGATCACGAAACGAAGCGGCGGTCATTTCGCCCTTGTCGGTCAAATAATTTTTCAGGGTCGCACGCAATTGCTCGATACTGCTCGCGAGAAAGTACATATCGGTAGTCACCCGGACCACGGAGCCGTCGCGTTCCAAGAGGCGAATGACTTCGGTCAAGCGCTGACGCGAAACCCCCGCCTGTTTTTCAAGCTCTTTTAGATCGGGCGGTGCCAGTGGCTGGGTACCGAGGATTTGCTTGATCTTGTCCATCAGGACCTTTTCCTGGCCGCCGAGCTGAACCCGATGCGTTGCCAAGTGCAACAGATTTTCTTCCCGACCAATGATCTTCTCTCCCAGGAAGAGTTCAATGACGGCGCGAAAGACCTTGGGCGCAAGCTCCCAGCGAAGCTTGCCACGGAGTTCTTCCATGTCCATCCCCGGGACAAGCGCATGGGTCGAATGAAAAGCTTTTAGTAATCTCAGCATCTGTTCCCTGAGCTGATTCCATTTCTCCTCGGTGGTATAAAGCGTGTCGCCTTCGGCATTGAGGGCACGCAGTGTATCAAGGCCCTCGATCTTGGCCCGAGCTTCTTCCTCACGGACATTGATGAACTGATAAATCGATTCGATGGGCAAGGCGAATGCCGCATCTTCAGCGAGAAAAGTCTCCACGACTTGAGCAAGGTTCCCTTTGTGCAGAGTCTCGAGTCGCGACAGCAACTCTGGCTCGTTTTTTCTATGACGATTGGCGCGCGGGTGAATGACGATGCCACCCCCGAGGGTGCGTTGCGCCGTTTCGTCGCGCGCGACAAAATGATCGCCGCGCATCACCAGCAGCGGTTCGTTCAAGGTAATCTGGCAGTAGGCAGAGGCTTTCGCGTCCAGTTTTTCTTTGCCGCCGAGCAAGATGATCTTGGCTAAACGTTCAGCGGCGCCCATGTGAATGCGCAGCCGCTGGTGATTCTTGATCCCTTTGCCGGCGGCCGGCCGGACCTCGAGAAACGCATCGAAGCGATCCGACGTCAGTGACAGCTTTTCATGGCAGATCACCTGACCGCGCTCGATCGAAGCCCGCTCGGGGCCCGTGAGATTCATCGCCACCCGCTGACCCCAACCGGCTCTGTCGACGGATTTTCCATGAACCTGAAGGCTGCGCACACGAAAAAGACTGTTGCCGGGTAAACAGCGCACTTGCTCGCCGAGAGCAACCGCACCGCTCAGCGCGGTACCGGTGACGACGACGCCGTGGCCCTGTAGGACAAAAGCGCGGTCCACGGGCAAACGAAAGTAGCCGCTCGGCACGGTCTGGGTAGACGACTTCAGCGTTGTGGAAATCAGCTGTTTCAGCTCTTCGAGACCTTGGCCGGTGATCGAGGACACCGCAACTTTGGGCGAACTTTCCAGATTTGTGCCGAGGGTCAAGATATCGATTTCTTCTTCGACTTCGTGGATGCGGGATTCTGTCACCAAATCCGCTTTGGTGATCACGAAAATCGCCATTTCGACGCCGAGCAAATGGACGATGTCAAAATGTTCCTCGGTTTGCGGCATAACCCCGTCGTCGGCGGCCACCGTGAAAAGAACCAGATCGATACCGTGGGCGCCGGCGAGCATGTTCTTGATGAAGCGCTCGTGTCCGGGCACGTCGACGATGCCCGCCGAAGTGCCGTCCGGCAGATCGAGATGGGCAAATCCCAAATCGATGGAGATGCCGCGCTCCTTCTCTTCCTTGAGCCGATCGGTGTCGGTGCCGGTAAGCGCTTTGATCAAGCTCGTCTTGCCGTGGTCGATGTGGCCGGCGGTGCCGATGATGTAAGGCATGATCGATTTAGATTGGCGATTTTGGATTTTCGATTGTCGGATCGTTCGGCCTAAAATGCGGGATGAGATCGTTCGCGTCGAAGATCGTTCGTAGATCAAGCAGAAACCGGTCGTCGTTGATCCGGCCGATAATCGGTGGATCGGCGGCGCGAAATTTTTGCGCGATCGCATTAGCGCTCAATTTTTGATGTCCGATGCTGACGACCAACGTCGGCAACTCTTCGGTGGGCAGCGCGCCGCTGCCGATTTGCGCGGTGGATTCCTCGAGCCGAACTGCGAACTCGCTCCCTAGCGCGCTGCGAAGATCAGGCAATAAATCTTCCCCCGTCTTGCGAATTTCTTCTAACGATCGGGTGAAAGCTCTCAGCGTCGGAATCTCTTCGACAATATTGGGCGACTGCCGATAACGACGCAGCGTTGCTTCGAGCGCCGCCAACGTCAGCTTGCCGCAACGGAGCGCGCGTTGCAGATGATTGCGATTGATTCTGGCGATCAAAGCTCTTTTGCCGACGATCAATCCCGCTTGCGGACCGCCGAGGATTTTATCGCCGCTGAAGGTCACGACGTCGGCGCCCGTCTGGATTCTTTCCGCTACGACGGGTTCCTTGGGCAGACCATAGTGGCTTAGATCGACAAAGGCGCCGCTGCCGAGATCCTCCATGACCGGCAGGCGGTGTTTCTGGCCGAGGGCGACGAGCTGCTCTAGGCTAACTTCGGCGGTAAAGCCGACAACTTTGTAGTTGCTCGTGTGGACTTTCAGTAACAGCGCGGTTTTCTCATTGATGGCATTTTCGTAATCGGCTGGATGGGTACGATTGGTCGCGCCGACCTCGCGCAACACCGCGCCGCTCTTCGCCATGATTTCCGGAATACGAAAAGCGCCGCCGATTTCGATCAGCTCGCCGCGCGAAACGATCACTTCTTTGCCTTCGGCGATGGTATTCAACCCGAGCAGCACGGCGGCGGCGTTGTTATTCACCACCGTGGCAGCTTCAGCGCCGGTAAGCTCGACGAGCAGGTTTTGCAGAGTCTCTTCGCGCTTGCCACGTTTGCCGGCGGCGAGGTCGTATTCCAGATTGATTGGACGATCGGCGACGGCTAGGATTGCATCAATGGCCGCGCGAGGAAGCAACGCGCGCCCCAAATTGGTGTGCAGAATGGTTCCCGTCGCATTGACTACCGGCTTGTGGCCGGGGTGGCTATCAATGAAAATCGTGTTTTCGACGCGTGCGAGAACGGCCGCTTCGCTGCAATTGACAGCGGCGCCGCGCCTGACCTCATTGCGGATGTTGTCGAGCACCGCCCGGCATTGCGCAGTGATGTATTCGCGATTGTAGCGTGTCAGCAGCCGCTCGCAGCCGGAATGTTTGAGCAGACGATCGACGGAAGGAAGTTCGCGGAGCAACGTGGCGGTCTGGTCGGCCATCGGGAAACTCAGATTTACACAGCGATCAGGCGATTTCAACACGGGTTTATGCGCAAATGCCGACTGAGATTTGACAAGGACGTGGAGCTTCCATAGAGTTCTCGCCACACGCCAGCAATGTCCCGCGAGCCAATCATCGATCAAGCCAAGAACGCGCGGCAGAGGATCCTCGAAATACTGCGCAGCCGCAATCACAGGGCGCGCTTCATGAGCGAAGTTTATGCGGCGTTAGAGCGCGCACGGATCGAACAAGGACAAGCCGAGGGCGCGCTTCGGCAATTGGAGGCCGAGGGCGCGGTGATGATTCGAGAACATTTCTGCGCTGATCCGCACCTGGCTGGCGTCGATTTGCGAGTGGCGGCGCTGGTGGATGCTCGCGGTGAGTCGGATCCGCAATTGAGCACCATTCGGGCCATCGATGAAGCCTGGAATCAATGGCTGAGCGAGTATCTGGCCAATCATCGATGCGGCTAGCGATCGGGATCAGTTCAAACCGTTCAAGCAGTGCAAATCGTTTAAGCGGTTCGGATCTGACGGTTTGAACGGGTTGAACGATTCTAACGTTTTGAACCAAGCATTGGCGGAGGTTCTTACAAGGAAAGGAAATGAAGTTGCGCGTAGCAGTCGATATCGGTGGAACTTTTACTGATGTGGTTGTGTTCGATGAGACGAATGGCTCGCTGTCGCTGGCAAAAGCGCTGTCGACGCCGACGGAGTTGGCGCGCGGGGTTTTGGAAGGGCTGCACAAAGCTCGGGTGCGGCTCGCCGATGTCTCGACATTGATTCATGGCTCGACGGTGGTGGTCAACGCGATTATCGAACGGAACGGTGCCAAGACCGCGCTGGTGACCACCAAAGGATTTCGCGATGTCTACGAAATTGGCCGCATCAATCGGCCGGAATCTTTCAATCCGCGCTTCCGCAAGCACCGGCCGCTGGTGCCGCGAGAAGATATTTTCGAGGTGACCGAACGCAGGCTCGCGGATGGCTCGGTGCGCACGCCCTTCGACGAGAGCGAAGCCCGCGAAGTGGCGCGGTTCATCAAAGATGAAGGATTCGAGGCAGTGGCCGTGCTGTTTCTCCATTCCTACCGAGCTCCCGAGCATGAAATCCGCATGTGTGAAATTCTCCGCGCCACCGAGCCCAAGCTTTTCCTCAGCGCATCTCATGAGCTTTCGCGCGAGTATCGCGAGTATGAGCGCACGTCGACGGTTGCCGCCAATGCTTACGTCGGTCCGAAAGTGAGCCAATATCTCGGCGATCTGGAGCGGCGCCTTCACGATCAGAAATTCGCTGGCAATCTGATGATCATGCAGTCGAATGGCGGTTTGTCGGAAGTCGAAATGGCACGTCGCCAATGCATTCAGATGATGGAGTCGGGCCCCGCTGGCGGTGTCGTCGGCACCATGGCGCTTTGTGAACTGCTCGATCTCGATGCGGCGATCGCATTCGACATGGGTGGCACGACGGCCAAGGCCTGCGTGATTCGCCGCGGTCAGCCAAGCTTGTCGCCCGACTATTTTATCGGCGGCTACAATGAAGGTCTCGCGATTCGAATTCCCGTGCTCGACATCGTCGAGGTCGGGACCGGCGGCGGCAGCATCGCATGGCTTGATGAGGGCGAGGGACTTCATGTGGGACCGCGGAGCGCCGGAGCGGAACCCGGTCCGGCGAGCTACGGCCGCGGCGGCACCGAGCCGACGGTCACTGACGCGAACGTGATTCTCGGCCGGCTTTCTCCTGAGCGCTTTCTCGGTGGCGAAATGCGGCTCGATCAGGCGGCTGCGGAAACCGCTTTGCGCGAGCGTTTGGCGCGACCTCTGAGCGTAAGCCAGCAACGCGCGGCCGAAGGAATGCTCCAGGTCGCCACGTCGGCGATGGCCAATGCGGTCAGGCATGTAACGCTCGAGCGCGGTCTCGATCCGCGCGATTTTACTCTTGTGGCTTACGGTGGCGGGGGTCCTCTTCACGCCGCGCCAGTGGCGAAGGAATTATCGATCGGCAAGATCATTATTCCGACTGCGCCAGGTCATTTCTCGGCGGTCGGCATGCTGATGGCGGACCTGCGCCGCGATTACGTTCAGACGTTGTTCGAGCGAATGGACGACCTCGAGATGTTTCAACTCGAAGATCAATACGAAAAATTGGAAGCCGAAGGCCGTCTGGCGCTCGAGGCTTCGGGTATTCCGACGGATCGCATTCTTTTCGAGCGCGCCGCGGACATGCGCTACGTGGGTCAAGAGCATGCGGTAGTGGTGCGCATGCCGGCTCATGTTGGCGACGAGTCTGCGCGTGCCGAGATCAAGCGGCTTTTCGATGAAGCGCATGAGCTCCGTTACAGCCACAGTGCGCCGGGAGAATCCGCTGATATCGTGAGCCTGCGCGTCTCGGCGATCGGACGATTAGGCAAACCGGGAGTTCCTCGGATTCCGGCGGGCGAGAAAAATCCGCCAGCAGAAGCAAAACGCGGCGTTCGCACCGTGATCTTCGATGGCGCCGGAGCCGTGGAAGCCTCTGTCTTTGATAGAGCCAAACTATTGGCGAAGAACGTGATCGCCGGCCCGGCGATTATCGAAGAGACGGCGTCGACAACCGTGATCGAGCCGGGCGATGTGGTGGCGGTGAATGAGTATGGGCATCTGGTGATGGAACTCGGGAATGCGAATAGGACTGAGGACTGAGCACAGAGGACTGAGCGACGGATCCAGAAGCTCAGTCCTCAGCACTCGTGACTCAGTCCTGATGGTCAAAACTCATGACAATGACACGAACAGGAACTTCAGCGAACGTGGATGCGTTCACCGCCGAAGTGATTCGCAGCGCGCTGGTAGCGATCACCGGCGAGATGAAGACGAATCTGATGCGCACGGCGTATCACACGATCATTTACGAGGCGGAAGATTTTACCGTCGGGCTGTTCGATGCCGACGGCAATACCATTTCCATTGGATTGGGTCTGCCCATGTTCATTCGCGGCCTGTCGGACGCCATCAAAGCCAAGATCGCCCATTGGGGCCGAGAAAACATCGAACCGGGCGACATTCTGCTGACCAACGACAGCTACACTATGGGCAGCCACCTAAATCACATGATTTTTACGCTGCCCATTTTTCACGATGGCGAGCTGATGGCGTTCTCATCGTCGATGGCTCATTGGCAGGATGTCGGTGGACAACTCGGCGGCGTCACACGCGATATTTTTTCCGAAGGGCTGCAGCTGCCGTTCGTGAAAAGCTTTCGTGCCGGCAAGGAGAATCTCGAGATCACGTCGATCATCAAAGCCAACGTGCGCGTGCCGGAGCGCGCCATGGGAGACATGCGCGCGCAGCTCGCGTCGATTCGTACCGGCGAGCGGCGGGTCATGCATTTGCTGCAGCGCTACGGCAACGAGGCATTCAAAGAAAGCATCCGACTCATCTACGAGCAAAGCGAAAAAGTGGCACGTGCGGCGGTGGAAAAAATTCCCGACGGCGTCTATGAAGCCGAATCCTTCATGGATGACGACGGCGTCAATCTGCTCAAACATATTCCGATCAAGGTTCGTGTCGAGGTCAGTGGCGACACAATGACCATCGATCTCTCGGGCGTGAGCCCACAGGTGGCCGGATTCTACAACTCCGGAATCACCGCGGGCCGCTCCGCCGCCGAAGTTGTCTTCAAATGTATTACCGCCCCGCTCTTGCTTCCGATCAATGATGGCTCGTTTCGCCCGCTCAAGATCATTCTCCCGCCCGGACGGGTGGTGAGCGCGGTCAAGCCGGCGCCGGTGCGCGTCTGGATGACGGTGCCGATGACGGTCTGCGATACGATTTTTCGGGCACTTGCTCCGGCCTGTCCCGAGCGCACCATTGCGGGACATTATGCTGATTTGTGCACCGTGAATCCGCACGGGTTCGACGCGGCGACGGGACGGTTTTTCTGGTCGCATATCGGTCATCCGGGTGGCGGCTGGGGCGCAAAACATGATGAAGACGGTATGAGCGCGACGGTATGCTTGAATGACGGCGATACGCACAATTCTCCAGTAGAAGCCACCGAAGCCAAAAGCCCAATTATTGTCGAGCAGCGCACATTGCGACAGGATTCCGGCGGGCCGGGCAAATTCCGCGGTGGCCTCGGCGTTGCCAATGAAGTGCGCATGCGGCGCACCGCGACCATCCATGCGCATGTGGAGCGGACGATTTGCGCTCCCTGGGGATTGCACGGCGGAAAAGACGCGCTGGCGAATCGAATTTCGATTCAGCGCACCGACGGCGCCGTCGAAAAATTTCCTACGGGAAAAATCAAGCCGACGGAAATTGATGCCGGCGATTCATTCTTGATCGAGACGGCAGGGGGCGGCGGTTTTTGGAATCCTTTGGAACGCGCTCCCGAGCGAGTGCTGGCGGATGTACGGGGCGGTTATGTCTCGCTCGAAGCCGCGCGGCGGGACTACGGCGTGGTGATACAGCAAAACGGACGCCACTTTGAACTGGAGATCGCGGCAACGGTGCAATTGCGCCAAGAGATGAGGAATGCCAAGGCTGGCAAGTTGGTTAATTGATGTCATTCTGAGTCGGAGCCGAAGAATCTCACTTTCGTAAGTCGCGAGATGCTTCGCTGCGCTCAGCATGACAGAACAATGTCTGTTCGATTATTGTTTCAACGTTTATTTTTCTGAGCCGGATGAAATCTGAAATCGTCAATTTCGAGCGAAACGCGGACACCGTGGATGCCTTCACCGCCGAGGTGATCCGCAGTGCGGTCGTCGCGATCACCGATGAAATGAAATCCAACCTCATGCGCACCGCATATAACATGATTATTTACGAAGCGGAGGATTTCACCGTCGGGCTGTTCGATGCCGACGGCAATACCATTTCAATCGGGCTTGGTTTGCCGATGTTCATCCGTGGCTTATCCGATGCCATCAAAGCCAAGATCGCCTACTGGGGCAAGAAAGAAATTTTTCCCGGCGACATCCTCCTGACCAATGATCCGCAGGTGATGGGCAGCCATTTAAATCACATGATTTTTACCCTGCCAATATTTCACGACGGCGCGCTCGTCGCTTTTTCCTCGTCGATGGGTCATTGGCAGGATGTCGGCGGTGTCCTGGGCGCGGTCACGCGCGATATTTTCTCCGAAGGTCTGCAGATGCCGTTCGTAAAGATCTTCAAACGGGGCAAGCAGGATGACGAGCTCACCTCGATCATTCGCAGCAATTGCCGCCTGCCGGAATTGGCCATGGGTGATTTCCGTGCTCAGATCGCCGCGATTCGGACCGGCGAGCGCCGCCTCGTCCAACTCCTGCAACGCTACGGCGTTGAGGCATTCAAGCAAAGCGTGCAAAAAATTTTCGACCAAAGCGAAAAGATCGCCCGTGCCGCAGTAGAAAACATTCCCGATGGCGTTTACGAAGCGGAATCCTTCATGGACGACGACGGCGTGAACGTCGGCAAGCACGTGCCCATCAAAGTTCGCGTCGAGGTGCGGGGCGATGAGATGATCGTCGACCTGAGCGGTGTCAGCCCGCAAGTGGCTGGGCCGTACAACTCGGGTTCGACCGCGGGCCGTTCGGCATCAGAGGTCGCCTTTAAATTTCTCACCACGCCGCTGCTTCTGCCGATCAATCACGGCTCGTTTCGGCCGCTCAAAGTGATCTTGCCGGCGGGTCGGATCGTGAGTGCGACGAAACCAGCACCCGTGCGCACCTGGATGACGGTGCCGATGACTGTGGCGGATACGATTTTCAAAGCGCTGGCGCCGGCATGTCCTGACCGGGTGATGGCGGGACAACACGACGATCTCGCAGTGCCGCGCACGTTCGGTCTCGATCCGAAGACCGGTCGCGCGTTTCACTTTCCGCAGACGCTTTCCGGTGGCGGTTGGGGTGCGCTATTTGATCGCGACGGACAAAACGCAACGTTTTGCATCAACGACGGCGATACGCACAATACGCCGGTGGAAGCGGGCGAGGGCAAAGGACCGATTTTTATCGCTTACAGAAGACTACACCAGGATTCCGGCGGGCCAGGCAAGTTTCGCGGCGGTCTCGGTGTGGCACAGGAAGTGCGCGTGCTTGCACCGGCAAGTGTGCAATCGGCGATGGAACGGACGCACTGCGCGCCATGGGGGCTTCACGGCGGAAAAGACGCCATGGCCAATCGCTTCAGCATTATGCGTAAGGACGGAACAGTGCAGAGATTACCAACCGGTAAGACCGCGGGTCACGTCACGCTCGATTCCGGCGACGGTTTTCTGATCGAGGTCGGAGGCGGCGGCGGATTTTGGCCGCCCATGGAACGCGATCCCGAACGGGTTCTCGCCGATGTTCGTTCCGGCTATGTATCTTTGGAAGCGGCGCGACGCGACTACGGTGTGGTGATTCGCGCCGAGGGGCGCAAGTTCGAGATCGATCTTGCGCTCACTAAAGAACTGCGATGTAAATCAGGTACAACCGGTGATCTCTAAATATGTCAGGCTGAGCGCCAGCGAAGCATCTCGCGGTCTTCGTCAAAAGGAAAACCAGATCCTTCGCCGTCGGCTCAGGATGATATATGCGATGTGATTCCGGGGTAGGAAAATTTTGATCACGTTCGGCAACGTGCGACGGTTTGTAAGAGGCGGATTCATGACGACAAAATATCGACGGGCCGTTTTTCAGATTGCACGTGTTATGGTAGTGGCATTTGTCCTGGTTTTTTTCGCCGCGTTAGGATTCTCCCAAGAAGCGCGCACAAAAATCCGCATTTCGTATCCCAATATTTCAGTTTGTTGCTTGGCGTTATTTGCCGCTCAGCAGTGGAAGATCTTCGAGCAAAACGGGCTCGATGTGGAAATTATTCAAATGCGCTCGCAGGCGGCAAACTCGGCGCTGGCGAGCGGCGATATTCACTACGTCGCCGGCGTCGGTCCGAACTCGGTGGCAGCCACACTCAGGGGCTTGCCGTCGAAAGCGGTCTGGTTTGCCTCGGAGTCGTTGATCTATTCGGTGATGGCTCGACCGGAATTCAAGTCGCTCAAGGATTTGCGCGGGAAACGCATCGGACTCACTGGTCTGGGTGGCACGTCGGATGTCGCGCTCCGGATCGCGCTCGAAGCAGTCGGCGAAAATCCCAAAGACTTTATCATTGTTGCATTGGGCGCGCCCCAGCTCATGAGCGGCCTGGAAAACGGCGGCATCGAAGCGGCGGAGCTCAACTCTCCGCTGAATTATTACGCCAAGAAAAAGGGCTTTCGCGAGTTGCTCGACATCGGCACGCACGTCCAGATGCCGCTGGGCGGACTGACGGCGTCGAACGCCTCGATCCAGAACCGCACAAACGAGCTCCGGCGCGTCATCCGATCGCTGCAAATCGCCAAGCGAACGCTGCTTCAGTCGAAAGAGAGGGCGATGGATTTGATCATGCGTACTATTCGCGTGGATCGTGAAGTCGCCGATGAAATGTTCGCGGAGAATCGACGGAGCGCCGCGGGTAATGGTGTGCCGACCCGTGAGGGAATGGAACAGATCGTGAAATCATTACAGCTCCTGGGACAGTTTACCGGCAGAAAAATCGCGTTTGAGGAAATCACCGATGCGCGGATCGCCAGAGATGTGGCAAAGGAACTCGGGTATAAAGTCGATTAGGATCGGATTTCACGGGCGGGTGTTTGCGGAACTGCGCTAAACCTCAATGAGGAGTTTTCTGAATCACGTCCAGATACTTGAGTCCGGAAGCCGTGTTAAAAATCACTACCTCATCGGCGGCTCTGATCCAGTCATTTAGTCGGAGTCGGCGCAGCGCCGCAACGCAAGCCGCGCCTTCCGGGCAGAAAAAAATGCCCTCGCTTTTTCCGACCCGAGGGATTTCTTCAAGCATCGCTTCATCGCTAACGCTCACCGCAGTGCCGCCGCTTTCGCGGATGGCCTGCAGAATCAAAAAATCGGCAACAGCTTGCGGAACTCGCAGACCAGAAGCAACGGTCTTGGCATTTTGCCAAGGCTCCGCCGCTGTCTTGCCTTCCTCAAAGGCCTTGACGATAGGCGCACACCCGCTCGCTTGCACCGAAACCATGCGCGGCCGCGCGCTCCCGATCCAACCCAATTCTTCGAGCTCTCCGAAGGCTTTCCACATGCCGATAAGTCCGGTGCCGCCGCCTGTCGGATAAATGATGACATCGGGAACGTGCCAACCCAGTTGTTCGGTAATCTCGTAGCCCATGGTCTTTTTGCCTTCGAGCCGATAGGGCTCTTTCAGAGTTGAAAGGTCGAACCAACCTTCAGCGGCTTTCCGCTCGGCGATGATTCGACCGCAATCGTTGATCAGGCCATCGACTAAACTGAGCCGCGCGCCGTATTGCGCAGCTTCAACTTGATTCGCCATTGGGGTATCGCGCGGCATGAAGACGTGCGCTTCGATGCCGGCGCGTGCTGCGTAAGCGGCAAAGGAGCCGCCCGCGTTACCGGCAGAGGGGATCGCCGCCTTGGTGACACCGAGCTCCTTGGCTCGTGAGATCGCCACCGACAGGCCTCGGTCCTTGAAGGAGCCGGTCGGGTTCTGCGCTTCGTCCTTGATCCAGAGTTGCCGCACACCGAGCTCGATCGCAAGGTTTTTTGCGTCGAGCAGCGGCGTATAGCCCTCACCGATCGAGATAAGGTTTGTTTCACTTTGTAGCGGCAAAAGCTCGCGATAACGCCAGAGCGATGCGACTCGATCACAGAAAAGAGATTTAGCGAGGAGTTCTTTGGCTCGGTCGAGATCATACCGAACCATCAACGGTGAACCGCAGGGGCAGAGGGTTAGCAGCTCGGACAACTCAAATCGTCGCTGACAACGAGGGCAAACGATCTCCCGTGCAAAAGATACTGGCGAGTTCAGATTGCGAGCAGATGTCACAGCTTGGCCTCTTGCAACAACCTCTATCCTGAATACGGTTCAGTACCAAGGGTGACTCGAACTACCGCTGTTAGCCGCAGGCTGGAAAATTGTTGTTTTCTGAAATACTGTTGGCGTGACGCAATGGTTCCGTTCGGGAAAGATTTCTCGCGGAGTTTACCCTGAGCGAACCGAATGGGTTCGAAATGACAAGCACAATAGATTTGTCATTCCGAGCGAACGGCGAGGAATCTTTCCTTGATTTGAGTTTAACGAGAATTCAATCGATCAGTAATTTCTAAATTTATTAGAGGCATACTATGAGCGATCCTCATGCACTTCCCGACACGCCCGAGCTTCAGGCACTCCACGCCCGTCTTGCAGAGTATTCCTTGGCCGGCCATTGGCAGGCGCGCGAAAAGAATCCTGAGCTTGTGCCGTACCTTTGGCCCTGGTCGATGATTTATTCGTGTTTGATGGAATCGGGCGAGGTGGTTCAGCTCGGCGGCATCGATGATGCAGCAAAACGGCGCACAGTCCAGCTGGTCAATCCGGCGCTCCATACGAGGAAAGCAACTACACGCACGCTGCAGATGTCGATCCAGCTCGTCAAGCCGGGAGAGCGCGCGGAGTGCCATCGCCATAGCGCGGCGGCGTTACGCTTCGTCGTCGAGGGCGACGGCACCGCTTATACCAATGTTGAAGGCGAAGAGATGCTGATGGAGCCGGGTGATCTCGTGCTGACGCCAAATTGGAGCTGGCATGATCATTTCAATGCGGGAAAAAATAATGTTGTTTGGCTCGATGTGCTCGACTCGCATTTGACTCGTTATCTCGATGCCGGTTTTGAGGAAAACTACGGTGAGGGTCCGGCGCAACCGATCGTCAGGCACGATGGCGCCTGCAAGCAGCGTTATGGCGCGATTCGCCCGCGCGTGATGAGTAGCAGTAGCGCAGCCTTGCCGTATAACTACAAATGGCGTGACACCCGGGAGGCGCTGAATGAAACGGCTGCTGGCGGTCCTTTAGACGCTCACGACGGCGTCTTGCTGGAGTACAGTCACCCGCTCACCGGCGACGCAACCATGCCGACGATCGGCTGTTGGGTTCAGATGATTCCTCCCGGCGAAAGCACCGCTCCACATCGCCATACGAGCAGCACAATCTATCATGTCGTCGAGGGCGAGGGAGTTACGAGCGTAGGAAAATCGAAGTCCGCAATGAAAGATCTCACCTGGCGAGCGCGGGACTGTTTTTTCGTCCCGTCATGGAACTGGCATTCTTTCAAGAATCTCTCGCGCAAAGCCCCCGTAATAATGTTTTCCGTAACCGATCGGCCGGTGCTAGAAAGCCTGGGACTATTCCGGGAAGAAGAATGAGATTGAAGGGATTTGAGATGGGACGATCATACAAATGCATCTCCGCTGACGGGCATATCGACCTCAATCCGGACATCTGGCGCGATCGAGTGCAAATTAAGTATCGAGAGCGCGCGCCCAAGCGGATCAAGATGCCCAACGGCTCCGACGCTGTCGTGATTGATGGCGGCAAGCCCAATACCATCGGGATTACGCGCAGCGTGCGCGTACCGCACGCGGACCTCGCCAAGCAAGTTCCGACGTTCGAAACCTGCGCGGGAACCGGCACGCCTGAGCAGCGTTTGGCGGAACAGGATCAGGACGGCATCGATTGCGAAATTCTCTTTTCACAGATCACGTTTGTCCTGCGGCAGACCAAAGACGATGACCTTTATTGCGATTGCATCCGCGCCTATAACGAGTTTCTCGCCGAAGAGTACATGGCGCCGGCGCCGGATCGATTGGTTTGTATGGGCACGCTGCCCACCACGGGCGTGGATGATGCAATCAAAGAGCTGGAGCACTGCGTCGGCCTCGGCATGAAAGGCGTGAAGCTCGACCGCTATCCCAGCGGCAAGAGTTATCCGACGGAAGAGGACGACAAGTTCTGGGCAGCGGCGCTCGATTTGGGAATTGCCCTGACCAATCACAACACCGGAAACATGGGATCCGGAAGAGGGGAGCCTGATTTTCTTTATGCTAAAGACCCGGGTCACGACGTGCATCAGAAAGACGCGTTTAAGTTTTTTACTCGTTTTACGAACGATTGCATGACCGCTTCATTGCAAATGGCCTTCGCGGGTGTGTGGGACCGGTTTCCCAAATTAAAATTCTATTGGGCGGAAACGATGATTGGCTGGGTAGAGTATGGACTGTGGCAGGTGGATGACCACTATAAACGGTACATGGGCATGATTCACGAAGCGTGGGGATTGCCGAAACTGGAGCGCATGCCGAGTGAATACCTCAAGGAGCGAAACTACTGGGGCTTTCTCCGTGATCCGGTGGGCATCAAACGACGCCAATGTATCGGATATGACAAAATCATGTGGGGCACGGACTTCGCCCATGCGGCGAGCGATTTCCCGAATTCGCAAAAATATCTGGCCGAAGATTTCGCCGGCGTGCCGGAAAACGAATTGCGAGCGATATTGGTCGATAATTGTGTAAGGTATTTTCACTTGGATCGATAGGATTTTCACCACGAAGAGCACGAAGAGAAGAACCGATAATTTCCGAAACTCCGTTTCCTTCGTGATCTTCGCGGTGAGAAAAATCATTCGAGGATAAAGCGTGATTGACGTTGGAACCACACACGAAGATCTCGAGCGCTTTTTGGCTGAGCATCATCTCGTCGGCGCGGGACTCAGACGTGACGGGCACACCACGCCGCGGCAGGGCAACACCTCGGCGCAGTGGAAGTGGGACGGTATTTATCGCGGCCTGATGCGCTCGGGAGAGATTGTCACGGTCGGTCCTAATGGCATGACCGGTATGCGCTCCGTCGTCGGTGTTGAGGCGAGAAGATTTCCGATCTGGATGAACGCACAAATTTTAATGCCCAGGGAACGCACGCAGTGTCATCGGAATTTGCGGAGCGAAACCCGGCTTGTCTGCCAGGCACCGAAGGATGCCGTGTTCGTCTGCGAATACGAAGCTTATCCGATGGAGCGCGGGGATGTGATCGTCAGTCCGGCTTGGACGTTTCACGATCACTGGAACAAAGATACGACGCCGGCAATCTGGATCGATGGTTACGACAACGGCTATAATCCGAACGTAAATATCAATGAGCGCATGCCCGACGACCAGCCATACGAAGAAATAAAAAAGCCCGCGGCTTACGGCCAGCGCACCCTCGGGCTCGCACGGCCGATATCGAACGAACAACCGTTTCCGCTGCCGCCGATGCGTTACCCGTGGGCGGATACCTACGGCGCTTTGAGTGCGCTTAGAGAAAACGACGAGCTTGATCCCCACGACGGCATCATGATCATGCTCGCGAGCCCGGTGGACGGCGGGCCGACTCTGCCGACGATTGCGTGGCAAGCCCAATTGCTAAGTAAAAACCAAAAGACTCTGCCGCATCGCCACAACAGCACGACCTTTTACTTCGCTTTTGAAGGCGCCGGCTCTGTGATGATTGAAAACGAGCGCTTGGACTATCAGCAAGGTGATATCTTCGCCGTGCCGGCGTGGAAATGGCATCACCACGAGAATGGTGGCGACGGTAATACGATCCTGTTCTCGATTGACGATTGGCCCGCGATGAAAAAGCTTGGTTTTTACATGAAAGAAGAAGCGAAGGGTTTTTGAAAAGTT
>Ga0207678_10001923_pt1 | contig 18942 bp, 22 predicted proteins | sample KBSC63metaG_FD_184319 | JGI IMG/M metagenome (GOLD analysis project Ga0207678, IMG submission 184319) | Corn rhizosphere microbial communities from Kellogg Biological Station, Michigan, USA - KBS C6-3 metaG (SPAdes) (version 2) | ecosystem: Host-associated > Plants > Roots > Rhizosphere > Soil ...
GCGCTTGGAGAAACGCTCGCCCACCCGCGCGAAACCAGGCCCGATGCAGCACATAGGCCAGTACACGGTCATTCGGCTTGGCTACTTCCCGCATGGCCGAAAGGCTCCCTCGATGGTGACGCCGGCCGCCACGCAAACGCCGCTCTCGGGCGAGGCACTCACCCTCTCGGCCTCCGAACATCTCCAGCGCCTCGACGCCCTCTTCGACGAGGCGGAAGAACTCTTCGGAGCGGCGCGTTGCGCAAGCCACCATGTCCTCGGACCCCTCAGCATCTTTCAGTGGAGAAGGTTTCATCTCGTCCACGGCGAGCATCACGTGCGGCAGATCCTCGCGATCCGGAAGGTTCACGGCGTTTAGATCACTTCGCTAAATCTCCTCGTCTGCCTCGCCGGAGAGGTCTTGCGGTACCACCTCGTCCTCCTCGGTCAGATCATCTTCCACACGAAGATAGCGGCGCATATAGCGCAGCGGCTCAGGCGAGGCCGCGAGTTCCTTCAGGTGATAGAGCCACGCGTCTTCCCGTGTGCTTCGCCGCGTATACCCTTTGCGGCTGACCGTTCCGATGGTTCCGTCCGCCATCTTCCGCGTGAAAGTCTGGGTCGGAACCTGAAAGGTCATCACTTCGCCAGCCTTCCAGAAGGACGATGCGAACTCATGCGAGAACAGGAGTGCATAGTAGCGCCGCTCCGCAGCCAGCATCTCGATGGCGGCCTGTGCGTTCTTCCACGGCAGTCCGATCTTCGCAACGTACCATTTGCGGAATTCAAAGCCGTTGCTGCGCGCCTGGCCCACTAACAGGTGAATCAACTCAGACCGTGTCATAGATTCAGTCCAATCCCAAAGAGGAGAGTACAGCAAAGATGCCACTGCGGCGTCCAAGGGTATAGTTTACGTTGACAGGCGTGCAAATGAGTGACGGCGGCGTAGTACCTCTGAACTGAATGCTCAATCGAACAAAATTCCATTCCGGCCTGCTTCCCTCCGCGAGACCCCTCGGAGCCGCTTTGCTTGGCGTCCTCCTCGTCCTTCTCACGTTGGCCGCCCGGGCACGGGCAGCGGAGTACGACCCCGCGGCGCACACCGATCCCATCAATCTCACTCCGCAGGTGCGCGAGGCCCACGAGCACTTTTACAATCTCGACTACGACGGTGCCCTCTCGCGATTCGAAGCGATCCGCAAGGCCAATCCGCAGAATCCCATGGCCATCGACTACGTCCAGATGACGCTCATCTTTCGGGAGCTTTATCACCAGGACCTGCTCGACACTACCTACTACGCCCACGACAGCTTTCTGACCTCCAAGCGCGAGGTGGACGTCCCCAAGGCCACGCGAGACCGCATCGAATCCCTCACCAACGAAGCCATCGCGCTCTCGAACCAGCAGATCAAGGAAGATCCCCGGGCCAAGAACGCCTACTTCGCCAGAGGCTACGCACGGGGAATGCACGCGGCCTTCATCACGCTGGTAGACCACAGCTTCGTAGCCGCTGCCCGCCAGGGCTTCGCCTCGCGCTCCGACAGCGAACAGGTCCTGAAGATCGATCCGGACTACGCCGACGCAAAGATGGCCATCGGGATCCAGCAGTTCGCCGTAGCCAGCCTTCCCCGCGTGCTTCGCATTGTGGTTGGGATTGCCGGTGTCAGTGGCAACCGGGAAAAGGGGCTCCAGTTGCTTCGCGAAGCTGCGGCCCATGGCATCGTCACGCCGATCGAATCGCGCACCGCGCTTTCTCTCTTTCTACGGCACGACGGCCGCTATCCTGAGGCCCTCGCGGTGCAACGCGGCCTCGCCCAGCAGTTTCCTCACGACTATCTCTTCCGGCTGGAGGAGGCCAACCTGACCAAAGATGAAGGCAACGGCCCCGCAGCCATCGCGCTCTACAAAGAGGTGATTGCCGACGGCCACCGACCCGGCTACTTCTTCGAGCCGCGACTGCACATGGCCTACTTTGGGCTGGCTGACACGCAGCGCGGACAGAATGACATTTCAGCCGCCGCGGAGAACTATCTCAAGGCTGCGGCACAGCCAAGCTGCTCTGATTGGCTGCGGAGACGGGCGCAACTGAACGCTGGGCAGATGTTCGACCTGCTGCACAATCGAAACGAGGCCATCCGGCAGTACGAGTTGGCCTCTGTAGGCGGCGGCGACCAGTCGCAATCCGACGCGGCCCGCCGCTACCTGAAGACTCCTTATGCCGGCAAATGAACTTTGCTGGGCCTGCCGGGCTCAGGCAAGGGAACTGAGGCGCCTCTTTTCGCGTAGCAGACTCTGTTACTTACAGAAGTTCCATGCAGTTATGTCAAAATAGAGTCTCCGGAGCCGACCATGTTTTGTAGCCATTGTGGAAAACAGTTAGACCCGTCTTCCCGATTCTGCCCTGCCTGTGGAGCGGCCATCGGCGCTGCCGGTCCGTTTACTCCTGCCGGAGCGTACCCGTCGCCCGGTCAACTGACCCGGCCTCGCAACAACCGCATGATCGCAGGTGTCTGTGCGGGTTTCGCCCTCCACTATGGGTGGGATCTGAACCTGGTTCGCATCCTGACGGCACTTATGATTGTCCTTACCGGCGTCGGCGCCATCGCTTACATCGTCGCGTGGGTCATTATCCCCGAAGCGCCGTACAGCCTTCCCATAAAGAGCACCTAAGACTTGCCTAAGATCATTCCGTCGAACCCCCGCCCCTTCGTCTACCGTAACCGTATCCTTCACTGCGACGGCGTCGCCCTCTCCACGCTGGCCGATGAGCAGGGAACCCCGCTCTATGTGTACTCGGCTCAGCAGATCTCGCAGCGTTTTCAGCTTTTTGAGGCGGCGTTTGCCCATCGTCCCCGCACGATCTGCTACGCCGTCAAGGCGAACTCGTCGCTCGCCATCCTGCGGCTGCTGGCGAAGCAGGGAGCGGGCTTCGACATCGTCTCAGGGGGCGAGTTGGAGCGCGTCCGCAAGGCCTACAAGCCTGCGCTCAAGCGCGTCGTCTTCTCAGGAGTCGGGAAACAGATGTGGGAGATCGACGCCGCGCTCAAGGCCGGCATCCTCCTCTTCAACGTCGAGTCCGAGGCAGAGCTTCACCTGCTCGCCGCGCGCGCCGAAGCTCTCGGCAAGCGCGCCCGATTCGCCCTGCGCGTCAATCCGGACGTCTTCGCCGATACGCACCCGTACATCTCGACTGGCCTGAGTGAGCACAAGTTCGGCATCGACATCAAAGTTGCCCGTGCCATCTACCGCAAGGCTGCGAAGTCCAGGTGGCTCGACGCTGCTGGAGTCAGCGTGCATATCGGCTCGCAGATCCGCAAGGTGGATCCCTTCGCGGCTGCGCTTGCCCGTGTCGCCAGCCTCATCGCCGAGCTGCGTAAGGACGGCCACGACATTCGCTACGTCGACGCAGGCGGCGGTCTCGGCATCGACTACGGCACGGCTGCCTTCGACCCGGAGCAACAGGTCCGCAGATACGCGACCGCTCTGAACAAGGGACTGGGCAGCGAGCCTGCCCACCTGCTCCTTGAGCCGGGCCGCTTCATTGTGGCGCAGGCAGGAGCGCTGCTTACCCGCGTCCTCTTCGTGAAGAAGAACGGCTCCAAGACCTTCGTCATCACCGATGCAGGCATGAACGACCTTATCCGCCCATCGCTCTACCACGCTCACCACGAGATCATCCCGGTCCGACAGCCTGCAAAATCAAGGGCTGCCGCGGCGAAGGTTGACGTCGTCGGCCCTGTCTGCGAGTCGGGCGACTTCTTTGCCCGAGACCGGGAACTGCCCACCGTCAAACCGGGGGAACTCGTTCTCCTGCTTGATGCAGGAGCGTATGGGATGAGCCTGACTTCCAATTACAACACCCGCCCCCGCCCGGCGGAGGTGCTCGTCGACGGGGCGAACGTCGACCTCATCCGCCGCCGAGAAACCATGCGCGACCTGCTTGCTCCTGAACTTCTGCCCTCCACCTGAACCAGCCCCAACATGCTAAACTCACAAGGTCGCCCGGCCCTGCAGATCATGACGGTTCGCGGCAAAATCATCATCGAGGTAGCGCATGTCCGGCCATTCAAAATGGGCCACAATCAAGCATAAGAAGGGCGCGCTTGACGCCAAACGTGGCAAGATCTTCACCCGCCTCATCAAGGAAATCACCATCGCCGCCAAGACCGGCGGTGGCGGCGATCCAGACGGCAACCCCCGCCTCCGGGGAGCTATCGTGGCGGCCAAAGCGGAGAACATGCCCGCGGAAAACATCAAGCGTGCCATCCAGCGTGGCACCGGCGAGCTCGAAGGCGTCTCCTATGAGGAGATTACCTACGAGGGCTACGGTCCCGGCGGTGTCGCCCTGATTGTCGAAGTGCTTACGGACAATAAGAACCGCGCCGTCAGCGAAATCCGCCACGCCTTCTCGAAGAACGGCGGCAACCTCGGCGCGGAAGGCGCAGTCGCCTGGATGTTCACCAAGAAAGGCGTCATCAACATCGCCAAGTCCGCCGCCAGCGAAGACAAGCTCACCGAGATCGTTCTCGATGCCGGCGGCGAAGACCTCAGCGACGAAGGCGAAACCTGGGAGGTTCTCTGCGACCCCAAGGACTTTGAAGCTGTCACCGAGGCGCTCAAGGCTGCCAAGATTACGCCTGAGCATGCCGAAGTGACCAAGATCGCTTCGACCTATACCAAACTAGAAGGCTCTCAGGCCAACGCCATGATTCGCCTTCTTGAAACTCTCGAAGACCTGGACGATACGCAAAACGTCTACTCCAACTTCGACTTCGACGAAGCCGCTGTGGCCAATGCAGGCCATTAGCCAGAACGATCAGCGGTGTGCAGGGAGCCGCCGTTCATCGGCGGCTTTCTTCTGCAATCCATTGCTCCAAGACTCCTACTCATCCCGGAGAGCGACCCTGTGATCAAGAGCACACAACGTATCGGAAGATCGGCCATCTGGGCCGCTGCGCTTCTCCTGTGCACGGGTCTTGCTGGAGCGCAGGCGCCTGCCACCGACCCCGGCGCGACTCCCTTCCACGCCATCTCCGCCCATCTCCCACTCGAGATCGGCGTTCTCGCGCAGGGAGGCACCGGCCTCACGCAAAATCGCGACGGCTTCAAGTTCCTCATGGCAGGCGTTCACGCCGGCAAGGTCCTCACCGGCAACTTTCTTCCCGGTCCGCTCCACGGAAACTTTGAGTACGCCGTCGAAGTCTTCCCCTTCTGGCAGTCCTACACGCCCCGTTTCGAGCGCGAAATGTGCGTCCCGTCTTCTATCCCGGCGGGCATCTCCTGCAGCGCCCCGTATTCGGTCGGGGGAACCTTCTCCGGAGCCTCCATTACGCCCATCATCCTGCGCTGGAACTTCGTCGGCACACATCGCATCTCGCCCTGGGTCCAGGGGGCTGGCGGCGTTCTATGGACCAACCATAAATATCCAGCCTTTGGCGGGCGTCCCTATACCGTCTCCAACGATGGCCTCAACTCCGATGCCAGCGTGTGGAATTTTACCCCCCAGGGGGGTGTCGGCCTGCACTACTTTCTCAGCCCTCGCCGTTCCATCGACTTCGGCGCCAATGCCATCCATATCTCCAGCTCCTCCCTGGGAGATAAGAACCCTGGCGTCAACGCCAGCGTCCAGTTCTCCCTGGGCTACACATGGTGGAAGTAAACCGTGAAGAGAGAAGCAGTCTCACCGGCCAACCGTTCAACGAACCAGGACCCACGAAATACGCATCACAGATCGTAGTCTTATGACCGCTGAAACCATCATTGAGTGCGTCCCCAATTTCTCCGAGGGAAAAGACGTTGCCAAAGTCAGCCAGATCGTCGCCGCCATGCAGGTGGAAGGCGTCCATCTCCTCGACTGGTCGCTTGACGCGGCGCACAATCGCTCCGTCGTCACCATCGCCGGCTCTCCAGCGGCTGTCATCGAATCAGCCGTTCGTGCTGTCGGCAAAGCTGCCGAACTGATCGATCTCACCAAGCAGAAGGGCGTCCATCCCCGCATCGGAGCTGCCGACGTCATCCCGTTCATCCCGGTCAGGGGAGTCTCCCTCGCCGAGTGCGCCGTCCTCGCCCGTCAGGCTGGGCTCCTCATCTGGCGTCGTTACGGCGTCCCCGTCTACTTCTACGGAGCCTCTGCTGCCCGGCCAGATCGTGTCGAGCTGGAAGACGTTCGCCGAGGTCAGTTCGAGGGCCTCCGCGACGCCGTCCATCGCGACGCCGCCCGCCGCCCCGACGTCGGCGGCCCCGAGCTCCACGAAACTGCCGGAGCCAGTGTTGTCGGAGCCCGCAGCTTCCTCGTCGCTTACAACGTCTACCTCCACCAGCCGGACATCGCCGCCGCCCGCGCAATTGCCCGTGACATCCGCGCCTCCAACGGCGGTCTGCATGGGGTCAAGGCCATCGGTGTACTCGCCAACGGCCGCGCCCAGGTCAGCATGAACATCACCGACTTCCGCATCACCCCCATGCGTCAAGTTCACGCCACGATCCAGCACCTCGCCCAGCGTCATGGCGTTCTCATGGAAGAGGCCGAACTGATCGGCCTTATTCCTGAACAGGCCTATGAGCCGGATTCTGAATGGGTACGTCAAATAACTGGCTTCGATCCGGAGACCAAAGTTCTCGAACGAAGGTTGCTCTCTCCAATCGTCTGGCCATAACTCGTGCATCTGCCACAGAAGTGGCAGGCAGTACCCCAAATGGCTACACCGTTACACTTGCTACTTGCGTATATTCACGGAACAATAGTCTCTAATGGGCTTCGCTCCCCACAGCTCAAGAAATAGAAGGTACTTTATGACCGCATCGAAACAGACTTTCTTCGCAGTAGCTCTCGCGATCGGCCTCACCCTGGCCCCCTGTCTGGCCTCGGCCGCCGAACTCTCCAGCGACGGCAAGGCAGCTATTCCCCACGATGTGCAGCAACTCATCGTCGTCGACTACCGCGCCATGCAGAACTCCAGCGCCGCCATGGACCTCAAGGACCGTGTCCTCCCGCCCGAACTCAAGCGCCTCGAGTCTGCCCTCAAGACCTCTGGCCTCAAAGTCGATCAGGACGCCGACGTGCTCGCCTTCGCCGCCTTCCGTGACAACGCAGGCAAGGGAACCCGGATTGTGGGCATCGCACAGGGTCAGTTCCAGACCCGCTCCATTCTTGCCAACTTTGCCAAGAACAAGACCAAGCCCATCGTGCTACGCAACAACAGCATCTATCCCATGGGCTCCAATGGGATGAGCGTTGTCTTCCTCAACCAGACCACCATGGTCTTCGGAGACAGAGACGCGGTCAAAGCCTCACTTGACGCACGCGATGGCATCGCCCCCAACTTCCTCTCCAACAGCGACATGGTCAACGACATGGGTACGGTGGACCAGAAGGCCGTCTGGAGCCTGCTCGATGCCAAGGGCACCCAAACCATGATGAAGAGCGTGCTCGGCGACGCTGCTCAACTGGCTGACTACGACACCGTCCGCAACCGCATGAAGAGCTCCCGCTACACGATGGACTTCTCCAACGGTGTCAAGTTCGACATGGCCGTTGTCATGTCCGACACCCTCACGGCTGCCACGGCGGCCACCCTGATGAAAGGTGTCTCCATCATGAGGAAGACCTCCGGCTCGCCTCTCGAAAAGTCGGCTCTCGATCAGACCACGATCGACTCCAACTCAGGCACTCTGACCGTCAACTATTCTTCCTCCGATAGCCAGTTCGCAAGCCTGCTGACTTCGCCCCTCTTTCAATCCGTCGTACGATAACCCTTGAATCAATCAAAGACCCGTTCTGCCTCTCCATAGAGTCAAGGAGGCAGAACGGGTCTTTCGCTGCTGATCTGCGGCGCGCAGATTCGTATGAGAACGCTTCAGGCCGCCCGCAGAAGGGGAAGCACACGGGCCTTCACCTGTTCGGCGGTGAAGGGTTTACAGATGTAGCCCTGCGCTCCGGCCGCGATCGCCCTCAGGACAAACGGTTCGCTCCCCTCCGTTGTAATCATGACGACAGGAACTCCCTGTGCCAGGTTTTCTTTACGCCGCTGCTCCAGAAACTGTAGGCCGTCCATCACCGGCATATTGATATCGCTCATAATCAGCGCCAGATTGCCACCGTCTTTGCGAAGGATCTGCAGCGCTTCCTCTCCGTTGGAGGCTTGCACGACCTCAGAGAGATCCAGCCCGGCCTGATGAAGCGCCCTCTCGATGACCTTCCTCATCACTGCAGAATCGTCAATAATTAAAGCTCGCAAACCCACCCTCCAGGTAGCAAATCTTACCTGTCCTTTGTATCGGCACTCCGTCTCTAAATCTTGAGAGCGGCAGTGCCTGGCACGGCTGTCTTAGCTTCCTCTAACCCTGCGCTGTCTCGCTTCGGCCCTCCAACTGCATAAGCCTTGTGCATGGACAGCGGACTTTACGCGGCATACACGGGACTGCTCGCACGCACACAAGCCCTCGACACGGCAGCCAACAATCTGGCGAACGCGGGCACCAACGGCTTTCGTGCTCAGCGTGACTACTTCAGCGGCGTACTCGCCGGTGGACTCGACCAGAACCTCGCCACCTCCTCGCAGGTCGGTCAGGCGGTCAACGGCTTCGGCGTTCTTGGCGGAAACAGGATCGATCTCGGCCAGGGACAACTCGCCGTCACCGGCAACCCGCTTGACCTCGCGCTGCAAGGCCAGGGATTCTTCGCTATTCAAACCCCTAACGGCGTCCGATATACACGCGATGGCTCCTTCTCTCGTTCGACGACGGGAGTTCTGGAGACCAGCCACGGCGAGCCCGTCCTCGATGCAAAGATGCAGCCCATCACCATCCCCACCGGCACCGTCCAGATCAGTCCCGACGGAACCATCTCTGTAGCCACGCCCGAAGGCAGTGCCATCTCCGGGCAGGTTGGCGTCTTCGACTTCACAGACCCGAACACTCTTACTGCTGAAGGAACGAACCGCTTCACTGCCGACGGCGCCAAGCCGATTCCCGCGCCCGCGCAAGTCCAGCAAGGAGCCGTAGAGGATTCCAACGAAGACGCCATCCACGGAACCATGCAGATGGTTCTCGTCCAGCGTCAGGCCGAGATGATGCAGAGAGCCCTCAGCGTCTTCAATAACGACTTCGACAAGACCGCAGCGGAAGATCTCCCCCGAGTCTGATCCAAGCAACGTTGTCGCAATAGACGCCTATCGATTTTTGAAAAGGAGCTGAAGATGATTCGAGCCTTATACACAGCGGCCAGCGGCATGAGCGCCCAGCAGGCCAATCTGGACACGGTAGCCAACAACCTTGCGAACTCCGGCACAGCGGGCTTCCGCCGCCGCCGTCTGCAATTTGAGGACATGATCTACCAGAACCTCATCACCCCAGGCTCCGCGCAGAGCCAGCAGACCGAGTCCGCCGGCCTGCAGATCGGCCTCGGAACGCGTTCCGCGGCTACCGAAATGATCATGACCCAGGGCGACTTCAATCAGACCGGCAATCCTCTCGACATGGCGATTCAGGGAGCAGGCTTCTTTCAGGTCTCGAAGCCGGACGGCACCATCGCCTACAGCCGCGCCGGCAGCTTTCATCTCAACAATCAGGGAACCATCGTCACGTCCGACGGCGATACGGTGCTGCCTGCCATCACTATTCCCTCGAACGCCACCTCGATCACCATCTCGCAGTACGGCGTCGTCACGGCGACGCTGCCCGGCCAGACGAACGCCGCGCAGCTTGGCACCCTTCAGCTCGCCACCTTCGCCAATCCCGGCGGTCTCGAATCGGTCGGAAGCAATCTCTTCCAGCAGACCATGTCCTCCGGCAATCCCATCACGGACACGCCCGGCGGCACCAGCGGCATGGGCACGCTCCAGCAAGGCTATCTCGAAAACTCCAACGTCGATGTCGTCGCCGAGTTCGTCCAGATGATCCTCGCCCAGCGCGCCTACGAGAGTAACTCCAAGGTCGTCCACGTAGCCGACGACATGTACTCACAGATCAACGACCTGATTCGGTAGGAGCCTCAATGTGCAACAACGAGAGACCGCAGACGATCGCACGCGCCGCCTGGATCGCAGCAGCGAGCCTGGGAGCGATGCTGGCATCGAATCCAGCTCACGCCGCCTGTGCCAGTACGCGAGCGGAAGCAGCGGCAAGCTCGACGGTGATGCCCGCGCCGCTAGCTGCCATGGGCGAGCGCGGAGGATTTCGCGTCATCTCCATCCACTGGGACCCCATTCTGCATCAACGCTGGGCGCAGGTCGCAAGCTGCGCACATCCAGAGTGGCCCACAGTTGAACTTCCCACCGGCATCTCGCTGCAAAGCAACCTGTCACAGCAATCGGCACAGCAGCCCAGCGCAGAAAGTGTCCTGCCCATGCTGCCGGTCGTACATGCCGGCGATATCGTCCAGCTCTGGAGCCGGGAAGACGATCTACGGATCGAGGTTGCCGCCATCGCGGAACAGAGCGGCGCTCTTGGTCAGCCCGTCCGCGTTCGCCTGATGCAAAGAGCAACCCTGGGCCAGCAGATCGAGGAACAATTCAACGGCGTGGTCCGAGGCCCGCATGATGTGGAGATGCAGCGATGATGAGTTCCCTGGAGACAGGCGCAGCCGAATGGTCCGCGGACCCCGAATGCAGAAACTTCCTTCGACCGATCGCCGCCGAACGTGCCGAGTGTGAAGGCGTGGGCAAGTTCGCGCTCTGGGTCACGTTCGCTCTCCTCTTACTCCTCGCCGCTTCATCCGTTCGCGCCCAGCCGAAAGGAAAGAAGACACTCACCGTAAAAACCAACGTAGCCTCCGCCTCGCTGGACTCCTATCTGGAGCGCGTCCGCACCGAAAGCTCCAACATCCAACCGGCTCCCGGCTCCATCTGGACCGACAGTGGCCGTCTCACGCGAATGAACACCGACGTGCGCGCCATGCGCCCTCACGATCTGATCTCTGTCGTCGTCACGGAAAACCTCGCCGCCTCGACCGACGGCTCCGTCAAGAACTCCCGCGCCTCCAGTGCCAACTCGCAGATCTCCTCTCTGATCGGCAAGCTCCACGCCGGAAACGCCCTGCAGAATCTGGTCAATCAGTCCTCGGCGGCAGACCTGAACGCACAGGGAACCACCGCCACGAACTCCAGCCTCAGTACCGTCTTCGGCGGCCAGGTCGTAGATGTTCTCCCCAACGGAATGCTCGTCATTGAAGCAGCACGCCAGGTCGAATTCAGCCAGCAGACTCAGACCATCGTCCTCCGCGGTCTCGTGCGCCCCGAGGACATCTCGCAGCAGAATCAGGTTCTCTCCACTGCCATCTCCAGTCTTGAACTCGAAGTCCGCGGGAAGGGAATCATCTCCGACTACACCCACCGCCCCAACTTTATAGTCCGGTTCCTGCAACAGCTATTGATCTTTTAGTGGGAGAACCATGCAGTCTGAAACAGGGAAAATTGAAGCAACAAACGAGTTAGCGCAAGCAGCAACCGGGAACAGTCTTCTTCGTCTCTGCGTCATCGCGATCCTCCTATTGCCTTGGGGCATGGCCTTCGCGTCAGACGCTCCCGCGCCGACACACAGGCAAGCGCGCGTCAAAGATGTCGCCTCGATCGAGGGAATCCGCGACAACCAGCTCGTCGGCTATGGCATCGTTGTCGGCCTGCAAGGCACCGGCGACAGCCAGCAGACCACCTTCCCCGCGCAGACACTCGCTGCCACCCTGCTCCGCATGGGCGTAAGCGTTCCCGCCACAGCGATCCGCGTGCAGAATCTCGCCGCCGTCTTTGTCGCCGCCACCCTGCCGCCGTTCGCCCGGCCCGGCACCAAGCTTGACATCACCGTCTCCTCCGCGGGCGACGCCAGAAGTCTCGAAGGCGGCCTTCTCCTCATGACGCCCCTCTACGGAGCCGACGGAAAGATCTACGCGCAGGCGCAGGGTCCTCTCGTCGTAGGAGGCTACTCGATCAACGTCAACGGAAATATCAAGCAATCCAACCACCCCAACACCGCCCGCGTTCCCTTCGGCGCCATGGTCGAACGCGGCGTCCCCCTCGATATCGATGGCCGCAACGACTTCTCCCTCCTGCTGAACGACGCCGACTTTCGCAGCGCCGAAGCCATGGCGCAGGCCATCAATCACGAACTCGGCCGTACTGCTGCCCATGTTCTCGATAGTCGCCGCATCGATCTCTCCGTGGCGAAGGGCGAAGACGTGCCCGAACTTCTGGCCCGCGTCGAGTCAGTCGAAGTCCCCGTCTATCCCCGCGCAAAAGTCGTCGTCAACGAGCGTACCGGAACCGTCGTCATCGGAGGCACGGTCGTTCTCCAGCCCGTCTCCATTCTGCACGGCGGCCTCGCGGTCAACGTCGTCAGCGACTTCCAGGTCTCGCAGCCTGGCCCGTTCTCCACAGGAACCACCCAGGTCACCCAGCAGACGCGTATCAACGCCATCGACAAGCCCGTCAACCGCATTGAACTCAAGCAAGGCGCCACGGTCGACGACCTTGTTCGCAGCCTGCAAACCATCGGCGCTACGGCACGCGACGTCATCTCAATCCTGCAGGCGATGAAGTCCGCCGGCGCACTCGAAGCGGAGATCGAAGTCCTATGAGAATCGCAGCGCAGCCCACTGCACAGATCGCTACAACAAGCGAGACCCAGAAGCTAGCCAAACTTACTGACGCTGCCCAGCAGTTCGAGGCGATGCTCATGCAGGAGCTGCTCAAGCCGATGCAAGCCGGGCAGGATAGCTGGGGCGGTGAAGAGAAGAACGACGACCCTTCTGCCGATACCATCAGCAGCTTTGGCACCGAGGCTGTCGCCAAAGCCATCGCCAAGGGGGGCGGTCTAGGCATCGCCCGCCAGGTCATCCAGCAGGTTACTCTGGAGCACCGGCGAGACGCTGAAAAGAATCAACCCGGTACTAAAGTTTGGCATTTGCCCGCCGATACATTGAAGTAGACGGAGGAACGCCATGAGTTACGCAGATGGGATCGGCAGTCTGCCGCAGGTGGCCGGTGCGGCTACGCCGGCGGCAAAGTCGGCCCAGCAAGTACCCGCATCAACAAATCATGAGGCACAACCGGCCGCAGCCTCTGCCATGGTCCAGACGGACCAAGCCGTTCTCAGCACAGCTGCGGGTTTGATTGCAACCTCTCTTGCAGGCTCGGACGTTCGTACCGCCAAGGTAGAAGCTCTGCAACAGGCGATTGCTTCCGGGAACTACAACGTCTCCTCATCAGACGTCGCGGACAAGATGATTCAGTCTTTGTTGGAAAAATAATGCCGAGCGCCCAGACAATCACCCAACTTCTGGACGAAGCCACCCGGGCGCTCACGCTTCTCGACCTCAATAAGCTCGAGCATCTCGAACAGCAAATCGCTGAAATCGCCGCCGCAGACTCTGTTGATCCGAGCGGCAACCACGGCACAATCATGGCCAAGAAGCATCTCTTCGCCATGATCCTCGAAAACTGTCGCTCGAATCTGAACGCACTCCACCGCCTGCACGGCAGAAACACGGGAGACCAATGGGCTCACTGACCTCACTCATGGATATGGCGCAGCAGGCGCTGATCGCGGACCAGAAGGCGCTCAGCGTCACCGCGAACAACGTCTCGAACCAGAACACCACTGGCTACACCCGCGAAGTCGTCGCGTGGACCGACACCGATGCGGTCACCCTCAGTGGCGTCACCTACAACGCGGGCATCCGCGCCACCGCCGTCTCACAGCGAGATCGCGTCCTCGAGCAGCGCGTGCAGCAGCAGACCCAGGCCCAGGCTCAGAGCAGCGCGCTCGAAACCGTCCTCCAGCAAGTCGAGAACATCTTCTCCCTCAGCTCGACGTCCACGTCGGCCAGCTCCACGGCACTCGGCACAGCGATGGACTCCTTCTTCAGTTCGCTCTCCGCCCTCACTGCGAATCCATCCGACACCGCCACGCGACAGAGTGTCCTCGCCGCCGCCACCAGCCTCACCTCGGCCTTCAACTCCGCCGCCAACCAGATGGCGCAGATCTCCGCGGGCCTCAATACTCAGGCCGGCAGCATCGTCGGACAGGTAAACGCCCTCAGCACAACCATCGCCTCGCTCAACAAGCAGATCGGCAGTGTCAGCCCCAACGCCGACGCAGGCTCATTAGAAGACCAGCGCCAGCTTGCCATCACCCAGCTTTCGAAACTCGTCGGCCTCGACCAGATCACCACCGAGAGCAATGGCATCACCCTCACCACCACCAACGGAGCCGTTCTCGTCAGCGGCAATCAATCTTTTGCCCTCCAGACCACGCAGATCGCAGGCGTCACCCACCTCATCGCGGGAGCCACTGGACAGGACGTCACCGCCGGGATCACAGGCGGCCAGCTCGGCGGCGTACTTCAGGCAAGAGATCAGCAACTCCCTGCCTACACCTCCGCGCTCGATAACCTCGCCTACGCCATCGGCACGCAGGTCAACACGCAAAACGCCGCCGGCCTCGATGGCAACGGAAACCCCGGCGCCGCGCTCTTCACCCTTCCCGGCACTGCCCCCGGAGCCGCAGCAGCCATCCAGGTCGCAACCGCAGATCCAGCCGCCATCGCCGCCGCAGCCGTTGGGCAGGGCACCTCAGGAAACGGTAACGCCCTGGCTCTCTCCGATCTCTCAGGAACCATGCTCGTTGCCGGTCAAACTGCCTCCGGCTTCTACTCCGCGCTCCTCGGCCAGATCGGCAGCGACGCCTCCGGAGCCTCCACCAACAACGCAGCCCAGCAAGCTACGCTCACGCAGCTCACAACACAGCGCGACTCGCTCTCTGGCGTCTCCCTCGATGAAGAAGCGGCAAGCCTGACCCAGTATCAGCGCTCCTACGAGGCAGCGGCGAAGGTCTTTTCCATCGTCGACACCCTCATGGCCAGCGCCATCAACCTCGGCGAGCCAACCACCGTAGCCTAATCGCCCGGACCGAACCGTTGCCACACCCGCAGGAAAGAGGGAAAAGTATGAGAGTCGATCCGAACTACGTCGTCAATCTTGCGGCAGCCGTAGATCAATCCAGCGCCAACGAAAACACCCTGACCGATGAGCTATCGAGCGGTCTGCGCGTTTCTTCGCTCCAGAACGACCCCGTCGCTGTAGCCCAGAGCACCCTCATGACCAGCGCCATCGCCAAAGACGACCGCTACGTCCAGACCGCCTCCAGCGAATCCTCCCTCCTGCAAGTCGCTGACACCACCCTTGGCGAAGTCGTCAAACAGCTCACCTCGGCTCTCTCCCTCGCGGTGCAGGGAAACAGCGGCACGCTCAACGCCTCCAACCTCGCCACCGTCACCCAGCAGCTCAGCGGAATCCGCGACCAGGTCCTCTCGCTCGCCAACACCAGTTATCAGGGACAATATCTCTTCAGCGGGAGCCAGGGCTCCGTGCAGCCCTTCACCCTCGACACCTCCACCACCCCCGCCACCACCATCTACAACGGCGACGCCAGCCTGCAAAGCATCGAGACCCCCAGCGGCCAGAAGATCCAGGTCAACCTCCCCGGCTCCGACATCTTCGGCGGAGCCTCCGGAGCCTTCACCGCATTGAATCAACTGATTGCAGACCTCTCCGGAGCAGCACCCTCGGCTACCGTCACCGCCGACACCTCCGCCCTCACCACGTCCATCGGACAGGTTTCCAACCAGCGCAGCATTCTTGACAGCTCGCTCAGCAGGATTCAGTCCACCAGTCTCTATACCCAGACTCAGGAAGCCCAGCTCAAGGTGCAGCAAAACAGTCTCGTCGCGGCCGATACCGCCACCGTCGCCACCCAGCTCTCCTCCGCCGAAACCCAGCATCAGGCGCTTCTCAGCGTCATGAGCGCCGTCCAGAAGACCAATCTCTTCGACTATCTCCAATAACCCGTTCGCAGAGCATCGCCGATTGTCCCCGTTAAGGCCAAGTTAGCGGGGACAATCTGTTGAACCTGCCGCCAGGGCAGGGAATAGCGCTCAGCCGGATTCCCGCCGGCGAGGTAACACCTCCGTGTACTACTCAACCCTTTCTCTATAGAAGACAATGGCTCCAGGCCACCGAGCCAACCTCAGGCAGGCCCTGGTTTGGGCTTTGGTCCAGACTTTCTTTTCCGAGCATGGAACCGCAGCGAGACTTTCTGCGTAACCACACTTCGAGAAGCTTCACCTTCAACAGGATCATAGGGAGCTAAACCCTTGGCTACACAGCGCAAAAGCAAACGGAAGTTCTGGATCTGGACCGGCATCATCGCCGCCGTCATCATCGTCATCCTCGGCGTAGCGGTCAAAGCCAGCGGCAACACCACCAAGTTCGAGCCCTCGCAGCTCGCCAAGGCGGAGCGCGCAGACATCGCCCGTTCGGTCGTCGCCACCGGCAAGGTCCAACCCATCACCAAGGTTGAAGTCAAGTCCAAAGCCTCGGGCATCGTCACTAAGCTCAACGTCGACATTAATGCCCATGTCAAGCAAGGAGACGTCCTCGCCCAGCTCGATCAGATCGAGATCCTCGCCCAGGTTGCCGCTCAGCGTGCCCAGCTCGCCGCCGCCGAATCCAACGCCCGCGCCGCCGCAGCAGCGATCAAATACGACAGGGTCAACGCCGAAGCTCCCGATCTTCCCATGTTCAAGAACACCTACGAGCGAGCCAAGAAGATGTCCTCCGAAGGCGTCGTTTCCATGCAGTCCCTCGACGACGCCGAGCAGAAGTACCTCTCCGCAGCCAACACTCGTGATAAAGCCGTTGCCCAGATCACCGTTGATACTGCCCGCCTCCATCAGGCGCAGGCCCAGGTCGCCCAGGCGCAAGCCTCCCTCAAGCAGCTTCAGGAGCAGCTCAGCTACACCATCATCACCTCACCCATGGACGGTGTCGTCCTCTCCCGTGACGTCGAGCTTGGTGATGCAGTCAGTTCCATTCTCGTCATGGGCTCCACAGCCACACTTGTCATGACCGTCGGTGACATTCAGCACGTCTACGTCCAAGGCAAGGTCGACGAGTCCGACATCGGCAAGGTCTATCTTGGCCAGACGGCCCGCATCAAAGTCGAATCCTTCAAGGACAAGACCTTCCTCGGCAAGGTCACCCGTATTGCTCCCCTCGGCGTCGAAAAAGACAATGTCACGACCTTTGAAGTTCGCGTCTCGATCGATAATCCCGGCGAAGAGCTCAAGGCCAACATGACTGCCAATGCGGAGATCATTCTCGACGAGCACAAGAATGCGCTTACCGTGCCCGAACAGGCAGTCATCTACGACAAGGATCGCAACGCCACCGTCGAAGTCCCCGACGCCAGGCAGAAAAAGGGTCGCCGCGTCGTGGCCATCAAGGCCGGTATCTCCAATGGCACCAAGACTGAAGTTCTCGCTGGTCTTAATGCTGGTGACACCGTCATCCTCCAGCAATAGAGAATGAAGAAATGAATTCGTTGCACAGACCCACATTCAAGGAGCTTTCGTGAACCTCCGAGCTATCTTTACCGCTGCCACACTTACTCTGGCCGTCGCCACGGCGTCGGCAGCCGAAGCCACCTTCGACCGCACTCTTACGACCGGTAGTACGCCGAACGTCTCGGTCGCTACTGGCTCCGGCAACATTCATCTTCATCCTGGCTCCGACACCCAGATCCACATCTTCGCTCGCGTTCATTCCAGTCATGGCTGGATGAGCGGCGACGTCGACTCGCGCATTCAGCAGATCGTTCACAACCCGCCCATCGTTCAGACTGGCAACGACATCACCATCGGCGAGCGCCACAATCAGGATCTCTACCGCAACATCTCGATCGACTACGATGTCACTCTCCCCCACGCCTCTGCCCTCACGACCACTACTGGCTCTGGCGACATCACCATCGAAAACGTAGGTGCCAGCCTTAAAGCCCCGAGCGGCTCCGGCAACGTCCATGCCCAGGGCATTCACGGCCCCGCCATCCTCGGCACCGGCTCCGGCGACATCGACTTCCAGCAGACCGCCCCCGGTGACATCAAAGCTGAAACCGGCTCCGGCAATATCATCCTCCGCGGCATCTCCGGCGCCCTCAAATCCAACACCGGCTCCGGCGACATCACCGTCGACGGCCAGCCCACCTCCGACTGGAAGCTCGGCACCGGCTCCGGCAACATCCATCTCTCTGTCGGAACTGCCCACTTCAATCTCGACGCCGACACCGGCTCCGGCAGCATCAACATCGCCCAGCCCATCACCATGCAGGGCAGCATGAATCGTCACCACGTCAATGGCTCCGTCAACGGCGGAGGCCCCATCATCCGCGCCAGCACTGGCTCAGGCGACATCGAAATCAAGTAATCAGAGCAACGTCACCCGTCCCGACCCAAGGTCGTAGCAACCCGCTACGACCTTCACTCCATCATCCTTCATTGCCTTGGCAATCACGGTCGAACTCTCCCCCAGCAGTCGTGCCTGAAACGCTGCGTTCGCTCTCACCGCCGCCGTTACATCGTGAATATCCTTGATCGCCGGCATCATGTGCTGATACAGCACGCTGATCTGTCCCGGGACCTCCTGACCTTTCATCGCCGCGCTCACCGCTCCGCACTTTACATGGCCCAGCACCAACACGGCTTTCACTCCCAGCACCGCCACGCCATACTCCAGGCTTCCGATGATCTCCGGTGTCACCATATTCCCAGCCACGCGCGCTACAAACAAATGTCCAATGCTCTGGTCGAAGATCAGTTCCACCGGTACGCGTGAATCCGCGCACGACAAAACCGCCGCAAACGGCTCCTGCTTCTCGACGGTCCCTTCCTTCAGAATGGCCAGATCATGGTCGAACGAAGTCATCTTTCCCGCCACGAATCTTTCATTGCCAGCCATCAACTCCCGAATCGCCGCATCGGCTCCCAGCGGCGACTGGGCCGCCGCCTCGATACCATGCATCATCGCTGCACCCGCCAGGCCCGCCGCCGTCAAGGAAGTCATAAACTGACGCCGGTTCCACTCCATTCCAGTCAAAGCGCGCATCGCATCCTCCTGATGTTGGCACCGAGCTTAC
>Ga0207678_10001926_pt1 | contig 18928 bp, 13 predicted proteins | sample KBSC63metaG_FD_184319 | JGI IMG/M metagenome (GOLD analysis project Ga0207678, IMG submission 184319) | Corn rhizosphere microbial communities from Kellogg Biological Station, Michigan, USA - KBS C6-3 metaG (SPAdes) (version 2) | ecosystem: Host-associated > Plants > Roots > Rhizosphere > Soil ...
ACTGGCAGCGGACCCGAGGCGCTCTCACAACCGCGTCAATGCAAGTTGACTTCATTGTCCGGGCGATACCTGGAAGTTTGGAAGTTGGCATCCGCAGCAAATGTCTCGGCCAAGTGGCTACAACTATCGTGTCGGATTGCGGCGATAGATTGCCGTGAGTTCATCCTTGTCACTCGGTCGTTGCTCGCGCGCCACCAGCGACCAACCCTCGATGGATGTCCGCGGGTTGCTGGTCGGCTCGATGCGCAGAAGATAGTCACAACGAGAGAGCGGTGGTGCGTTGATTGCGTCGACTTGGTACCCGCCAAGGGACTCGAGCGCCGCAATCTGGCCACGCGGCAGGGCCCAGCCGTTGACGCACTCATTCTTGGGCACATGTCGCGCGATGCGATCGATCAGCGGCCGGTAGCTTCTGGCGTAATCCATCATGGGCAACCAGAGCGTGGTCAGCAACAGCCAGCACAAGGCGACACCACCTGCCGGCAGCACGAGGCTTTTCCACAAGGGATTGCGGTGACGTCCCGCGCGCCATCGCACGAGCCAGATCCATGCGAGCGTGCCGAGCCCGGCGATCAAGAGAGCGATGATTGAAAAGCTCGAGGTGTAGCCCGACAGCCGACGCCCTACGTTCGCAGCAGGTGTGGGAGGAATGCCGGTCTGCAGTGAAAGGTAGATCACCCACATGCTGATGCTGCACACGCTGAAGAAGAACACTGAGAACCAGTCGATGGCAGCCGAGGTGCTTCGCTGCAGTGTAGGCAATGCGAACGACGCCAGGACAGCCAGTGGCGGCAGTGTGAGCATCAGTGCGCGATCCGAGCCGCCCATGGCGATGCATGCGGCAAGGCTCACCATAGCGCATCCAAGCGGCACGGCCAGATGCCGATGCAGAAGGTGATGCCGCCAGCGCCAGATCGTCCAGAGGGCGAGAGGCCATGCCGGCCACGGGAACCAGACGAGGAGCTTAAGCGTGGCAATGATCTGGGCTGCGGAGCTATACGCGCCCAATCGCCAGCCCCACGCACCGATCAGCGATGCCGCCCCCGCTGCCACCACTGTGCTTGCGATCGCCCAGGGAAGGAAGTCGCGACCGGTGGGTTGATCGCTTCGCCAGCAGATCAGCGTCCCCACGATGCCGAGCGTGATTGCCACGGCAGGGGCGCCGCTAGCAGCAAGAGCGGGCAATGCGAAGAGCACGGCCAACCTGGGCTCGATGCCTCTCATCGGTACGGCCGACAGTCCATAGAGGTACAGCGACACGCTGGCCAACTGCGCGAGTTCGGGCGTCGTCTCATGACCTAACTGCAAGAGACCCAGTGTCGCGATCAGGGCAAGCAAGGCACCATCGGCAATCGCACGAGCGTAGTCCATTGGATTGGCTTCACCGCCGAAGGCAAAGGGCAAGGGCTGCGCGGCGTCGGTTCGGGCGAGGTGGAAAGTGCTGTACCAGGTCAGCACGAGTACCAGCACAAGCAGCAGCGCAAATGGGAGGCGGGCGGCGAGCGGCGCTCCGAGCCAGGGGCCGAGCAGTTTGATGAACGCGGCGCCTAGCCAATAGGGCAACAGAGCAGCGTCCGATGGCAGTCCGCCTAGGGCTGGTGAGAACCATGAACTACGTCCGTCGACCATGCCGACCATGTAGCCGAACGCTGTAATGTCGGCGTTTTTCCAGGGGTCGCGGCCAAAGACGCCTGGGATGACATAGGCGGCGCAGAAGAGAAAGAGCGCCAGTCGCGGTAAGCGCTGGGCTGCGCGATGGGTGACGAGAGCAGGGTTCGGTGAGTTCAAGATGCCGTCTTCATGTCAGCGCGCATGATGCAACACAACGGGTCTGGCCACATCGGCGCGGACCGGCAACAAAAAAGGCAGCCCCGGGGCTGCCTTCTTCGAACGAGCGCTTGAGGCGATCAAGCGGCAACAAATCACTTCTTGCTGAGGTGTGCGAACTTGTTGCGAAACTTCTCGACGCGGCCGCCAAGCGAGTCGACGCTCTTTTGGGTGCCCGTGTAGAAAGGATGCGATTCGCTCGTGGTTTCGAGTTTGATGAGCGGCAGTTCGCGGCCGTCTTCCATCTTGATGGTCTCACGGCTCTGTGCGCATGAACGCGTCACGAACTTGAAACCGTTGGAAAGGTCCACGAAACAGATCTCGCGGTACTGGGGGTGTATGCCTTCTTTCATGAGAGAGCCTCTTCAGTGTCGGGAGCCACGTCGAACCGTTCGACGCACTTGCCGTGGCGGAAAGCCGCAGATTGTAGCGTGCAAACCGCCTGTTTCAGGGGGGCAGCTGTCTTGCGGGCCGATGAAGGTTAACCGCCACGCCGCATCATGTCGAAGAAGTCCAGGTTGTTCTTCGTCGACTTCATTTTGTCCAGGATGAACTCCATCGCCTCGATTTCGTCCATCGGATAGAGCAGTTTTCGAAGAATCCAGCTCTTTTGCAGGATCTCAGGCTTTAGCAGCAGCTCTTCGCGGCGGGTTCCCGACTTATTCAGCAGGATCGAGGGGTAGACCCGCTTTTCCGACATGCGGCGATCCAGGTGGATTTCGCAGTTGCCTGTTCCCTTGAACTCTTCGTAGATCACTTCGTCCATGCGGCTACCAGTGTCGACCAGGGCTGTGCCGATGATTGTGAGGGATCCGCCTTCTTCGATGTTCCGTGCCGCGCCGAAAAAGCGCTTCGGGCGCTGCAGGGCATTGGCATCGACCCCGCCCGTCAGCACCTTTCCTGACGACGGCAGTACGTTGTTGTAGGCACGAGCGAGGCGGGTGATCGAGTCGAGCAGGATCACGACGTCCTTCTTGAGTTCGACCAAGCGCTTTGCGCGCTCGATCACCATTTCTGCCACCTGGACGTGGCGAGCGGCCGGCTCGTCGAAGGTGGAGCTGATGACTTCGCCGCGCACGGTGCGCTGCATTTCGGTCACTTCCTCGGGGCGCTCATCAACGAGCAGTACGATGAGGTAGACCTCAGGATAGTTGGCAGTGATAGCGTGCGCGAGGTTCTGCATCATCACCGTCTTCCCGCTCTTTGGAGCGGAGACGAGCAGGGCGCGCTGGCCTTTGCCGATCGGTGCGATCAAGTCGATGATGCGACTCGTGATGTTCTCGTCCGACTTGATTTCGCGTTCGAGCCTGAATTGCTCTTTCGGAAAGAGCGGTGTCAGATTCTCGAACATGATCTTGTGCTTGCTCTCCTCGGGTGTCAGGCCGTTGACCTTGTCGACCTTAACGAGAGCGAAGTACCGTTCGCCGTCTTTCGGAACCCTGACTTCGCCCTCGATGGCATCGCCGGTGTGAAGGTTGAAACGGCGGATCTGGCTCGGGCTGAGATAGATGTCGTCGGTGGATGCCATGTAGCTCGCGTCGGGCGAGCGTAGAAAGCCGAAGCCATCTGGCAGGACCTCGAGCACTCCGTCGCCGAAGACTTGTTCTCCGGCCTTGGCGCGCTTTTTCATGATCGCGAACATCAATTCCTGCTTGCGCAGGCGTGCTACGTTCTCGATCTCCAGCGCCTCGCCCATCTTGATGAGCTCGGAGACGTGCAGCGCTTTCAGTTCTGACAAATGCATGGGTGAGTACCCTGGGGTGGTTTGGCGATCAGCCTGCCAATGGCGTATCGCCGAGCTTGTCGGCCTCGTAGTCCGATTCGTCGTCGCCGAATTCGCCGTTACAACATTGGCGCGGCGGTCGCGAAAAGAGAAGTTGTCGGAGTAGGAGGCCGGACCCACGCGCCGTATATGCAGCGAAGCCGAACTGGCTTCCGGGCGTGGTGGCAAATTTTCAGGCTACGGGAGGGGGCCTCGTGGGCTTGCTTGGGCTTACTTAGCTTCTCCCGAAGCGATTGTGCGGATTATAGATGACCGTCGAGGAAGGCCGTCAACTGGGCTTTGGAGAGTGCGCCGACCTTGGTTGCGGCGAGCTTGCCGTCCTTGAACAGCATGAGCGTAGGAATGCCGCGGATGCCGAACTTCGCGGGCACTTCGCGGTTCTCGTCGACGTTGAGCTTGGCGATTTTGAGACGATCGCCGTAGTCCTTTGATACTTCGTCGAGGATTGGCGCAATCATCTTGCAAGGGCCGCACCATTCGGCCCAGTAGTCCACGAGGACCGGCTTGTCCGACTTGAGTACGTCGCTGTCGAATGAAGCGTCGGTGGTGTGCTTGATGAGATCGGAACTCATGACTTGTCCTTGGATGGTCTATCGAAGGCCTTGTGGACCGCTGCTGGTTGACAGCGGCAAGGCACAATGATTCTGACACATTGTGGCCAAACCTCACTTCTGTCTCGGGCCTGTCAAGGCTTCATCTTTTCTATGGCTTCGATACCTCGACTTCCTCTTGAAATCGGCGACGGCGACCCTTGGGAGCGCATGGCGAAAACAGCGCAGACTTGGGCGCGGGAGCGGGGCGTCGAGATTCGAGATGCTATTTTGTTGGTGCCTTTTGCCCAGCACCTGCCGCTGGCGCGGCGGGCATGGCTGCAATTGCCGGGCTGGATGCCTCGAATCGAGACATCCATGACGCTCGCTCGAAGCCTCGGGCCAGGCACGCCCCCCGAGGCCGGGCAGATCAGCTTCGACACTCCGCTCGACCGGCTTGTCGCGCGTGGCCTGTTGCGGGGCCAGCCTTTTGGCCAGGCGTTGCAGCGGCGCGACGAACGCGGGTTCGATCATGCTGTGGGCGCAATTGTCGAGACAGCCCATGCGTTCGCGCGCGCCTCGGCTGCGATGACGCCTGCCGATCGTGAGGGGTATTGGACGCGTGGGCGCGAGTCACTCGCAATAGCTGCGGGTCCGGGGGGGGCCGAGCAGATGCTTGCGCGCATCGCCTTCGAGTGGGCTGCGGCGAGCGCTGAGCCTGTCACCGATGTGCTGTTCGACTTGCGCCCCTCGGCATGGATTGCGGTTCAAGCGGGTGGGCCGGACATGTTCGTGCAAAACTTGCTTTCACGCTGGCAGCAAGTTCCCGCCCTGATCATCGATGCCGACGCATCGCCGGACACTGTCTTCGCAGAACAGGCGCTCCATGCCCACGTGGCCTTCTCGGTCTGCGCCGATTTCGAGGCCGAGGCGCAGCGCTGTGCCTCGGAGGTGATCGCGAATCTGAACGCAGGTCGGCAGCCAGTCGCGCTGATCTCGCAGGACCGTCTCCTCATGCGCCGCGTCCGCGCTTTGCTGGCGCGCCAGCACGTGGACATCGTGGATGAGACCGGATGGAAGCTCTCGACCACTCGCGCGGGTGCCACGATCGGCACCTTGCTCCGTGCGGCCAATGCGCGCGCAAGTGCCGACGATTGGCTGGATTGGCTCAAGTCTTGCACGGCATCCTGGCCCGGCATGAGCGACGCCGCATGGTCGGTGCAGGTCATCGAATCGGCCATGCGACGTCGCGCCTGGACCTCACCGTCATTGGTGGATGTCGCTCGCCTCGGCGAGCGCGCCACGGCCTTGTGGCAGGCCGCGCAGGCGGTGATTGCCGACCTGCGATCGCCCAGGTCACGCAGTTTCACCGCATGGATCGCTGCGTTGGCTCGTGCACTTGAATCTTGTGGCGCATGGGCACAAATGCAGTCCGACGATGCGGGGCGACAGGCACTTGCGGCCTTGCACCTCGTCGAAGGCAGATTCGACAGTAGCGACCGTGCCGAAGGCATGACGCTTCATGAGTTCACAAGCTGGGTCGACGGCGCCTTGGAAGATGCGGCGTTCAAGCCCGAAGCGGGTATTGCGGCAGTAGATGCACCAGTGGTCGTCACGCCGCTCGCCCAGGTCATGCTCCGTCCGTTCGCCGCCGTGGTCTTCCCCGGCGCCGATGAAAAACGGCTAGGCGGATCGCCACAGCCGCACGCCCTTCTCAGCGATGCGCAGGCAACCGAACTGGGGCTTCCTAGCGCCACTGTCAAGCGGGACGCAGAACTCCTCGCATTTGCGCAACTGCTTCGTCTACCGCACATCTCTTTAATTCGCAGAAGTGACGACGGGGGTGAGCCTCTTGCTCCCAGTACGCTGGTCGAGCGGCTGCGAATTGCGATGCGTGCAGCGGGTCGCGATCTGATTGCGGCTGCCGATCCGCACAGCCGGGTCGAGCTTGCCGCGCGGCCGGTTCATCGGCCCGCACCGATCGCCCCGGACCTGTTGCCCTCGACCCTCAGCGCAAGTGCCTGCGAGGCCCTTCGAGGGTGCCCCTACCGCTTTTTCGTCTTGCACCTCCTGTCATTGCGTGACGCTGACGAACTCGACGATGTGGTCGAGAAGCGCGATTACGGAACATGGTTGCACGAGGTGCTTCACCGCTTCCACTTGACTCGATCTGAACCGCTGTCGCCAACTGACGAAGAAGCGCGACTGCACGTTGTTGCCAGCGAAGTGCAACAGATCATGGGTCTGGACGAAGCATCATTCCTGCCTTTCGCCGCCACCTTCGCTCGATTTGCACCGAGGTATGTCACATGGCTGCACGAGCGTGACGCCGCCGGCGCGCAATGGCTTGAAGGCGAGCGCGATCTGCGGGCTCGGCCCGAAGCCTGGGCTGGAGTCGCGATGCATGGCCGAATCGACCGGGTCGACAGCGTTCCGGGCGACGACGGGCCCGTCACCCAGCTCATCGACTACAAGACCGGCAGTGCGCAAAACCTGCGCAATCTGGTGAAGCGTCCGCAAGAAGACACGCAGCTGGCCTTCTACGCCGCGCTGATGGCGGAGCAGTCGAAAGCGGGCGGCGCGATCGGCGCGATTTACTTGCCGCTCGACGACAACGACGGCATCAAGGCCATTGAGCACAAGGACGTCGAGGCGACGGCGAGGGCACTGGTGATCGGTATCGGTCGAGATCTGGATCGCTTGCGCAACGGTGCTGTGTTGCCTGCGCTTGGTGAGGGCATCGCCTGCGAGTATTGCGAGGCGCGTGGCCTTTGTCGGCGCGACCACTGGGCGGCGTTGGACGAATCATGAGCACTCTCAACATCGACAATCCGGCCGGGCCGGCATACGCTATCGACGGCCAGCTTGCATCGCGGCAGGCCTTTTATGCCGCGGCCTGCGACCCGTCGCGCAGCGTCATCGTCGAGGCCTGCGCGGGGGCTGGCAAGACCTGGATGCTCGTGTCGCGCATCCTGCGCGCGTTGCTAGCCGGGGCTCAGCCGCACGAAATACTTGCGATTACTTTCACACGCAAAGCCGCGGGAGAGATGCGTGCGCGGCTGGACGAATGGCTTGGCGAATTTGGTTCGCCTTCATGCGATGACGCGACGCGAATTCGGGAGCTGCGCGCAAGGGGACTTGGCGAGGCCGAAGCGAAGCAGCTTGCCCCCGTCCTCGCGACCTTGCATGAGCGACTGCTGCTCACCGGTCGATCGGTCGAGGTCCGCACTTTCCACGCCTGGTTCTCGCAGCTGCTGCGCGCCGCGCCGATGGAGCTGCTGGCAGAACTCGGCTTGCAGGCCGACATGGAATTGCTCGAAGACCCGGACGATCACCGCGCCGACGTCTACCGCCGCTTTTATACGGCGGTGATTGCTGACGAAGGCTTGCGTGAGGATTACGGCTCGCTGGTCCGCGAGCGAGGGCGCTCCCAGTTGCGGAAGTGGCTCGACGCGGCGTGGAGCAAACGAATTGAGATCGAACTCGCCGATCTCGCTGGCACCTTGGAAGACAGTGTCCCGTCTGCTGCGGATCATTGGGCGCATCTCGCTGGGCTCGACCACCCCTCGCACCACCTGCAAACTCCTGCCGTGCATTCCCTGCTGAGCGCGGTGGCGGTTGCGCTGGGGCGTCATCATGGCGCGGTGTGTCGCAAGCAAGGTGGATTGCTCGAGGAAGCGCTGGCCTTGATCCACCCGCTGCCGCGACTGGCTGGCGCGCGCGCTGCCTTGTTCACGCAAAAAGGTGAATTGCGCAAGGCTGTGGCCGATATCGAGGGCGTGAACGAAGCTGCTGCCGTTCTTGATGAGATCGAGAGGGCCTGCAGGCAACAAACTGCGCACGAAGAGCACCTGCGCATGGTTCGCCTATCGCGGGCACTGTTCGCGGAATACGCGGCCTACAAAAGATCGCACGGCCTGGCGGACATGAACGACCTCGAGCATGGCGCGCTCAAGCTGTTGCGCGACGCCACCTTGTCTGCGTGGGTGCAGGAGCGTCTCGATGCGCGGGTCAAGCATCTGTTCATCGACGAGTTCCAGGACACGAGTCCGCTGCAATGGCATGCCTTGCATGCATGGCTGGCCGGTTACGCAGGTGCAGGTGGCGGCGCAAGCGGGCAGCGGCCGCCGGGGGTGTTCATCGTTGGCGATCCGAAGCAGAGCATCTACCGATTTCGGGGTGCGGAACCGCGTGTCTTCGAGGCGGCGCGCGACTTCGTGGTCAAGGGGCTGGGCGGTACGGTACTGACTTGCGACCATACGCGGCGCAATGCACCCGAGGTGTTGGCCGTGCTGAATGCCGTCTTTGAACGGGCCGCGTCTCGTCACGAATATGCCGGCTTTCGGGCGCACACCACTGAGGTTGCGCCCACCGCGCACGCCGGTGTGTTTGCACTCGCTGAGGTCATGCGCCCACCCAAGTCCGACGAGGCGATCGAAGGCGCAGGAGATGCTTGGCGCGACAGTCTCTCCCAGCCGCGCACCGAGCCCGATGCGTTGTTGAGAGAGCAGGAAGCGCGTCAGGTTGCGCTTGCAGTGGACCATCTCATCCAGAGTGAGGGCAGGGCGCCTGAGGATGTCCAGATTCTCTGCAGAAAGCGCGAGTCCTTGCGCCTCGTGGCGGATGAACTTGCACGGCTGCACATTCCCTTTGCTGCTTCAGAAGACTTCGCCTTGCTCGATTCCGCCGAGGCGCGCGATCTCGTCGCCGTGCTGGATGTGATCGCATCACCGCTGCACAAGTTGTCTCTCGCGCATGCGCTGAGAAGCCCGATATTCGATGTTGGCGATGACGGCCTCGTGATCTTGGCGCGCGCGGCGGTGGAGCATGGCAATTGGTGGCGGGCGTTGCGTGATCTGGAGGCGCCTGGCGCCGCGCTCAAGAGGGCGCGCGACATGCTCTTTCGCTGGAGCGCCGCAGCACAACGCCTGCCGCCGCATGATCTGCTCGACATCATCGTGGCCGAGGGCGAAGTGCGCGAGCGCGTGGCGGCCGCCGTGCCGGCAGAGCGACGCACGGCGGCACTGGCTGCAATCGATGCGTTGCTGAACCAGGCGCTCACGCTCGATGGGGCGCGATATGCGACGCCTTATAACTTCGTGCGTGCCTTGAAACGCCGCACGCTGAAGGTGCCTGCGGCGCTGCAATCGGAGGCTGTGCAACTCCTGACCGTGCACGGTGCCAAGGGCTTGGAGGCGGAGGTCGTGTTCATCATGGATGCTGACCCTACACCGAAGACTCCCGACACCGCCACGCTGCTCATCGATTGGCCGGTCGACTCGGAAATCCCGCGGCATTGCGCCTTCGTGTATTCGGAAGGGCAGTGTCCGCCTTCTCTCGAGCCGGTTCTTGAACATGAGAGAGAAGCGCGCGATCGCGAGGAGTTGAATGGTTTGTACGTGGCGATGACCCGGGCGCGAAGCCGCCTCGTCCTCAGCGCCACGCAGCCGCACCGTGCTGCCGCGAAGCCGTCATGGTGGGAAAGGGTCCAGGTGCAAGCCCGGCTTCTGGCGGTGGATTCGGATCGCCACATCGTGAACGCCCGAAAGTACGACAGACCGATTGTTCTGCCGACGCTTCCTGCATGGGCGGGTGCGAGCAATCGTGTGATGCTGCCGCCGCGCCCGGTGGCCACGGACGATGTTGCCAGCCGATTGGGTCAGGCTGTGCACCGCGTGCTCGAATGGGCCGCCGCACGCCACGCTCCTGCAGTCGTCAGCACAGAACGCTTCGCCACGCTCGCCGCGGCCGCAGCTCGGGAGTTTTTTGTCGATGAAAGTGAAGTTCTGCGCCTGGCCAAGCGGATCTGGCAAAGCCCTGCATGCGAAAAATTTTTTCGCGGTGCGGCGCTTCGATGGTCCGGCAATGAGGTGCCGGTCAGCGAAGGGGGTGAAACGCTGCGTATTGATCGACTGGTCGAATTGGAAGTCGACGGCGAGCGGACATGGTGGATCCTGGATTACAAGCTCCGGCATGCTCCTGATGCGTTGACCGAATATCGCGATCAAATGCAGCGCTATCGCCGGGCCGTGCAAAAGCTGCAGACGTGTGACATGGTTCGTTGCGCATTCATCACGGGTGCGGGCGAGGTCATAGAACTTTCCTTGTAGAACCCGGGCACGCGTGGCAGCTCTCACGCCGTGCGCGTCGGGACCTGACTTCGGGCACGAAAAGCAACGAATTGGCAGGTCTCATCTCGTCTTCAAGCTGTGGCACGTCGGAGTCCAATTGGCTAACTTCGTCTCGCACCACGATGGTCGCTCCCGCGTCTCCAACCTCACGTCCCGCCGCTGCCAGCGTCGCACGCCGCCTTGGCCGCTTTGAGCTGCGCCAATTGCTGGGCAAGAGCAGCGGCACCATGGTGTGGTTGGCATTCGATCCGCGCCTGAACCAGGAACTGATGCTGACCCTGCCGCGCGTGCAGCCCGCCACGCCGGCCGCTCTCGAATACTGGCAGGAAGAGGTACGCTCCGCCGCTCGACTGAACCATCCGAACCTTGCCCACGTAGTCGAAGTCGGCGTGCAAGAAAATTGGCCCTTTGTCGCGGTGGACCGCGCACTCGGCGTGACCTTGCCCGAGTGGTTGGCGGCTCACCCTGACCCTGTTCCGCTGGAGTCGGTGGGTTGGATATGCGACGTTCTGCAGGGCGTGGCCTTCGCCCATGAGGCGGGCGCAGCACACGGCGATTTGCAACTGCACCATCTGATCGTCAGCGAGAACGGGAATGTCCGCGTGATGGCGCTGGCCGCGGCAGGCCATCCGCAAGTCAAAGAGCCTTTGCGCACCAGCGATCGCGGCATGGCGCTGGACCCGAACCGGCTGCGTGCCCATCGCGAGATGGCCGAACGTGATGTACTCGCTTGCGGGCTCCTGCTCCAGAACGTGCTCACCGGGCAGCCCGCGCTCGAAGAGCCCGACACCGGCCTCGTGATTTCGCGACTAACTCCCATCGGCAAGGAAATCGTTCGTCTGCCGTGGACCACGCAGCATCCGATTCCCGAGGCCTTGCGCGCCATCGCCAATCGCACGACCTCGAGCCAGGAGCGCCAGCGCTATCTCAGCGCCCGCACGCTGCTGCAGGCGCTCGATGGCTGGCGCACGGCCGAGGCGCAAGACACGGGCGGGCCGCTCGCTTTGCTGCTCGACCGCATGCGTACCATCGGCCATTTGCCTGCCATGCCGGGTGTTGGCGGACGCGTCGCTCATCTCACTGCCAAAGAGGGGCAGCGGACTGACGAGATGGCGGAGCAGATCCTGCAGGACATGGCGCTCAGCTTCGAGTTGCTGCGACAAGTCAATTCGGCCCAGGTTCAGGGCACGCAAACAGTCGGTAATGGCCCAGTGCTGACGATCCGGCGCGCGATTGCGCTCGTGGGGTTGAATGGCATTCGTCAGGCTGCCGCGCAGCTTCGCGTGTGGCCCGGACCTTTGACACCTGCCGGCGCCGCGGCCATGGAAAAGACCATCGATCGAGCGCGTCTTGCGGGCCACACGGCGCAGGTGCTGTGCCCCGCCGGCTACGACCCCGAAGTCATCTATCTCGTGGCCGTGCTGCAGAACCTCGGCCGGCTGCTTGTCCAGTATCACTTCTCTGACGAAGCCGAGCAGATCTGGCAATTGATGCGTCCGTCTCCACCACCGGCGAATGCCGAACCCGGCACACCCGAGCAGGCCGGCATGAGCGAAGCGGGCGCGTCGTATGCCGTGCTGGGTGTGGACATCGAAGCGTTGGGCGCTGCCGTGGCGCGTCATTGGGGCCTGGGCGAAGACGTGCAGCACATGATCCACCGGTTGCCGCGCGACAAGCCTGCGCGAACACCCGACGGAGATGCCGACGTGCTGCGCGCGGCAGCGAGCGCGGCGAACGATGCGGTCGATGCTGTCACGCTGATGCCGGCAACACGCATCGCGCATAGCCTGAGCGTAGTCGCCCAGCGCTACGCGCGTGCGCTCGAGATCAACGTCAAGGATTTGCAGGAGGCCTTGCAGGCCGCCCGCGCGGCGTTGCGCGCCGGCCGCCGCGTCGCAACCGTGCACAAATCAGACAACGAAGAACTATCTATCGCCCCAGCCGCATCCGCCGCGGACAAACGTTGAGGACTCATGGCTGCTGTTGCAAACACTCAAGCGAGCAGCGCGCACCTTGGCCGTTTCGAGCTTCGACGGGTACTGGGCAAGGGTGCGCAGGCGACCGTGTGGCTCGGCTTCGACCCTCGGCTCGAACGTGAAGTTGCCGTCAAGCTGATGCGGCCCGCCGCCGATACCGATGCGGCGGCCGTCAATCAATGGTTGCAGGAAGCTCGCAGCGTCAGCCGGCTGACTCATCCGCACATCGTGCCCGTGTTCGAAGCCGACATGCACGAGCGGCAGCCCTACCTCGTCTTCGAGTATGTGCCGGGCCGCACATTGGCTGAACATCTTCGCGCAAGAGGTGCGCTGCCGCCGCGCGAGGCAGTGCAACTCATCGTCGGTGTTCTCGATGCGCTGCAGGCCGCACACGCTGCCGGGGTGGTTCATCGCGACTTGAAGCCGTCGAACATCCTCGTCGACGGTGCCGGTCGTGCGCGCGTGATGGACTTTGGCATTGCCGCGCACGTGAAGGACGCGGCCAACAATCAAAAGGTGGTGGGCACGCCCGGCTACATGTCGCCCGAAGCGGCGCATGGCGCGGCGCCGACTCCGACGATGGACGTGTTTTCAACCGGCCTCGTACTTGCCGAAGCGCTTTGCGGTACGCCGGTGATCTCTGAACGTGACGCGTATCGCGCCATCTATCGGACGGCGCACGAAGACATCGATATGCCGAGCAGCATGCCCGCCGAGGTCGATGACACGTTGCGTGCGATCGTGATGCGTGCACTGGCCAGAGACAATTCGCGTCGTCACAGCAGCGCCGCGAAGTTCCGCGAAGCCTTGCAGGACTGGCTCGCGGCATCAGCGGGAGTCGGCAATTCAGCCAACGTTGCGAACGCCGGCGCGGCGAGCAACAGCGGGACGCTCGAATTCCTGCTTCGCCGCATGCGACACAAGAGCGACTTTCCGGCGATGTCGGATTCGGTCGTGCGCATCCAGCGCGTCGCGAGTTCCGAGAAGGAAAGCCTCGGCAGCCTGTCGAACGAAATCCTCAAGGATGTCGCACTGACCAACAAGCTCTTGCGCATGGTCAACACGGCCCACTACCAGCATGCGGGCGGTGGTTCCATCAGTACCGTGTCGCGGGCGATAGCTCTCGTGGGCTTTGCGGGCATCCGCAACATGGCTTTGAGTCTCGTGCTCTTGGAGCACATGCACGACAAGGGGCACGCCAATCAGTTGAAGGAAGAGTTTCTTCGTTCGCTAATGGCCGGGTCGATAGCGAGCGAGTTGTGCGCGGTTTCGCGTGAGAGCGAAGAGGCCTTCATCGGCGCGATGTTCCAGAACCTGGGCCGTCTGCTGACTGAGTTCTATTTCGCCGAGGAAGCGCGTCAGGTGCGAAGCATCCTGGCCGATCATGCAAAGAGCGGTCGCGCGTACAGCGCTGCGACTGAAGAGGCTGCATCCATCACCGTGCTGGGCCTGAGCTTCGAAGAACTGGGGCTGGGCGTGGCGAAGTCCTGGGGGCTTCCCGAAAATTTGCAGCGCTGCATGCGCAAGCCCGTCGCCGACGTGCCCACGCGTCCCGCAGACAAGACGGGTGAGCGCGTCCGTTGGCTCGCACAGGCGGCCAACGAGATCACCGACACCTTGCTGCGCAGTGAGCCTGGCGAATCGGCGGCCGGCATCGCAGCTGTGGCTGAGCGCTATTCGAAGGTACTGGGAGTGATCCCCAAGGTCATCGAAGGTGCGGCGGTGGAAGCACGGACAAAGCTGTCTCAGATGGCGCAGGCGATGAACCTGCATGTTCAGCCCGGCACGCCTGCGGCACGGCTGCTGCGCACGGCAGTCGAGGTCGAAGACGCGGCGGAAGAGGGGGACACCCTCACGCCTCACGAACTACAGGCCACCTTGCCCCAGCCGCTGGACCCGAAGCCTGCCGACAGCGCAGCCGAGGTGATGGCCGCCGGCATTCAGGACATCACGAATTCGATGGTCGAGACATTCCGGCTGAACGAAGTGCTGCGGATGATTCTCGAGACCATGTTCCGGGCGCTCGGTTTCCGGCGCGTGATCTTCTGCCTGCGGGACCCGAAGACCGACATGCTTACCGGGCGATTCGGGTTGGGTGACCAAGCCGAGCGAGTATCGGCTGCGTTCAAGGTCTCCCTGAGGGGGCCGAGCGATCTGTTTTCGGCGGTGTGCATCAAAGGGGCCGACACCCTGATCAGCGACGCGACGGTCGCCAACATCACGACGAGGCTGCCGCAGTGGTATCGCCAGTCGGTCAACGCACCCGCTTTCCTCTTGCTTCCTCTGATGCTCAAGGGAGCGCCGTTCGGGCTTATTTATGCCGACAAAGCGGCACCCGGCGGAATCGAACTGGGAGAGAAGGAGTTGTCGATGATGCGAACTTTGCGCAATCAAGCAGTGATGGCCTTCAAGCAGGCACTCTGACACTCCCTTCAACGAGGAGAAGAGTCACGCGATCCACGTCGACGGCAGGAGACTGCGCGACTCGCACAACGGCTGCCAGTCCACGGCACATCTGGTCTCGGCGTGGGATAGCCCGGCTGGCGTGACGCTGGGTCAGTGCAAAGAACAGCGAACAAGGCAATGAGATCGCAGCCATTCCGCTGTTGCTGAATCTGCTGGATGTCTGCGGTGCCACCGTCGCGATTGACTGACGGGCTGCCAACGAAAGATCGTCAAGCAGATCATCTGCTGACTACGGCATTGCGGTGAAGAGCAACCAGCCGAAGCTGGCGCAGGGCGGTGGAGTCGGCGTTCAGCGATGAGGCGCAGCGGTTGCAACAGGACTTGATTACATCGGCGCGTGCAGCTCAACGAGCGAAGCTTGCCCGACGCGCACGACTGGGGCATCGAGCGCCGCGCACCCTTTGTGCGGCTGGTGCGCCAAGTACCCCTAACGTCCAGCTTCGGGTGCTGGCCATCAACCTTGATGAGCAGGCCGTGCCGGCCCAAGCCTTCGACGAGCTGTATCACCAGAGGTGGCGTATCGCGGAGGCATTCAAAGGGCCCCAAGCATCGTCAGCAGGCGGAGGCCGCCAGGCTTGGCTCAGCAGGCTTTGTTCATCGGTGACGCTCAAGTCCGGTGGATTGCCTCCAGCGCCGGCTATTGCGACAGCGTTCAAAAAACAGCCAGACGCATCGATTCGATGCGTCTGGCTACCTATTACCTTAGGCTCTGGCAACTGCGCGAACCCTGCTGAGGAAGCGCGAGGTCACGCGGGTCATCAAGATTTCACTGCTTTCGTGAAGCGACTTCAATGTCCGACATTACCAAGAGTCTTTACCCCAGTATTCCTCATGCTCGTTAATTATCCCGACACTTGGCGTAAAGTCGTCGTCCCCACGCATACGGGGGTTGTATCCCGGTGGGTAGTACTGGACCTCGCTGTTCGGCAGGACTTCGTCCTCGGGAAGAATTTCCCCAAAGATGCCGTCAACGCTCGTAGAGCTCGCGCTGAAAAAGACCGTGCTCTCGCTAGAGCTAGAGCCAGAGCTAGATCCATCTCCTGGCGCAGAGAGCGGACGTGAAGCGCGTAGACGTGAAGCGATGGAATTTGCCGCGGGCAAACGAGACGCAAACGGATTTGAAGGGGGCAGAGGCGAAGCGAACGGATGTGAGGCGGGCTGACGTGAAATGGACGGATTTGAAGCGGACGGACGTGCAACTGGCGGACGTGCAGCCGGCGGACGTGAAGGGAACGAGTGTGAAGAGAGCGAAGGAGACGGGAACGCACGTGATCGTGCCGAACTACTGCCCTCGCCCCCCCGATCGCGGACTACTGATTCTTGCCAGGGTGCCGAACTGTTATTGCCTGTGATTCTGTTGCGTTGCATTTAGATCTACGTTTTATGGTTTGGAGGGATGTTGCGTATGTTCAAAACTGGAGCGAACTGGATTCACGTTTCCAATGTGTTCGTTTGAACTGAATGGAATAGATACTGAAGGCAGTCCTGCGCGTCGATCGGACCCGCAAGCAGTCTTTAGTTCATCTTCAGTCCAGCGGTAGTTTCTTGCAGCTTCGCGCTCTTGATCACGGAAATGCGAACCTTTCAATGGAATAGCGAGGCCACCGACGCTTTACCGAACCCCCAACGGCTCAATTCGCTCGCGCGCTCATCCATTGAATCGCACTGATATTCGCCTGGCTGCGACGAGTGAAGCCATGCGAGCCGATCCCTACGGTTGCTGACGAGATGAGCGCCATCGTTGACATCGTGTTTGCTGGAACGGCGATATGAGGTAGATAGAGATAGCTCATTGTTCCGCGACACCGGACCTTCCGGAGCGGGGGCAAAACCCTGAACAGAGGTGGGTCTGACGCAAGAACCCCCCGCGTCAGAATACTTGTCGCTCCAATAGAACCAAGAACCCGGGGGCGGCGATGAAGGAAGACAGTGGCTCGATACGGACAAGCTCAAGGACAGAGCGGTGGCACGGTAGGCGAGGAGCCGAAGCGTGCGTCCAGCGAAGGCTGGCTTGTTCAGCAGGAATCAGTCCTGCCGGGCTTGGATAGCAGGTAGAAGGGAAACCGATGATCTGAAGCCTATCGACAGACCTTCTTGGATACTCGACGCTGATATCCGGAGCTTCTTTGACCGAATCGACCAAACATGGCTGGTGCGGTTTCTGGAGCATCGAGTGGGCGACGAGCGCGTCATCCGCCTTGTGCGCAAGTGGCTCAAGGCGGGCGTCCTGGACGAGGGGGAATTGAAGGTCAGTGCCGAGGGAATGCCGCAAGGCGCGGTGGTCTCACCGCTGCTGGCGAACGTCTTCCTGCACTACGTCTTCGACCTCCGGGCCGTGCAATGGCGAAAGCGGGAAGCCACTGGCAACATCTTCTTGAAGACCATGGCTGAATACAAAGCTGCGATGGTCTGTTTTTCCCAGGCTCAGCTATCTGACCCAGTCTCTGCTACCTACCGACCCATTGCCGACATAGACCTCAACAATTTGGCATCGGCAAAGCTGCCGTTCACTTCCCGGGGGGAAGCTGCATAGTCGCTTGCAGAGCTGAGCGTGAAGTCAGCCGTGGAAGTCGAGCAATCGGCATGATGAGCAGGACGACGCCGCTTAAGAATTCTGGTCCCCGTTGCTGGTGGGTATGGATTTGAATCTTGGCGACCAGCCGACCGACCCTTGGGCGCGTAGTCTTGGCCGACGAACATCTTCGTCTCCGGTGGCAGAGACAGGATGCGACGCATGGAACGATATAGCGTATGCGCGTCGCCGCCGGGGAAGCCCGCGCGGGCCGTGCCGACATCGGGCATGAACAGCGTGTCGCCCACGAAAGCCGCGCCGTCGACCACGTAGGCCATGTCTGCCGGAGTGTGGCGAGGACCAGCAACGCACGCGCCTCGACCTCGCCGATCTTGAAGACCTCATCGTCCTCGAAGAGGTGGTCGAACTGGGCCCCATCGGGCAGGAAGTTCCGCTCGAGGTTGTAGAGCTTCTTGAAGGTCGCCTGAACCTCCTTGATGCGCTCGCCAATAGCAATGCGGCCCCCGACCAGCTCCTGCAGGTATTGGGCGCGAGAGAGATGGTCCGCGTGGGCGTGAGTTTCCAAAATCCACTGGACCCGCAACCCGAGATCCCGGACGTATGCGAGCATCATTCTCTCGGGCATGGCCGACCCGAGCAAGGTGCTCGGTTTCCTCGACCTGGCCGGTGCCTGGGACCCGTCCCTGGCGTTGGTGATGCTGGGCGCCATCGCCATTGGGCTCGTCGCGTTCGCCGTTGCAAAACGGCGCACCACGTCACTGCTAGGTTTGAGCCTCAAGCTGCCGACGAGCAGCCACATCGATGGGAGGCTGGTCGGCGGCAGCCTGCTGTTCGGCGCTGGCTGGGGAATCGCAGGCTTTTGCCCGGGACCTGCCCTGGTTGCGCTTGGCATGGTCGAAGTCAAGGCTGCTGTGTTTCCAGCATCTTGTATGGCATTGGACTTCGACAGCTGGTGATTGTTGTGCGGTGCTTGCTGCGATGGTCCTGCCGCTCGCCGGTCCACTCGCCGCGCTATTGATCGTCGGCATCTTGTTCTGGTTTGACCGCTACATCGATGAGCCGCATGAAGCGTGACGGAACGCCACCGCCGAGCCCATTGAAGGACAGCTCGGCGGCAACTAGAGTTGTCGCTGCCGACCCATAGCTGCCCTTCGGGTTTCTCCAAAGCTGCCCGACAGCGAAGCCTCGGCTCTATGCATTTCGCCCCCGTTCGTTCGGGTGAACAATAAACCCACGGTCTGTCGGTGATCTCCACCGTGACCAGCAAGGGGACGATGCGCTGGAAGATCTTCGAAGGCGTGCTCAACTCCCACCTCATGATCGACTTCATGAAGCGGCTGGTCAGGGACCTGGGGGCGCAAGATCTACCTGATCCTGGATCTTCGGGTGCATGACAGCAAGCCTGTCAAGACGTGGTTGGCCGAGCACAAGCAACTCGACGCGCTAAACATCAGTCAATAAAGCTTTGTCTTCGCCGACCTTGTCAAGACCAGACCGGCCTCAGTGGTGTGAATTCATGTGATTGGCTGAGCTGACATACATGCGCGCAGGCCGCGATGAGGCCTTGGGCGCTGGTAGTCATAAGCTGTTTTCGATGCAATCGGCTCGCGGTGATTTGCATGCTGTTGCATGGCGTCTCACCGTCCCAACGCCCTGTGCGGCAATCATTGGTTCCTTAAGGA
>Ga0207678_10001928_pt1 | contig 18920 bp, 13 predicted proteins | sample KBSC63metaG_FD_184319 | JGI IMG/M metagenome (GOLD analysis project Ga0207678, IMG submission 184319) | Corn rhizosphere microbial communities from Kellogg Biological Station, Michigan, USA - KBS C6-3 metaG (SPAdes) (version 2) | ecosystem: Host-associated > Plants > Roots > Rhizosphere > Soil ...
CGGACATGTCGCCCACGCCCACCGCGGTGAAGTCGTCCGTGTCCGGGTTGAGCCCGAGCGCCGCGAAGTGCCACTTCACCGACTCCCAGGCGCCGCGCGCGGTGATGCCCATCTTCTTGTGGTCGTAGCCCTCGGAACCGCCGGAGGCGAACGCGTCGCCGAGCCAGAAGCCGTACCGGCCCGCGATCTCGTTGGCCGTGTCGGAGAACGTCGCGGTGCCCTTGTCCGCCGCGACCACCAGGTACGGGTCGTCGCCGTCCCGGCGGACCACGCCGGACGGCGGCACCACCTGGTCGCCGTCGATGTTGTCGGTCACGTCGAGCATGCCCGCGATGAACGTCTTGTAGCAGGCCAGCACCTCGGCCTGGTACGCCTCGCGGTCGGCCGGGTCGGGCAGCCGCTTGCACACGAAGCCGCCCTTGGCGCCGGCCGGGACGATGACCGCGTTCTTGACCTCCTGCGCCTTGACCAGGCCGAGCACCTCGGTGCGGAAGTCCTCGAGCCGGTCCGACCAGCGCAGCCCGCCGCGCGCCACCCGGCCGAAGCGCAGGTGCACCGCCTCCAGCCGGGGGGAGAAGACGAAGATCTCGAACTTGGGCCGCGGCTCCACGATCCCGGGGATCGCTCTGGGGTCGAGCTTGAGCACCAGCAGGCGCGGCCCGTCGACACCCGGGCCGGGGCCGGGGCTGTCCTGCTTGTAGTAGTTCGTCCGCAGGGTGGCGTCGATCAGCGCCAGGTAGGACCGCAGGATCCGGTCGGCGTCCAGGCTGGTCACCTCGTCGAGCTGGCCGCGGATCTCCTCGGTGATGGCCTCACCGCGCTCGCTGGCGCCGCTTTGCCTGGCCGGGTCGAACCGGGACTCGAACAGCCTGATCAGCAGCCGGGTGATGGGCGCGTGGGAGCGCAGGACCCGCTGCACGTAGTCCTCGCTGAAGCGCATGCCGCCCTGGCGCAGGTACTTGGCGTAGGCGCGCAGCAGGGTCACCTCGCGCCAGGTCAGGCCGGCCATCAGCACCAGGGCGTTGAACCCGTCGTCCTCGGCCTCGCCTTGCCACAGCGCGGTCAGCGCCTCTTCGAAGACCTGCTGGAGGCTGCCGGACGCGGCCGCCGTCGGGGGCCGCAGGCCGAATTCGTAGATCCAGAACGAGCCGGCCGCGGAGTTCCCCTTGAACGTGTACGGGTGCTCGTCGACGACCTCGACCCCCATGTGCTGCAGCTGCGGCAGCACGTCGGACAGCGTGATCGGGGTGCCGGACCGGTACACCACGAGCGTCCACCGGCCCGGGTGCTCGACCAGCCGCACCGCGAATTCCCTCCCCGACTCGCGCAGCTCGAGCATGGTGAGAAGGTCATCGACGGCGTCCGCGGCGGTGACGTCCGCCTTGTACGTCTCGGGGATGCTCGCGCCCAGCCGGGCGGCCAGCACGCTGGCCCGCTCCTCGCCGAGCACGCGGATCGCCTCGACGGCGAGATCCTCGTCCCACGACCTGACCGCCGCGGCCAGCTTCCGCTCCAGCGCGGCCGCGTCCACCCGCGGCACGGACTGGCCCCGTTCGGCCCTGACCACCACGTACAGCCGGGCCAGGGCCGAGTCGCCCACGGTGGCGCTGTAGTCCACCGAGGCCCCGTGCAGCGCCTCCCGCAAGATGCCCTGGGCGCGTAGCCTGACCTTGGTCGTGTACCGGTCCCTGGGCAGGTAGACCAGGCAGGACATGTACCGTCCGTACCGGTCCCGGCGCAGGAACAGCCTGGTCTGCTTGCGCTCGCTCAGCCGCAGCACGCCGAGCGCGATCGGGGTGAGCTCCTCGGCCGAGATCTCGAACAGCTCCTCGCGCGGGTAGTCCTCCAGGATCTCGACCAGGTCCTTGCCGTCGTGGCCGTCCCTGGACACCCCGGCCTCGGCCAGGACCTGGACCAGCTTGCGGCGGAGCACGGGCACGTCGGCGATGGGTGCGGTGTGCGCCGCGTGCGTGTACAGGCCGAGGAACCTGAACTCTCCGGTCACCACGCCGTCGGGTCCGAGCTTCTTGACCGAGACGTAGTCCAGGTAGCTGGCCCGGTAGACGGTGGACCTAGAGTTGGCCTTGGCCAGCACCAGGCGCTCGGCCGGGTCCTGCGCCCGGCGCGCGACCTGGGACGACATCTTGCGCACCGACTCCTTACCCGGCTGGGCGTGGCGCAGGATGCCGAGCCCGGAGCCGGGCACGGCGCGCAGGCCGGCGCCGTCGGCGGTCTGAACAATGTCGTACTCGCGGTAGCCGAGGAACAGGAAGTTGCCGTCGGCCAGCCAGCGGAGCAGATCGCCGTGCTCGGCTCGGTCGCTGCCGGGCTCGCCGCCCAGATCCTGGGCCAGGCTGCGGGCCATCGCGCCCATCCGCGCCTGGTCCTCGACCGCGACCCGTACGTCGTCGAGCACATGGCGGAGCGCGGCCGCGAGCTGGTCGGCGGTCACGTTGTCCCGAGGCGGGCCGAGCTCGACGTGGATCCAGGATTCGGTGATCTCGTCGGCGACAGGCTCGCCCGGGATACCGGTCGAGACGTCACCGCAGACACCCAGGATCCCGCGCAGGGCGCCGGTTACGTCCCGGCGCACCCGCAGCAGCGGATGCACCAGCAGCCTGATCTCGGCCTCGTGCCGGTTCAGCTCGGTAGTGACGGAGTCGACCAGGTAGGGCATGTCGTCGATGACGATGTCGACGACCAGGCCGGACCGGCTAACCGAGTACAGCTGGGCGTCCCCGGGCTCGCGGACCTGGACCAGGGCCCGCCCCTGCGGCCGCGTCAGGCCGAGCCGGGCGTGCGCCTGAGCCACCGTCGCCAGCCGGGACGGCGGAGCCAGGTCCTCGGTGGCGACGCGCTGGTAATAGGCGCGCAGGTAGCACAGGACGCCATCCTCGCCGCTCCCGTCGCCTATCGCTCGCGGGTCGAGCGCCGGGTCGGGCTCCCAGGCCTGTGCCGCCTTGGCCAGCAGGGCTTCCCTGGCCTCGTCGTCGTAACCGTCCGGCATCGCGTCCACTCCCTTGTGTCCGTGTTAGCCTGCAGGCTCTGCGCCGCGGAACCTGCCGAAGTACCTGAGCACGTCCGGGTCGGCCAGCGCGTTCGGGTCGGCCGCCCGCTCCGGATCGGTGCCGTGCAGGATCTTACGCACCGGCACCTCGAGCTTCTTACCGGAAAGGGTCCGCGGTATGCCTGGAACCTGGTGGATCTCGTCGGGCACGTGCCGCGGCGAGAGCTGCGCCCGGAGCGCCGCGCGGATCCGGTTCCTCAGGTCGTCGTCGAGCTCGGCGCCCTCGGCGGGCAGGACGAACAGGATCAGCCGCCCCTCGGCGCCGAGCCGGCCGGTGTCCACGACCAGGCTGTCGCCGACCTCGGCGAACGCCTCCACCGCGCGGTAGAACTCGCTGGTGCCCATCCGGACGCCGCCGCGGTTGAGCGTGGCGTCGGAACGGCCGTAGATGATGCAGCCGCCGTCCGGCAAGATCTCGATCCAGTCGCCGTGCCGCCAGATCCCGGGGTACATGTCGAAGTAGCTCTCCCGGTACCTGGCTCCGTCCGGGTCGTTCCAGAAGCCGACCGGCATCGACGGCATCGGCTGGGTGATCACCAGCTCGCCGACCTGGCCGGTGACCGGCTTGCCGTCCTCGTCGTAGGCTTCCACCGCGGCGGCCAGGCAGCGCCCCGAGATCACCCCGGCCCGCACCGGCAGCAGCGGGCACGGACCGACGAACCCGGTGCACAGGTCGGTGCCGCCGGAAAACGAGCCGAGCAGCAGGTCGGGCTTGACCGCCTCGTACACCCAGCCGAACGCCTCGGGCGGCAGCGGCGACCCGGTCGAGCCGATGGCGCGCAGCGCCGGCAGGCCGACCTCGGCGCCCGGGCGCAGCTCCGCCTTCATGCAGGCCACCAGGTAGGGCGCGCCGACGCCCAGGTACGTGACGCCGTGCTCGGCGGCCAGCCGCCACAGCCGGTCCGTTTCCGGGTACGTGGCGCTGCCGTCGTACAGCACGATCGTCACCCCGGCCAGCAGGCCGCCGGCCAGGTAGTTCCACATCATCCAGCCGGTCGTGGTGTACCAGGTGAACACGTCGCCCGGGCGCAGGTCCTGGTGGAACGAGAGCGCCTTGAGGTGCTCGAGGACGACGCCGCCGTGACCGTGCATGATCGGCTTCGGCAGGCCGGTGGTGCCGGAGGAATAGACCACCCAGAGCGGGTGCGCGAACGGCACCTCCTCGAACTCGGGCTCGTGCTGATCGCCGTCTGAGCCCAGGTCGTCCCAGCGCAGCGCGCCTTCAGGCGGCGCGGCGTCGCCGATCAGGTTCACCTGGACCACCGCGGACAGGCCCGGCAGGGCCGAGGTGACCTCCGCGACCATCTCGGCCCGGGAGTATTCCTTGCCGTTGTAGGCGTAGCCGTCGCAGACGATGAGCACGGTCGGCTCGATCTGCGCGAACCTGTCGATCACGCTTTGCGCGCCGAAGTCCGGCGAGCACGACGACCAGATCGCGCCCAGGCTGGCCGCGGCGAGCAGGCCGACGACCGCCTCGGGCACGTTCGGCAGCAGGGCGGCGACCCGGTCGCCGGGTCCGACGCCGAGCCCGGCCAGGCCGCGCGCGACGCGCGCCACCTGCTGGGCGAGATCGCCGTAGGACAGGCTCCCGGCCCGGCCCCGTTCGGAATCAAAGATTATGGCCGTACGGTCGGGATCGGTCCACGCGGTCCTCAGCGCGTTACGGGCGTAATTCAGCGTGGCACCGCCGAACCACTGGACGTCCGGCATGACCTGGCCGTCCAGCACCGGCCCGTCACCGCGGTCGCCGAGCACGCCGAAGTAGTCCCAGACCGCCGACCAGAAGGCGGCGGGATCCGTCACCGACCAGTGCCAGAGGTCCTGGTAGCTACCAGAGTCGAGGGTTCCGCGGCCCGCTAGCCAGGTCATGAAGCGGGTCACCCGGGCGTCGCGGACCGTCTTGTTGTCTGGCTCCCAGAGCACCGCGCCGTAGCCCCGGCTGGTCAGGTCACCCACGATGGCTTCCATGCTCTCAGCATCGTGCCATCCCGGCACGGATGGCAACGCCCGCGCGGTGCGGTTGTGGCACAAATCATGCGATTCAGGGCCTACGGGACGGATCCGTCAAGCGGGCGACGAGGCCGGCCACCGCCGCCGTGTCGGTGAGGTCGGGCAGCACCGCGTCGGCGCCCGCGTCGCGCAGCTCGGCCGCGGTGGCCCGGCCGCTGGCCACGGCGAGCGACCGGGCCCCGCCGATCCTGGCCGCGTCCACGTCCCGGGGCGAGTCCGCGACGTATACGGTCATGTCCTCGCCGAAGGTCAGCTTGTGCTTGTCCGAGGCTCGCTCCCTGGCCACCCGGAGCAGGGTGCCCTTGGGGTAGGCCTCGTTCCCGTAGCCGCCGATGTCGAAGTCGACGTAGCCGTCCAGGCCGAACGCGCGCAGTTTCAGCATCGCGTTCGGCTTGCTGCTGCCGGTCAGCACGGTCTGCACGCTCGTCTCCCCCGGGCCTTCGAGCTTGGCCACGCCCGCCACCGCGTCGGCCGCGCCTGGCAGGGCCTGGCCCTCGCGGGCCAGGTCGTCCCGGCGGGCGGACAGGGCGGCGGCCAGTTCGGCGCTGAACGGCTCGAGCAGGCGCTCGGCCTCGCCGTCGGCGTTCAGGTCGGCGGCGTTCAGGGCGAGCGCGTCAAAGAAGATCTCCGACTCCGACCGGCCCGCGGTCTGCGGCAGCTTGATCAGCGGCCTGCCGGTGACGGCCGGGAACGCCTCGGCGTACGCCGCTCTCGTCACCCGGGCGACATCGACCAGGGTCAAGTCGATATTCCACAGAACCAGGCGGTGAATGACGTCCTCCGCTGCGATAGGCCAGCCCAGGTGAGGTCGGCTCCGCCGTACAGGCTAGTCCAGTCCGGGGGCCGGGTCGGCCGGTTGCCGGGATGCACCATGATGGCCGTAACGCTCCCGTACCGGTCACTGCGTAGGGTTTGTGCTGGCGCAGGTGAACGAGCGCGGCGGGAGTGTGCGATGCCGCAGGTAACTCAGGGCAAGGCCGGCAGGCTGGCGTGGACGCTGTTCGGCGCCACGGTCGTGCTGCTGGCCGCGAGCGCGGTGATCGGCCCGGCCGGCGGGGAGACCTGGGGGGCCACGCTGGGCTTCATTCCCACCTCGATCACGTTCGCGGCGGTCGGCGCGCTGATCGCGGCGCGGACCGGAAACCGGCTGGGCTGGCTGTTCCTGGCCGCAGGGGCGGTGAGCGCGATCACCGTCCTGGCCAGCGTCTACGCCGCGCGGCCCGCGGCCGACAGGCTGCCCGGGGCCGCCTGGGCGGGCTGGGGCTTCACCGTGCTGCTCGGGATCACCGGGTATCTGTTCTTCCTGACCCTGCTGCTGTTCCCGGACGGGCGGCCGCCCTCGCCCCGGTGGCGGCCGGTGCTCTGGCTGGCGGTGGCCGGCGGGGCAGCGGAGATGGTGACCTCGGCCGTCTCCGACGTCAGCTTCTCCTCGAACTTCCGCGCGCTGACCGACCCGGTCAGGCTGGTCGCGCCGCTGACGGCCGCGTACGGCCTGGAGACCATGGGCCAGCTGCTGGTGCTGCTGGCCGGCGCGGCCTCCTTGGTCGCGCGGTTCCGCAGAGCCGGGCCGGTCGAGCGGCTGCAGCTCAAGTGGTTCACCTACGCCGCCGTCGTGGTGGCGGCGGTCACCCTCGTCTTCTCGAACCTCACCAGCAACCCGCTGCCCGTCTTCGAGGTCTTCTTCCCGCTCATCCCGCTAGCGGTGGGCGTGGCCATCTTGAAGTACCGGCTCTACGACATCGACCGGATCATCAGCCGGACGCTGGCGTACGCGATCGTCACCGCGCTGCTGGCCGGCGTCTACGCCGGGCCGGTCCTGCTCAGCACGCTGGTGCTCGGCTTGCACACCCCGGTGGCGGTGGCCGTCGCCACGCTGGCCGCGGCGGCGCTGTTCAACCCGGTGCGCAGGCGGGTCCAGCGGATGGTGGACCGGCGGTTCAACCGGGCCCGCTACAACGCCGACCTGACCGTCGCCGCGTTCGCGGCCCGGCTCAAGGACGCCGTGGACCTGGACGCGGTCCACGACGACCTAACCGGCGTCGTGACCCGCACGCTGGAGCCGGCCCACGTGTCGATCTGGCTCAGCCGCCCCGGCTGAGGGCCGGTTACCCCATGTGCGGGTAGCGGTAGTCGGGCGGGGGCACGAAGAGCTCCTTGATCGCGCGGGCGCTCACCCAGCGGATCAGGTTGAACACCGAGCCGGCCTTGTCGTCGGTGCCGCTGGCCCTGGCGCCGCCGAACGGCTGCTGGCCGACCACCGCGCCGGTCGGCTTGTCGTTGATGTAGAAGTTGCCCGCCGAGTACCGCAGCGCCTCGGTGGCCTGGGCGATAGCAACGCGATCCGTGGCCAGGATCGCTCCGGTCAGCGCGTACGGCGCCACGTCAGCGGCCTGGCTCAGGGTTGGCTCGTACGCGGCGTCCGGGTAGACGTGCACGGCCAGGATCGGGCCGAAGTATTCGGTGGTGAAGATCTCGTCGGCCGGGTCGGGGCTGTGCAGGATGGTGGGCCTGACGAAGAAACCCTCGCTGTCGTCGGCGGTGCCGCCGGCCAGGATCTCGATCGACGGCGTGTTCCTGGCCCGCTCCAGCGCGGCGGTGTGCTTGGCGAACGCCCGTGCGTCGATGACGGCGCCCATGAACAGCGACAGGTCTTCGGCCACGTTTCCCATGGTGAGCGCCTGGACCTGGGCTTCGAAGTCGTCCTTGATCCTGGACCAGAGCGATTCGGGCAGGTACGCCCGGGAAGCGGCGGAGCACTTCTGGCCCTGGTACTCGAACGCGCCGCGGATCAGCGTGGGGATGATCGTGGCCGGGTCCGCGCTCGGGTGCACGATCACGAAGTCCTTGCCACCGGTCTCGCCCACCACGCGCGGGTAGTTCCGGTACCTGGTGATGTTCTCGCCCACGGTCCGCCACAGGTGCTGGAAGGTCGCGGTGGACCCGGTGAAGTGGATGCCGGCCAGGTCGGGGTGGGTCAGCGCGACCCGGGACACCGCCTGCCCGTCCCCGGTGACCAGGTTGATCACTCCGGGCGGCAGCCCGGCCGCTTCGAGCAGGCGCATCGTGTAGTGCGCGGCCAGCTGCTGGGTCGGCGACGGCTTCCACACCACCACGTTGCCGAGCAGGGCGGGCGCGGTCGGCAGGTTGCCGGCGATCGAGGTGAAGTTGAACGGGGTGATGGCCAGCACGAAGCCCTCGAGCGGGCGGTACTCCATCCGGTTCCAGCTGCCGGGCGCCGATTCCGGCTGCTCGCTGAGGATCTTCGTGGCGTAGTAGACGTTGTACCGCCAGAAGTCGATCATCTCGCAGGCCGCGTCGATCTCCGCCTGGTACGGCGACTTGGACTGGCCGAGGACGGTGGCGGCGTTCACGGTGGCGCGCCACGGCCCCGCTAGCAGTTCGGCCGCCTTGAGGAAGATCGCGGCCCGGTCGTCGAAGCTGAGGGCCCGCCAGCCGGGCGCGGCCTGCTTGGCCGCGTAGATCGCGGCGGCCACGTCCACGTCGCTGGCCTGGCCGTACTCGCCGAGGACGTGTCTATAGCTGTGCGGCTGGACCACGTTGATCTTTTCGCCGTCTGGCATCTGCTGGCGGCCGGCGATGGTCATGGTGAGTTCGGCCCGCTGGCCGGCGAGTTCCTTTATCTTGCTCTCCAGCGCGGCCCGCTCGTGGCTGCCCGGCTGGTACTGCCTGACCGGCTCGTTGACCGGCGCAGGAGTCCTGGAGACGGCGTCCATCACGATCGCTCCTGGCGTTCGTCGCGTGTACTACGGATACCCGTATCGTTGCACGACTTGCCGGGCTGGGATCATTCGGCCAGGTAGGACAGTTCCTGGGTGGCATACCAGGCGAGTTCGTGGCCTTCGGCCCCGTCCACCGCGAACCTGGCGTCTTCGTCGCCCGCGTCGGCGGCGTCCAGTGCCTCGGCCGCGGCGCGCACGTCGGTTCCGGCCTCCGCGTCGTCCACGTGCGCCGAGGCCAGCTTGTCGATCGGGATCGCCGCGGTGACCAGCACGCGGCCGGGCTCGCGGGCGCGCGCGTCCAGCTTCACCCCGTCCGCCGGGATCTCGGCGGCCAGCACCACCCGGCGCGGCGGGGCGGCGGGGTTTCCTGCCAGCATCCTGAGGGAGCCGCGGGCCGCCTCGGTCAGCGCGGAGTACTCGAGTTCTTCCTCGTCGCCGCTCGCGTACGCCTCGCGCAGCGCGGGCGTGACCGCGTAGCCGGGCTGCTGGCCGACGTGTCCGGCCCGGAGGGCCTCGGCCAGCGCCGGGAGCGTCGAAGGCAGGAACACGCGCATGGTGCCCCAGAGTCTGCCACAGCCGACGGGGCGCTAGCCAGGCGAATCGTCGGTGGCGGGCGGGATTCGGTTCGGGGGTTCGGTCCCGTCGGATGGGCTGGCGGGACCTGTTGATGTGCCGGGGCCTGCTGGGCTGGCGGGACCGGTTGATTCGCCGGGGTCGGCTGCGTCGGCCGGGCCGGCGGCGTTGGCCGGGCCGCGGGGAACGGTCGTTGTCAGCGCGGTGACCACGGTGCCGACCGCCTCGTCGATCGGGACGTGCTCCCAGAGCCTGACCACGGTCCAGCCGGCCAGGATGAGCGCCGCGTCGTTGACCCGGTCCCGCTCGACGTTCTTGATCAGCTTCGGGCCCCAGTACCACTCGTTCGCCCGTGGCTTGGATCCGTGCTCCGGGCAGGCATGCCAGAAGCAGCCGTCTACGAACACGGCGACCTTCCGCGCAGTGAACGCGATATCCGGCCGGACCCGGCGGCCGCCATCCAGGTCGAGCCGGTAATCCTTGCGATAGCGGTATCCGAGCCGGTGCAGGGCGTGGCGCAGCGCCAGTTCCGGCTTGGTGTCCGTCCGCCGGTTGGCCCTCATGTTCGCCGACCTGCCCTCACTGGAGGGATGCGGGTAGTCCGCCACGCCTGACAGGCTAGCCCGGCGGCATCGCCACCGCCCCTGGGTTATCGCATCGTGTTGCCAGTGGCTAGCGCTACGAATCCTGGCCCGGTGCGGGCTGAGCGCCGTTGAGCGGCATCCCGAGCAGGTCCTGCACGGCGGCTACCGTCTGCGCCGCCTCGGTGTGGTGCACGCCGGTCATGCCGCACGCGGCGGCCGCCGCCACGTTCGACTCCATGTCGTCGATGAAAACGCACTGCTCGGGGGCCAGGCCGATGCACGTCGCCGCGTGCAGGAAAATGGCCTGCTCAGGCTTGCGCATGCCGCATTCGCCGGAGATCACCACGGCATCGAACAGGCCGGGGAAGTCCGCTCGCGGGTATTCGTCGCATCCCCAGGAGTTGGACAGCAGGCCGGTACGGAAGCCGGCCCCGCGCACCGTACGGATCATGTCGTACATGGCGGGCACCGACGTGCTGGCCGCGAACATGCGCTGCAGTATCCCCTCGGCGGTCACGACCCCGCCGTCGGTGCGGAGCAACCGGGCCGCGAGCATCTGCTCGAACTCGGCGCCCGAGCACTCGCCGCGCTCCAGCGCGTGGACCGGGTTCTGGCTGGCGTCGGGGCCGTACGCGTCGAAGACCCACGAGCGCATCACCGTGCGGTAGCTGTCCCAGTCGATGCTGTCGGCCTGAATCCAGGCCTGGACCGTGGTCAGGATCGGGGTGGTCAGTACCCCGCCCCAGTCGGTGATGACGCCCCGCAATTGTGCACCATTAATCACGATAACAATTTTAGACGGCAATTCGTCGACGGCGGGAACGCCGCTTGTCGAGTCCGTGAAGGGTCAGTGACCAGCCAGGACGCCAGAATGTCGGTGGCCTGAGGTACAACCATGTGCAGCCGGAGAGTATGCGGATGCCGTCACGGGCGTTCGCGGTCGTTCGCATTCTCCGGACTGGAAGGCGGAACATGCCGTCTGCCCGCACTCCCGACCCGGCACCCGCCGGATCATCTCGCAGATCAGCTACCTCACCCTCGCCCGCCGGGAAGGCCGGTCCGCCGTCGGCTTCTCCGTCGGCTTCTCCGCCGGCTTCTCCGCCGACTTCTCCGTTGGCTCGAGCGCCTGCTCCCGTGCCCGCCTTCGGCGGGCTGCGCCTGATTGAGGTACCCGGCGGCTGGCCACCTTATGACTGCGAGATCCACGGCACCGCGTGCCCGGCGGCGCGCGAGGTATCCGTGCCGAGCCCGTGTGCCCACCGAGAGCGGGGAGCACCAGAAGATGCCGATCCTCCCGGTCCTTCTCTCACGTTCAGCGCGGGCCGCCCCGCCGACGGGCCGGCTGATCCCGTCGTCGCATGGTCCAGGCAGTTCGCCCAGGTAATCGCCGAAATCCTGGCCGGCGCCCGGTCGCCGAGACAACTCGCTCCCTGGACGACCGAACGGGTCCGGGACCGGATCAGCCTCCTGACCCAGACCCTTACCCCGGGCCAGAGGCCCAGGATCCGGCGGATCGTGACATCGCGCCCGGCCGCGCGCGTGGTGGAGATGACCGTCGTGCTCAGTTTCGGGCCGCGGTCCCGCGCGCTGGCGCTGCGCCTGGAGCAGCTGCCCGGCCGCCAGCCCGCGCCCGGGCTGCCTGCCCGCCCGGCGCGGTGGCTTTGCACCGAGATCGAGGTCGGCTAACGTCGCGGGCTAGGCGTCCGGGCGGGCTAGACGTCGGGGCGGGTGCGGGGGTCGCCGTGGCAGCGCTTGTACTTCCGGCCCGAACCGCAGGGGCACGGGTCGTTGCGGCCGACCTGGGCGAAGTCGTCGCGCACGCCCGGGCCGGTGCTGGTCTCCACGTGCGTGCCGCCGTCCACGGACGGAGCGGAGTACTGCAGCCGCTGCGGGCGGCGCGGGGCGAACGCGGCCGGGACCGGCGCGTCCTGACCCTGGCCGCCGGGAACGTTCTGGCCGCCTGCCGGGGAACCGGACCGCCGGGCGTGGGCACCGCCACCGCCGGACCGGCCCTCACGCCTGCTGGCCTGCCCCTGGGCGCCGCTGGTGCGGCCATCTCGCCTGCCGCCCTGAGCGCCGCGGCCGTCACCGGCCCCGGCTGGGGCGTTGCCGCGGGCGTGCGCCCCGGGGCGGCCCTGCGCGGGCACCTCGCCTTGCGCGGGCACCCCGCTCTGCGCGGGCGCTCCGCCTTGCGCGGGCACCCCACCTCGGGCAGGCTGGCCGCCGCGGGGCTGGCGGCCACGGGCGGGCTGGGCAGGCGCGGCCGAGCCGTCGCCGGGGGCGCCGCCACCGGGAGCACCGCCGATCGTGGGGACGGCAGCGGGAGCGGTGCCGCCGGGCAGCACGGCCCCGGTTCCCCCGTCCTCCTCCACGATCGGGTTCTCCTGGACCTGGACCTCGAGGTTGAACAGCAGCCCGACGGACTCTTCCTTGATCCCCTCCATCATGGCGCTGAACATGTCGTAGCCCTCGCGCTGATACTCGATCAGCGGGTCGCGCTGGCCGTAGCCGCGCAGGCCGATGCCCTCGCGCAGGTAGTCCATCTCGTACAGGTGCTCGCGCCACTTGCGGTCCAGGACGGACAGGATCACCCGCCGCTCGACCTCGCGCATGACTTCCGAACCAAACTCCTGCTCACGCCGCTCGTACGCGGCCTGCGCGTCGGCGATCACGGCCTCGGTGATGAACTCGCCGGTGAGCCCGGCCCGGTCACCGCCCGCCTCGTCGATGACGTCGTCGACGGTCAGGCTGATCGGGTACAGCTGCCCGAACGCCCGCCACAGCTTGTCCAGGTCCCACTCTTCCGGGTAACCCTCGCTGGTCTCGCCCGCGACGTACCCGGCCGCCACCTCGTCGACCATCTCGCTGATCTGCTCGTGCAGGTCGGCACCCTCCAGCACCTTGCGGCGCTCGCCGTAGATGACCTGGCGCTGCCGGTTCAGCACGTCGTCGTACTTCAGGACGTCCTTGCGGATCTCGAAGTTCTGCTGCTCGACCTGGGTCTGGGCGGACCTGATGGCGCGGGTGACGACCTTGGACTCGACCGGGACATCCGGCGGGATATTCAGTCGCTCCATGATCGCGCCGACCCGCGCGGAGTTGAACATCCGCATCAGGTCGTCTTCCAGCGACAGGTAGAACCGGCTCTCGCCTGGGTCGCCCTGACGACCGGACCGGCCCCGTAGCTGGTTGTCGATGCGTCGTGACTCGTGCCGTTCGGTACCTAGGACGTACAGGCCGCCGGCCTCGACCACTTCCTCGTGTTCCTCGGCCACCGCCCGCTTGGCCTTAGCCACCGCCTCCGGCCAGGCCGCCTCGTAGTCCTCCGGCGTCTCGACCGGGGACAGGCCGCGCTGGTGCAGTTCGGCGTCGGCGATGAACTCGGGGTTGCCGCCGAGCATGATGTCGGTGCCGCGGCCGGCCATGTTGGTGGCCACGGTGACCGCGCCGCGCCGCCCGGCCTGGGCGACGATCGTGGCCTCCCGCTCGTGGTACTTGGCGTTCAGTACCTCGTGCGGGACGCCGCGCCGCTTGAGCATCTTGGACAGGATCTCGGACTTCTCCACGCTCGTGGTGCCGACCAGGACCGGCTGCCCGGCCTGGTACCGCTCGTAGATGTCCTCGACGCACGCCTCGAACTTGGCCTGCGCGCTCTGGTAGATGACGTCGGCCTGGTCGTCGCGGATCATCGGCATGTTGGTCGGGATCGGGACCACGCCGAGCTTGTAGATCGAGTGGAACTCGTTGGCCTCGGTCACGGCCGTGCCGGTCATCCCGGACAGCTTGTCGTAGAGCCGGAAGTAGTTCTGCAGGGTGATCGTGGCGAGTGTCTGGTTCTCGTCCTTGATCGCCACGCCTTCCTTGGCCTCGATGGCCTGGTGCATGCCCTCGTTGTAGCGCCTGCCGTGCAGGATGCGGCCGGTGAACTCGTCCACGATCAGGATCTCGCCGTTCATCACGACGTAGTCCTTGTCCTTCTTGTACAGCTCCTTGGCCTTGACGGAGTTGTTCAGGAAGCTGACCAGGGGCGTGTTGACCGGGTCGTAGAGGTTGTCGATGCCGAGCCAGTCCTCGACCTTCTCGACACCGGATTCCAGGATGCCGATGGTCTTCTTCTTCTCGTCGACCTCGTAGTCGCCCTCGCCGTCCTCGCCGCGGCGCAGCCGGGGCGCGATCTTGGCGAACTCGGTGTACCAGCGCGGGCTCTGCTCGGCCGGACCGCTGATGATCAGCGGGGTGCGCGCCTCGTCGATCAGGATCGAGTCCACCTCGTCGACGATCGCGTAGTGATGGCCGCGCTGGACGCAGTCCTCGAGCTGCCAGGCCATGTTGTCACGCAGGTAGTCGAAGCCGAACTCGTTGTTGGTGCCGTAGGTGATGTCGGCGGCGTACTGCTTGCGGCGCGTGGGCGGGTCCATGTCGGCGAGGATCACGCCCACCTCGAGGCCGAGGAAGCGGTGCACCCGGCCCATCCACTCCGAGTCGCGCTTGGCCAGGTAGTCGTTGACGGTGACGACGTGCACGCCCTGGCCGGCCAGCGCGTTGAGGTAGGCCGGGAACACGCCGGTCAGGGTCTTGCCCTCACCGGTCCTCATCTCCGCGATGTTGCCCAGGTGCAGCGCCGCGGCGCCCATCAGCTGGACGTCGAACGCCCGCTGGCCGAGGGTGCGCTTGGCGGCCTCGCGCGCGGTAGCGAAGGCTTCGGGCAGGAGCTCGTCGAGCGTTTCCCCGTCGGCGTAGCGCTGCTTGAACTCGTCGGTGAGAGCGCGCAGGTCGGCGTCGCTCATCGCGACGAACTCGTCCTCGATGGAGTTGATCTGCTCGCTGATCCGCTTCAGCTTGCGCAGAAGCCGTCCTTCGCCAGCGCGAAGGACGCTGTCAATGATCGGTGCCACTTTGCGTCGCGCTCCTCGCGGATCGTCTCTACCCTCATAATGGCCGGTGAACGTGAACCGGTTCCCGTTCGGCGCCCCAACATGTCATCGTAGGCGAGATGCGGCACCAAACCGAGTCGGTCGAATCAGGACGAGCTCGGGCCACAAGGGGCCGGCTGGTGCTCAGTCTCGCACCTCCCGGAGAATAATAGGAGCGTTGACGAGGGAGAGGAGCCTTCAGTGACCGAAGAGCCGACATCAGGCGCGGTGGTCGGAGACACCGGAGTGCGCGGTCTCGACGAGCGGGCCAGCGAGCCGGCCTGGGAGCACGAGGAGTACCACGGGCGGCCGGTGTCCTGGGTGGCGGTCACGATCATCATCATCGGCTTCATCATCGGCGGGATCGCCCTGCCCATCGGCCCGGTCTGGGTGCTGTTCTGGGTCGGCGCGGCGCTGGTGGTCATCGGCAGCATCTTCGCCGCCTCCATTCGCATCATGGACGATTGGTACTAATCCCGAACGGGCCAGGTTTCTCCTCTCGCCCACCCCGTTCCCGCCTATGCAGCCCGGTCGTACGACCGGGCTGTATGCGTTGCGCCACGGGGCAGGGAAATGTCGGGGGCGGCGGTTATGGTGTGGATCTATGGATGCGCCCGCGGCTGAGGTGACGCTCTCTGGAGACGACGTCCGCCGGATGACCCTGCGCGCGCAGGGGTTCCTGGGCGCGACGTCGTGGCCCCGGTCACCGGCCGGGGTCACCGCCATGCTCCGCCGGGTCGGCGCGGTCCAGCTGGACACGATCAGCGTGCTGGCCCGCTCGCACGAGCTGGTCGCCTACGCCCGGCTGGGCCCGGTGTCCCGGCAGGCGATCGAGCAGGCGTACTGGCACGCCAGCCGGCCTGCCGCCTTCGAGTACTGGGCGCACGCGGCCTGCGTGCTACCGCTCGGGCAGTGGCCGTACTTCGCCTTCCGCCGCCGCGCGTTCCGGGCCAGGGGCGTGCGGTGGCACCAGGCCACGCCGGAGACCTGCGAGAAGGTGCTGGCCCGGCTGCGCGCCGAGGGCCCGCTGACCGCGACCCAGCTGGGCGGGGCCAAGGGTGGCGGCCCCTGGTGGGACTGGTCCGACGTGAAGATCGCGGTGGAATGGCTGCTGGATACGGGCGAGGTCATCTGCGTCCGGCGGACCGGGTGGCGGCGCGTCTACGACCTGCCCGAGCGGGTGCTGCCCGACGAACTGCTCGGCGCCGAGCCCTCCGACGCCGAGTGCCTCGCCCACCTGGCGGGGGTGACCGCCCGGGCGCTCGGCGTGGTCGCCCAGGCGGACCTGACCGAGTATCACCGGCTCAACGTCCAGTACGCCCCGCTGCTGGCCGACGCCGCGCTGGCGGCCGGGCTGACCCCGGTGGCGATCGAGGACCCGTCGGGTGGCTCCGGTTCCAGGCCCGGCTGGGCCGATCCCGCCGCGCTGGCCGAGGAGGCCGCCGGGCGCCGCGGGCGTCACCGGGTCACGCTGCTCTCGCCGTTCGACTCGCTGATCTGGGACCGCAAGCGGACCCGGCAGATGTTCGGCTTCACGCACGCTATCGAGGCCTACGTGCCCAAGCCCAAGCGGGTGCACGGCTACTACGCCATGCCCCTGCTCGCCGGCGGCCGCCTGGCCGGCCGGGCCGATCCGGCCCGGGACGGCACGACCCTGGTCGCCCGGCAGGTATCCCTGGATCGCGCCAGCGCCGCCGAGCCCATGGCCCAGGCCCTGCGGGAGGCAGCGTCCTGGGTCGGCTGCGACGACGTCCGCCTCGAGCGAGTCGAGCCCGCCCCGTGGGCTCCGCGCCTGGCGGCCGCCCTCGCTGAGCTGGGCTAGCTGAACTCGATCAGCTTCTGCCGCACGGCGATCATCACGGCTTCCATCCGGGAGTGGATCTGCAGCTTCTCCAGGATGTTCCTGACGTGGTTCTTCACCGTGTTCTCCGAGATGAACAGCTCCTTGGCGATGTCGCGGTTGTTCATGCCGCGGGCGACCAGCTTGAGCACCTCCATCTCGCGGTCGGTGAGCTTGGGCGGGGCGACGTGCTGTGCTTCCTCCTCCTCGATGTCGCGCTTGGCCAGCGTCGCGAACTCGGTGAGCAACTTGCCCGCCATCGAGGGATTGATCAGGGACTGGCCGCCGTGCACCGCGCGGACCGCCTCGGCCACCTCGTCCAGCGGGATGTCCTTCAGCAGATAGCCGCTGGCGCCCGCCCGGATCGCCTCAAACAAGTCCTCTTCCTCGTCGCTGATCGTCAGGATCACGATCTTCGCGCTGGGCGCGACCTCCTTGATGGCGCGGCACGCCTCGATGCCACTGCTCTTCGGCATCCGGATGTCCATGAGCACGACGTCGGGCAGCGATTCGCCGGCCACGGCCACCGCCTCAGTCCCATCGCTCGCCTGCCCGACCAGGTCGATGTCGTCCTCCTCATCGAGGACCATCTCCAGGCCGCGCCGGAACAACGCGTGGTCATCCGCGATCAGTACGCGGATGGCCTCCAGGCGCTTGGCCCCAGCCACCTCCCTATCCCCCTCCTCGGGCCGCCGAGCAGCAGTCATCGACCTGTCGCTCATGGCGCTCAACTTCGTTGCCTCCCTCGGGACATCGCCCGCCTCGGCCGGACCAGGCCGCCAGGCTGACCATGACCGGCCGCGTTCGTCATGTGACTCAGACTCTTGCCGACCCGGAGCCATGATGCAAGCCGGGCACCACGTGCCGGCTTGCATCATGGCATCGCGCCAGGGGTGACCTGGCCCCGGGCGGCTGGGAATTACTCCTCTACCAGGCGGATCACCCCGTAGTCGTAGCCACGGCGGCGGTAGACGACGCTGAAGCGGTCACAATCGCGGTCATGGAACAGGTAGAAGTCGTGGCCGACGAGCTCCATCTGGAGCAGGGCCTGGTCGATGGTCATCGGGCTGGCCGCGTGCACCTTCTCCCGCAGGACCAGCGGGCCGTCGCCCTCCATCTGGATGGGGACCAGGCCGATCTCGGGTTCGGCCTGATCCGGGTCTGAGCGGTCGTCGGCGTCGCCGGCCCGGGGCCGCGCGACCCCGTAACCGTTCATGTCCGAGGCGGCCGCCCGCGGGTCCGCACCGGGACCCGGCGGAGCCTCCGGCATCGCGCCGGCCAGCACGCCCGGCGACCGGACCGAGACGGTGTCCTTGACCTTGCGCCGGTCGGCGACGCGGCGCAGCCGGGACTCGAGCTTGGCGAAGGCGAGGTCGAGCGCGGCGTACCTGTCGTCCGCGGCCGCCTCGGCCCTGATCGCGGGGCCACGGGACCGGACGGTCAGCTCGACCCGCTCACGGCGGTCAGACTGCCTCGGGTTGCGTTCTTCGGAGACCTCCACGTCGATCCGCACCGCCTTCTGGTCAAGCTTCTCGAGCTTGGCTAGCTTGGCGACGGCGTGCTGACGGAAACGTGCCGGGACGGTGATGTGACGTCCCCTGACTATGACTTCCATCTCGATCCCCCTTCCAGTCCGATCGTGCCCAATCCATCCGAACTCGACCCGATTGGGCACTGCCTGCATGAGGTGGGCGGCACTCGCCCGGCCGACCTGGTCTTCGACCCCACATTCGCCTGCTGAGGGGTTCGCGGCCATCTCTGTGCCACTACTGCCCTTCTCCCTACCCGGAAGACTCGGTATCTCCCGTCGAGGCAGGACTTACTTCTAAGCCGCACCGTGATCAGTCGACGAGAAGTCGCCTTACGTGGGCCGTTTCGCCTGCGGCTGGCATCGGCTTGCCTGACGTGGCGCCCCGGTGGGGTACCACGCCGGGCGCAACCACGGGCCCGGGCGAGTGCCATGTCTGAACGCTAGCTCGCCAGAGCGTGAATGTCAGGAGGGACTTGTAGGCGATCGATCACAAATCGTCACATAACGACTGCATAACGTTGACGGGGCACCCGTGAGGGCCCGGATAGCGCGCCCGGAAGGCCGCGGTAGGGCGAGAAGGATTCCGGGGAGCGGGCCCGGACGGACGGACTGGAACCGGGCTTCCACTGCGCCAGAACGCACTGGATCCCGGGTTTCATGGC
>Ga0207678_10001931_pt1 | contig 18913 bp, 17 predicted proteins | sample KBSC63metaG_FD_184319 | JGI IMG/M metagenome (GOLD analysis project Ga0207678, IMG submission 184319) | Corn rhizosphere microbial communities from Kellogg Biological Station, Michigan, USA - KBS C6-3 metaG (SPAdes) (version 2) | ecosystem: Host-associated > Plants > Roots > Rhizosphere > Soil ...
CTAGCAGTCTGTTGAGAAGCGCCGTTATTTTCCCCACCTGACGATTTTCTCGTCACTTTTCGACGGTCCACTGCTGTTTTCGATAGCTTCCGGCTATGGTTTTGGACGCCTTTTGCAAGCTCCGGAGGCACGTTCCCTCATGTTGGCGATGGATCCCACCACTCGCCGACGCCACCGATCCGGATCAGGTTGTACGCAGCGAAGTTCCAATGGACCCAGGCATTGACTTTGGCAAGACCGATTCGCGGCAGCTTGCGCAGGGCGCCGACGGTCTTGGCCCAGCCAAAGCTCTGCTCAATGCGTTTGCGAACCTTGATGCTCGCGGCATAGCCTTTGCTTCGCGCTGCACGCCCATCGATCGCGCTGCGCCGGCCCTTGGTATTGCGTGCGATGTGCGGACGGATGCCACGCTCTTCGAGTTGCTCGACGAAGTCGTGCACATCGTAGCCTTTGTCCGCGCCCAGGGTGGCGCCGGTGTAGAGGTGTGCGTCCACCAGTGCCAAGGCGCCGTCGCGCTCGCCGGTGCCGGTGGCGTGGCGCACATCCGCGCCGATCACCAAGCCATTGCGGTTCTCCATCAACGCATTGGCCAGATAGCTCAGCTTGGCCTCGCGACCCTTGCCTTTGCGCATCAGGCGCGCGTCCGGATCCGTGGTCGAAGCATGGGTTTCGTTGCTGCGCCGCTCGCCGTGGAAGTCTCCGCCATCGCCGCCGCTGCCATCCTTCGGCCGGTAACTCTTGTGCGAGGCCCATGCTTCCAGCAGCGTGCCGTCCACCGAGAAATGTTCGTCACTCACCAGTTCGCCCACCCGCGCCAGCAGCACCGTGTGCTCGAAAAAACGTTGCGCAATTTCCTCGTCGAACAATCGGTCGCGGTTGAACGAGAAGGTCGAGTGATCCCACACCGGATCGTCCACGTTCAAGCCCACGAACCAGCGGAACAGCAGGTTGTACTGCAATTGCTCCATCAACAGCCGCTCGCTGCGCACGCTGTAAATGACCTGCAGCAACGACGCCCGCAACAACCGCTCCGGCGGAATCGACAGGCGGCCGTCCGGCGCATACCGCGATTCAAAAACTTCATCGAGTTCAGCCAGGATCACGTCCACCAGCATCCGAAACTTCCGGATCGGATGGTCCTTCGGCACGCGGTCTTCCACCGATACGTACGAGAACATCCCCAACTGCTGCACGTCCGCTCCACGCATGCCGCAATCCTTCTACGATAGCTCGCATCTATGACAAGATTGGTGCCCGGGAGTTTCTCAACAGCCTGCTAGTGCCGGTGTTCTCGTCAATGACAGGGCGTCGGGTAAACGCTGGATCGAAACAGCGGGCAATCCATTCCTGCAATGTCATCAGCACGCCTTCGGCCATGGCGCCAGCGATCTGGTGCTCAATGAAGAGCCGGCGTGGCGAGTAGGCCCGAAAGAAATCTTCAGAGTCGGGTACCCGGCTGTCGTCGATGACACGCATGTACGGTGCCAGCATTTCAAACTGGCACGCGTCGCAAAAGTCACCCTCGATGTAATGACCCGCGCCAAACCGGCTTCCGGCGCCGCCTCGGAACCTCACCATGGCCAAGTTGTTGAAGCCACTGCCGTGGTAGGCGTCGGTCATCACATGACCGCAGCGATCACACGTCGCGGTGGCCACCACGCAGTCGCGGCGGGTGGTGATGGTTCTGGTTTCGGATTTGAACATGATGCGTCTCCTCAATGCGGACAAAACCACCCGTCGTCCGATGGATGCCGGGTGAGCAGAGGAGACGCACGCTGCCGGTCGAATGCGGCAGCTGCGGGCCGATTGAGGCCAGTGCTTACGTTATCACGACGGCGTCATTCGCGGCGCGCGAATCAGCGTGATCAATGTGGTGCTCCACCCGTCCGGGTCCGCTGACGAAAGGGACTCCCGTTGAATTCTCATGCAAGGATCCGTGGGACTGCGCCTGCGATGACACCCAACAGCGCGATGAAAGCCACCATCAGCCCGGCTCCCAGCCATCGGTCCAAATTGTCACGGCTCAGGCCATGGCCAACGAAGTCGAACGCTCCCGCCGCTTGCGGGGTGGCAGTCAGCTCCCCCGCCCACTGGCCCGCGAGTGGCAAGCAAGTTTCCAGATCACCCACGGCACAGAGGTGCAGCCCCGTCTTGTTCAACTCCTCGACGGCCAAGGCACGCCCCCGAGGCGCGGAAAATGCCCCCTGTACAACCACGCTGCCTAGGGTGGTCTGCACGTTGGTCAATGGCGTCGACAAAAATCCGCCTTGGCTGGCCGTGGCCGAGACAAACGCGCCGGCACTGCCGCCGCGCACCGCAGCAGTCGTTGCGGCTGATTGCCAAATCAGCAACGCGATCGGCGCGGCGACTCCCAAGACAAGCACCAGCAAGAACATCACACTGAATATCGCCCAATACTTCGACGGCTTGTGCGTCGACGCCGCCGCGATGGCATCTGGCATTTGTTCCGGACTGGCCGTCATGGCGTTCGGTTCCGACGCCGCGCGAACCAGCGCTTGCACGCGGGTGTCCACAGCCAGACGATGGCAATCACCGCGCCCGCGAGGGAAACGGCACGCATTGGCGGCACCCAGTGCGGCAACCACGCGAATATCGCAGCGGTCGCCGAGATCGATGTCAGAGCGGAGAGCCACAAAGCCAGGCGACTCTTGTCATGCATGAACCACCGGAGAGTGTGCATCGCGGCCAGCCCTCATTCGCGTTTGAGCTCAGGGTGGTTGTTGACGATTTCTAGGGAGGCCGCCATCAGCGTGCCAAGCGTCAAGAGAAATCCGAGCATTCTCCACAATGTCAGGATGCGCGAATTTATTCCCTGCTCGTAGAAGTTCGTTGCATGCTCTGTTCCCGGAATGGCTCGCATCGGACCCGACCAGGGGCTTGAAAGCGCCACACACGACTGCCGGTTTCCTGCCACGCAGAGTTCCGTTCCCGTTTTCGTCGAGGTCTGGACAACGAGTTCGCTGCCACGCAGCGCGGACATCGTTCCGTCGATCGCGACGGTCGCTTCCGTCGTTTCGACGTTCGTGGCACTGTTGCCCTTGCTTGCTGACACGAACTGACCGATGTCGGCGTTTGACAACACGACATTGGGCGAGAAGTGAAACCAGAACCAGATGCCCCATGGGACAAGAAATCCACCGAAAAGCATGATGACAAACATCACTTCCGCGATGTAGACCTTCCGGGGAGTACGACGGACTCCTGCTGAAGACACCTCAGTTGCGCTCATCTTTTCAGAATACGCCAAAATGCGATTTTCGCGCTGGCCATCCTAGGGCTCGGCTCGCCTGTCCGATGCAGATGAGCCGAGCTACAAAACTACTCGCCGCTCGCGTCGCCTTCGGCTGCGTCCGGCTGCGCCACGGGTGAAGCTTTTTTGGAGCGCATCTTGCGTTCCTTGGTGCGGTCCGCCTGCGCCGCCCTCGCCCAGCAGAGATCCGAGAGACGCCTCTCTGACACTTTCCCGCGCAAGGTCTGGACGACCAAGGCCAACTCGATGGTGAACTCCAGTGCCCCGCGCTTGCTGGAATTGAGCGAGTCCTGCACGGTGCGCAACATGTCTGCGTTGCTGGTGCTGATGTAACCGTCCAGGCGCGTCACCTGCGGGCCATTCGGGTCATTTTTCAGTCGGCGCCGCCAGTCGGCTTGGCGCGAACGTTTTTTGATGGGCATGCCGAAGCTTCTCCTATTGCAGAGATGGAGCCGGACCGATCCATGACGGATTAGCCAAGCTCGACAGGTTGCCCACCCAAGCCAATGATACATATAAATAGACTACATGTAAAGGCATAGCCGTAAAAGTATCGCCCGCCTACCGTCCGCCCATGGCGAACACGGCGATACAGAAGCGGCTAGGGGCGGCCATCCGCAAAGCGCGCGAGGCAGCGAGCTACAGTCAGGACACGTTCGCAGACGCCATCGACATGCACCGGGCCTACTACTCGGCGATCGAGCGGGGGGAACGCAATCTCACGCTCGCAACACTGGCCCGTGTCGCCGCGGGCCTGGGGCGCACTATTGCCGAATTGGCTACCGAAGCCAAACTCTGAAGGGCAGCGCGGCGCTTGCAGTCACGACTGACTGCCACAGACCGGATTGACGCCAACAATCGATCATCCATTAATCACGAGGACGCAATCTCGGCAATTGGAGTTTCTGGCTTAGACAGCACCACACCCTGCATCGCTTCCCAACATTCGCGCTTTTTCGCCCATTCCGAAATCATGCGCCCACCGGACGAGTCCGTCAGGGCTTTGTGAACCTGCACGGCCCACTTCCGCAGCTGGCTCTTGAATGCCTCGGAAACGTCTTGCTGGTCCCAAATCCGGTCTAGGTCAATTCTGCTGCCGTACGCGTGAGCCACCAGCGACACAAGGTAGATGGCGACGTTCCCTTGGAATGCCTGAAACATCGGTCTCACCAGTGAGTGGACGCGTTTGAAGAAGATCACCTTCGCAATCGTTCTTTTGTAGCCCTGCACATCAGGGATCACAGATTCTCCGCGCTCATCGCGCTCCCTCAACTCATCCATAAACAGGGCAAAATTCTTCTGTCCACCCAAGCTGGCGGACTGTGGTTTTCCATCCCACGCATTGAGGAACTTCGCCAGATCAGTCTTGGTTAACCGGCGTGAACTTGGAACTACCGCCGTGCGAAGAGCACGATATTTCGCCGGCGTAGACCCTTCGCGTGCAAGCATCGTCTTGTAGCTACCGGCGGCACGTTCGTAGAACCATCTCCCGATGCCGTCAGGGCAATAGACGGTGTTTGACAGGTTTTCCATTTCGACATGGAAGGGCGAATTTGCTGACAGATCCGACTGGCGCACGGTGTTCTGGCTGTTCGCGTACCTTGAAATATCGGAAACCATCGCTTCCTCGTCCGCCGGATCTTTCGTCTTGAGAACGATGACCTTCGCCGGAACCCTGACCTTGTCGAGCTCGGTGTCTGGATATTTTTTCTTCGTGAAGTAGATCGACGCAGTGGTCTGGCCGCCATTGACAATCTGCATTCCCTTCAGCCATGAAATGCCGGGGCCGCCTTGGCTGGTCTTTCCCAGTCTGGCCTCGTCGGCCACGATGACAATGCCGTTGTTGTACGCGACAAATTTTTCCGGATCGTGCCGGAGCGTGGCCTGGATGCCCTTGTTCACCTTTCCTGTCGCGCTCAGGAATGAGCGTACGTTCGCTTCGAGCAGCCTGTCACCGTACTTTTCGTACAGGAGACGAAGTACGGCCCCCGGAAGCACTGACATCGCGTAGTCGTACGTTTCGGGACTTCCTTCGATGTAGACACATGGAAGCGGATCACCAGCGATTTCCTCAAAATTCACGGCCAACTCGTCCCGGGGTTTTCCTTCAGCCCAGTGCCGGAACAACCGCTCGATGTCCATGACTTCGAGCCTGACGCTCTTTCCGTTGATGTCACGCGATTTGAAATTCTTGGACTTTGCCTGACCATCGGTCAATACAAAAATCCTGATCTCATCAAGATCCGCGTAGCCCTTCTCGATGTGCAGCGCCAGTTCCCGCGCGTCGTTTGACGGGTCCATCGTGGCGACCAGCTTTCCTTCCGCCGAGAGCGACACAAAACGTAGGCACTGTGCAGCCGCAGTCTTGGTCATCGAATCGGGAACTGGCTGGACGGCATCGGCGTTCATGTACACCGTAACGAACAGGTCAAGGCGGTCGCCATCTTCCGACACCGAGTACCCGCTCAGCTTCACGTTCGCATTGCCAATCCGTGTGTCGTAATGGCATACCTGTGGATCGTAGGTCATGCCGACATCCTCCATGTGCCGCATGACGATCTCCGAAAACACCAACTCGGCATATGGGTATGGGGCTCCGGACGTGCTTATCCGTTCGGCAACCTCATCGTTCACCTCACTCCGAATCTGCGCGAGAAAATCCGTCAGTTCCACGTTTGGTTTACCCCCAAGTTTTCTGCAATTTCGGAAAAGCTGGACGCCACCACAGGAATGGCATCCAGGTTCAGCGCATACCGAACCCATCGTACGGCCGTTGGAACGGTGGCACTGATCAGGCGCGGCGACTCGGCTGTTACCAACCGGTACCCGATCTCGTCGCAGCGAAACCGACGGACATACTGGTCGCGCATTTCTGGCGAATAACCCGCTGACAGCAAGCGGCCCATGAAGGATCCGACGGGTCCAGTACCCTGCCGGATGATCGAGGTGATTTCCTCACAAAGCTCCGGCAGCGACTGTCCGTCCGCAGTTTGCGCCAAGCGCACTCCCGCGACATATAGAGGCTTTCGTGCACTGTCATCAAGTTGATCGAGGCTTCCGATTTCTGCAATGAAGCCGGCCTGCGCAGTAGTCGTTTTGACCTCAACCGCTCCCACTCCGATCAAGAAATCGTGCAAGCCATCTTCCGGCCCTGCCCAGGCTTCGACGGCATCCTGAGCGACCAGGCCGCACACCAGCATGTTTTTCAGCGTCAAGAGTTCTCCAATCAATCCAACCTCTTCTTCCAGTGACAACACCCCGCTGGAATCACGACGCATGAAGTCCTGCCAAGCGCGGATTCTCGCCATCAGCTGGCTGTAGATGAGCCGCCCCTCCTGATCACCTATTTGCGAGAGGAGCCTGACGATGTCGACCGCCATCAGCGTAAACAGCTCAAGCGGGGTGCCCGGCTGATGGACAACGGCAAACCAGAGGCAATCGCGGTCATCGCCTAACTGGTCAGTGCGGGTCACAGTGAACCCACGCGCATTGGGCAAATGGGACACCTCGTCAGGGCGAATACCGGAAATTCCAACAACAAGGCTCTCCTGATTGCCGGACATCTGCCTTCCCGCGCGCAATGAGCAGTTCTGGTCGCGGCGGATTTCGACAACTTTCCACCCGGTCCCCTCGGATACTCCCGAAAGCGCACGCCAGGCAGCGCTCAACTGTTCCTGTTCACTCGGAAGCGCCATATTCCAGCTCCCAGGCAACATTGTTGACCTTGTAATCAACCTGCACACGCGAATTGCTGGCAGGGAAACTGATCCCGAACGCAACAACGCCTGGAGCATCTTCTGCAAAGTCGAGATCCGCTTCCTTCGGGTCCAGTACGTACAGAATGAGCAGGCCCTGTTCGGGGTGCGCAGGAACGTCCGGTGCTCCCAAGCCGCGCACCCGCCGGATTGCAGGCCCACCGGGGATTTCCGGCTGCCCGCTTTTTCCCGCCTTTTCCCAAGTGTCCGCCGTCAGATCAAGAGCGGCGTTCCATTGTGCTTCATTGAGATCGATGGACTCGTCCTTCGGATCGGTCAGCACGCCGATGGCATAACGGTCATCGAATTGCCCATCGCCACGACGCGTAACCATGTTGACGGATACCCCTGTTGCCACCGTGCAGGGTCTGCCAGTCTTCAGGCCGAGCAATGCCACCGACCAATGGGTAAGTTCGCCCGACTCCGCCATCTTCTGCACGAACTCCGCAAGAACCGCACTGTTCACCCGGTGGGCCGTCCCGGTTGTTCGATAGGACCCCAGGAAATCAACAATGTGCGGAGACGAAACGGAACGCCAGAGATACCCGCTCCATTGGAGCCGAACTGAGCCGAACAAGCGTTCGGGATTTTCTTCCGCTGGTTGTCCAAGGGCTGCAACCAAGTTCGACGCAGCGCGCAAGTTGTCCTGAAGCGCAGGAAGCGCACGCGGAAGTGAAACCGTCTGCATCAGCTGCCCGCTGAACGACAACTTCAGCGTGCGGGCACTACGCATCTTGACCTGGGATGTAACGAGCAATTCAGCATGCGACTGGATCTTCAATCCATACTCCCTTGGCGTCGCGCCTGAGCTCGCCATCAGGTCGAACTCCTCACGTAGTTCCATCGCCGCATCCGAGATGTGCCTGAACCAGCGAATCAAGTCAGGGGATGTGTACAACCTGCACAAGTCAAAATAGCTCGGCCGATACCCGAACCAGCGTCCCATCTGCATCAAGGTGTCATACATCCTTGAGGCCCGGAGAAAGTAGCTCGTGCACAGACCCTCAAGTGTGAGGCCACGAGCGAGCTTGTCACCACCGATCGCGATGACTCTCAGCCCCTTCGATTTGTTCTCTTCGTAATCAAGGACATCTTTTGCGGTGCCGTTGATCATTCGCACGTCGATGTCGTGCACGACCTCGCCGAGCACTGCTGCAATGTCGTTCCACTCAGGGTCATGCCCAGGCACGTCCCCCAATCCCGCCGCACGGAATTCATGCGTGACCGGCACGAAGTCGGCTTCCCAAAGGTCGCGCAACCGTTCAATAATCGGCTCGTGCCCGATCTTCCTACCGACTCGTTGCCGCATGCTCTGCACGTATTCCGAAATCTGCCCGTGGACGGCGGATTGCACATGGTTGTACCGGGTGACGTGCACCAACATTGAGCTGTGCTTCCGGCCTTGTCCTCGCAGTTCTCTCGCGCAACAGGCCAGCACAAAGGAATCGAGCGCCTGCCGAAGACTGGGCGGTATGCCATCCGTTCCAGGAAACGTTGGCACATGCCACGACTTGTGCTTGACAGGCATCCATCCCGTCCCATCTGCAGACATGAAATCGGTCACTTCGCGTATCAGTGGAAGCTGGTCCGTCCTGCCGTTTGGCGCTGCGCGCCCGAATACGGTTTCCGGTCCGGCATAGTTGGAAGGCGCAGCAAGGTTCTGGATGAATGCTGCAGGGAAAAGATCCGGACCTTCGGCACGCGTTTCCCCCCGCTCGTGAATAAAGATGTTGGCGAACGGTGTCGCTGTGTAGCCGACATAGGCCGATCTTGAGAATGAATGCAAGATACGACGGATAAGGCGGTTGATCGTGGTGGGTTGATGCTCTTCATCCGGGTTTCCGTCGGCGTCGACGACAGTCTCGCCAGTATCCACCGACGCATTGTCCGCCTCGTCATCGATGATGAGCAGCGGAAATTTGGTGGACCGCTTCTTCACTTTCGGCAGCCGGTCATCCTCCGCGCCGGCTGCAGCATCCAACGGCAAAGGCATGTCGGCTACGTGGTTCTGTATCCATTTCAGCAGCTGCACAAGAACTGACTTGTTCTTCTTGACCACAAACAGCCATGGACGCTCTTCCGGAGAAATGGCGAGCTGTGTCGCTGCGCGGCCGCCAAAGTCCCCATTGTTCGCGCGCGTCGTTGCGCAATTTGGATTGATGGATTGATCGCTGTCGATGAGGCCGACGCCTATGCGAGGCTGGACATTGCCGACAGTGTTTGTCTCATATCCGAGAAAGCCCTCTTCGAGCCGGATTTGCGTCTGCGATCGAAGATTGTTGTGCAGACCCGCGAGCACGATGATGACCTTGTACTGCGCATCTGCAGCCTTGGAGATCAGCCCGATATAGTTGGCCGTTTTCCCGGATTGCACGTGCCCCACGACCAGCCCCCGGCGATCCCAAGTCCCAGGACGCAGAGGATCTTCAAGCAAGCCGAGAATCTTGTCCGTGGACTTGTCGACGGCATCCACTGCCTTCCATGGAAGGTTTTTTTCCAGGAGCTCCCGGTACCGCTGCCAATACCGCCAGCCACTCTTCCGTGCTGCGTCCAACCATGGTTCATGACCAGCGTTGCTTACAAGAGTGGTGTCGTTTCCGATCCAGACGCTGAATCGTCGAATCAGTTCGTCGACCACGGCATCCCGGTCCAACCCCTCTGCCCAACGGGGTTGCATCCGAAGTACGAGGTCGATCTTCTCCGAAATCAGCGCCGGCGTAACGCCAGCATCGTCGACGTCATCAAGAAGAAGCTCCTGCGCCATCTTCACGACGCGAACGGGAACGGAATCGTTCATTGCACCTCCGATGACGACAGCCCAAGGTCCGACAACTCATCCGGAAGCATGCTCACCAGTCTCGGGTAGAGGTCGAACGGCTCTGTAGCAAGCAGCTGACGTCGCGCCGCGTCAGGCGCGACTCCTTTCTTTACGACCAGATTGCGGTAGCAGGCATTCAGGACTTCGATGACGGTTGAATCTGGCTCCCCGGCAAAGCCGCCCTCGGGTTGCTCTCCGGATTCGGCAGTATCCAACCAGATCCTCTGCACCGGGATCGTTTCCTCCAACACGCGCAGCATCGCTTCTACCCGTCCATCAGTGCCGCCTGCCTCAGAAAGCAGTGACGCTACCGCGGGATGCAATCGATTCACCCTGTAGCGCCGACCGGAGCTTCCTTCCTCCGAGAGCCAAGCCGGAGCCACGGAGGCGTCGCGACCAAATGACGTGTTGGTATGTGCCCTGTGAACAAAAACCCTTCTGGCCCTGGCGCGAACGTCTTCTGCCAGCTTCGTCAATTGCTCACGAACCCCGACTGGAGGATGTGCGGTCGATTTTCGGATATCTATTTTCCAATCGGCATCAAACGCGTTTGGCATATCAAGCCGAATGCGGGCAAGGCGATGCGATTCATCGCTGGTCCACGATCTACCCCGACCCAACCCGAGCCAACTCCCGGCGACCAGAAGCCGGCGCGCCCGATAAACATAAAACCCCTGCTGCGAAAACCATCCTCTTGGGCCACCAGCATCTTCGTACTCACGCTCACTCAACCTGTCCTTGTGGGGAAGAACGAACCCTTGGGCACGCACCAGCCAGCGAGCCGCTCCAATGCCCACCTCGGGCGAACGCCACGTCGCGGAATGCCATGAAAGGAACGGATCCCACGGTTCGATCGATTTGCCATTGATGCGCAGATCAATGGAAGGACCGCTGCCATCGAGGAAGCGATGAAACACCATTGACAAATGGCGCTCGACCCGGTCGATGAGATCCAGAAAATCATTTTGGCCGAACCCGGTCGGGACGATGCGATCAAGTACTTCCCAGAGCACGAGCGTCCCATGATCCATCCTCTGCAGTGGCTCCAGCCGTTCCTGTGAGCCTTCTGCGGGACCTTCCAGAAGGTACCAATTCCCGTCCGCCTCTTTTGCCAGGAAGTCGAGATCCCACCGCAGGCAGCTCGATGCGCCATCTTTCCGGCTGGCCACGGTCAGCCTTCTGGCTTGCGAAAAAGATGCCGTTTTCAACCCCATGCCGAACCGTCCAAGATCGGACGGATTGCGTGCCAGCGCTGGACTCATTTCAGCGAGCCTCATGGCCCGATCCAGCTCGGCATCCGACATCCCGCCACCATCATCCAGAAGCGATATCCAGCTATCCCCTTCGAGCCAATGAAAATCAATGGCAACCGACTTGGCACCAGCCGCAATGCTGTTGTCGACGAGATCGGCGAGTGCAGTTTCGGTCGTGTAGCCGAGCCCTCTCAATGCTTCAATGGTTCCCGAAGCACGCGGCGGAGCACTCCTCGTCTTCCAAGCCCCCATGTCATGCCTCCCCTCTAAATCACAAGACGTCATATGGTTCCAAGCCGCCCAAGCGCCGAGGGTGGCGAAGGTGCCTGAAGGCCTTCGCCTCGATCTGCCGGATCCGCTCTCTGGTCACGCGAAACATTCCCCCTACCTCTTCCAGCGTGTGCTCCCGGCCATCATGCAATCCAAATCGCAGCCTGATGACTTCAGCTTCCCGCTCCGGCAACTTTTCCAGATTTGATCGCACCAGCTGCGACATTGAGGCCGCGACCGCCGCTTCTTCCGGCCCCCCTGAGGTGTCGGCCACCGACTCGGCAACGCTTTTGATGGCTTCGGAGTCGTCCCACGATTCGGCGTCCGCAACAACCGACAGCGCACGCCGAAGTTCATGCAGCGAAACTTGGGCCGCATCGGCCAAATCTTCTGCCGGTGCATGGCTTGGAGCGTGGTAGCCAGCTTCGCGCGCCGCGGACTCGATCTTGCGAATCCGCTCGATCATATGGACAGGGACCCGGATCGTCCTTGCCTTGTCGGCAATGGCTCGGGTAATTGCCTGCCGGATCCACCAGGTCGCGTACGTCGAGAACTTGTTTCCGCGAGAAACGTCGAACTTCCCGACCGCTCGCAAAAGACCCAAGTTTCCCTCCTGTATCAGGTCCATCAGCGAAAGACGTGACCACCGGTACTTCTTCGCAATGAACCAGACCAGCCGCTGGTTGGCCTCAATCATTTCCCTTTCGAGTCTGACCAGCCGTCGCACGACATCCGCAAGCCGCTCCTTTCCATCAGTGCCGCCTCCCATGCGGAAAAGGATCTGCTGCATGCCTGCGATCGTCAGCCGCAATGCGGCGACATCTTTGGCCACCAATGAATCGCTTTCACCCTGCGCATCGCGCGCGCGGATACTCTGTACCGCTTCGAGCAATGCAAGAAGAGCCGCTTGACGCGAGTCGATGCGAATCGCTTCCGAGGCTACGCTTTCGCTATCGGATGCAGCGCCTGCAGAATCGTCAGAATCATCCGAGAAAGGCTCCCCATCGGCTTCATCGGGAGAATCACCGGCGCCTGTCGCCGGGCTGCAAATGAGCTCAGCACGCACATCGCCCCGGCGCACCGACTCGCCCAGATTGAGCAAGGCGTCCAGCGCATCGGGATCATTGGCAATGATTCGCTCGCCCTCTCGGGTGAGGGCCGAGGCAAGCCGGCCGATTCGCTGCTCATCGTCGCGATCGAGAAGCCTCGATCGCGCAACGTCCCGGGCGTATTGGCTGACGGGATCATTTTCCGGCGAGGCAAGGTCGGCAAGATACGCTTCGGCCTCGCCCAAGGTCGGATTCCACTGCTCCTCATCGTCGTCCGAATTTGCATCACTTGCCCACGGCTCCTCATATTCGTCGATGAAGCACCCGATATCACCGAGCAGTTGCCTCAGATGAGACGTGGTGGATCCATTGCGATGGCCATCGGCTTCGTAGCCAAGATCGCCGATGCGCGTGGCTTTGATTACGCCCAGTTCGCGAACGACGGCGAGGAGGTCGCGTAGCGCTGACTCGGGAACATCAAGACTGCGGGTGCTTTCGACATTTCCAGCATCCGGCAAGGCGATGGTCAGATCAGACCAATCCCGATCAGGATTCACAATCCGGCGTGACCGCTGCTGCGCCTGCACCTCGGTCAACCGGGTCCGCAACTGGGCGTCGTCGGCCGGTACTACCTGATCCGCCTCCGCCTCCCAGTCCAACGACCCGATTGCATTGTCGCCGCCGTCCTCCACAACCGAAGTTCTGGGCGGGGCAACGCCACTTGCAGCCTCATTCAAATATGTCGTGATATCACCGTGCCCTGCGGCGGCGGCCGCTGAGGCAGCAGTCGAGCCAGTATCGTCCTCGCATCCCAAGGACGCGCCATGCTCCAGAAGCAACCGGCACAGGGCGAGATGCCCATTCTCGGCTGCAAGAATAAGCGGTGATCTTCCTCGCTGATCCCTCGCATCGACATCACCACCACTATGAATGTATCTCTGCACAAGCTCGGCGTTGCCCTGCACGATCGCGAGGCGCACCAGCGGCTTGAGCACCACGCGGCGTGGATCGTCTCGTCGTTCTCGGCTACGCGCCTCGATTGAGCATTGATACCGCAGAGCCACCCTGCTTCTCCCCTTGCAGAAATCAGGCGTTCAACACCGACCAGACCACATTCGCAATCTGCCGCGCGACCAGTGGCGGAACGGCGTTTCCGACCTGCACGTATTGCTGTGTCCGGTTGCCGACAAACAGATAGTCGTCCGGAAAAGACTGGAGCCGCGCCGCCTCCCGCACGGTCAAACTGCGACATTGCCTGGGATCCCAATGGATGAACGCATGTCCATCCTTCGACAGGTGACTGGTCACCGTGCTCGAAGGTTTTGTCCGAACCTGTACGCGAAAGCGGTCGGCAAATGCCCCTGTGCCCCAGCTGTAGTGATCCGGAGCCAATTGCCAAGGAAAATCTTCACTGGATGGCGAACGTTTGCGCGCAGCTGCAAACGCAGCGCAAAACATGTAGCGTCCAAGGTCCGACTCCATATGTCCTCTGGTTTCGTGGTTCAGCACAAAGGTCTGCTTTGGATCACGTAGTTGCGCCGCCAATGCGCTGGTGCCACCGTCATACCGGATCGATTTGCGTGGCAGCCTGAAACCCGGAGTCATCTGTTCAAGCCGCTCGACCACATCCGACATTCGCGAACGTAGTGCTCGCAACAGACGTTTGCGCTCGTGCTCTATTGCGTCACGCCATAGCAATGGATCATCATTCTGACGACTCAGCCCACTGCGCAGCCGCGGCAATCCTGTCAATGCGCTTTCGATCGAAAGTTCTCCGTCGATAACGGGCAGCCCTGGAATGACAGCAACACCCGGACGCAAGAAGTTGCGGCGCACCCCCATGATGATCACACGATGCCTTGCCTGCGCAATGCCATGTCTTTCGCAACGAATCACGAAACGGCTGGGGTTGTTTGCAACCAGATCCGCCGTGCGCACTTCTCCATGCTCCACGTGAACCGGCAAGAGTTCGTACTGCCCGCTCTCCCGCCCAGGTGAACCCGATAGCGCTGCCACCGGGTCGGCGAGGTCCCGCGTGATGTCGGCAAACATTTCATTGCCGCCAACAGTCGAAGTAAGGATTCCCCTCACGTTTTCCAGAATGAAGACCGCCGGTTTGAGGGCGGCAAGAACCTGCAGGTACTGTCGATACAGGAAATGTCGCGGGTCGCCCTTGGTCCTGAATCGCTCGACGCGAGCCTGGCGTGCCCTGCCGACCAGCGAATAGGCTTGGCACGGGGGGCCGCCGATCAGGATCGTCTCGCAGAACCCACGCTTCACTGCCTCGACACGGGCATAAAGCGTCTCGTTGTCGCTATCGTTTCCCAGAGTCAAGTGGAGCGACCGTTCCGCTGCTCTCCGCCATTCCCTTCCCCATGGCCCATCTGCAAAGTAGTCCTCCGGCTTGATCAGTTCGCCCGCAGAGACGCGTCGCAGATACTCAAGATACGCAGCGGGCAAGCGGCTTCCTTCAAGATCCTGGAGGATGCGGACGAACGCGCGCAGACTGAGCGTCTCATGCGCCGATTTTTCCATTTCCGCGGAAGCAGCCACCTCGAAAGGCCGCTCCCCCGATGGGAGCTCGAAGCTGCTGAATCCTTCACCGAGACCCCCGGGCCCTGCGAAGATATCGATTACGCCGATGCTTTTGCGTTGGTGTTTGTGTGTAGTTGACAACTGCTGGTCTCTGCAAAATGGCTGACATCATGAGCGCTGAAAAGCGCTCTGCCCTCATGTCACGTATCCGGGCAAAGGACACCCGCCCCGAACTGTGCCTTCGGAAACAGCTTTGGCGGGCTGGCTTCCGGTACCGGTTGCATGGCAAGCAACTCCCGGGCCAACCCGATCTCGTGCTCCCGAAGTGGAATGCCGTCGTATTCGTGCACGGGTGCTTTTGGCACGCCCACGCCGGGTGCGCGTACTTTCGACTGCCGAAAGCCCGCGCGGAGTTTTGGGCGGAAAAGCTGGGACGGAACCGTGCAAGGGATGCAGCCGCTATCGCCGCCCTGCTTCAGGACGGCTGGCGCGTCGCCACCGTTTGGGAGTGCTCCCTCCGGGCGGATGCAGATGCCGCGGGACAGCGACTGACCCGTTGGCTGAGAGGAAGATCTTCGCGCCTTGACCTCGCGCCACACACCCACACGGCCCGTCTCCATCGGGCAATTCGCGCCGACGACTGATCTGCCCGTCGCATCGTCAGAATGGCCCGCCCCGATCAGCCTCCGGTGCATGCTTTGCACGACTCCCCCTCATCGTCACTCCCAAAGTATCCCGGCCCAGCAGCCATTTGTCATTCTCCGACCAGATGCATGTCGTTAGCATCTCAATTTTGGCCCGGACAGACGCAGGGGCCGCTGTCTCGATTTGCGCACCGTCACATGTGAAGAAATGTCTGGCTTCCATCCGTACGTGCGAACCACGCTTACCGACCGAAACTCCTGAGGGCCTTGCACCCAAGCGCACGCTGCCATGCGCAATGAGCAGTGGGAGGCGCGACAAATTGGTCGCGATCGCGACGTTAATCCCTAATGTATGACTCTTGATGACGCGGGACAGGATGCCGGCCGACCGTCTCACAAACTGCGACCGTCGCGTCCACCGCAAGTCTTAGTGGGGGTTGATGGTCGTCGTTGGCAGATCGCCGCATCAACCGAAATTTCGGGATCACCGCTGCCTCACAAGCGACGACAAAGGCAGAGGCCCCACTCCCTGCACCTCCGGTGCGGGCGGTCGCTTCGCGACCAAGGGGCCATCCTTGGCCCCATTTGGCCTGCGGCCAGTGGGCAGGGGGAGCGGGGGCCATGACGCGATCTCGCTCAACCATGCCGCATCGCCTGCTGACTCGCTCTCACTCCGGTGCGCGACAACCTCGCCGCGCGGCCGCACAGGCGGGGGTGAGGGCCGATTTTCGAGGCCATGCGAACCCCGAGCGCGCTTGACGCGCGAGTCGCGCGTTCAGAGCCACCTGCCGCTACGGATTCACCTGTTGCTGATGATCTCTGCCGCGGCTTTGCTTCGGCTTCCGCTTTGGCTCCTGCTCCTGGCTGCGGCGAAGCCGCAGCAGAGGGCCGCGAAGCGGGGAACGAATGCGCTAGCATGAGTTCCCGCGGACGGATACGCCGAACAAAGTGAGGCCCGTCCGCGCCAGGGGGAGCCAGACGACCGGTCGCGCCGACCGAAGTGTGACAAATCGGCGCATGCCGATTTGTCACACGCAGCGGAGGCCGAAGCCGCGCCCACGCGGCGTCCGGCGTCTGGGGGACGAAGTCCCCCACCCCGCGCGCAGCGACGGGCAACCTGGCCGAGTCCGAGCACCGCGAGGACGCGCAGCGCCCGACGACCGAAGGGAGGAGTGGCGAGGCCGGGTTGCCCGCCGGTACGGCGGGGTGGCGCAAGGGGGCCTACCGCCACCGCGCAGGTGCGAAGCACCGGAGGCTGACGTTGCAAGGGTCGCGACGACAGTCGCGCGTGGGATAGCGCGCCAGCGCGGCCCGGAGCACAGGCGACAGCCGAGCACCCGGGAATCCTGCGGCAACCCGAAGCGACGTCAGCACTGGGCCTACTAAAAATGGGCCGATAGGCCCAGTGGTAGGCCCAGTAATGCTCATGCTTTTGCGGTTGCTCTGGATGTCGCCATTGCGTCGCGCAACGTCTGGCGCAGCAGGTTCAGCCAGTGCATCAGAGACCCGCGCCTGCTCGGCGTCGAAGCGCTCTGATTCATCAAGGGGGCAGTGAGATCGAGAAACGCACAAGACAGAATCAGGCCTCTTGTTTGCTTCAGCGCGGCCAGCATGAGCCGCACCAGCTTCCGCAACTCTGATCGCAGGCGCACCGTCACTACAAGCGATTGCGTGCCAAGCGGCCGAACACGTGGCGACGTCAACCTGAGTGCATGACCCGGATCGACGCAGGCAAGTCAACGCCCGCGCACACTCGTCAGTTGAGCGCTCTGACATTCGCCAACCGAACCCGCCAATCATTCGTCCGGGTCTTCAAATATGGCTCCCGTGTCTTGGATCACGGCACCATCAAACCACGTCCACCACAGCGACTTGTGTCGCCAGTTCGCGACTTCACCGCAATAGCGATCCAACGTTTCTCTGATTTCGACGGCAATCTCGGCGGCATATGCCACCACAATCTGTTTGACCGGGACGCCCCGAAACTTCACCTCATCAGCCGCAACATCCCCAATGAATTTGGCCAAGGTCATCCAGTTGCGATGCCGGGCCTGACGACCTCTCTTCTGGCTCCTCTCGAACTCGATGGCGATTGCGTACTTGGAGTCCGTCAACATGCAATCCGGCGTTTTTTGGCCCGCCTGCTGGCCAATCAGAAACATTGGGACGACCATGTCGGGGCCAATGACCTCTACCGAGAGGAATGCGCCGACGAACCCAGCCGTGAAGATCGCCGCCTGGCGCGCATGCTCCCAGAGCCTGGACGGAACGAACTTCCCATCCACAATCTTGTGCCGAAGGCCATCGCGAGTGTTCGTCACAGGCATCCCCATGCTGATGCACATCGCGCGCCCCGCATCGGTTACCTGGTAGATCGCGCAGCGCTCATGTACGTACCAGCACCGCAACCATCCGCGCTCCACGGCCGCAGACAGAGCATCACGCGCGCCTCGCATAGAGCTGCCCCGCATGGAGGACAGCATCTTTGCGTCAATGTACCCACCCCAGCCGATCGCCCACCACAACATTTTTGCGGTATCGCTGGTCATGGCGTGCCTCCCTGCAATACCGCCGGCGCCCGCCGAAGTGTCGCGCGCGAACGTTGCCGCGAAATTGCCACGACTGGTGCGTGCGTAGGGGCGAGGGTGCGATCCGGAAATCGCTTGATCCAGGCGACAACTTCCTCCCTGTCCCACAAAATCTTCCGACGGCCTGGGAGGCGATAGCCCTGTGGAAGCTTCCATGGGGCACGGCTGAGATCGGAGTAGATGGTTGCTTTCGCAATCCCGGTGATCTCGGACAGACCATCGATATCGACGAAGCGCCCGGCGCAGGTCTGCGCGCGGTTCGTGCCGGCTGACGGCGATGCACTCGATTCAAACATGACGACACACTTCCACGCGACGTGCCGGCGCCGGGAAGTGGGTCTGTCTACTGGTCGTCTTGACTGAGAAACGCCCGTTTGGTCATGCCGAAACGTCCAGCTGGACCAACGTCTGCACTCTACGGTGCTTGTGGGGTGATGCTACTCCAAGTGCGCGTGACCGTCGTGATCTGCAGCACATTTCAAAGAATTCATGGTGACATACATCGACCACTACGAACCACGTCAACGCTTGTTCTTGTCACCCATCCGTCACCCGCGGGTGACAAAACAAGCAAATCCAAGCAAAATCGTACAAATCTTATCTACACTAAACTATTGATAAACATTGACAAACTGGTGCCGACAGTCTGACTCGAACAGACGACCTACCGCTTACAAGGCGGTTGCTCTACCAACTGAGCTATGCCGGCGCACGTCATTTGGATTCTTGC
>Ga0207678_10001934_pt1 | contig 18900 bp, 19 predicted proteins | sample KBSC63metaG_FD_184319 | JGI IMG/M metagenome (GOLD analysis project Ga0207678, IMG submission 184319) | Corn rhizosphere microbial communities from Kellogg Biological Station, Michigan, USA - KBS C6-3 metaG (SPAdes) (version 2) | ecosystem: Host-associated > Plants > Roots > Rhizosphere > Soil ...
GTCTACGGCTCGCTGACGCTGGCCAAGCTGGACGGCGTCAGCTCGTCCGCGGTGGCCGCGACGCTGGTCGGGTTCTGCGGGGGCGTGCTCGCCCGGCGGCTCGGCGTTACTCCACTGGTGGTGGCCGTGTCCGGGATCACTCCGCTGCTTCCGGGCCTGTCGACCTACCGCGGCCTGTACCAGATCGGGGTCGAGCCGAGCGGCAACATCTCGACCCTCATGACGGCCGTCGCAATCGGGCTTGCGCTGGCAGCGGGCGTGGTACTCGGCGAATGGCTCGCCCAGCCGGTGCGCACCGGGCTGGGCCGGCTCGAGCGGCGGTTCGCCGGACCACGCATGGCAGGTCCGCTCGAACCGACCGAACGAAGCTTGGAGTAACACCGCGGTCACCGAATGTTCATCGCTCACGCGATAGGGTTTCACCCTGGGGCCGCGACCCAGAACGCGAGGAGCAGGCGACGTGAGTGACCAGAAGGAGAACGGGAACCAGGCCGATTTCGTCGTGGTGGCGAACCGGCTGCCGGTGGACCTCGAACGCACGACGGACGGCGAGCGCCGCTGGACGGCCAGCCCGGGCGGGCTCGTCTCCGCCCTGGAGCCGTTCCTGCGGTCGCGGAAGGGCGCCTGGGTGGGCTGGCCGGGCATCCCCGACGTCGACGTCGAGGAGTTCGACGACGACGGCCTCGTGCTGCACCCCGTTTCGTTGAGCGCCGACGAAGTCCGCGACTACTACGAAGGTTTCTCCAACGCGACGCTCTGGCCGCTCTACCACGACGTCGTCGAGCGCCCGGTGTTCGACCGCGCGTGGTGGAACAGCTACGTCAAGGTGAACCGCCGGTTCGCGCAGGCCAGCGCCGACGTCGCCGCCCAGGGTGCGACGGTGTGGATCCAGGACTACCAGCTCCAGCTGGTGCCGGCGATGCTGCGCGAGCTGAGACCGGACCTGCGCATCGGCTTCTTCCTGCACATCCCGTTCCCGCCGGTCGAGCTGTTCATGCAGATGCCGTGGCGCGCCGCGATCATCCGCGGCCTGACCGGCGCCGACCTCGTCGGCTTCCACCGGCCCGGCGGGGCGCAGAACTTCCTCTGGCTGTGCCGCCAGCTGATCGGCCTCGAGTCGACGCGCGGCGCGGTCGGCGTCCGGTCGCGGCCGGGCACCATGCAGGTCGGCGACCGGACCGTGCGGGTCGGCGCGTTCCCCATCTCGATCGACGCCGCGGGCCTCGACAGCCTCGCCCGCACCAAGGGCGTCCAGGAGCGGGCCGCCCAGCTGCGGCGCGACCTCGGCAACCCCAAGACGGTCATGCTCGGCGTCGACCGGCTCGACTACACCAAGGGCATCGACCTGCGGCTGCAGGCGCTGCACGAGCTGCTGCACGAGGGCAGGCTGCAGCCGGACGACGTCACGTTCGTCCAGCTCGCCACCCCGAGCCGCGAGCGCGTCGAGCACTACCAGCGGATGCGCGGCGAGATCGAGCAGATGGTCGGCCGGATCAACGGCGAGTTCTCCCGCGTCGGCCACCCGGTCGTGCACTATTTGCACCAGTCCGTGGACCGCACCGAGCTGGCCGGTTTCTTCTCCGCTGCTGATGTCATGGTGGTGACGCCCCTGCGCGACGGCATGAACCTGGTGTGCAAGGAGTACGTCGCCGCGCGGCACGATCTGGGCGGAGCGCTGGTGCTTTCCGAGTTCGCGGGTGCGGCCGCGGAGCTCTCTAGCGCATTCCTCGTGAACCCCCACGACCTGGACGGGGTGAAGGACGCACTAGTGGCTGCCATTACCCTCGACCCGGCAGAGGGCCGTCGCCGGATGCGCGCCATGCGTCGCCAGGTCCTCACGCACGATGTCGATCGTTGGGCGCGCTCGTTCCTGCAAGCGTTGGGTGCCGAAGGAGTCGACTGACACAGTCCACCGATGCACGAGCTCCTGAGGAGGAGTGTTGACTGCCGAGGCCCTGCCCGCCGAGTTGCGGCGCGCGATCGTCCAGATCGCCCGTACTCCGCGTCTGCTGGTCGCCTGCGATTACGACGGCACGCTGGCACCCATCACGCTCAACCCGGACGAGGCACGCCCGTTGCCGGAGTCCGTCGGGGCCCTCAGATCGCTCGCCGGTCTGCACGAGACCACCACGGCGGTCATCTCCGGCCGTGCGCTGCGCGACCTGGCCACGCTCTCGCGGCTGCCGTCCGAGGTGAACCTCGTCGGCAGCCACGGCTCCGAGTTCGACATCGGCTTCATCCACGCCCTCGACGAGAAGGCGCGGGACCTGCACCGGCGGCTGGAGTCGGAGCTCGAACAACTCGTGCTGGACGTCCCGGGCGTGTCCCTGGAGGTCAAGCCGGCGAGCATCGCGGTGCACGTGCGCCGGGCCGAGCACGAGGCGGGCCGCCGCGTGCTCGCCGACGTCCACTCCGGACCGTCCACCTGGGAGGGCGTGTCGACCACCGACGGCAAGGAGGTGGTCGAGCTGGCGGTCGTGCAGACGGACAAGGGCCGCGCGCTCGACATCCTGCGCCACCAGGTCGGCGCGACGGCGGCGATCTTCCTCGGCGACGACGTCACCGACGAGAAGGCCTTCGCCCGCCTGTCCGGCCCCGACCTGGGCATCAAGGTCGGCGACGGCGAGACGCTCGCCGCGTTCCGGGTGCCCGACACCGTGGACGTCGCGCTGGTGCTCGGCTTCCTCCTGGAGGAGCGCCGCAACTGGCTCTACGGCGAGTCGGCCCCGCCGATCGAGCGGCTGTCGATGCTGGCCAACGAGCGGTCGGTCGCGCTGCTGACCCCGGACGCCAAGCTGACCTGGCTGTGCCACCCCGGGCCGGACGCGCCCGCGGTGTTCGCCGACCTGCTCGGCGGCGAAGGGGCCGGCCACTTCTCCATCAAGCCGCACCGCAACGGCCTCCCGCTCGGCCAGCGCTACCTGCCGAACACGATGACGGTCGAGACGCGCTGGTCGCGCCTGCTCGTCACCGACTACCTCGAGCCGGAGAGCGCGCCGCACCGGACCGACCTCGTGCGCGTCGTCTCCGGTGAGGCGATGGCGGACGTCAAGTTCGCGCCGCGGCCCGAGTTCGGCGGCGTGCCGGTGAAGCTGGAGGTCACCGAGGGCGGCGTGCGGGTGCTCGGCACGTCGGAGCCGTTCGTGCTGTACTCGCCCGGCGTCGAGTGGACCATCACCTCCGACGGCCTGCACGACACCGCGACCGCGCTCGTGCAGCCGACACCGACCCAGCCGGTCGTGCTGGAGCTGCGCTGCGGCACCACGGACCTCGGCGCGCACGAACTGTCCGAAGTGGAACGCCGGGACCGCGCGGGCCGCTACTGGAGCGCGTGGACGTCGAAGCTGCAGCTCCCGGCGGTGCAGACCGACCTCGTGCTGCGCTCGGCGCTGACGCTGCGCGGGCTGGTCAACACCGACACCGGTGGCGTGCTCGCCGCGGCGACGTCGTCGCTGCCGGAGGAGATCGGCGGCGTCCGCAACTGGGACTACCGCTACTGCTGGATCCGCGACGCCGCGATGACCGTGCGGGAGCTCGTGCACCTGGGCTCGATCGAGGAGGCCGAGGGCTACCTGCGCTGGCTCCACGGCGTGCTCGCCACGCTGGCCGGCCCGGAGCGCCTGCACCCGCTCTACACCCTCGCGGGCAGCGTGATCGGCGCCGAAGCGGTCATCGAGTCGCTGCCCGGTTATGCCGGTTCGCGCCCGGTTCGCGTCGGCAACCTGGCGAACCACCAGGTGCAGCTGGACGTCTTCGGCCCGGTCGTCGAACTCGTCCAGACGCTCGCGACGGCGCGTCACGAGCTGCGTGACGAGGACTGGCAGATGGTCCGCGCCATGGCGGAAGCCGTGACGCGGCGCTGGAACGAGCCGGACCACGGGATCTGGGAGGAGCGGCACGTGCCGCGCCACCGGGTCTACTCGCGGGTCATGTGCTGGGTGACGATCGACCGCGCGATCAAGCTGGGCGAGCAGTACGGCCGGGAGATCCCGGGCAACTGGCACGGCCTGCGCGAGGACATCAAGACCGACGTCCTCACGCACGGCTGGAACGACGAGGTCCAGGCGTTCACCACGGCCTACGACGGCACGGACCTGGACGCGGCGTCGCTGTTCGTCGGGCTCACCGGGCTGATCGACCCGGCCGACGAGCGGTTCCAGCAGACGGTGACGGCGATCGAGGCGGAGCTGCGCAGTGGGTCCACTGTGTACCGTTACCGCCGCGACGACGGCCTGCCGGGCGGCGAGGGCGGCTTCCACATCTGCGCGGCGTGGCTGATCGAGGCGTACCTGCTCACCGGGCGGCGCACCGAGGCGCAGGAGCTGTTCGACCAGATCGTCGCGGCGGCCGGCCCGACCGGCCTGCTGCCGGAGCAGTACGACCCGATCGCGGAACGGTCGCTCGGCAACCACCCGCAGGCGTATTCGCACATCGGGCTCATCCGGTGCGCCAACTTGCTGGCGGCGAATTAGCCCTTTCGGTCCGAAAGCCCCTGAAGGCCACCATGACGGCACCCAGTGCCCTTATGGTGGCCTTCGGAGCATTCTGGAGGTGAGCCGGGTGCAGGGGACCTTCGGACAGGTCGAGTTCGTGCCGCTGCCGCCCCGCTTCGCCGACCGGGTGCGCTGGGGCTCGGTGGTCGTCGGCTGCTCGATGATCGCCGGAATGGTGCTGCTGTTCGGGCTCACGACGTACCTGCAGGGGATCGTGCACGGCCACGCCTTCCCGGACACGCTGCTCGGCAAGGCCGCCGCGGTCCTCCCGCCGCTGGGCGTGCTGGCGATCGCGGTACTGGTCCTGACCTGCCGCCGCTGCCTCCGCGGCGACTACCTCGTGGTGGCCAGCGCCGGGGCGACCCGCAGCGCACTGCTGTTCACGTACCTCCTGACGCTGGTGCTGATCCTCGGCTCCTTCGCGGTGCCGATCGTGTTCCGGGTCTGGCGCGACACCCCGGACCTGCAGGCACCCGACCTGCTGACGACGTTCTCCACGCTGGCCTTCGCCACCCTGGGCTTCCTGGCCGGGATCTTCTACGTGCGGCCGTCCGTGCAGACGCTCAGGAAGTACAGCGACCACCCGATCTGGTGAGTCCACTTTAGACGCGCGACCTCCCGGGGCACCGGCCCACGGCACGTGCATAGATTTCTTTGCACAATATTCTTTGCACGGCTACAGTGGGCTCATGACCAGCGCTCCACCACCGGAAGAGCTCGACCCGGACGCCCTCAAGGCCGTCACGCACCCGCTGCGCCGCCGCATCCTCGGCATGCTGTCGGCGGGCCCGGCGACTGCCACGAAACTCGCCCGAGCGCTGGGCGAGAACACCGGCGCGACCAGCTACCACCTGCGGGAGCTGGCCCGGTTCGGGTTCGTCGAGGACGTCCCGGAACTCGCGCGGGGCAAGGAACGGTGGTGGCGGACGCGGCCGCGGGACATCCGCTGGCCGCGCCGCAGTGAGCAGAGCGCCGAATCCCGGGTGCTGTTCGACGACGTGCAGCGGCAGGGGTTCGAGGACGACCTCGAAAAGCTCAACCGGTTCGCGGAAAAGCGCGAGGAGCTGCCCGGCGGCTGGCCGGACGCACTGCTCTTCGCGCGCGGCGCCACGTGGCTCACCGAAGAGGAGCTGCAGCAACTCTGGCAGGACTACATGGAGCTGTTCCGCCGGTACTGGCGAACCGAAGGCGACCGGTCACCGGAAGCGCGGCGCGTGCTCGTGCGCTGGCTCGCGTTCCCGGATCCAGGGGAATGACATGACAGGGGATTTCACATGCGAAGAGGGGCTCTGCTGGCCGGGGTGATCCTGGCGGTCACGGCACTGGCGCCACCGGCATCGGCAGCGGACGGCGAAGTGACTTTCACCAACGGCGGCGTGACCTTGCACGGCACCGTCGTCGCTCCACCGGGCGGCACGAAACTGCCGGGCCTGGTGATGGTCCACGGCTCGGGGGCGCACAGCCGGGACGACTACCGCGACCAAGCCGAAGCCTTTGCGCGGCAAGGCATCGCGACGCTCATCTACGACAAGCGCACCGACGGCTATTCACAGTTCGAACGCTCGTACTCGACGCTCGCGGACGACGCGCTCGCCGCCGTCGAGGCGCTGCGGAAGAGACCGGAGGTCGATCCGGCGCGGGTCGGCGTCTGGGGGCTGAGCGAAGGCGGCTGGGTGGCGCCACTGGCAGCTTCGCGTTCGGCGGACGTCGCTTTCGTCGTGACGCTCGGCGCGAACGGTGTCGAGCCGTCGCGGCAGCAGGCGTGGGCGGTCGGGAACCAGTTGCGGCGGCTGGGGATGGACGGCTCGATCGTGGGGATGGCGTCGACGATGCTGCGTCAGCTCGTCGGCGGCGGGGTGTTCCCGGAGGCGCACTACGACCCGGTGCCGGTGCTGAAGGGCCTGCGTCAGCCGGTGCTCGGGATCTGGGGTGCGAAGGACATCCTGACGCCGCCGGGGGAAGCGGTCCGGATCTTCCGGGAATCGGTGGCGCACCACACGTTGCGCGTCTTCCCGGACGCGCAGCACCAGCTGCGCCGGACCACCGACGGCTTCGACAAGCTGCCCGGGTACGCACCCGGCTACCTCGAACTGGTGGGCACCTGGGTGAACAACCCGCCCGGCGCCTCGACCGCCGACGCGGCGCCGGCGCAGGACCGGCCGAGCACCGCCGTGACGCCGCTCGCCTGGTACGAGCCGAGCTGGCTGCAGCTCGCCGTCCTGGCGTTCCTGCTGGTGGCGTTCGCCTGGTACCCGCTGTTCCGGCGCGGTCCCGTGGCGCGGCCGGCCCGCTGGCTGTCGGCGACCGGGCTGCTCGCCGTGCTCGGTTTCCTGGTCGTCGACGTCGTGATCCAGCTGACCATGGGCAAGGGGCTGGGCCCGGTCGTCGCCGGGCGTCCGCTGCCGTGGCCGGCGCTGCAGCTCCTGTCGCTGGGCGCGGTGGCCGCCACCATCGGCACGGCGGTGGCGTGGTGGCGGCACCGCGGCCTCCGGCTCGGCGTCCCGCTGGCCGGCGGCGTGGTGTTCGTACCCTGGGCGGTCTACTGGGGACTGCTGGGCATCTAGGCGGAGTGGCCCTTCGGCGGGATCAAAGCAGGTTCTCGAGGGGGCTCCGGGTGGCGAAGCCCCGGCATGGCACAGTTCGGCCGTGAACGCTCGCGAACGCTGCGGGCAACTGGGGGCATGCAGGTGATCCACGAGGGCTCGGAGCTCTGGGGGCAGGACCGCCCGGACCTGGGCGGACCCGAACCGGGGCCGGCGTTCGGGCGGCTGTTCGACGCCCACGCGGCGCAGCTGCGCCGGTACCTGGCCCGCCGGGTCGGCCCCGAACCGGCGAACGACCTCGTCGCCGAGACGTTCCTGGTGGCGTTGCGCCGCCGGGAGACCTACCGCCCGGAGCTGGGCACGGCCCGGTCGTGGCTCTACGGCATCGCCACCAACCTGCTGCGCCACCACGTGCGGTCCGAACTGCGCGGGCTGCAGGCGACCGCCCGGCTGGCGCGGACCGGCGAGGCCAGCCACACGGGCCACGACGGCCGCGTCGCCGAGCAGGTCGACGCCCAGGTGCGCGCGGCGCAGCTGGCCGGCGCACTGGCCCGGCTCAACCCGGCCGACCGCGACACGCTGCTGCTCGTGTCGTGGGCCGGGCTGGAGCCGGCCGAGGTCGCCGAAGCCCTCGGGATCCCCCCGGGTACGGTCCGGTCCCGGCTGCACCGGATCAGACGCTGGCTCAGGACGAACGCCCCGGCTCAGGACCAGGAGGAGGTGCAGGACCTTGCGTGAAGACAACGTCCGGAAGATCTGGTCCGAAGCCGAACTCGACGCGGCGCTGTCGGACCTGAACAGCGACGTCGAGGAGGACGACGGGCTCGCGTTCGCCCGTGCGTCCCTGCTCGCGGCGGCCGGTGTCGAGGTGGCTCCGCCCGCCGGACCGCAGCGGGCGGGGGCGTGGCGGTGGCTGGCGGTCGCCGCGGCCGTCGTCACCCTGGTCGGCGGGCTCGGCGTCGCCGCCGCCGTGTGGACGCCGGACCCGCCGGAGATGTCCCAGCCTGCCGCCGCGCCCCCCGACCTGGACCGCCCGCTCGCGCCGGGGGAGTTCCACTACACGCAGAAGCTCGCGTGGCTGCCCCAGTTCGTGTTCGGCCAAAGCGTCGAGCTCCAGCAGAAGACCGAGCTGTGGGTCCCGGCCGACCCCACGGGCGTCTGGCACCGGCGCACGGCGTGGACGGGCTCCGTCCGCGGCCTGGGCCCGGACCTGAAGCGGGACCTCAAGATCAACCTGACCCCCCACGACGAAGCCGGCGCGCGGGGCGTGTTCGCCGATCAGCCGTACCTGAACTGGCTGACCCCCGACGCGGCGTTCCTCGCCGCGCTCGTCCCCGACCGGCAGGTGCTGGCCCAGCGGCTGGTCACCGACACGCTCGACGCCAAGGAACCCCCCAACGGCCGGACGCACCGGGCTCCGGAGGTGCTCGGCATGGTCCGGAGCGTGCTGGAAACCGGAGCGGTCCGGCAGGACGTCCGGATCGCGCTGCTCGACGCACTCACGACCATCCCCGGCATCATCAACTACGTCGCGCCCGACTGGACGACGCCGGACCGGCGGCCGGCCACGGTCTACGTGGCCAAGGACACCGGCCAGCGGCTGTTCCTGGACCCGGCGACGGCACGGCTGCTGGCCGCGGACAGCACGCAGGATTCGGCGATCAGGCACAGCCAGGAAATGCCGATCAGCACGCCGAAGACGCCGCCGTACTCGATCAGCGTGCCGAACACCACCACAAAGCCGCTTTCCCCGACCCGGCCCGACGCCCCGGACGCGACGTACTCCTACGCCATCACGCGGACCTCGGGGTGATCAGCGTGCGTGACCGGCCGCGTTCAACGCGTCCGCGACGTTCGCCACCTCCAGCACCCGGATCCCGGCGGGCGGCTTGCCCGAGTCCGGCGGGACCAGCGCGTGCGTGAACCCGAGCCGGGCCGCCTCCGCCAGGCGGCGGCCCACGCTCGGCACGCGCCGGATCTCGCCCGCCAGCCCGACCTCGCCCACCGAGACCAGCCGTGGCGACAAAGCCACGTCCTCGAACGATGATGTCAGCGCCAGCACCAGCGCCAGGTCGATGCCCGGCTCGGTGATCTTCATGCCGCCCACCGTGGCCGCGTAGACGTCCTTGTCGCCGAGCTTCAGCCCGCCGCGCTTCTCCAGTACCGCCAGCACCATCGCCACCCGCGCGGAGTCGAGGCCGCTGACCGCGCGCCGCGGCTGGGGCGCCGCCGTCGCCGACACCAGCGCCTGCACCTCGCCCAGCAGCGGCCGCTTGCCCTCCATCGAGACCGTGATCGCCGTGCCGGACACCGGCTCGGCCGTGCGGCTCATGAACAGGCCCGACGGGTCCGGCACCCCGACGATGCCTTCTTCCTGCAGTTCGAAGCAGCCGATCTCGTCGGACGCACCGAACCGGTTCTTGATGCCGCGGAGCATCCGCAGCGTCGAGTGCTTGTCGCCCTCGAACTGCAGCACGACGTCCACCAGGTGCTCCAGCACCCGCGGGCCGGCCACCGAGCCGTCCTTCGTGACGTGCCCCACCAGCACCACCGGCAGCCCACGCTCCTTGGCCAGCGCGACCAGCCCGGAGGTCACCGCGCGGACCTGCGTCACGCCGCCGGGCGAGCCGTCGACCTGCGGGGACGCCATGGTCTGCACCGAGTCGACGATCAGCATCCCCGGCTTGACGTCGTCGACGTGCCCGAGGATGGCCGACAGGTCGCTCTCGGCGGCCAGGTACATCCGGTCGTGGACGTTGCCCGTTCGCTCGGCGCGCAACCGGACCTGGCCCGCGGACTCCTCGCCGGTGACGTAGAGGGACCGGTCGACCGTCTTGGCCCACTGGTAGGCGACCTCGAGCAGCAGGGTCGACTTGCCGACCCCCGGCTCACCCGCGAGCAGCACCACCGCGCCGGGCACCAGGCCACCGCCGAGCACCCGGTCGAGCTCGGACACCCCGGTGTGCCGGGCGCGCGCCGCTTCGACGTCGACTTCGCCGATCGGCCGCGCTGGTGCACTCGGCGCCCCGGCCGCGACGCGCTGGATCGCCGGTTTGACCGGCGCTCCGCGCTCCTCGAACGAGCCCCATTCCTGGCACTCCGGACACCGGCCCAGCCACTTGGCCGCTTCGTACCCGCAGCCGGAGCAGCGGTAGGTGGTCCCCTTCTTCACCCCGCGAGGCTATCGGCGACCACCGACAAAACCGGGGACCTACTCCTTGACGTGCGCCGGCGCCGCGACCGGCAGATCGACCGTGACCGGTCCGGCGTTCTGGAAGACGAACGTGACCTTGATGACCTGACCCGGCCAGAGCGGCTGCTTCAGCGCGGGCAGCGTCACAGTGGCCTCGCCGACCTTCTCCGGCGCGGTCGGCGTCGCGGCCGGGCCGGACGACGGGACCTCGGAGGTGGCCGTGGCGGTCAGGTTGCCCGGGCTGTTGGACGCCGAGCTGCTGCCGGTCGGCGTGCCCGAAGACGTCGGAGCACCCGACGACGAGGTCGGCGCGCCGGAGGTCGTGGCCTGCGCCTCGTTCGTGGACTCGACGGCGTCGTCCGGGCCGATCACCAGCGAGTGCATGGCGACGACGGTCTTGGACCCCTCGATGGTCGCCTGGCCGCCGCCTTCGGTGGTCACCGAGACGAGCGAGTCGTCCTGGGCGCCCCGGTTCACGATCGTGAGGGTCAGCGCCGGGGTCGCACCGGCCGCGTAACCCGGGCCCGACGTCGGGTACTGGACCGCGGCGTTGCGCAGGTCGATGGTCTTGACCTGGGCGTGCGTGCCGTTGACCGCGGGCTGCTGCGAGTCGGTCTGGGTGATCTGGCCGGCCCCGCACCCGGCGAGCACGAGCGCGGCACCGAGCGCCAGCACGCCCGCGCCGAGCACGCGACGATTCTGCAGCCTCACGTCGCAGTCCTTCCCTTTTCACGGCCTCGTCACCGCGAAGACTAGCCGGGGTCGATCTCCCGCGCGGAACCGGTGTGCGTTGCCGGGGCACCGCGACCAAGATCAACCGTCCACAAAGGAATTCCCGGCCTGTGACGAAACGATTCCCCGCTACCTGCGTGAGCACGGGGGTCCGACGTTTGTCAACCCCCGCCCAGGCCGCTGACCTGCGAGGACGAGTCCGGCCCGCTAGGTGGGCGCTGGCGGCCCGTGCTAGGATGGAGTCAGCGAAAGGGGCAGAGGACACATGGTTTTCAAGGTCGGAGAGACCGTCGTCTACCCGCACCACGGTGCCGCACTCATCGAAGCCATCGAGACCCGTGTGATCAAGGGCGAGGAAAAGAAGTACCTCGTCCTCAAGGTCGCGCAAGGGGATCTCACGGTTCGCGTGCCCGCAGACAACGCCGAAATCGTCGGTGTTCGCGATGTCGTCGGGCAAGAAGGACTGGACAAGGTTTTCGACGTTCTGCGTGCTCCGCACACCGAAGAGCCCACCAACTGGTCTCGTCGGTACAAGGCCAACCTCGAGAAGCTCGCCTCCGGCGATGTGAACAAGGTGGCCGAAGTGGTGCGCGACCTCTGGCGGCGAGAGAAGGACCGCGGACTTTCAGCCGGCGAGAAGCGCATGCTGGCGAAGGCGCGGCAAATTCTGGTCAGCGAGCTCGCGCTCGCGGAGGGCACCGACGAGGACAAGGCTGAGGTCCTCCTCGACGAAGTTCTGGAAACCGCGACGGTCTGAGAACCCGGAGGCGTCCCGCTCGACGGGCGGGTGGGTGCCTCTACGATCGCGTACCGATGAACGTCGTCGCGATCGTGACCGTCGCACATCATGCCTCCGACGGAGAGTCAGCTCTCACGCCGGTGCATGGTGAGGCGCTGCTCACGCACACCGTGCGGGGGCTGCTCGACGTACCGGAGATCGATCTGGTGCTCGTGGCGGCCCCCCAGCGGTGTGCTTTGTCGTTTTCCGAGGCCGTGCGCGGCCTCGCTTGCCGGGTCGTCCCCGGCTCGCTCCGGCAGGCCTTCGCCGCCGTCGAGCCCGAACTCGCCCGTGATTCAGTTGTACTCCTCCACGACGCGCTGCGTGCCTTCATTCCTGCGCAAACAGTGCGTGAGGTCATTTGCGCGGTCCGTGACGGCGCTCCGGTGGCCGTCCCGGTGCTGCCGATGGCCGACACGGTGAAGGTGACCGACGCGGGTTCGCTGATCGTCGGCACGGAGGACCGGAGCCGGCTGCGCACCCTGCAGACACCGGTGGGCTACGCGTTCTCGGCCTTCCGGCCGGAACTCGCCCCCGCGGGTGCGGCGACGGTCCCGGGCCATCCGGACGCGATGCGCGTCACCAGCGAGTTCGAACTGTCACTGGCCGAGGCGATCGCGGCGGCACCGAAGAACGAGGAGACGCTGTGAGGATCGGCAACGGGGTGGACGTCCACCCGATCGAACCGGGCCGAGAGTGCTGGATGGCCGGCCTGCACTGGCCGGAAGCGGACGGCTGCGCGGGTCACTCGGACGGCGACGTCGCAGCCCACGCACTGTGCGACGCCCTGCTCTCGGCGGCCGGCCTCGGTGACCTGGGCGCGGTGTTCGGCACGGGCGACCCCCGCATGGACGGCGCGCACGGGACGGACATGCTCGTCGAGGTCCGGGGCCTGATCGAGGCGGCGGGCTGGCGCGTGGGCAACGCCACGGTCCAGATCGTGGGCAACGCCCCGCGGGTCGGGAAGCGGCGCGACGAGGCCCAGAAGGTGCTGTCGGAGGCGGCGGGCGGTCCGGTGAGCGTGTCCGGGACCACGTCCGACGGTTTGGGCCTCACCGGCCGCGGCGAGGGCATCGCCGCCTTCGCGACGGCGCTGCTGCTCGCGGCGGAATAGGTCCCTGCCCGCGCCCGTTCGGCGTGATATGGCCCTCACCCTCCCGGACGCCGTCCGCGCGCTGATCGACGGGAAGAACTTCGCCACCGTCGCCACCCTCGATCCGGACGGCGGCCCGCAGACCTCCGTCGTCTGGGTCGGTCTCGACGACGGTGAGCTCGTCTTCAGCGCGACCGAGGACCGCCGGAAGGTCCGCAACCTGCGGCACGACCCCCGCATCAGCGTCTCCATCACCGACGCGGAGAACCCCTACCGGCACACGCAGCTGCGCGGCCGCGTCACCATCACCCCCGACCCGGGCAAGACGCTCCCCCGGGCGCTGAGCCACAAGTACCTCGCCCAGGACCCGCCGCCCGAGGGCGCCGACGTCCGGCGGGTGATCGTGCGCCTGAAGACCGAGAAGATCGCCGGCAACGTGAAATAGGGTCCAGACCATGTTCAACGAAGCCACCAAGGCCCTGCTCGACGGCACCAACTACCCCGTCGTCGCCACCACGAACGCCGACGGCTCGCCGCAGAGCTCCGTCGTCTGGGCGAAGCGTGACGGGGACACCGTGGTCTTCGTGACCGTCCAGGGCCGGCGCAAGGAACGGAACATCCGGCGCGACCCTCGCGTCTCGCTCTCCGTCTTCGACCTGGGCGATCCGGAAAACTACGTCGAGATCCGCGGCCGCGCCGAGGTCACCGTCGAAGGCGGCCGCGAGCTGAACGACGAGCTGGCCCGCAAGTACACCGGCACGGTGTTCCCGCCCGAGCCGGCCGACGTCGTGCGCGTGCTCGTGCGCGTTGTCCCCGAACACATCACAGGGCACTCGGCCTGATGATCCCGTTAGGCTGGGACCATGACGATCAGGGCGGTGTTGTTCGACTTCTCCGGCACGCTCTTCCGGCTCGAGCAGGACGAGTCCTGGCTCACCGAACTGACCGACCACAGCGGTGATCCGCTCGACATCGAGGCGCAGGCCGAGCTGATGCGCCGGATGACCGCCCCGGTCGGGCAGGTCGTCGAGCTCGACGCCGAGCACGTGCACGCCTGGCACCACCGGGACCGCGACCCGGAGCTGCACCGGAAGGTGTACCTCGAGGTGCTCAAGAAGTCCGGTGTCCCGCACGCCGACCAGGCGAAAGCGCTGTACGACCGGCTCATCGATCCCACGCAGTGGACGCCGTACCCGGACACCGAAGCCGCGCTCAAGGCCGCCGCCGAGCGGGGTCTCCGGGTGGGTGTGCTGAGCAACATCGCCTTCGACATCCGGCCCGCCTTCACGACCCGCGGGTGGGACGCCTACGTCGACGAGTTCGTGCTGTCCTTCGAGGTCGGCGCGGTCAAGCCCGAGCTGGAGATCTTCCGCAAGGCCGTCGAGGCCCTCGGCGTCCCGGCCGCCGAGACGCTCATGGTCGGCGACAGCGAGGAGGCCGACGGCGGCGCCCGCGCCCTCGGCTGCGAGTTCGCGCTGGTCGACCCGCTGCCCACGGCCGACCGGCCGGACGCCCTGCTCACGGCACTGCGCGGCTTCGGGGTGGCCTGAGGGCCTGCGACGTCGCTCACGCCCGACCCCGTACCCTTCGAGGGTGGCCCTTCACCTTTTCGACACAGCGACCCGGAGCGTACGGGAGTTCCACCCCGTCCGTAGCGGAACGGCGTCGATCTACGTGTGTGGTGCCACCGTGCAGGGCGTTCCGCACATCGGGCACGTCCGCGGCGTCCTGAACTACGACGTCCTGCGCCGCTGGCTCGTCCACAGTGGACTGGACGTGCTGCTGGTCCGCAACGTCACGGACATCGACGACAAGATCCTGACCAAGGCCGCCGAGAACGAGCGGCCCTGGTGGGAGTGGGGCGCGACGCACGAGCGCGCCTTCGAAACCGCGTACGAGCAGCTGGGCTGCCTCCCGCCGTCGATCAACCCGCGCGCGACCGGGCACGTCACCCAGATGATCGAGCTGATGGAACGCCTCATCGAGAGCGGCCACGGCTACGTCGCGGACGGCGACGTCTACTTCTCCGTGAAGTCGTTCGACGACTACGGCAAGCTCTCCGGCCAGGTGCTGGAGGACGTCCAGCAGGGCGAGACGCCGACCCGTGGCAAGCGCGACCCGCGCGACTTCACCATGTGGAAGAGCGCGAAGCCGGGCGAGCCGTCGTGGCCGACGCCGTGGGGGAACGGCCGGCCGGGCTGGCACCTCGAGTGCTCGGCGATGGCGACGGCGTACCTCGGCGCGGAGTTCGACATCCACGGCGGCGGCATCGACCTGGTCTTCCCGCACCACGAGAACGAGCGCGCCCAGTCCAACGCGGCGGGCGACGCGTTCTCGCGGTTCTGGCTGCACAACGCCTGGGTGACCATGTCGGGCGAGAAGATGTCGAAGTCGCTCGGCAACACCGTGTCGATCCCCGCGATGCTGGACCGCTACCGGGCCCCCGAGCTGCGGTACTACCTGGTCCAGCCGCACTACCGGTCGACGATCGAGTACTCCGACGCCGCGGTCTCCGAGGCCGCGCAGGGCTATCGGCGGATCGAGACGTTCCTGCGTCGCGCCGCGCAGTCGGGTGACGTGACGATCGGCACGATCCCCGAGGCGTTCGCGAACGCGCTCGACGACGACCTCGCCACCCCGCAGGCGGTCGCCGTGGTCCACACCACGGTCCGGGACGGTAACGCCGCCCTCGACGCGGGCGACACTTCCAAGGCACTCGAATTCGCCGCGGCCGTCCGCGCGATGACCGACGTGCTCGGCCTCGACCCGCTGTCCGCGCGCTGGTCCGAGGCGGGCGGTTCCGAAACGCCCACCAAAGAAGCGCTGTCCCGGATCGTCGAAGGGCTGCTGGCCGAGCGTCAGCAGGCCCGCGCCGAGAAGGACTTCGCCCGCGCGGACGCCGCCCGTGACCGCCTCTCCCAGGCGGGCATCGTGGTGGAGGACACCCCCAACGGTCCTCAGTGGACTGTCAAGTCCGACTGATCTCGTTACAAAGCAAGGAAACTTTCACCATGGCAGGCAACTCGCGGCGCCAGGGCGCGATCCGCAAGACGGGCACCAAGAAGGGCGCCGTCGTCGGCTCGGGCGGTCAGCGCCGCAAGGCCCTCGAAGGCAAGGGTCCGACCCCGAAGGCGGAGGACCGCCCCGGGCACAAGGCCTACCGCCAGGCGAACGCCCAGACGAAGCGCGACCAGGCCCGGCAGAAGAAGGCCGACAAGCCGGAGCTGATCGCCGGGCGCAACCCGGTGGTCGAGGCTCTGCGCGCCGGCGTCCCCGCGACGGCGCTGTACGTCGCCTTGAACATCGAGATCGACGACCGCGTGAACGACGCCGTCCGGCTGGCCGGCGACAAGGGCATCTCGATCCTGGAGATCCCGCGCGAAGAGCTGGACCGCAAGACCAACCGGGCCGTGCACCAGGGGCTCGGCCTGCAGGTCCCGCCGTTCGAGTACGCCCACCCGGACGACCTGATGGCGGTGGCGCGCAACTCGGGCGAGGTCCCGCTGTTCGTCGCGCTCGACGGCGTCACCGACCCGCGCAACCTGGGCGCGGTGATCCGCTCGGCGGCCGCGTTCGGCGCCCACGGCGTGCTGCTGCCGGAGCGGCGCAGCGCGGGCATGACGGCGGTGGCGTGGCGGACGAGCGCGGGCACGGCGGCGAAGCTGCCGATCGCGGTGGCGACGAACCTCACGCGTCAGCTCAAGGCGTGGGCGAACGACGGCCTGATGCTGGTCGGCCTGGACGCCGACGGTTCGGTGGACATCGACGAGCTCGAGCTGGCGGCCGACCCGCTGGTCATCGTGCTGGGCTCGGAGGGCCGCGGCCTCTCGCGCCTGGTCCGCGAGTCGTGCGACGCGACGGTGTCGATCCCGATGGCCGCGGGCGTGGAATCGCTCAACGCGTCGGTGGCGGCGGGTGTGCTGCTCGCCGAGGTGGCGCGGCGGCGCCGAGCCGCCGGGCGGGTCTGACCCCGGCCCCCAGCCGGGTTAAGGTCACCGTCGGATAAACCGAGGGGACCCGATGTCGTTCGTTTCGCCACTCTTCCTGTGGTACTTCCTGCCGGCGGTGCTCATCGCCGTGCTGGTGTGCCCGCGGAGCTGGCGCAACGGCATCATCGCGGTCGGCAGCCTGTTGTTCTACACGATCGGCGCCGGCGGGTTCGTCTTCCTGCTGCTCGGCTGCATGGTGGTCAACTTCCTGGCCGGCCCCCTGCTGGCCCCGAGCCCCTGGGACGTCCACGGGGTGCGAAGGCGCCGGATTCTCATCGCGGTGGTGTCGCTCGACGTCGCGGTGCTGCTGATCTGGAAGTACGCGGGCTTCGCGACGCAGCAGATCGCGGCGGTGGCCCACTGGTTCGGCGGCAGCGTGCCGGTGGCGAGCCTGGTGGTGCCGATCGGCATCTCGTTCTACACGTTCCACCACATCTCGTACGTGGTCGACATCTATCGCGGCGAGCGCCAGGCCCTGCGCAACCCGGTGTCGTTCGCGGCGTACATCGCGATGTTCCCGCAGCTGGTGGCGGGCCCGATCGTGCGGTACCGCGAGATCGCCGACCAGCTCCCCCAGCTGCGCTCCCACCGCTTGGACGACATCGCGGCGGGCTTCCCCCGGTTCGCGCTGGGGCTGTGCAAGAAGACGATCATCGCCGACTCGCTCGGCCCCTTGGTCGACGCGTGTTTCAAGGTCCCCTCGGACCAGATGACGTTCGCAACGGCCTGGGTCGGCGCGATCGCGTACACGCTCCAGCTGTTCTTCGATTTCTCGGGCTATTCGGACATGGCGATCGGCCTGGGCCGCATGCTGGGCTTCCGCCTGCCGGAGAACTTCGCCCGGCCGTATTCCTCGGTGACGATCACGGAGTTCTGGCGCCGCTGGCACATGAGCTTGAGCCGCTGGTTCCGCGACTACGTGTACATCCCCCTGGGCGGCAACCGCCACGGAGCGGCGAAGACGTACCGAAACCTCTGCATCGTGTTCGTCCTGACGGGCTTCTGGCACGGAGCCCAGTGGACGTTCCTGGTGTGGGGCTGCTACCACGGGGCGCTCCTGGTGATCGAGCGCCGCTTCGGCCTCGACCTGGACCCGGCGACCCCCTGGAAGCGCTATCTGCGCCGAGCCCTGACCGGGCTCCTGGTGGTGTTCGGCTGGGTGTTCTTCCGTTCCCCGGACCTGGGCCACGCCCTGTCGATGATCGGCCACATGCTGATCCCCGACTTCGACGGCTTCGGGGCCGGGGTGGAGCAGGCGTTCACGAACCAGCGCCTGGTCCTGTTGCTGGCGGCACTGGCGGTGTTCTTCCTCCCGGCCCACCCGGTGACGGGCCCCCTCCTGGAGTCGTCCCGCAGCCGCCCGGCGACGGCGTTGCGCATCGGAGTGATGACGGTAGGCCTCCTGTACGCGGCGATCCTGATCGCAACGGGAACGTTCAGCCCGTTCCTGTACTACCAGTTCTGACGTTCGGGGAGAGAGATGACCGAGCTGGCCACAGTCCCCGGAGTGATCCCGTACGTGGACAACCACAACGGCCCCCGCCGCCTCCTGACGGTGGAGATCCCCCACCTGGGCCACACCGTCCGCGCGTACGCCCCGATAGCAAGCATCGACGGCCGCCAATACGTGGTCTCGTGGGGCTCGGTCTCCTTCGAGATCCCAGCCGACCGCAACGTCCACGTAAGCGTCCACCTCCACACGAACAGCGGCCACGAGCACACGATCACCCCCTTCGCCTCCCTGGTCCTGTCACCGCATCCCAACCCCGTCCGCTTGATGACGCAGTTCGCCCCAAGCCAGCGCCCGGAGGGCGCATTGGTCCCGATCGGCTGACAAAGACCTGCGCCACCGCCCGGCGAACTGCGGCGGGGTCGGCTTCCTTCCCGGCTTTTACGTTCAGTAGCCGCCGAGCGCGGAGCGTGTCCGCGCGGAAAACCGGTCTCGCCCGAATGGCCGAGCCTGTCAGGATGCGCGGATGAGTCCCGTTTCGTCGCCCACGTCCGATCGGCTCAGCGACTACCTCGCCGCCGACGCCGTCGTCGATCACGGCCACCCGTCGATCCGCGCGCTGGCCGCAG
>Ga0207678_10001935_pt1 | contig 18899 bp, 23 predicted proteins | sample KBSC63metaG_FD_184319 | JGI IMG/M metagenome (GOLD analysis project Ga0207678, IMG submission 184319) | Corn rhizosphere microbial communities from Kellogg Biological Station, Michigan, USA - KBS C6-3 metaG (SPAdes) (version 2) | ecosystem: Host-associated > Plants > Roots > Rhizosphere > Soil ...
CGGCTGCAGGAGATCGCCGACGATTTCCACAGCGTGCCGGACAAGGACCGGCTGCAGCTGCTGCTGGAGTTCTCCCAGGACCTGCCGCCCCTGCCGGAGCGCTACGCCGGGCACCGGGACCGGATGGAGCCGGTCCCGGAGTGCCAGACGCCGCTGTTCCTGGCGGTTGAGGTCGAGCCGGACGAGACGGTGCACCTGTACTTCGACGCTCCGGCCGAGGCGCCGACCACCCGCGGCTTCGCCGCCATCCTGCACGCCGGGCTCGATGGCCTGGACGCCGGCGAGGTGCTGGCCACCCCGCCCGAGTTCTCCAGCCAGCTCGGGCTGGCCGACCTGGTCAGCCCGCTGCGGCTGCGCGGCATGGCCGCGATGCTGTCCCGGATCAAGCGCCAGGTGAGGGAGCACCGAGCCGCAAACTGAGCTCCTGGGCGTTGACGTGCGCCCAGTCGCGGTAGCAGTTGTTGAACAGCACGTGGGTGACCTCGGCCTGCCCGGCCAGGTCGCGGACCCGGCCCGCCCACTCGTCCAGCTCCTGATCGCTGTACTTGTAGCCGAACTTCTCCGAGATCTCCTTGCTCGTCCACTTGTCCGAGTGCCCGTGCATCCGGAGCACGGCCAGGTCGCTGGTTGCGGCCAGCACCGGCGGGATCGAGCTCGGGTAGCCCTGCGGCATGTCCACGCACACGTACGGGAGCTGGTGCGAGGCCAGGAAGTCCAGCGTCTCCCGCTGGTTGTCCTCGGTCATCCAGGTCCGGTTGCGGAATTCCACGCACACCCGGTCCGGCGCGGCCCGCTGAGCGCAGGCCAGGATGTACTCCCGGCGGGCCCGGCCGATCGGGAACCAGGGCGGGAACTGCAGCAGGATCGCGCCCAGCTTGCCCGCGTCGCGCAGCGGGCCGAGCGCGGCCAGGAACCGGTCCCAGGCCGCCTCCGCCACCGCCGGGTCCACGTCCTTGAGGTACACGCGGTCCTTCCCGGCTGAACCCGCCGCCTCGCGCAGGTCGGCCGGGAACGCCCGGACCGGCGTCGGGTGCTGGGTGAACAGGCTGAACGCCTTGATGTTGAAGGTGAAGCCGGCCGGCGTGCGTTCGGCCCAGGCCCGCGCGGTCTGCTCGGCGGGCAGCGCGTAATAGGTCGCGTCCACCTCTACCAGCGGGAACTGCCGGGCGTAGTAGCGCAGCCGCTTCTCCGGGTTGTTCGCCTCCGGCGGGTACCAGCCCGACTCGATCAGCGTCCGGTCCGTCCACGACGCCGTGCCCACCCGGACCTGCCCCATCCACCCAGCCTAGACCACCCGCCGGAATACATGACGTGTCATCACTTGTTTTATGACACATCATGTATCCCGTAGAAGGAGCAGCCGCCTCTATGCGCAAGACCGCCAGCACCGCCGTTTCCGTTCACCCGCTGCTCGCCGAGCGGTGGAGTCCGCGCGGCTTCGACCGGGCGCACGAGATCGGCGACGAGGCCCTGGCCGCGCTGCTCGAGGCGGCCCGCTGGGCGCCGTCCGCGGGGAACAGCCAGCCCTGGCGGTTCCTGGTCACCCGCCGCGGCGAGCCGGCGCACGACCGGCTCTTCGCCGCCCTCGCCCCCGGCAACCAGGCCTGGGCCGGGGCGGCCAGCGCGCTGATCCTGGTCGCGGCGCGCACCGCGGACGACGACGGCCGGCCGCAGCCGTGGGCGCTGTACGACACCGGTCAGGCCGTGGCCGCCCTGGTCACGCAGGCGCAGGCCGACGGATTGGCCGTGCACCAGATGGGCGGGTTCGACACCGACGCCGTCCGCGCCGGGTTCGGCCTGGCGGACGGACTCACGCCCGTGGTCGTCCTCGCCGTGGGCCGCCAGGACAGCGCGGCCGGCCTGCCCGAGCCGCTGGCCGCCCGCGAGGCGGCGCCGCGGACCAGGCACCCGGTCAGCGACCTGCTGCTGCCCGCCCCCGCCGCGCGCCCGCTGGCCGCCTGAGAGGTCTTTGATCCCGAACGGGCGGGTGTCACGTCACCCCGGCCGTGGCGGCGAAGTTACATAACGGCGTACATACATCGGATGATGCGGCTGTGACGGCCGAGGGGTAGTTTCAGTCTCGGCGAGGACTGGGCTTTCGCCAGGGGTGGCCTTTCTGACGGAGCTTCGTGCGTGCGGAAGCCCGCCTCGCCTCCGTCGAGACCCGGGGTGGGTTCCGACAGGTGGGGGAGGGGTTGTGACCGATAGTTTCCGGGCGGCAACGCAGTCAGATACAGCCGTTTTGATGCTGGCCGCGAGCGATGGTCCGGACCTGGACGGCGTACTGACCGTCCTGGTCCGGCACGAGCCGGACTATGTGCTCGTCACCGTGGCCGGGGAGGTTGACTTCGCGTCCGCGGCCGGGCTGCGCGAGCGGCTGTTCACGCTGGCGTCGGCCGGCCGCCCGCTAGTGGCCGACCTGGACCGGGTGAGCTTCATCGACGCGGCCGGGCTCGGCGTGCTGGCCGGCGCGGCCCGGCAAGCGGCCGCAGAGGGGACCAGCCTGCAGGTGGTCTGCGCCCGGCGCCGGGTCCGGCGGCTGTTCGGCCTGACCCAGCTGGACCAGGCGGTGCCGGTGGCGGCGAGCCTGGCCGAAGTCCGGGTGGCGGCGCCCGCCGACGCCGAAGCTGTCTGAGGTCAGCGTCGCCGCGCCAGCGGCAGCGCGAACCACAGCCCGGCGAACAGCAAGGTCACGAACGCGGTGATCAGCGCGGCCGTCAGGCCGCTCGAGACGTAGTCGGTCACCAGCAAGATGGCGGCCGACACGGCCAGGCCGACGGCGGCCAGCCCGGCAATGGCCATGACGTTGGCCGCCCGGACCAGGCGTTCCTTCTCGCCCTGGCGGAACACCAGCCGGTGGTAAGCGACCGGCCCGAGCAGCAGCGCGGTGGCCACCGCGGCCAGGACGATGGTGGCGAGGTACAGGTTGCGCTGGCCCGGACTCAGGTGCGTGAACCGGTTGGTGAAGGGCAGCGACAGCAGGAAGCCGAACAGCACCTGCACGCCGAGCCCGGCCACCCGCAGTTCCTGCAGCAGCTCGCCCAGGTTGCGGTCGGCCCGTTCCTCCTCGGACTCGTCCCGCGGGTCCGCAGACTTCGCCTCTCCCTCGTCGGCCATCTTGATCACTTTCCCCGTCCGGCCCCGCCTAGTCTCGAGACGTGACGGATTCCCCGGCAAGCACGGCCGCCCTGATCGTCAGCTGCCTGGAGAACGAGGGCGTCACGCACGTCTTCGGCATCCCGGGCGAGGAGAACATCAGGCTGGTCGACGCCATCTCCCGGTCCTCCATCCGGTACGTGCTGGCCCGGCACGAGCAGGGTGCGTCGTTCATGGCCGAGGTCTACGGCCGGCTGACCGGGCGCGCCGGGGTGTGCTCGGCCACGCTCGGCCCCGGGGCGATCAACCTGCTGCTCGGCACCGCGGACGCGACCACCAACTCCACGCCGCTGATCGCGCTGTCGGCGCAGGTCGGCATGAACCGCAGCTTCAAGGAGTCGCACCAGGGCGTCGACCTGGTGTCGATGTTCGCCCCGGTCACCAAGTGGTCGGCGCTGGTAGCGACGCCGGGCGCGGTGCCCGAGATGATCCGCAAGGCGTTCAAGCTGGCCCAGACCGAGCGGCCGGGCGCGGTCTACCTGGCCATTCCGGAGGACGTGGAGCAGGCCCCGGCGCAGGGTGAGCCGCTGCCGGTGAACGTGCCGCGGCCCGACGAGCCGTCCCGCGGGCAGGTGGAGCGGGCGGCGGCGCTGCTCCGTGCGGCGGCTCGCCCGATCGTGCTGGCCGGCCACGGCGCCGCGCGCGCCGGGGCGGGACCGGCCCTGCGCCGCTTCGCCGAGATGCTGGGCATCCCGGTGGCGACCACGTTCCACGGCAAGGGCGTGTTCCGCGACGACCACCCGCTGGCGCTGGGCGCGGTGGGGTTCATGCGGCACGACTACGTCAACTTCGGCTTCGACCGCGCCGACCTCATCGTCGCCGTCGGCTACGAACTGCAGGAGTTCGACCCGGCGCGGATCAACCCGGACGGCGACACCAAGATCATCCACGTGCACCGGTTCCCCGCCGAGGTAGACGCGCACTACGACGTGGCCGTCGGGCTGCACTCCGACATCGGCCGCAGCCTGGACGCGCTGGCCGGGGCCGTCGGCCCCCGTCCGGCTGGCGCGGTGGGCCAGGTCCGCGCCCTGCTCGCCGCCGAACTCGCCCGCGGCCAGCGCGACGACCGCTTCCCGCTCGCGCCGGCCAGGATCGTGGCCGACACCAGGGCGGCGATGCGCCGCGAGGACATCGTGCTGGTGGACACCGGCGCGCTGAAGATGTGGATGGCCCGGCTGTACCCGACCTACGAGCCGAACACCTGCCTGATCTCCAACGGCCTGTCCACCATGGCCTGGACCGTTCCGGGCGCGATCGGCGCGAAGATCGCCCGGCCGGACCGCCGGGTGCTCGTCGCCACCGGTGACGGCGCGTTCCTGATGAACTCCCAGGAGATCGAGACCGCGCTCCGGCTGGGGCTCGCCTTCGTCATCCTGATCTGGGTCGACGACGCGTACGGGCTGATCAGCTGGAAGATGGACCTGGAGATCGGGCGCAACGTGGACACGAGGTTCGGCAACCCGGACTTCGTCGCGTACGCCGAGAGCTTCGGCGCCACCGGGTACCGGATCACCTCGGCCGACGGCCTGCTCCCGGCGCTGCAAGCCGCCCTGGCCGCCGACACGGTCTCGGTGATCGCCTGCCCGGTCGACTACGCCGCGAACCTGGAGCTGATCGAATCGCTCGGCGACCTAGACGAGTCCCTGTCCTGAGCTAAGCCAGAAGCGGAACGCCATGAAACCGGGAATCCACTGCGTCAGAACGCACTGGATCCGGGGTTTCATGGCGTTCCAATTGGCCGAGCACGCCCGGGCCGTGATGCTGATGGTGCCAGTGTGTCCTGAGTGCGGTTTTCTGGACGTGCCGCCCGGTCGTGGCCCGCTCGCTAGCTCAACGGCGTTGCGCTTCGGCAGCATGAACGCGGTATCCACGCCCTATGATCTGGTACGGACGGTGCTGGAGTCACGAAAGTCCGTTCTGTGTCAGCGCCCAACCCCCGGCCAGGGTACTGGCCAGGGTTCCCACTGGCGCGATAGGGCGGGCCGAGACGCGATCGTGGCAGTAGTACCTACCCGCGCCGGCCGGCCAGGCCCAGGAGCGAAGGAGGAATCATGAGCACCGATACGACCGCCGCCGTCGCCGCGCGCGAACCCGAACTACTCGGCCAGATCGTGGTGGCCATCGGCGGCAGCGCCGGCATCGGGCTCGAGACCGCCCGCCGCGCTCGCGCCGAAGGTGCCGAGGTCATCTTGACCGGGCGAAACGCCGAGCGCCTCGAGCGGGCCGCGGCCGAGGTCGGCGCGCGCGGCACCGCGGCCTTCGACGCCACCGACCCGGCCGCCCTCGACCGGTTCTTCGACGGGCTGCCCGCCCAGATCGACCACGTGATGGTCACCGGCCCCGGACCGTACTACGCGCCCCTGGCCGAACTGGACCGCGACCAGGCGCGCCAGGACTTCGAAGACCACCAGTGGCTGGCCATGGCCCTCGCCCAGCACGCCGTCGGCCGGGTCCGGCCCGGCGGCACCCTGATCTTCATGGGCGGCACCGGCGGCCGCAGCCGCGGACCCGGCCTGTCGATGATCGCGGCGGCCACCGCCGCGATGCCCGCCCTGATCGCCAACCTGGCGGTCGAGGTGGCGCCGATCCGGGTCAACCTCATCGCCGCCGGGTTCGTCGACACCCCGCTGTCGGCCACGCTGCTCGGCGACGACCTGGAGGCGCGCCGTGAGCAGCTCCGCGCCACGCTGCCCATTAGGCGGGTGATCGGCCCGGACGACATCGCCAAGCTCGCCGTGCACCTGATGACCAACACGGCGATGACCGGCGGGACGTACGACATCGACGGCGGCCAGCAGCTCGTCTGAAAGAGGGTGACCACGGTGGACCGTCGCCGGGACATGACGAGCAACGGCCGCCGGGTCGCCATCGTCACCGGGGGCTCGCAGGGCATCGGGGCCGGCCTGGTGGCCGGGTACCGGCGCCAGGGCTGGGCGGTGGTGGCCAGCGCCCGCAAGATCAAGGCCGGGGAAGACCCGGACCTGCTCACCGTCGAAGGCGACCTCGCCGAGCCCGCGACCGCCGACCGGATCGTCGACGGAGCGCTCGAACGCTTCGGCCGCATCGACACCCTCGTCAACAACGCCGGGGTCTACATCTCCAAGCCGTTCACCGATTACACCGCGGCCGACTACGCCCTGGCTTCCGGCGTCAACCTGGCCGGGTTCTTCTGGATCACCCAGCGCGCCATCGCCGAGATGGCCACCCGGTACGGCGGCCACGTCGTCAACATCACCGCCACCCTGGCCGAGGTCGCGAACTCCGGCGAGCCCGCGGTGCTGGCCGCGATGACCAAGGGCGGCCTGGCCGCGGCCACCCGGTCGCTCGCGGTGGAGTACGCCTCCCGCGGCATCCGGGTCAACGCCGTCTCGCCCGGGATCATCCAGACGCCGCTGCACCCGGCGGAAAGCTACCAGGACCTCGGCGGCCGGCTTCCGCCGCTCGGCCGCGCGGGCCAGGTTAGCGACGTGGTGGACGCCATCTTGTTCCTGGAGTCATCGCCCTACATCACCGGCGAGATCCTGCACGTCGACGGCGGCCAGACCGCCGGACACTAAGGTCCGGCCGGCTAGTCTCGCTGGCCGGAGAAGATCTGCAGGAAGAACAGGAACACGTTCAGGATGTCGAGGAAGATCGACGCGGCCAGGAACGGCGCGGAGTTGATGTCCGTCGAGGTCCGTATCCGCTGGAAATCGAACATGGTAAAGCCGGCGAAGATGACCAGCCCTAGCACCGAGTAGACCAGCGCGCCGGCCGGGATGTTCACGAAGATCAGCACGATGCCGAACACGATCAGGGCCACCAGCGCCCAGAAAAGGACACGCGCGAGCGGGGCCAGGTCGCGCCGGGTGGCGTAGCCGGCCGCGCCGAAGCCGGCGATGAACAGCGCGGTCGCCCCGCCCGCCTGCCACAGCGCAGTCGGATCCATGCTCCCGTAGTAGGCGATCGTGGGCGCCACGGCCAGCCCGATCAGCAGTCCGAAGGCGGCGAGCAGCCCGATGGTCAGCTGTTGCGAGCTGCGCGCCGCGAAGCGCATGCCGATCAGGCAGGCGAAGGCGGCGATGAACGCGATGATGCCCACCACGCCGTTCAGGTCGCGGCCGAGCCAGGCGCCGAGCGCGAACAGCGCCGCGGTGGCCGCGACGTACGCCATCGTCTGCGCGAACAGGGTGTGGGCCTGGCCGCGGGCCGCCGTCCCCATCCGCCGGTAGGTGAGCGAGTCCGTCATGACATCGTGCTCCTTCCGTGTGTTATCCATGATCGCGTCCGCGGACCCCGGTCGCACCCGTACGTGCCCTGGCCCGTGCCCTGGTCGCACCTGCGCGGGGGTTACTCGAAGCCGGACGTGTCGCCGGCCCCGCGGCGGACGATCTCGGGCTCGGATTGCGAGAAGTCGATGACCGTGGTCGGCTCGGTGCCGCAGTCGCCCGAGTCGAGCACCGCGTCCACGGCGTGCTCGAGCTGCTCGGCGATCTCCCAGCCCTGGGTCATGGGCTCGTCCTGGCCGGGCAGCAGCAGGGTGCTCGAGACCAGGGGCTCGCCGAGCTCGGCCAGCAGCGCCTGGGACACCACGTGCCGCGGGATCCGCACCCCGACGGTCTTCTTCCTGGGGTGCTGCAGGATCCGCGGCGCCTCCTTGGTCGCGGGCAGGATGAAGGTGTAGCTGCCCGGGGTCGCCGCCTTGATCGCGCGGAACACCGGGTTGGGCACGAACACGAACTGGCCCAGCTGGGCGAAGTCCTGGCACACCAGCGTGAGGTGGTGCCGGTCATCCAGGCCGCGGATCGCCCTGATCCTGGCCATGCCGTCCCGGTTGCCGAGCTGGCAGCCGAGGGCGTAGCAGGAGTCCGTTGGGTAGGCGATCACGCCACCCGCCCGCACGATGTCGGCGACCTGAGTGAGCGAGCGCCGCTGCGGGTTGGCCGGATGGATGTCGAAGTACCTGGCCATGCGATGAGCTTAGAGCCATCGCCGGTAAGATCCGCGCATCGAACCAGGGAGAGCCGTCAATGGATACGAGCTACGTGGCTGTGGCCGTCGTCACCAGCCGCACCGAGGCCGAACTGATCGCCGGCCTGCTCCGCAGCAACGGCCTGGAAGCAGCCGTCTCGGCCGACGATGCCGGAGGACAGGACCCGCAGCTGCAGATCCTGGGTGTTCGCGTGCTGGTCGCCCCCGCTGACGAGGCGGCGGCCCGCCAGGTCATAGCCGACGCCCAGACCGCCTAAAGGATTAAGATCATCAAGGGCCTTGGCGAGCTTCGTGTTACTACGGAGGACGTGTGCTGCCTGGGCGTGAACGCGAAGGCGCGTTCCTGAACGAGCTGCTCAACCGGGTACGCGCGGGACACAGCGCCGCCGTCATGGTGCACGGCGAGGCCGGGGTGGGAAAGACCGCCTTGCTGAACGAGGCGTTCGGTTCAGTGTCCGACCTGCGGGTGGTACGCGCGGCGGGCGTCGAATCAGAGATGGAGCTGCCCTTTGCGGGCCTCCAGCAGTTGTGCGTGTCGATGCTCGGCCATCTCGAGCACCTGCCCCTGCCGCAGGCGGACGCGCTCCGGACCGCCTTCGGCCTGATCGAAGGGTCGCCCCCCGATCGCTTCCTGATCGGCCTGGCCGTCCTGAGCCTGTTGTCGGAGGCGGCCGCGCAGCGGCCGCTGGCCTGCGTGGTGGACGACTGCCAATGGCTGGACCAGGCCTCGGCGCAGGCGCTCGCCTTCGCCGCCCGCCGGATCCAGGCCGAGGGCGTGCTGCTGGCCTTCGCCGCCCGCGAGCCGGGCCAGGACTTCGACGGGATCCCCGGCTTCATGGTCGGGGGACTGCGCGATCTCGATGCCAGGGCGCTGCTGCGCTCGGTCGTGCCATGGCCGCTCGACGAGCAGGTCCGGGAGCGGATACTGGCCGAAACCAGGGGGAACCCGCTGGCGCTGCTCGAACTGCCCCGCGGGCGCTCGCCCGCCGAGCTGGCGGGCGGCTTCGGCCTGCCGCATGAGCTCCCGCTGGCCGGCCGGATCCAGGAGAGCTTCCTGCGCCGGGCGGAGGAGCTGCCGGAGGCGACGTGGCTCATGGTGCTGCTCGCGGCGGCCGAGCCGGCCGGCGACGCCGCCCTGGTATGGCGCGCTGCCGCCCGGCTCGGGCTCGCCCGGGACGCCATCGTCTCGGCCGAGGCAGCCGGCCTGCTCAAGATAGGCGGGCGGGTCGTCTTCCGCCATCCGCTCGTCCGCTCCGCGGTCTACCGGGCGTCGCCACCTGACGACCGCCGCCGGGTCCATGTCGTCCTGGCGGCGGCGACCGATCCCGATCTCGATCCTGACCGCCGCGCCTGGCACCTGGCGCAGGCGGCCATCGGTCCCGACGAGGAGGTCGCGGCCGAACTCGAGCGATCGGCCGCCCGCGCCCAGGGGCGAGGCGGGCTCGCCGCCGCGGCGGCGTTCCTGGACCGCGCGGCCCAGCTCAGCCTGGACCCCGCCCCCCAGGCTCGCCGCGCCCTGGCCGCGGCCCAGGCCAAGTACCTCGCGGGTGCTCCCGAAGCCGCCGGGAGGCTGCTGCTGACCGCCGAGGCCGGGCCGCTGGGGGAACTCGAGCGCTCCCAGGTGGACATGATCCGGGCCCAGATCGCCTACTCGCAGAACCGCGGCAGCGACGCGCCCGCGCTGCTGCTCCGGGCCGCCCGGCGGCTTGAGCCCCTCGACCTGCGCATGGCCCGGCAGACCTACCTCGACGCCGTGCTGGCCGGCCATTTCGCGGGCCGTCTCGCACCCGGCAGCCTCCGCGAAGCGGCGCAGGCAGCGCGGCGCGTTCCGCCCGCGCCCGGACCCGCCGTGGCCGGAACCCCTGCGGCCGGAACCGCTGCGGCCTCCGATCTCCTGCTCGACGGCCTGGCGACGGCGCTCACCGGCGGATACGCCGCCGGCGTGCCAACGCTCAAGCAGGCCGTCCGCGGGTTTCGCGGCGGGGGAGCGACCCCGGAGGAACAGCTGCGCTGGCTGTGGCCCGCGGCCCACGTCGCGATGGCCCTGTGGGACGACGAATCCTACGATGTGCTGTCCGCGCGGCACATCGAGATCGGCCGCGAAGCCGGGGCGCTCGCGGTGCTGCCGACCGCGCTGACGACCCGCATCGTCGCCTGCGCGTTCGCCGGCCAGCTCGCCGCCGCCGAGGAGCTGATCGAGGAGATGCGAGCCCTCACCGCCGCGATGGGGACTCCCGCGCCGGCGTACGGTCCCGTGTTCGTCGCGGCCTGGCGGGGCCGGGAGGAGGAGGCCCTGGCCGTGATCGGCAGTGCGGTCAGGGAGTTCACGGTGAGCGGCGAGGGCGCGGTCCTGGCCTTCGCCGACTACGGGCGCGCGGTGCTGTGCAACGGCCTCGGCCGTTACCAGGAGGCGCTGGCCGCGGCCGCGGCCACCGACGCCCTCGAAGACGAGGGAGTCACCATCGTCACCCAAGGGCTGGCCGAGCTCGTCGAGGCGGCGGCCCGCGCCGGAGCGCCCCGGCGAGCCGCGGACGCCCTGGCGCGCCTGGAGGAGATGACCAGGGCCAGCGACACCGGCTGGGGAGCGGGCGTGCGGGCTCGCTCGCAGGCGCTGGTCAGCGCCGACGACACGGCCGAGCCGCTCTACCGCGAAGCGATCGAGCGGCTCGACGGCACCCGCATCCGCCCGCAGCTGGCGCGCGCCCACCTGGTTTACGGCGAATGGCTGCGCCGGGTCAACCGGCGCGTAGACGCCCGGCACGAACTGCTCCAGGCGTTCGAGATGTTCGACGGCATGGGGATAGAAGCGTTTTCCGGGCGCGCGCGGCGCGAGCTGGCGGCCACCGGGGAGAAGGTCAGGACGCAGGCCGCGGAAAGGCCGCACGATCTCACTAAGCAGGAGGCGCAGATCGCCCGGCTCGCCCGCGAAGGACTGACGAACGCCGAGATCGGGTTCCAGCTCTACCTGAGCGCGCGCACCGTGGAATGGCACCTGCGGAAGGTCTTCGCCAAGCTCGGGATCTCCTCCCGCCGACAGCTCCCCACCGCGGTCCTCTAATAGGCTGAGCCAGGAAAGGATGTCCCTCCCCGAGGAGCGGCGCATGCCCGCGGCCCGGCACTGCCGTCATTGCCTGGGTGACTGCCCCGGCAACTGCCTGATCGGCGACTCCGGCCGGTGCATCCACGGCTGGAACGCCAAGCCCCCCCGGCAGTTCAGCTGGCAGCAGCTGGCGAACCGCAAATGGTGGCGCCGGATCTTCTGGGGCATCGGGTAGCTGACCGCGGTCAGGCGGCCCGCTCCGGCGACATCGCGAGCTCGACCGGGCTCAGGGGCGGGACCAGCGGGAACGCGTCGTGCAGGGCCACGCCGGGCTGGGCCATGATCCGGGGGTGCCGTCCCGTGTGCGGCCAGGACGCGGCGTGGACCAGGAACGGATGGCACACGATGACGTCCCCGGACTGACCGGTGGCCAGCTCCGTCGGCCGGGCCGCGCTGGCCCGCGCGGCCAGCTGCGCCGCCCGCGGGAACGGCATCCCTTCGTCGCCGGCGGGCGCCAGGACGCGCGCGGCGTCCCGGTGCGAGCCGGGCCGGACCCGGGTCGGCGCGCTGGCGGCGTCCACGTCGCTGAACAGGTACAGCGCCAGCAGCCCGCGCGCCCGGGACCGGTAGTTGACCCACCAGTCCCCGCCCACCTCGAAGCTGCCCTCGATGTGCCATCCGGCATCCCCGGGATCGGCCTGGCTGGGGAACCGCACCGGAATCGATCCGCCCACGCCACGCCGGCGCCACCACCGGCCCTCGCCGATGAGCTGGTCGAACGCCTCCCACAGGACCGGCTGGCTGCCAGCGGCGGCGAACGCCTCGCTCTCCGGGCAGGCGATGCGCACCACCGGCTCCCGCCAGGTGGACGGGTCGTCGCGCCGCACGCCGTGCTCGCCGAGCGCGGACCAGATCTCGTCCTGGCACAGCCGCAGCACGTCAGCGGGCACCGCGCCGCGGACGGCGACGTACCCGTCCGCGGTGAACGAGTCGATCTCGGCCTGGCTGAGCACGCCGTCAGGGTGCCATGGCGCCGGACGTGACCGCCAGCGAATAAAACGGCCGCGCCGTGGGCGCGAGCGGAAGTGTCACAGCTTCCGGTGGTGCCTTGTCTTCAAGGGAAAGGCATCACGCGGAAGGAAAAAGATCATGCGAGTCTTCGTCACCGGAGCGACCGGGGCACTGGGACGGTACCTCGTTCCGGGACTGGTCGCGGCGGGGCACGAGGTCACCGCCACCACGAGGACGCCCGGCAAGGTCGCGCAGCTGCGCGGGGCGGGCGCCGAGCCGGTGGTCCTCGACGGGCTGGATCGCGAGGCGGTGATCGCGGCGGTGCTGGCCGCCGCGCCGGAGGTAATCGTGCACGAGATGACCGCGCTGGCGGGCATGCGGAGCCTGCGCAATCCCGACAAGCTGTTCGCGGTCACGAACGAGCTGCGGACCCGGGGGACCGACAACCTGCTGGCGGCCGCGACGCGGGCGGGCACCCGCCGGGTCATCGCGCAGGGCTACGCGGGCGCCGGGCCGGACAAGCGTTCCGGCGGCGGCCTGAAGACCGAAGAGGATCCGCCGGACTGGCGGCCCATCCGGTCGTTCGTGCAAGCCCCGGCGGCGATCAGGCACGTGGAGGAGGCCGTGCCGGCGGCGGTGCCGGAGGGCATCGTGCTGCGCTACGGCGCCTTCTACGGGCCGGGCGCCTCGGACGTGCTGCTGGAGATGCTGCGGAAGCGGCAGGTGCCGGTGGTCGGCGGCGGGACGGGAGTGTGGTCGTTCGTCGAGGTCACCGACGCGGCCGCGGCGACGCTCGCGGCGGTCGACCGGGGCGCGCCCGGTATCTATAACGTGGTGGACGACGATCCGGCGCCGGTCGCGCAGTGGCTGCCGTACCTGGCCCAGGTCGCGGGGGCCAAGCCGCCGCTGCGGGTGCCGGCCTGGCTCGGGCGGCTGCTGGCCGGGGAGTTCGTGGTGGCTCAGATGACCACCTCGCGCGGTTACTCGAACGAGAAGGCCAGGAAAGAGCTCGGCTGGGAGCCGCGGTACGCGAGCTGGCGGGAGGGATTCCGTGCCTGGGTCAGCGGATGATACGGCCGCCTTCCGGCCGCTGCTGTTCTCCATCGCCTACGGGATGACCGGGTCGGTGGGTGACGCCGAGGACATCGTGCAGGACGCGTTCCTCGGCCTGACCCGGGCACGCCAGGCGGGAACCGAGATCGCCGATCCGAAGGCGTACCTGGCCACGGCGGTGACGCGGCTGGGCATCAACTACCTGGGTTCGGCGCGGGTGCGGCGGGAGACGTACGTGGGCGACTGGCTGCCCGAACCGGTCGTCGTGCCGACGGGCGCACTCTCCGGGTCGGGGCCGGCCGAGCACGCCGAGCTGGCCGACTCGCTGTCCATGGCGTTCCTCGTGCTGCTCGAGGCCCTCTCGCCGGTGGAGCGGGCCGTGTTCATGCTGCGCGAGGTGTTCGGGTACGGCTACCCGGACATGGCCAGGATCACCGGCAAGACCGAGGTGAACTGCCGGCAGATCTTCGCCCGCGCCCGGCAGCGCATCGCCGCCGGAGCGCCGGTCAGCGACGCTGTGCCGTCCCCGGCGCGGCGGGCGGAAGGCGAAGAACTCGCCCGCCGGTTCTTCGAGGCCGCCGCGGGCGGTGACATGGACGCGCTGCTCGGCATGCTCGCGCCCGACGTGGTGCTGCACGCGGACGGCGGCGGCAAGGCGCAGGCGATCGGGAAGCCGCTGGCCGGGCGGCAGCCCGTCTCGCGCATGCTCGTCAGCCTGCTCCGGCGGGCCAGGGTCCTCGGCGCTTCCCTCCGGCTGGCCTGGGTCAACGGCCAGCCGGGCGCGGTGCTGTACGACGCCGAAGGCCGGGTGGTCAGCGTGATCGAGCTAGACACCGGGCCGAACGGGCATGGCTCCGACGTGGTCCAGACGATGCACGCCGTGGTCAATCCCGACAAGCTCGCCCACCTCGGACCGGTGTCCGATGTGGCACGCCTGCCGGAGGGCCGGCCCTCGCCGGGAGGGCCGGCCGCCGACGGCGGTGCGTGACACCCGGCCCGTTCGGTGCCGTCCGGTTGTGTTATGAGTGGGTGATGGCGCGCGAGCAGGGCGGGGAGCAGGCACCGGCACCGGCGGCGGCCGAGGGGGCTGCCCGCGGATCCCGTGACCTGTTCACGTCGGTGCCGTTGCTGCGGGGGGCCGCCGACACGTCGGAGAGCCTCACGACGGTGCTGGTGGCTCTCGGCGCCAACGTCCTGATCGCCGTGGCGAAGTCGGCCGCCGCCCTGGTGACCGGATCGGCGTCGCTGGTGGCTGAGGCGGCGCACTCGTGGGCCGACTCTGGCAACGAGATCTTCCTGCTGATCGCCAACCGGCGGGCCCGCCGCCCGCCCGACCCCGCCCACCCGCTGGGTCACGGCCGGGAAGCCTACGTGTGGTCGCTGTTCGCCGCGCTCGGGATCTTCGTGGCCGGCGCCGCCGTATCGGTCACGCACGGCATCCAGGAACTCATCCATCCGGAACCGGCCGAACACTTCCTCGTCGGGTATGTCGTCCTGGCCTTGTCCTTCGTCCTGGAGGGGATCTCGTTCCTGCAGTCGGTCCGGCAGGCCAGATCCGAGGCCAAGCCGTTTGACCGGGATCTGATCGAGCACGTGCTGGCCACCTCCGATCCCACGCTGCGGGGGGTGTTCGCCGAGGACTCCGCCGCCCTGGCCGGCCTGGTCATCGCGGCGGCCGGGCTGGGCGCCCATCAGCTGACCGGTTCTCCGACGCCGGACGCGATCGGTTCGATCCTGGTCGGCCTGCTGCTCGGCGTGGTCGCGATCGTCTTGATCAACCTCAACCGGCGGTTCCTGGTCGGCGAGGAGGCTGATCCCCGGGTGCGTTCGGCGGCTATCCGGGCGCTGCTGGAGATGCCGGAGGTGGCCCGCGTGACCTACCTGCGGCTGGAAATCGTCGGGCCGCGGATGGTCTTCGTGACCGGTGACGTCGACCTGACCGGTGACGACACCGAGTCACACGTCGCGGTCCGGCTGCGGGCGCTGGAGGCGAAGTTCTGCGCGTCGCCCGCGGTGGCCGGGGCCGTGCTGAGCCTGTCCGCCCCCGACGAGCCGGGGCTCCAGGCGTAGGCCGGGCTGGCCTGCGCTAGAGTCCGGTTGTGGGCGGCGCGGAGGCGGACGACGAGGCCATCACGGTCGTCCGTGTCGCTGAGCCCGAGATCGGCGCGAACGTCAGCGCCCGGCTGCAATCGTTGCTGGAGGCATGCTTCCCCGGGTATCCCGACCGGAGCTATTTCAAGCTGCCTCCGCATTTCCGGTACCTCGTGATGACGAGCGACGGGGGCGTGGTGGCGCAGATGGGCGTGGAGTACCGCGTCATCCGGGTGGGTGGCAGCGTGCTGCGGACGTTCGGCGTTGTCGACCTGTGCGTAGCGGAGACCGAGCGGTCCCGTGGCCTGGCGGCCAGGCTGCTGGCGGATTTGACCGAGCTCGCGCGGACCTGTGACATGGCCTTCGTCGTCCTGTTCGCCGACGACGACCGGCTGTACGCCCGGAACGGCTGGGCCCGGGTCACGAACCGCTGCACCTGGGTGCGGATCCACGACCACGCCACGCTGGGGATCGCCCGGCAGGAAGATACCGGGGCCATGATGGTGAAGGCCATCGGGGAGCAGGCCTGGCCCGAGGGCGATGTCGACTTGCTGGGCCACGTGTTCTGACAGGTGCGTTCGGGTTATGCGTGCCGGACGGGACGGGGGAACAGGTCGCCATCGTGCCCGGCAGCCACGGCGGCTTCAACCGGATCGATGAGCTGAACGACCGGATCGCCGCCTTCATCCAAGCCCACGCCACCGGCCGGCAGGCAGCCGCCGATTCTGGGTAGGGTGCATTCCTGGGTTCTGCTGTTCGCACTGTGAGGAGGACGCCGATGCCCGTGCCCGGCGACGACCGCTTCTTTACCGAGCTGCGCGGCTGCACGGCCGAACTCGCCCGGATCATCGACGGTGACCTGGAACGGCCGGTGCCGACGTGCCCGGGATGGACGTTCCGGCAGCTGGCCACCCACGTCGGGCGCGGCCACCGGTGGGCGGCCCAGATCGTGGCCACCCGGGCGACCACGCCGATCCCGACGCGTGAGGTCGCCGACGGGAAACTGCCGTCCGACCCGGCGCAGCACGCGCCCTGGCTGAACGCAGGCGCCGAGCAGGTCATCGACGCGGTCACGGCCGCGGGCAGCGATGTCGTGTGGACGCTATCCGGCCTCGGCCCGGCCAGCTTCTGGGGCCGCCGCCGGGCCCACGAAGCCGCCGTCCACCTGGCCGACGCTCAGCTCGCGGCCGGACGCGACGTCGACCTGGCCCCTGACGTTGCCGCGGACGGCGTCGACGAATGGCTCACCCGCATCGCCGCCAGCACCGCGGGAACCGCCGACCCGGCCCGCACGCCAGCGCAGGACCTGCGCGGAGACGGCCAGAGCCTGCATGTTCACGCCACCGACCCCGGACTGTCCGGCACCGGCGAGTGGCTGGTCACCCGGACACCGTCCGGCGTCACCGTCGCCCGCGGCCACGGCAAGGCCGACGTCGCGGTCCGCGGTCCCGCCGTCGGCCTGCTGCTCGTCCTGACCCGCCGCCTGCCGCCCTCCGCCCCCGGTATCGAGGTCCTCGGCGAGCACGCCCTGCTCACCCACTGGCTCGAGCACACCCCGTTCTGACCCAGTCGGAACGTCATGAAACCCGGTTCCAGTGCGTTCTGGCGCCGTGAACGCCCGGTTCCAGTGCGTCCGGTAGCTAGCGGCGGTGCGTTCCGCCCGGCTAGCCCTAGCCCTAGTCGCGCCGGGGCCGCCCGGCCACGAACCAGATGACGATGAAAACCACCATCGCGATCAGCCCGATGATGAGGAATGCCTTGAACGTTGCGAAGATCCCGCCCGCAGCCGTGAGGGCTAGCCAGATGGCGAGGATCCCGCCGAGAATTGTCCCGATTTTCCGGCCCATGGACCCAGTATGCTCCTCCTCGCCCCTGGTTGACGCCCCCGGCGGGCGCAAGGTCATTAGGCTGACGGCATGCGGGTAGTGATTGCGGGCGGGCACGGGAAGATCGCGCTGCTGCTGGAGCGCCTCCTGGCCGAACGCGGCGATCAGGCCGTCGGGCTGATCAGGAACCCGGCCCACGTCGCCGATGTGCAGAACGCTGGCGCCGAAGCCGTCGTCTGCGACCTGGAGGCCGCCGGGGCCGGTGATGTCGCGGGGCTGCTGTCAGGCGCTGACGCGGTGGTATTCGCGGCTGGCGCCGGCGCGGGCAGTGGCGCCCCGCGCAAGGACACCGTCGACCGGGCCGCCTCCGTGCTGATGGCCGACGCCGCCGAGCGGGCCGGGGTCCGCAGGTTCGTGCAGGTCTCCTCGATGGGAGCCGGCCAGCCGCCGCGGGCCGGCACCGATGAGGTCTGGGCGGCCTACATCGCGGCGAAGACCGCCGCCGAGGCTGATCTGCGCGCCCGGGACCTGGACTGGACCATCTTGCGCCCGGGCGGCCTCACCGACGCCCCTGCCACCGGCCAGATCCGGCTGGCACCCCCGCCGGTGCCCGCTGGCACGGTCCCCCGCGCGGACGTCGCCGCGGTCATTGCCGCCCTGCTCGACGATCCGGGTACCCGCCACCAGACGCTGGAGCTGACCAGCGGAGACAGCCCGGTCGCCACGGCCGTGCACGGCCTTCAGGGTTGACCCTGATATCCCGGGGACGCATATCAGGGTGCGAACCGGGCTGATCCCGATCGACCGGAAGCGCCGCCGGCGGCAGTCTTGAAGCAAGCAACTGAACTAAAAGGAGACCGATTCCCATGCTTGCCATCATTGCCCTGGCCGTCCTCGCCATCGTGGCCCTGATCGTCCTCAGCGCCGCCGTTCACATCCTGTTCTCCCCGTGGATACTGCTGGTGGGCATCGGCATCCTGGCCTGGATCAAGTTCCGGCCGGGCCGCTCCCACCGGTAGCCAACGGTGCCGAACGGGCCGGGTATCTGAGGTCCTGCCCTGGCCGGTGCCCCGGCCAGGGTTTGTCACGGACTCCTACCTGCTGGCGGGCCTGATCCCGCAGGCCCGGGTGAAGATCTACCCGGACTCGGCGCACGGGTTCCTGTTCCAGCATCACGCGGAGTTCGCCGCCGACGTCGAGGACTTCCTCAGCCAGCCTGGTTAGGGGAGAACCGCCATGACGACGTATCCGGAGTCTCCCGGCACGCACATGATCGTCCTGCCCGGCGGCGGGTACGCCGCCCACGCTCCGCACGAAGCCGAGCCCGTGGCCAGCTGGCTCAGCGAGATAGGCATGCAGGCGAGCGTGTTCCGCTATCCGCTCAACGTCCGGCACCCGGCGCCGCTGGATGCGCTGCGCGCCGAGATCCGCCGCCGAAGAGCAGACGGGGCACAGCGCATCGGGCTCATCGGGTTCTCCGCAGGAGGCCACCTGGCCGGGCTGGCCGCCCTCGCGCCCGGCGCCGCGGCCGACCAGACGGTGCAGTTCGCCGTCCTGGGCTACGCCATCACCTCGATGGAAACCGAGACCTACCGCCCGGCCCGGCTCATCCTGCTCGGCGAGGACGCAAGCCCGCAGCTGCGCCGGTCGACGTCGCTGGACGCGCTGGTCACGCCCGAGTCGCCCCCGTTCCTCACCTGGCACACCGCTGAGGACACCTACGTCCCCCCCGAACACACCTATCGCTTCGC
>Ga0207678_10001939_pt1 | contig 18882 bp, 18 predicted proteins | sample KBSC63metaG_FD_184319 | JGI IMG/M metagenome (GOLD analysis project Ga0207678, IMG submission 184319) | Corn rhizosphere microbial communities from Kellogg Biological Station, Michigan, USA - KBS C6-3 metaG (SPAdes) (version 2) | ecosystem: Host-associated > Plants > Roots > Rhizosphere > Soil ...
GTTCAGCATCGCGCAGGAGATGGCGGCGCGCGGCGACCACGCCGGGGCGGAGGATGAGTTCCGGGCGGTGCTACCGCACCTGGAGCGCCGGCTCGGCCTGGACCATCCCGTCACCCTGACCCTCTGGTTCAGCATCGCCAGGGAGATGGCCGAGCGCGGAGACCAGGCCGGAGCCGCGAAGGAGTTCCGCGACATGCTGCCCTACCTGAGCCGCAGGCTGGGACCGGACCACCCGCACACGCGCGCCGCGGCCGAACAGGCCGGCCGCACCCGCTAGGCCTGGGAGGCGGGTTTCGCCGCCCGGGCGGGGCGGCTGACGCGGCGGCGCCAGCGCTCGGCGCGGCGGTCGGCCAGGATCTGGCGCACCACGTTGCGTCCCGGGATGCCGGTGACCCCGCCGCCGCCGTGGGTGGCCGAACCCGCCTGGTACAGCCCCCGCACCGGCGTCCGCAGGTCGGCGTAGCCGGCCGCGGGCCGGGCGTGGAACATCTGCCCCAGCGACAGCTCCCCGTGGAAGATGTTCCCGCCGACCAGCCCGTACTCCTCCTGCATCCGGTGCGGGCCGATCACCTGCCGGTGCAGCACCGAGGCGGTGAATCCGGGCGCGACCTTCTCGACCCGGGCGAGCACCCGGTCGGCGTAGGCGTCGAGCTCGGCGTCGTGCGGCGCGTCGGCGTAGCCGGACGGAACCCACTGGGTGAACATCGACATGATGTGCTTGCCGGCCGGCGCCAGCGAGTCGTCGAACACACTGGGGATGCAGATGTCGGCGAACGGCAGCGTGGCCGGCTCGCCCGCCACGGCCTGCTGGAACGCGGTCTCGATGTCATCGAGCGACTCCGCCAGCACGATCGTGCCGCCGTAGACCTGCGGGTCGGGCTCCGGGTGGCTGCTGAAGACCGGCAGCCGGTCCAGCGCCAGGTTGATCTTGACGGTACCGCTGCGGCTGCGCCAGCCGCGGATGTCGGCGACGAACTCGGCGGGCAGTTCGGCCGGGTCGAGCAGGCGCAGGAACGAGATCTGCGGGTGCGCGGTGGTGACGACCAGCGGCGCGTCGATGGCCTCCCCGCTGGCCAGCGTGACGCCGGTGACCCGGCCGCCGGAGGTCCGGATCTGCGCCACCTCGGCATCGGTCCTGATCTGCGCGCCGAACATCCGGGCCGCCCGGGCCAGCGCGCCCGACACGCCACCCATGCCGCCGCGCGGGAAGCCCCAGGCGCCGGCCGCCCCGTCGGTCTCGCCGATGTGGTGGTGCAGCATCACGTAGGCGGTCCCGGCCGAGCGCGGGCCGGCCCAGGTACCGATCACCCCGGACACCGACAGCAGGCCGAGCATGGCGTCGCTTTCGAAGTACCCCTCGAGCAGGTCGGCGATGCTGCCGGTGAGCAGCCGCGTCACGTCCACCGCGCCGCGCTCGTCGATCGCGCGCAGGCTGGTGAGCAGCCGGGCCTGCCGCAGCAGGTCCTGCGGCCGCCGCGACCCGAGCCGGGGCGGGATCTGATGCAGCAGCGGGCCGAGCACCCGGCCGATGCCGGCCAGGTGCTCCTCGTACCGGGGATAGGCGTCCGCGTCCGCGGCGGAGAACTTGGCGATCTCCGCGTGCCGCCGCGCCGGATCGTGCGGCAGCCGCAGGTAGCGGCCGTCGGCCCGGGGGGCGAAGTAGGGTCCCTGCGGGTACACCCGGTATCCGTGCTGCTCCAGGCGCAGGTCGCGGACGAGGTCCGGCGGCAGCAGGGAGACGACATACGACAGCGAGGTCACGGTGTAGTCAGGGCCGAACGGGTGTTCACTGACCGCCGCCCCGCCGGTGACTGCGCGGCGCTCGCACACCACCGTGGCCAGCCCGGCCCTGGCCAGGTACGCCGCCGCGACCAGCCCGTTGTGCCCGCCGCCTACCACCACGACATCCGCGTTTCCGGTCACTATGCGCCTCTTCTTCCTCAGCTCCCAGTGGAGGATGCTGTCTATAGTCCTATCCCGGCGAACGGAGCACGCAAAAGTGGACCCCACCCTGATAGCGGTCGCCCAGCTCGCGATCACCGTAGCCGAGCCGGACGCCAACCGGCGGGCCGCCGCGGACGCGGTCGCCGAGGCGGCCGCCGCGGGGGCGCGGCTCGTGGTCCTGCCCGAGCTGTGCGACTCCGGCTACGTCTTCGACGCCGCGGACCCGGCCGCCGAGGCGCGCGGCCTGGCCGCGCCCGCCGCGGACAGCACCACCCTGCGGCAGTGGCACGAGCTGGCCGCCCGGCACGGGCTGGTGATCGTCGGCGGCTTCTGCGAGCTCGGCGCCGACGGGCGCCTGTACAACAGCGCCGCCCTGGTGGACGCGTCCGGCACCCGCGCCGTCTACCGCAAGGCGCACCTGTGGGATTCCGAGAAGCTCGTCTTCACTCCCGGCGACGCGGCGCTGCCGACGGTGGACACCGAGGTCGGGCGGGTCGCCGTGATGGTCTGCTACGACCTGGAGTTCCCTGAGTGGACCCGGCTGGCCGCCCTGGACGGCGCCGATCTCATCGCGGCCCCGGTGAACTGGCCCGGCTACAGCTGGCCCGAGGGGGAGCGGCCCGCTGAGGTGGTCAAGGCGCAGGCCGCGGCGGCCGCCAACGGGGTGTTCGTCGCGGTGGCCGACCGGTGCCGGACCGAGCGCGGCGTGTCCTGGATCAGCGGCTCGCTCATCGCGAGCCCGGAAGGCTACATGCTGGCCGGGCCGGTGCTCGCCGACCGGCCCGCGGTGCTCACCGCCGCCTGCGACCTGCCCCGGGCCAGGGACAAGCACGTGTCCGGGCGCAACGACCTGCTGGCCGACCGCCGCCCCGAGCTGTACGCCTGGTCGCCGGACAAGCGCGTCGCGGCCGCGACCGCGCACTGGGCGGCGCGGTTCGTCGCGAACGGCACCAGCTACCCCGACTTCCAGGCGACCATGGCCCGCATCACGCGCTGGGACGACTGGTGCCGCGAGTGGGGCCGTACCGCGCGGCATTACGAGCAGCTGGCCGAGGGCGCCGAGGCGGCCGGGCGGACGGTCACCGCGGGGGAGGCGTGGCGGCGGGCCGCGCTGTGCTGGCACTGGGGCAAGTTCGTCTTCACCGACCACCCGGAGGAGCAGCGGGCCGCGCACGAGCGCACGGTCGCCTGCTTCCGCCGCGGCGCGGGCACGCTCAGCCCGCCCGCCGAGCCGGTCCGGGTGCCGTACGCCGGCAGCACGCTGGCCGCGTACCTGCGGATCCCCCCCGGCGAGCCCGGCCCCGTGGTGATCATGATTCCCGGGCTCGACTCGGTCAAGGAGGAGCTGCAGGCCACCGCGGAATACATGCTGCGCCGCGGGCTCGCGGTGATCGCGATCGACGGTCCCGGCCAGGGCGAGGCCGAGTACGAGTTTCCCATCGAGCCGGCCTACGAACGGGTGGTCACGGCCGTGGCCGACTTCCTGAAGGGCCGCGATGACCTCGACCCGGACCGGCTGGGCGTATTCGGTGTGAGCCTGGGCGGCTATTACGCCGCCCGTTCGGCCGCTTACGAGCCGCGGGTGCGGGCCGCGGTGGACCTGGCCGGCCCCTACCGGTGGGACCAGGACTGGGACGCGCTGCCCAGCCAGACCAGGACCACCTTCCAGGCCCGGTCGGGCGCGGCCAGCCCGGCGCAGGCCCGCGAACGGGCCGCGGCCCTGACCCTAGAGGATGCCGCCGCGCGGATTACCTGCCCGCTCCTGGTGGTGCATGGCGGCCGCGACCGCCTGATCCCGGCGTACCACGCCGAGCGGCTGGCCCGCGAGGCCCCGGGCGCCGAGCTGATGCTGTACCCGGACGGCAGCCACGGCGTCACCAACCACGCGTTCGAGTCCCGGGCCGCGATGGCCGACTGGCTCGCCGCCCGCCTGACCTAGCGGGCGGAGTCCGGACGCCCGGCCCGCTGGGCGGCCAGGAGCGGGATGGCGGCGATCTTCTCCTCGGTCAGGTCGTCCCAGTCGATGCTTGCCGCCGGGCGCGGCCCGTCCCGGCGGCAGTCGATCACCCGCTCGGGCGTGACGATGACGTCCAGCCGAACGTCGTGGCTGGTCAACGGGATCGTCCCGGCCGCGCAGACCTGGAGTTCGTGCACGGTGGTGACGCAGACGGTGTGCGGTCCGATCAGGCCCGCCGCGGTGGCCAGGGCGAACTCCAGGTCGGCGAACCCGCCGCCCTTGCCGAGCCGCGCGCCATCCTCCCCGGCCGCGACGCAGCCCATCACCACCAGGTCGACGGGGGTTAGTTCGGCCAGCGTGACCCGCTGGGCGGACCGGGTCGCACCGCTGATCGAGGCCGCCTTGCGCGGCGGCTCGCTGATGCGGGCCGGGTCGAGGGCGAAGAACGGCTCGGGTTCGGCCAGCCGGGGGACGGCCATGTAGACGGTCTTGCCGTCCTCCAGCGCGCGCTGCCGTACCGGCCACTGGGCGGAGTCCGGGTTGGACTTCACGGTGCCGGCCGCCTGCCAGGCCGGCAGGGAGCGCAGGCGTTCGGCGGCGGCCTCGGCCCCGGTGAAGTTCGGGATCCGCCCGGCGGCGCCGGGGAACCGGGCCACCTTCGCCGCGCGCATCGCGGTCCACACCTCCTGCCGCAGGGCCGCCTTGGCGGCCAGCAGGTCAGCCGGGCCGCCGGCGTCGCGGTCGTGCCGGGGCGCGGATCGGGCCATGCCGCCTATCCTGCCGCATGCCCTTCCCCAGTCAGCCGGGCCGCTCGTCCAGCCGGAAGCCGACCTTCAGCGTGACCTGGAAGCGGAGGCGGCCGTCGTCCTCGATCCGGCCGCGCGTGTCGGTGACCTCGAACCAGTCGAGGTTGTGCAGGGTCTTCGAGGCGCGGCCGATCGCGCCCCTGATGGCGTCGTCGATGCTCTCGGTGGAGGAGCCGACGATCTCGCTGATCGAGTAGATGTGGTCTGCCATCGGTGATCCCTTCGCAGTGTGCCTTCCGTCCGCCTGCCTACCCGCCTACCCTTGCGTTTAAGGCAGGAACAGGCCTTCGAGGAGTTGAGGTGCCCGGGCAACCCCGCACGCGCTGACGAGAGAACCAGTCCGTCATCGCGTGCTGCTCTCGATTCGCGGCACGGCGATTTCACCATGACCAGGAAGTTTCCTTACCGTGCCTGCCCTGCTTCTCGCCTGCGTAGCGTATCTGAGCGTCGCCCTGCCCGGTTCCACCCTGGGCCTGCTATGGCCCTCGATCCGGCTCAGCCTCGGCCAGCCGGTCGGGGCGCTGGGCATCCTGCTCGTCCCCGGCATCGCCGCCTCGGTCGTCTCCAGCGCCGTCACCGGCCGCCTCCGCCTATCCGCCGGCCCGCTGGTGGCGGCGTCCACCCTGCTGATCGCGCTCGCCCTGGCCGCGGAGGCCCTCGCCCCTTCGATGTGGGTGATGATCGCCGGCACCGTGCTGTTCGGGGTCGGGTTCGGGGCGCTCGATACCGCTCTCAACGCCCACGCCGCCCGGCATTTCGGCGCCCGGGACATCAACTGGATGCACGCCAGCTACGGCCTCGGCGCCACCCTCGGGCCGCTGCTGGTCACGGCGCTGCTGAGCGCCGGGCGGAGCTGGCGCCAGACCTACGGCGTGATGGCGCTCGTGCTGGCCGCCCTGGGCGGGGTGCTCGTCCTGGCCCGTCGCGGCTGGCGGGTTCCCGCGCCCGCGCCCGGTCCGGGCCCGGCTCGGCCGTCGGCTACCACGGCCTCGCCGGGCGCGGCTCTCGGCTCGCTGTCCTTCACCGCCGTCGAGACCGGCATCGAGTCCGCCGCCGGCATCTGGGGCTTCCTGTTCCTGACCGCCGGGCGGGCCCTGCCACCCGCGGCCGCCGGCATCGCGGTCGCGGCCTACTGGGCGATGATGTGCGTCGGCCGCGTCGTGCTGGGACCGGTGGCCGAACGTCTCGGCGCGGCCCGCGTCCTGGCCGCGGCGGTGGCGGGCGTGCCGCTGGGCGCCGCGCTGATGACCCTGTCCATTCTCGGGCCCGTTCCCGGGCCCGGCTCGGGCGCGCTGGCCGTCGCCGGGCTGATGCTGCTCGGCCTGGCCGCGGCTCCGGTCTTCCCGCTGTTCACGCTGACCACCGGGACCACGAGGATGGTGAGCCTGCAGGTGGCGGCGTCGGCCGTCGGCGGTGCCGCGATTCCGGCCGGGCTGGGCCCGCTCCTCGGCGCCGCGGGCGCGCTGCTGCTGGCCCCGGCCCTGCTCGCCCTCGGTCTGGCCATGGGAGGCCTGTACGCGTTCATCCGGCCGCGCTGACCACCGTCATCCCGGCGCCCGAGCCTGGCTCGTCCATCGCGGCCAGGGCCCGCCCGACCTGCCCGAGCCCGATCACCTCGCCGACCAGCAGGCCGGGTCGCAGCGTGCCGTCCGCGACCATCCGCAGCATGGCCGGGTAGTCGCGGGCGGCCATGCCGTGCGAGCCGTAGATCTCGAGCTCGCGCGCGATGACCAGGTCCATCGGGAGCGGCACCGGGCCGCCCGGCAGCAGGCCGACCTGGACGTGCCGGCCGCGGCGGCGCAGGCAGGTCACCGAGTCCGCGGCCAGGGCAGGCGAGCCGAGCGCGTCGATCGAGACGTGCGCCCCGCCGCCGGTGATCTCTTCGATGGCGCTGGCCGTGCCGTCGGTACCCGCGTCCACGACCGCTTCCGCGCCGAGCTCGCGGGCCCGCCCCAGCGCCGCGGCGGAGACGTCGACGGCCAGCACGCGCGCGCCCAGGGCCGCGCCGATCATCACCGCGGACAGCCCCACCCCGCCGCAGCCGTACACGGCCAGCCAGTCCCCGGGCCGCACCCGGCCGTGCGCGGTGACGGCGCGGAACGCGGTGGCGAACCGGCAGCCCAGGCAGGCCGCGGTGACGAAGTCCAGGTCGCCGGGCAGCGCCACCAGGTTGGCGTCGGCCGCGTGCACGGCCACGAGTTCGGCGAACGAGCCCGGCCCGGTGAACCCCGGCTGGGTCTGCCGCGGGCACACCTGAGCGTCCCCGGCCAGGCAGTGCTCGCACCGGCCGCAGCCGCAGGCGAACGGCACCGTCACCCGGTCCCCGGCGCGCCATCGCCGCACCTCAGGCCCTGTCGTCACGACCACCCCGGCGAACTCGTGCCCGCCGATGTGCGGCAGCGCCACCGGCTCGTGGCCCTTCCAGGCGTGCCAGTCCGACCGGCAGACACCGGTCGCGCCGACCGCGATGACCACTCCGTCGGCGGGGCAAGCCGGGTCGGCCGCCTGCGTCAGCACCGGGGTGGCCCCGTACCTGGAGTAGACGACCGCCTTCACGAGGCGAGCCCGAGGGCCGTGGTCGCGGGGGAGCTCAGGAGCAGCATGCTCCTCACCCTGCCCCTCGAGCGTGACCAACGGCACATCGACCCGCTCCAAACTGCTCCGTCCCGGCGATTGACGGATGCCGGCTGGGTAGGGATCATCTATACAAGTATTTCTTACTAATCTAATCGGAATTGTTACATATAGATTTCCTCCCTGGAGGCCCCGGTGTCCATGCCCGACTTCCTGGTGATCGGTGCCCCGAAGGCGGGCACGACCGCGCTGCACGCGGCGCTGGCCCGGCATCCCGGGCTCTACATGTCGGCGGTCAAGGAGCCGAAGTTCTTCCTCACCGACGGTCCGCCGCCCGCCAAGGGCGGGCCCGGCGACGCGCTGACCTACCGGGAGCACGTCTGGCGCAGGCCGGATTACGAGGCGCTGTTCGACCCGGCGCCGCCCGGCACGCTGCGCGGCGAGTCGACCCCGCTCTACCTGTACGACCGGGCCGCGGTGCGCCGGATCCGGGAGACGATCCCCGCGGCGAGGCTGATCGTGGTGCTCAGGGACCCAGTGGAACGGGCGCACTCCAACTGGACCCACCTGTGGTCCGCGGGCCTGGAGCCGGTCGGCGACTTCCTCCGCGCCTGCGCCGAGGAGGAGCGCCGGATCGCGGCCGGATGGGCCAGCTTCTGGCACTACACCGGGCTGGGCCGGTACGGCGAGCAGCTCGAGTACCTGTTCACGCTGTTCCCGCGCGAGCAGGTGCTGGTGCTGCGCTACCGACGGCTGGTCGACGAGCCCGTGCAGACGCTGGATCAGATCTGCGGGTTCCTCGGCGTGGAACAGCACGTACTGAACGAGATACCGCGGCAGAACGTGACTGCCCACCCGGAACCGACCCTCGGGCACCGCGCGGTGTCGGCGGCGCAGCGGGCGGCCAGCGCGTTCGGCACCCTGGTCCCGGGCCTGACCGCGGCCACCCTGACCGGCCCGCTCGAGCGCTTCCTCCAGCGGCACAGCCGCGAGCGCCAGCCGCTGAGCTGGGATCAGCGCCAGGGGCTTATCCCGAGGTTCGAGTCCGACATCCGGCTGCTCGAGCAGGTCCTCGGCGAGAGCTTCCAGGACTGGATCTTGCCCCGGGAACGTTCGGGCGGCATGGTTGGCGGCCGTCCGGCCGGTCAGGGCCAGGCGAGGAACGGCCGCCCGGAGCCGAAGGACGCCCCTAGCGCAGTTCCGTGAACAGCGCGTGCGACCCGTCCGGCCTGGTCATCTCGTAGTAGAGCCGGTGGCGCCCGTCCGGCAGCGGCACGATGTCCAGGTACCGCAGGCCGCCGCCTTGGTAGGGCGACCTGGCGAGCGGCCGGTCGCTGACGGCGGTGAGCGCGGCCGGGTCGAAACCCGTGGCAACCCCGGTTTGCTCCTCGTAGTTCTCCGCGGCGCTGGCCCGGCCGTCGTACCAGGCGGTGACCGCGTCCCCGTCGAAGCGCACCGCGGCGACCCGCGCGCCGCGGGAGTCCCACTGGCCCGGCGTCCCGCTCAGCGCGGTGCCATGCCATGTCCAGGTCAGGCCGTCGGAGCTGGTCGCGTACTCGGTGGTCATCTGGTCGGTCTGCAGCGGGTCGTCCAGCGGATGGCAGGACGCCCACAGGTGCCACAGGCCGCGGTGGTGCACGATCACCGGGTCCTTCACGCCGGTCTTGGCGTCTCCGGGCAGCACGGTCTGCCGGTTCCTGACGTCGAATTCGGCTGGGTGGGCGGCCTCGGTCACCTCCACCCGCCAGTGCTTGGTCCCCGTGGTCGCGCAGCTCAGGTACAGCCGCCAGCGTCCCTCGGGCGTGCGGACCAGCGCCGGCCGCTCCAGCGACTCGGTGTCCATGGCGTCCTTGCCGATGGTCGCCACGGTCTCGAACCGCTCGCCGTCCGCCGAGCGCGCCACCGCCACCGCGTAACCGCGGCCCTGGGCGATGGGCCGCCGGAGCCGGTAGGCGAGGAAGATCTCGCCGTCGCCCGCGACCGCGCACGGCGCCCCCGCCCAGTACCCGGGGCCGGTGCCGGGCGGTTCGGCGGCGACAACGCCATGATCGGGCCGGGGGAGCAGCATCGACAGATCTCCTTCATTCATATCGGAATACTAGACAATGCGAGGGCTCGCCGCTCGCATCCGTTCGGATCCTAGCGGGATACAGTCGGGCTGATCCTGCTCAATGACCCGGAGGCAGCATGCCGCAGCCCTACCCGCACGGTGAGCTGCTCATCGTCATCGACTGCGCGGACCTGGACCGTTCGGCCGCCTTCTGGTCCGCCGTGCTGGGGTACACGGCCAGCCCGGCCGCAACCGGGCCCTACCGCAGCCTGGAGCCGGAAAGCGGCGCCGGGATCGACGTGCTGCTGCAGCGGGTGCCCGACGTCAAGGGCCAGAAGAACCGCCTGCACCTGGACCTGCGCACACCCGACCTGGACGCCGAAGTCCGGCGTGTCCTCGACCTCGGGGCAACGCTGCTGACCAGCGAACCCGTCACCGAGGACGGCTGGTCCTGGCACATCCTGGGCGATCCGGACGGAAACGAGTTCTGCGTGCTCCAGCCACCGGGTATCCCATCGGCATGAGCGTGCAACTGAACCACACCATCGTGTCGTGCCGCGACCAGCAGCGGTCGGCGGCGTTCCTCACCGGCATCCTCGGCCTGGCCCCGGCCACCAGGTTCGGCCACTTCCTGGTGGTCGAGGCCGACAACGGCGTGTCCCTGGACTTCGCCGAGACCAGCGGCGCGATAACCGCCCAGCACTACGCGTTCCTGGTCGGGGAGGAGGAGTTCGACGCCGCGTTCGGCCGGATCCGCCAGCAGGACCTGCCGTACTGGGCCGATCCCGGGCGCCGCCAGGCCGGCGTGATCAACACCAGGGATGGCGGCCGCGGCGTCTACTTCGAGGACCCCGACGGCCACCTGCTCGAGCTGCTCACCCGCCCCTACGGCAGCGGTACCTAGGCCGAACACGATCGGCCCGCTGCCGGACGCCGCAGGCCCGCGCCCGGACGCCTGCCGGACGCCGTAGGCCCGCTCCAGCTAACCCGCGCTGCTGCGCGGACCCGTCATCCGGTGATCGACATCGTCTCCATCGACAGGTACGTGTGCGCGGCCCAGGACACCGGATCGCGCGCGAAGTCGCGCTGCAGCGCGCGGTCGTGCAGCGCGTTGTCCAGCGCCGCCATGATCATCGACTGGTCGAGCACCAGGTCCCGGTGGCCGACCGCGCCGGTCGTGGGGTTGACCGCGTCGAAGAAGCCGTCCGCCCCGTATACGCCCGGGTAGCGGCTGCGCAGCGCGGTGATGTTGGCGAAGGCCTGCTGCGGCGCGACGTCCAGCGCGAGGAAGGAGGCGTGCGGCGTGACCACGTCCTCGGTGGCGCAGCCGTGGCACTGGGACAGCCCCTGGTTCGGGTGGCTCGCGTCCGCGCCGGTGCCGAAATACGGGAAGGCCAGGCCCTCGACCCCGTACCCGCCGTAGCCGCCGGTGTCGTCCGGCGTGCTGGACGGGGACATGCCCCAGACCGGGTCGTGCAGCTGCTGCGTCGCGTACTTGATCTGCACCTGGGCGGTGCGGGCGTCGGCGAGCCCGAAGCTGCGCGTGCCCCAGCTGGTCTCCGGCACGATCTCGTTCGGCATCAGGCCCTCGAACATCCCGCCCGAGTAGGTCGGGATAAACGTGAGGTCCGAACCTGGGTAGGTGTAGTGCCCCTCCCACACCGGGAACTTCTGCCGGGACTGCGGGTCGGTGTAGGTCTGCCAGGAGCCGGCCATCGGCCACTGACCCTGCCAGGAGAAGTCGGGGTCGGTGGACTGGCAGTCGGCGAACGGGGCCGGCGGCGGCAGCTCCCGCCAGCTGCGCCACCACACGTTGCCCGGCATCTGGTGCAGGCCCATGCCGATGTAGGCGGAGATCCGCGGGTCGCTGTAGAGCGCGCCGTTGTGGTAGTAGTGCGTCCAGTTGTCGCCCTGATCTGGGGGCAGCCCGACGTAGTACCCGCCGAACATCTGGCCGGTCGGCTGGTTCCCGGTGATGGCCGGGTTGACGTTGCAGTGCGTCTCGGCCCGGGCGTCGTAGAACAGCCCGAAGTTCATCGGCGCGATCAGGCTGTTCACCAGGTGGCTGAGTTCGGGCATGGCCTGCCGGACCACGATCAGCCCCGAGGCGTACCAGCCGTTGTCCACGTTCGAGATGAAGAAGCAGTTGTCGAAGGCCGGCGTGGTCTCGGTGCAGTCACCCTGGCCGGGGTTGGTCAGCACGTTGCCGTTGGTGGTGTCGTACCACTGGTACAAGAATCCGTTGTCCCGCTTCAGGTGCGACACCTCGGTGAGGGTGGCCTGGATCCTGGCCCGGGCCTGCGGCTCGCTGACCAGGCCGAGGTCCCGGGCCGCGACCACGGCCCACAGGTAGACCCCGATGTTGGCGGCCGAGGTATAGCGGCCGAACGAGGTCGGGTTGGCCGCACCCCCGGCGAACGTGATGTTATCCATCGGCAGGCCGGTCGCCTGGTCGACGTCCGCGCCGTAGAACTTCCAGGTGTCCCGCGCGATGGCGAGCAGGCTTGCCCGCTGCGACGACGACAGCCCGCCGTACGGGCTGACCGGGTTCCCTGCCGCGCGGGCGGTGCCCGGGGCCAGCAGCGCGACCACGACCACCAAGACGACGGCCCACCAGTATCTCCGGGCTCTGCTCATCGGTTGCCTCCTTGTCAGGCCCCCCTGGGTTTGCCTCTTGCGGTGATCTGATGAGCCGCTATTGGGCGCAGCCGCAGCTGCCCCTGAGCTCGAGCCGGACGGGCAGCTCCACCGTCCGCCGGGGCAGCGTCCGCCGGGGCGGGGCGGGGCCGCCGACGCGGTCGGTGAGCATCGCTACCGCGGTATCGCCGAGCGCGGCCATCGGCTGCACCACGGTGGTGAGGCTGGGATGCAGGTGACGGCCGAGCATGATGCCGTCGAACCCGGTCACCGCCACGTCACCGGGGACGCTCAGGCCGGCTTGCTGCAGCGCCGCCATGACCCCGATCGCGGTCTGGTCGTTGGCGCAGACCAGCGCGCGCGGCACTCGCCCGGCGGCGATGATCCGCTCGGCGACCCGCCGGCCGCCCGCGGTGGTGAAGTCGCCGTGGTAGACGGGTGCCTCCGGCAGCCTGGCGGTGGCCCGCCGGAACCCGTCCAGCCTGCGGGCCGAGTCCGGTGAGTCGGGCGGTCCGGCGATGAAGCAGATGCTGGTGTAGCCGTGCCCGTCGGCCAGATGCGCCGTCACCTGGTACGCCCCGGTCTCGTTGGCCACGGCCAGGTGGTCGATGGCCCGGTCCGGCCTGCCCCCGCCCTCCTCGGTGGCCAGCAGCACGACCGGGATCCGCGTCGCGACGTGCTCGATCATGGCCTGCGGCGCGGTCCGGGCCAGCACCACGAGCCCGTCGCACCGTCCCGCGATGCTCAGCACCAGGCCGCTGTCGTCCCGGTGGTGACTGGCCGCGATGAGCACCGCGTACCCCCTGCGCCGGGCGGCCCGCTCCATGCCCCGGATCACCTCGTCGTACCAGTAGGCGGCGTCGCCGTCTTCGGTGTCCAGGTCGGGGAAGCACAGCCCGAGCACGCCGGTGCGCCGCGCGGCCAGGTCCCGGGCCGCCCCGCTCGGCACGTAGCCGAGCTCGGTGACCGCGGTGAGCACCTTGTCCCTGGTCCGGGGGAGCACGCGCTCGTACCCCGCCAGCACCCGGGACACCGTGGCCGTCGACACCCCCGCGAGCCGCGCCACCTCGTAGACGCTCGGCTTGTCCCGCACCCGGAGGCATCCCTTCATGTATGCGCATACATACGCGCATACACGATCATCTTCCGACAGCCGGTCCAGCCGAAGCCCGCCGGCGTTCCCGTTATCAATTCGTTATAAATTGGCACTGTCCGCCGCGCCATGAATCCCGGATTCCAGGGCGTTCCAGCGCCATGAAACCGGGATTTCAGGGCGTTCCGGAACGCCGTCGCCCTCCGTTTATCCATGGAGCCCGATACGCGGTTACATTCTTGATATGGCGTTAACGCCCTACCGGTACACGAGCCCGTACGATCCCGACCGGGAAGACGACGGCTTGTTCGGTCCTCACTCGGTGACCTGGCGGATCATGAGCAGCCGGATCATGTGGGTGGCTGTCCTGCGCGCGCTGTACCTGCAGGCGCTGCACCCGCGGGTGATACGCGGCACGCTGCAGAACGCCGCCACGATCACCGAGCCGGTGGACGCCTGGGCCAGGCTGAGGCGGACCAGGACGTTCATCGAGACGCGCACGTTCGGCACGACGGCCGAGGCCGAACGCGCCGGGCGCCGCGTGCGCAAGATCCACGACCCGCTCACCGGAACCGACCCCGACGGCACGCGGTACCGAGTCGACGAACCCGACCTGCTGCTGTGGGTGCACTGCGGCGAGGTCGCCTCCTGCGCCGACATCGCCCGCCGCAGTGGGCTGCCGTTCTCACCCGCCGAACTTGACGCCTTCGTTGCCGAGCAGCGCATCAGCGCGGAACTCATCGGCATCGACCGGGCGGCCGCGCCGACCTCGATGGCCGAACTCGGCGCCTACTACGAGCGGATCCGACCCGGCCTGTACGCGTGCGACGAGGCGAAGCAGGCGCTGCGGCTGACCTTCCGCCCTCCGGTGCCCGACGGTAACCGCGTGCTGAAGCTGGGCCTGCCGCCGGTGGCCATCCTGGCGTTCTCGACCCTGCCGGGCTGGGCACGGCGGATGTACGGCGGGCCCGGCGGGTCGCTGAGCGACGCGGCGGCGACCGCCGGGCTCCGGTTCACGCGCCTGGCATTCGGCCAGCAGCGGGTGTTCCGTGGTGCCTTGCGGGCCATCCACCGCGCCGAGACGGCAGGCGACTAGGCGCACCGGCCGGCGTATTCACGTCGCCCCTGCTCCCGGTGACCCTGCTGGCCGACTGCTGCGCGGCCAAGACCCGCCGCCTGCACGAGCTGTCCCTCGAGGTGCTGAGCAGTTACGAGCTGGCCGGGATCGCCAGCATCGGCGAGGGCTACGACATCGGCCTGGACCGTACCCCGGTCAGCGCCTGAGCCACTCCAGCCAGCCCAGCCGAGCCAGCAGGCGCCAGCCGAGCAGGAACAGGCCGAGGAACACCAGCGCGACGCCGATGAACGCGGGCGCGGTGCCCTGCCCGGACACCACCCGCAACAGCATGCCCAGCGCTACCGTGCCCAGCCACGCGCCCACCCCGGCCGGCCACAGCCGGACCGGCTGCCGCCACGCCCGGGCCGCCAGCCAGCCGAACGCCAGCCCGGCCAGGAACGGCCACGCCGTCGACGCGATGCCGGCCAGGCTCTCGCCCTTGGCGTGGCTGTCCCGGCCGATGATCACGAACACCAGCACGCAGCCGACGTCGAGGACCGCCGCGAGCCGTGCCGAGCGCATGCGCACACCCTAGCGCTGGGGCTCCACGACCACCTTCAGCCCGGTGCGCTTGGCGCCGTCCGCGAACGCCTCCCGGACCTCGCCGAGACCGAACCGGCTCGTCACCACCGAGCCGAGGTCGACCACCCCCCGCGCGGCCAGGCCGATCGCCCGCGGGTACACCTCGTTCATCCGCCGCACCATCGCGATCGTCAGTCCCTTGCGCCGCGCGAGCGACGCGCCGAACCCGATCGAGTCATCGCCCGGGATACCGGCCAGCACGACCCGCCCGCCGGGCCGCACCGAGGCCATGGCCAGCCCGACCGCCTCGTCGTTGCCGGCCGCCTCGAACGCCACGTCCACCCCCGCGTCGTCCAGGGCGGCGTCGGAGTCGGCCACCTGGTCCGCTCCCATCCGCGCGGCTGCCTCCCGCCGGTGCGCCAGCGGCTCGACCGCCAGCACCGAACTCGCGCCCGCCGCCTTCAGCACCTGAATGAGGAGCAGCCCGATCGGCCCGCAGCCGATCACCGCGGCCGCCCCGGCGAACGGCAGGTGGCCCAGATCGGCGGAGTGGATCGCCACCCCGAGCGGCTCCAGCATGGCCCCGTCCGCGTCGGACACACCGTCGGGCAGGGGATGCAGGAGGCCAGAAGGCCAGGCCATGACCTCGCGGAGCATGCCGTCGGTCTCGCCGTGACCGGAGAACCTGATCCGGTAGCACAGGTTCCGGTACCCGTCCCGGCAGGCCCGGCACGTCTCGTCGGGAATCGCCGGGTCGATCGCCACCCGCTCGCCGCGCCGCGGCCCGTCCGCGATCACGCCCGCGCCCTCGTGGCCGAGCACCAGCGGATGCGTGAGCCTGGCGTCGCCGATCGCGCCCTCGTCCCACCAGTGCAGGTCAGAGCCGCAGATGCCGACCGCGGTGACCCGCACCAGGTTCATCCCCGGCCCCGCCTCCGGTTCGGGTTCGTCCGCCACCCGCAGGTCGCCCACCGCGTGCAGTCTCGCCGCGCGCACCCGTTTCTCCTCTCGCCGCCTTCATGTCATTTTTATCCCGAACGGGCGGCGCTATCGTTCCCCGCCGACCCAGGCCGCGGCGGGTTGACAAGACGGCGAAGCCAGTGACCCCCGGGGGGTGACCGGGGGTCACTGGCGTGCGGGGCGGGCCGCAGGGTTACCCGCCCCGGGTTTCTAGGCCGCGGGGCCGGAGGCCAGCGTCACGGTCGCCGTCTGAGACTGCCCGCTCTGGTCCACCCAGCTGACCGAGATCTTGTCGCCGGGGTGGTACTTGACCAGGGCCTGCTGGATGTCGCTGGTCGAGGAGACCGCCTGGCCGCCCACCGAGGTGATCGTGTCGCCCGCGGTCAGGCCGGCGTTGGCCGCCGCGGAGCCGGACAGGGTGCCGGCGATGGTCACGCCGCTGCTGGTGCCGCTGCCGTTGGTGCCGCTGCCGTCGCCCTGGCTGCCGGAGCCGCTGCCGTCGCCGAAGCCGCCGAAGCCGCCGAAGCCGCCCGAGTCACCGGAGCCACTGCCCGAGCCACTGCCCGAGCTGCTGCCGTCGCTCTCGATGCCGAGGAAAGCGGTGGCGCCGATGTGGACGGTGGACGAGCCCTGGCCGGCCTCGATCTGCTTGGCGATGGACTCCGCGTTGTCGATCGGGATGGCGTAGGCCTGGACGGCGGCGGACTGGCCGGACTCGGACTGGAACTGGGTACCGCTGGAGGCCGCGGTGTTCATGCCGATCACCTGGCCGTAGGAATTGACCAGCGCGCCGCCTGAGTCGCCCGGCTGGATGTCCGCGTTGGTCTCGATCAGCCCGGTCAGCTGCTCGCTGTTGGCGCCGGACCCCTCGTCCGACGCGGTGATGGACTGGTTAAGCGCGGTGACCGCGCCCGTGGCGACCGACGGGGTGCCGCCCTTGCCGCCCGCGTTGCCCAGCGCGGTCACGGCGTCGCCGCTCTGCACGCTGGAGGAGTCGCCGAGGTTGGCGGTGGTGAGGCCGGACGCGTTCTGCAGCTGGATCACCGCGACGTCCTTGGTCGCGTCGTACCCGACCACCTTGGCCGTGTAGGTGCGTCCGTTGCCCACGTCGGTGACCTTGATCGACGTAGCGCCCCGGACCACGTGGTTGTTGGTCAGCACCTCGCCGTTGGATGTCAGCACGATGCCGGTGCCCGCCGCGCTCGCGCCCTGATTACCGAGCGTGGACACGACGTCGACCAGTGCGGGGTCGACCCGCTGTGCGATCTGGCTGGCGGACAGCGGCGACCTGGAGGCGGCGGTCATCGTGCTCGCCGTCACCCCGTGCATGCTGCCGATCAACCCGCCCGTGGCGGCCCCCGCGGCCAGCGCGACCGCGCCGGTGAGAATCAGCCCGCGCTTGTGATTCCGCCGCGGGGGTGGCGGCGGCGCGCTGGCGTAGCCGGCCCAACCTGGTCCGGACGCATAGCCCTGCCCGTACTCCGGCCCGTGTTCGGGACTGTTCGGGTCATAGGTCTGGCTCATCGGTGTTGCCCTCAACTCACTGCCGCGGTGCGGCTACGTCTTTTCGTTACGTTTTGAGAATCGGTTCCGCACCTTGAGCCGAGCCGAGGGTCAGCACTCGTAAAGCCGTAAGTTTCCTGAAGGCTTGCTTAAGACGTTCAGGTTCACGCGCTCCATTGCCATATTTTCCGGTCCAGTACTTTCCGGTTCCGGATATTTCGGTTCCGTAATTTCCGAAGGCTCCGTAGTTTGCGGTTCCGGCTCTTCGCGGCCGAGGCCGAGCCACTCGCGCACCGCCAGGCCCACCAGGGCCGGAACCAGGTCGCGTGACCGCCGGACCAGCCACGCGGTGCCCTTGGTCGCCATCCAGTGCACCTCGGCCAGCCTGTTCGGCGGCGGGCTGGACGGCTCGGGGTCGGGTCCCGGGCCGACCGGGAACCCGGATGCGCCCAGCAGCGCGTGGAAGCGGCAGGCGATGAGGCGATGACCGCGTTCGTTCGGGTGCAGCCGATCGACGCTCCAGTAGCGCCGCTCGTAGGTGGCCGGATCACGGGCCACGTCCAGGTGCACCGTCCCGTACCGCCGCGCCACCTCGTCCACCGCCGCGTTGACCGCGCGCATCCGGCGGGCTAGCGGACGCGCCAGCGCACCCGGCAGCCCGAACATCTGCCCCGGGTCCGGCAGCCGTACGGTGAGCACCTCGGCGCCCGCCGCACGCAGCGCAGCCACCGTGCGGTCGACAGACAGGCCGGTCCGTTCGGGATCGAAATCTCCGCGGAGCGTGTCGTTGATGCCGACCACGACGCTGGCCACGTCCGGCCGCAGGGCCGTGGCGGCAGGCAGCTGAGCGCGCTCCACGTCGGCGGCCAGCGCGCCCAGCGTGGCCAGGTTGTGCAGCTCGGGCTCGGGCAGCGTGCTGGCCAGCAGCGCGGCCCACCCCCGTCCGGGTGCCGGGTCGCCCATGCCCACCGTGATCGAGTCGCCCAGCGCCGCGAACCGCGTCATGCGGATCGCCTCCTTGTGGCCGCGCTATCCTCGGCCCCGTGCGCGGCCAGGAAGCCGCGCGCGGCCGTGCCCCAGTCGTACTGCTCCGCGCGGGCGCGGGCGGCGGCCCGCCGGGACCGTTCCGGCCGGGCCAGCACGGCTCGCACGCCAGCCGCGAGATCCTCGCCGGGAACACTGGCCCCGGCGTCGCCCACCACCTCGGGTAGTGCGGACTCCGCGCTCACCACCACCGGGGTCCCGCAGGCCAGTGCCTCCAGGGCGGCCAGCCCGAAGGTCTCGGCCGGCCCGGGCGCGATGGCCACGTCGGCGCTGGCCAGCAGCGCGGCCAGGTCGGCCCGGCCGGACAGGAAACCGGCGAAGGTGACCGGAAGCCCGGTGCGCGTGGCCCGGCGGACCAGGCGCGCCCGCAGCGGGCCGTCGCCCGCCACCACCAGCCGGACCGGCAGACCCGCGGCGCGCAGGCTGGCCAGCGTGGTCAGCGAGCGCTGCGGCCGCTTCTCCGCCGAGAGCCGCCCGCAGTGCACCAGCAGGATCTGGCCCTCGCCGGCGTACTGGGTACGGACCCGCCCCACTCGCGGGCTGAACGTGTCCAGGTCCACGCCGAGCGGGACGCGGACCACGTTGCCCGCGTCGATCCGCCCGAACTCGGCCGCGGCCCAGTCGGTGGTGCAGATGATCCGGTGGTAGGCCCGGGCGGTGCGCCGGTTGAGCCAG
>Ga0207678_10001940_pt1 | contig 18878 bp, 21 predicted proteins | sample KBSC63metaG_FD_184319 | JGI IMG/M metagenome (GOLD analysis project Ga0207678, IMG submission 184319) | Corn rhizosphere microbial communities from Kellogg Biological Station, Michigan, USA - KBS C6-3 metaG (SPAdes) (version 2) | ecosystem: Host-associated > Plants > Roots > Rhizosphere > Soil ...
CATGGCATGCAAGAGGTCGGCGGTTCGATCCCGCCTGGCTCCACCATCCTTCGCTCGCTTCGCGAGCTTCGGCTCGGCGAGCCCTACTCCAAACCATCGGACGCGAAGCGAGCGAAGGATGTCCCGCCGTAGCCCGCAGGGCGTAGGCGGACCTCGGCAGCTTTTCTCCAAAAAATTCTCAATGCTTAAACTTCGCAATTAAACTGCCTTCATCTTTCGATGCTCTTCTCGCGCCTGTGGGACACGCCGATGAAGTATGTCTACATCCTCGAAAGCCTCGACTCGGAGCACTTCTACATCGGCATCGCAGACGATTTGCGAGCCCGGCTCACGAAGCATAATGCGGGCGAAGTAACGCACACCTCCAAATACCGGCCCTGGCGAATCAAAACCTACGTCGCCTTCAGTGATGAAAAGCAGGCATTCGCGTTCGAGAAGTACCTCAAGTCCGGATCAGGCCGCGCCTTCGCGAAAAAACGCCTCTAACTCCGCGGGCAGACGCCACACCGCTAATCCCCCAGCGCCGCATTCAGCCTGTCCCGCAGCGCCACGAGTTCGTTCTTCATCGCGGTCATTTCGCCCACCGTGCAGGCTGACGCCGCGAGGATTCCCTGTGGTACGGCCTTGGCTTTTTCACGCAGCGCCTGACCTTGCGCCGTCAATGCGATCAGCATCTGCCGCTCGTCTTCGATGCTGCGGGTGCGGTTGATCAGGCCGGCCGCTTCCAGCCGCTTCAACAGCGGCGTCAGCGTGCCGGAATCCAGAAACAGCCGCTCGCCGATGTCCTTCACAGGCACATTGTCCTGCTCCCACAGCACCAGCATCGCCAGATATTGCGGATAGGTCAGCTTCAATCGGTCCAGCAACGGCTTGTAGACGCGGTTGAACGCGTGGCCGGTCGAATAGACGGCAAAGCAGAGCTGGTTATCGAGCTGCAGCAGCGGAACAGGTGCGGGTTTCTTGGCCATGATGATCTCCGGAGCTTATTTGGCCACAGCTGACGCCAGACCCCAACCCCTTCACGATCAGTTGAGCACAATTCGATTGCGTTGCGCATTTTATGTATTGTTCACAATCTAATTGTGCGCAATTATAATGGGGCAAGACACAAACAACGAGGAGACCCACCATGTCTGTCAACGTGCTCTACAAGACCAGCGCCAAGGCAACCGGCGGCCGCGATGGCCATGCCGCAACCCTCGATGGCGCGCTCGACGTCAAGCTCACCACGCCGAAGGAACTCGGCGGCGCAGGCGGCGCCGGCAACAATCCCGAGCAGCTGTTCGCGGCCGGCTATGCTGCCTGTTTCATCGGCGCGATGAAGTTCGTGGGCTCGCAGGGCGGCCCCAAGGTGCCCGCCGATGTGTCGGTCACCTCCACCGTGGGCATCGGTCCGCGCTCGGCCGGTGGTTTCGGCCTCGATGTCGAACTTGCGGTCTCCTTGCCGGGTCTGGCGCGCGCAGAAGCTGAAGCGCTGGTCGAGAAAGCGCATCAGGTCTGCCCGTATTCCAACGCCACACGCGGCAATATTGACGTCCGCACTGTGATCGTCTGAGTCACAGCGTCGCAAACGAATTAACTCTCGATACGAACGGGCTCGGCCATCGGCCGAGCCCGTTCGCGTTCGTCTGGCGGTTGCGCCATACCCTCGCTCTGGCCATAGCCGCTGCCCAGACAAGGCCATTGCTGACCAGCCGGAAGCCCGCTAGCTCTGACAGCCCTTACATGCTCTCTGGCATAAAAATATCCCAACGGCACTTGAGAGAAGGCTGATTGAATGAGCTTGCCCATAGCTCCCGGCGCGATTGCCGGCCTGCGCGTGATCGATCTGTCGCGCGTTCTTGGCGGACCCTATTGCACCCAGATCCTGGCCGACCACGGCGCTGACGTCGTCAAGGTCGAGCCGCCGGCCGGCGACGAGACTCGCGACTGGGGCCCCCCCTTCCACGACGACGACGCGGCCTATTTCATCGGCACCAACCGCAACAAGCGCTCGATCGGTCTCGACCTCGCCTCCGAGGGCGGTCGTACTGTGCTGATGCGGATGCTCGAAAATGCCGACGTGATGATCGAGAACTTCAAGCCCGGCACGCTCGACAAATGGGGCATCGGCAATGATTTCCTGCGCGAGAAATTCCCGCAGCTGATCCATTGCCGCATCTCCGGCTTCGGCGGCGATGGTCCGCATGGCGGCCACCCCGGCTATGACGCGATCATCCAGTCGATGGTCGGCCTGATGGCATCGACCGGCTCACAGGAAAGCGGCCCGACCCGCATCGGCGTCGCGCTCGTCGACATGGCGACCGGTCTCTATGCCTGCGTCGGCATCCTGATGGCGCTCGCCGAGCGCGCCAAATCGGGTCTCGGTCAATTCGTCGAGGCGACATTGTACGAAACCGGCCTCGCGATCATGCATCCGCATACCGCGAACTATTTCTACAATGGCGGTAAGCCGCCGGCGCTGACCGGCAACGAGCATCCGAACCTGGTGCCCTATGCCGTGTTCGCTGCCCGCGACGGCAACATCTTCATGGGCGTCGGCAATGACGGCACCTTCCGCAAGCTGTGCCGCGAACTTGGCAAGCCGGAACTCGGCACGGACGTGCGCTTCGCACGCAACCGTGACCGCGTGCAGAATCGCGATGCGCTGCGTGCCGAGTTGGAAGCGATCCTGAAGGATCACGACAGCGCGCCGCTGTGCGAGCGTCTGCTTGGCGCCGGCCTCCCCGCCGGCCCGGTGCAGTCGATCGACAAGGCGCTCGCCAATGCCCACACGAAGCATCGCGGCGATATCATCGAAAAGGACTGGTACAAGGGCGTCGCCTCGCCGGTCCGCTTCGACCGCACCAAAGCGAGCCTGCGCCACGTGCCGCCGAAGTTCAACGAGCACTTCAACGAGATCCTCACCGAGTTCGGCTACTCCGGTGATGAAATCAAGGAGCTGGTCGCCAAAGGAACCGTAAGCGGCTCCGAGCGCAAGCGATAAAACAACACGGGGCTGCGCGATCCGCAGCCCCGTTCGTCTTCGACTTTTTGCGGCTTCCCAACGCCGCTATTTCCCGCCTAGCATCCGCGCTGTCAAAATGTCGCATGCACGTCATCCGGCGCAGCTTTGTTGCAACGAGACGATGACGGCTAACGGGAGAAACTGGATGATCCGCCCCCAATTCGCACTCGCCACTCTGTTCGCATGCACGCTGGCGCTCGCTTCGCCCGCGCAAGCGGTGACCGAGATCCAGTGGTGGCACGCGATGACCGGCGGCAACAACGACATCGTCAACAAGCTCGCGGCTGACTTCAATGCCAGCCAACCGGACTACAAGGTGGTCCCGACCTTCAAGGGCAGCTATCCCGACACCATGAATGCCGGCATCGCAGCATTCCGCGCCGGCACCGCACCGCACATCCTGCAGGTCTTCGAGGTCGGCACCGCGACCATGATGAGCGCCAAGGGCGCCGTCAAACCTGTCTACCAGCTGATGAAGGATGCGGGCGAGCCGTTCGATCCAAACAACTATCTGCCCGCGATCACCGGATACTATTCGACATCGAAGGGCGAAATGCTGTCGTTTCCCTTCAACTCGTCGTCGATGGTGATGTGGGTCAATCTGGATGCGCTGAAGAAGGCCAATATTGCCGAAATTCCCAAGACCTGGCCCGAAGTGTTCGAGGGCGCCAAGAAGCTCAAGGCGGCCGGCTATGCGACCTGCGGCTTCTCCAATGCCTGGGCGACCTGGGCCAATATCGAGCAGTTCTCGGCATGGCATAACGTGCCGATCGGCACGAAGGCGAACGGACTCGACGGCTTCGACACCGAGCTGAAATTCAATTCGCCGCTGCATGTCAAACATCTGCAGACGCTGATCGAATTGCAGAAGGACAAGACCTACGATTATTCCGGTCGCGCCAATGCCAGCGAGAGTCGCTTCGGCTCCGGCGAATGCCCGCTCTTCATGACCTCCTCCGGCTATTACGCGACGGCGAAGGGCACCGCCAAATTCGCTTTCACTTCGGTGCCGATGCCTTACTACCCCGAAGCTGCCGGCGCGCCGCAGAACTCGATCATCGGCGGCGCTTCGCTATGGGTGATGGGCGGCAAGAAGCCTGAGGAATACAAGGGCATCGCAAAATTCTTCAGCTTCCTGTCCGACACAGATCGGCAGGCCAAGCTGCATCAGGAGTCCGGTTATCTGCCGATCACCAAGGCCGCTTATGAAAAGACCAAGGCCGACGGCTTCTATGACAAGAACCCGATCCTGCAGACCCCGCTGAAGGAGCTGACCAACAAGGAGCCGACCGAAAATTCGCGCGGCCTGCGGTTCGGCAACATGGTGCAGTTGCGAGACATCTGGTCCGAAGAGATCGAGGCTGCGCTGGGTGGCCAGAAGACGGCACAACAGGCACTCGACACCGCCGTGAGCCGTGGCAACGCCATGTTGCGGACCTTCGAAAAGACTGCGAAGTAGTATTCAAGCGGACGCTGTCGTTGCCCGGCCTCGCGCGCAATTGCGCGCTTGGACGGGCGATGACATGAGCAGAATGAGGCTGCTTTCTGGGGCACGACGAACTGCATGGAAAAGTCCGCGGTCTTCAAGGGTAAGCTGCTGCCATATTTGTTGCTCGTGCCGCAGCTGGTCATCACCCTGGTGTTTTTCTACTGGCCGGCCAGCCAGGCTGTCTGGCAATCGTTTTTGCGCGAGGACGCGTTCGGCCTGAACTCGGAATTCATCGGGCTGGAGAACTATCAGGCGCTGCTTGCCCAGCCGGAATACTACAAGGCAATGGCGACGACCGTGGTGTTCTCGTCGCTGGTCGCGGCGCTCTCGCTGTCGATCGCATTGTTGTTCGCCACCCAGGCCGACAAGAATCTGAAAGCCGCACCGACCTTCAAGGTCATGATGATCTGGCCCTATGCAGTGGCGCCGGCCGTCGCCGGCGTGCTGTGGCTGTTCATCTTCCATCCCTCCCTCGGCACCATGGCACGGCCGCTGCGCATGATGGGCTTCAACTGGAATCCGATGTTGAACGGCAACCACGCCATGGCGCTCGTCGTCATGGCCGCGGTGTGGAAGCAGATCGCCTATAATTTCCTGTTCTTCCTGGCCGGCCTGCAGGCGATCCCGCGCAGCGTACTAGAGGCCGGGGCGATTGATGGCGCCGGGCCGTATCGGCGATTCTGGACGATCACGTTCCCGTTGCTGTCGCCGACCACGTTCTTCCTGCTGGTCGTCAACGTCGTCTACGTCTTCTTCGACACTTTCGGCATCATCGACGCCGTTACCGGCGGCGGGCCGGCCGGGGCGACGACCACCATGGTCTACAAGGTCTATGCCGACGGCAGGCTCGGCGGCGACCTCGGCGGATCGGCAGCGCAGTCGGTGATCCTGATGGTTATCGTGATCGCGCTCACGGCCATCCAGTTTCGCTATGTCGAGCGCAAGGTGCAATACTGATGGTCGAGCATCGCCGCTGGAACGACATCCTCGCTTACGCGATCCTGACTTTCGGCGTATTCATCGTCGTCTTCCCGGTCTATGTCGCGCTGATCGCCTCGACCCATGACGCAGCAACGGTGGTCAACGGCAACATGCCGATGCTGCCGGGCAGTCATACGCTGGAGAACTACTACCGCGCGATTTTCATCGGCGGATCGCGCGCCAGCCGCGAGCCGGTCGGCCACATGCTGATGAACTCGTTCGTCATGGCAATGGGCATCGCGCTCGGCAAGATCGTGATCTCGATCCTCTCCGCCTATGCGGTGGTGTATTTCCGTTTTCCGTTCCGCCAGACGGCTTTCTGGATCATCTTCGTGACGCTGATGCTGCCGGTCGAGGTCCGCATCTATCCGACCTACAAGGTAATCGCCGATCTGAAGATGCTCGACACCTATGCCGGGCTGATCCTGCCGTTGATCGCATCGGCCACCGGCACGCTGCTGTTTCGCCAGTTCTTCATGACCATCCCCGATGAACTGCTCGAAGCGTCGCGCATCGACGGCGCCGGCCCCTTTCGCTTTTTCAAGGATACGTTGCTGCCGCTGTCGGTCACCACAATGGCAGCGCTGTTCGTGATCCAGTTCATCTATGGCTGGAACCAGTATCTGTGGCCGCTGCTGATCACGACGCAGGAATCCATGCAGACCATCGTCACCGGCATCAAGAAGATGCTGACGACGACAGATGAACTCGCCGAATGGCAGCTCGCGATGGCGACGGCGATCCTTGCGATGGTGCCTCCTGTCGCCGTGGTGGTGTTCATGCAGCGGCTGTTCGTGCGTGGCCTGGTCGAGACGGAGAAATAAATTCAGATGGCCAATGTTTCGCTGCGCAACGTCCGCAAGACCTATCCCGGCGGCTTCGAGGCCATCAAAGGCATCGATTTCGATATCGGTGACGGCCAGTTCTGCGTGCTCGTCGGGCCAAGCGGCTGCGGCAAGTCAACCTTGCTGCGCATGGTTGCCGGCCTCGAAACCGTCACCTCCGGCGAGGTCGATATTGGCGGCCGTGTCGTCAACGAGATCGAGCCGGCGGATCGCGACATCGCCATGGTGTTTCAGAATTATGCGCTCTATCCGCATATGAGCGTCTACAACAACATGGCCTACGGCCTGCGCAACAGGGGCATGCCGAAGCCGGAGATCGATACGCGCGTACGCGAAGCCGCTCAGACACTCGAACTCGCCGGCATGCTCGATCGCAAGCCCAGACAATTGTCCGGCGGCCAGCGCCAGCGCGTTGCCATGGGCCGCGCCATCGTCCGCCAGCCGAAAGTGTTCCTGTTCGACGAGCCACTGTCCAATCTCGATGCCAAGCTGCGCGTTGCCATGCGGGTCGAAATCCGCAAGCTGCAACGTCGCCTCAAGACGACGTCGATCTACGTCACCCACGATCAGTTGGAGGCGATGACGCTGGCGGATATTCTGGTGGTGATGAATGGTGGCCAGGTCGAGCAGATCGGCAGTCCGCTCGATATCTACCGCAAGCCGGCGACCACTTTCGTCGCCTCCTTTATCGGCGCGCCGCCGATGAACCTGATCAAGCTGGGCGGCGATGAGATCCGTGCGCAGTTCGCCGGCGACAGCCGCAGCGCCGCCGACGCCGGTATCCTGGGCGTCCGGCCGGAAGACCTTACGATTTCCGGCGCGGCCGCAACTGACGGCGGCATCACGCTGAACCTGACGGTCGAGGCCATCGAACGGGTCGGCGCGGAAACGTTCGTCTATGGCACCCGTGCGCGGGCCGAGAAGGCCGTCAGCGCCACTCCGGGCGAGCTGCCCGAGGGCGAGGTCATCGTGCGTATCCCCGGCCAGGATGCCCCGGCCATCGGTGCTTCGATCCGCGCCACGGCTTCCCGCGACAAACTGCACCTATTCAGCGCTAACGGCCGCAACCGGATCGATATCTGATCGGTTTCAAGGCCTTAGTAACCGTTTCCCTGCAATTTAGAGGTGCTTGAACCGGGCTTTGGCATGCCCATATTGTTGATTGACCGGTTGGCAGAGTGCCGATTGGCCAGGGGTGCCGTAAGGGCCCCTCAAAGTCGCTTCGAGAGGGCTTTGTAGGTATGTCTCGTGTTCCTTCGTTATCTAGTCCGTTCCTTTTGGGATTCGACGAGATTGAGCGTGCGCTCGATCGCGTCGTCAAAGGCGCCGACGGTTATCCTCCTTACAACATCGAGCGGTGCGACCGTAACAACGGTCAACCCGAACGCCTGCGGATCACGCTGGCGGTCGCAGGTTTCACCCGCGATCAGCTCGATGTGACCACCGAGGAAAACCAGCTCGTGATCCGGGGCCGCCAGCAGGACGACAAGACCCGGCAATACATCCATCGCGGCATCGCCGCGCGCCACTTCCAGCGCACCTTCGTGCTGGCAGAGGGGATGCTGGTGCTGGGTGCGGATCTGAAGAACGGGCTGTTGTCGATTGATCTGGCCAGGCCTGAGCCTGAAAGGGTCATTAAGACAATCGCTATCAATGAACACGAATAATGCATGACGCGACAAACTGGTTTCCGGTTTTCGATCAGGTCATGCATCCTGAGTATGGAACGAGTAGCGGACTCGACCGCTTGATCTCATAGAAGGAGTCGAGACGATGACTGAAGTTGTTACGATCAATGAAAGTGCCGCCGTCACCACCGAAGCATTGGCGCATCTGGGCGAAGGTATGATCGCGTATGTGAAGCCGGTTCGCTCGGAAGACGTGCCGGGACTGTTCCCGCAGGCGCCGGAGATTGCGCCCGGATTGCAGCTGTTCGCGCTGCACGCCGCCGACGGCACGCCGATCATGCTCACCGACAGCCGTGAAGCGGCGATCGCGAATGCATGGAGCCAGGAATTGCAGACCGTCAGCGTTCACTAACGCGAACTGGCCAGCATGCAGACGTCAGGATACGCGGTGATAACCGCGTATCCCAATGTCGAGTATCCCGGCGTCCAAACGACGATCATCACGCGCAGGCGCTCGGCTTGCATGACGCGGTATCTATTTAACCCGTCGTCAATATCGTGAGCACATTATCGGACGCAATCGATTCGCACGCGACCTCTCATCCGCTGCGCCATCTGAAAAACTGATCCCCCCATCAATAGCAATCTGGATATCCGACGCGATGGCATCATTGCGCCTGATCTTTGCTGCTGTTTCACAGAAGAAAATGGTGACTACGCATTCACCATGACTTGAGAAAATCTGGTCATGTTGAGATTCGAGGTCGCCATGAATGGATCGACACAAGCTCAGATAGTTCAAGTCGAAGGCTTGCTACGGAGCTTCGGTGCAACGATCACCGCTCCGAAATCAGAGGCAGTTCCCCGGACCGGCTCCTGGGGTTTTGATAGTCGGCCAGTGATCGCAGCCTGTTTCGCGATCCTCGTCTTTGCACCGGGCTGCGCAGCTGCCACCGTATTCTTGATGCGCGCCGACGGCACCGTCCCTCCCATCATCGCACCCGACAACAGCCCGCCTTTCGTGACCAAGTCAGACCGCTTGCCGCTCGGGCAATGGAGTATCGAGGCCGTTCAGAGCCTCGGCACTCTAAATAACGCGCGCCTTGCGACGGCTGCTGCACTCGCAGATCCCATATTTCTCTCACCAATCCTGATCCGCGGCAGCCTCGAGGACGGCACGCTCACGACCTTCGCCGAGCCCGCGGCCATGCCTGGGCCGACCATGCTGCTGTCAAAGCTGCGGGTGAAGCGTGACGTCCGGCGCCCCAAGCCACCCAAACTCGTCGCCGAAATCACTCACCCCGAGCCGCCACAACCAACCTTCTTCGAAAAGCTGTTCGGACGACGTTTCAACTAGCTCAGTCACTCTTCTCACAAGCGAGGAACACAATGCAAAACACTGCCGCGATGAACTCGGACGTCAAAGCTCTCCTCACTTTGCTGTTGCTGAAGACCGGCACCAGTTCGCCGGAGATTCACAATGCTCTGCAGCTTGCTGCCGCATCGCGGGTAATGATGGCGGAAGAATATGCCAATCCGATGCGCATGCAGGGCATAGAAGCTTCAGGCAGCAACGTCGCCAAGCTTCGTCCCGCAACCGCCGTCAACGTTCCTGAAACGTCAGCGGCCGTGCGACGCATGAAGCAGAGCGCAGACGCGATGAATTCCGACGTCAAGGCGCTGCTGACGTTGCTGCTGCTCAAGAGCGGCGCGGATTCCAACGAGATCCAGACAGCACTGCGGATGGCAGCATCGTCGCGCGCAGTCGCTGCAGCGGAAGAAGCAGAATCGATCCGTGCCGAAACGCAGGCCGAAGCTGCTTCTGCAGCCATGAACGAGCTCGCATCGATCACCGCGCGGCAGGCGGTGCGCAACGAGTCGCTCGCTCCAATCTCGGCCAAGGAATTCGCGGCGTAAGCTGGCAAGGCCAACCAGCCTTCTATCTCCGCGCAAGCAGGGATCTGGTTCGGAGTAGGAGAATCGCCCGGTCCAACCGGGCGATTCCAGCGTAAGCTGCGGTGTGAGATGGTTAGGCGGCTGTCGCTGGCGGCAAAGCGAGCACCGAATAGATCGCCTGCGCGTCACGGGAGGCACGCAGCTTTTTGGCGACGTCCTGATCGCGTAGCAGACGGGCGATCCGCGCCAGCGCCTTCAGATGATCGGCGCCCGCACCTTCCGGCGCCAGCAGCAGAAACACCAGATCGACTGGCTGGCCGTCCATGGCCTCGAAATCGATCGGGCGATCGAGGCGCGCAAACAGGCCGAACAGCTTGTCGAGCTTCGGCAACTTGCCATGCGGAATGGCAACGCCATAGCCCACGGCCGTCGTACCGAGCTTCTCACGCTGCAACAGCACCTCGAAAATGGCGCGGTCGTTCTGACCGGTGAGCGCGGAAGCGCGCGCAGCGAGCTCCTGCAGCGCCTGCTTCTTGCTGTTGACCTTCAACGCCGGGATTATCGCCTCGGGCGCGACCAGATCGGTAATCGTCATTGACCGTTCCGAGGATGTTTGACCGTCAGCGGGTAGTTAGAACCAAAACCGGCAGCGTCAAGAAAGACTGGAAAGGGACATCGTTCCCTGTGATGGAAAACGCGCCGGGCGCGAACGCCCGGACGTACTCTAGCACCGGAACCCCCCATGCGAAATCCATTGACCGGTATAACCCTGTCAAAGGCGGCGGACCATAGGGAGGGGCCGTTTGGGCGTCAATGCCGTCAGGACGGTTTAACCACCGGTGGATCGACCCAACCCACGTTACCGTCGCCTCGGCGGTACACGATATTCACCCGACCGGTACTGCCATGCAGGAATAGCACGACGGCCGCGCCGGTGAAATCAAGTTCCATGACAGCTTCGCTCACCGAGAACCGCTTCAGCGACCTGGTCGATTCGGCAATGATGACCGGATCGTAGCCACTATCGGCATCGCCCTCATGATCGGGCGCCTCAAGAATGTAGCTCGGCGCGTCCAAAGTCGGAGCCGTGAGTTCGGCCATCGCCTGATTTTCAGCATGCGTCTTGCGCGCGGAACGATCCTTCAGCCGGCTCTTGTAGCGACGCAAACGTTTCTCGATCTGAAGCAGCGCCTGATCGGCGCTGGCGTAAGCATCCGCTGCATTGGAGTCAGCTTCGAGCGTAATTCCGGAATCGAGATGCAACGCACAATCGGTGCGGAAGCCGAAGCCGTCTTTGCTGAGCGTGATGTGACCTGAATAGTTGCCATCGAAATATTTGCGAAGGACCTCATCGGTCCGCTCGCTCACGCGGCCGCGCAAAGCGTCTCCGACATTGATGCTTTTTCCCGAGATACGAAGGGTCATGCTGATGCCTCGATTCTTCTGCCTTGAACCGACAGTATCCCGTTTCCACGGGAGTGCAATCAAGCTGGTGCAGTGTCGCGGGATCGGTCGGGTGCCCTGTCGGACGGAGTGGCGGGTGCCGTGAGTGCATTGCCGAGCATACTCTGCTTGTCGCGCCGGCGCTGAACTGAAGACGGGATACGCATGGCTTCACGGTATTTGGCAACGGTACGGCGCGCGATATCAATTCCGGCTTCGCGCAAGCGTTCCACGATCGTGTCGTCCGAAAGAATAAGAGAAGGACTTTCTCCATCAATCAATTGCTTGATGTGATGTCGCACCGCTTCAGCCGAATGCGCTTCGCCGCCATCAGCCGACGCGATCGACGCCGTAAAGAAGTATTTCAATTCAAAGCTGCCGCGATTTGTCGCCATGTACTTATTGGCGGTAACGCGCGACACTGTCGATTCATGCATTTGAATGGCATCAGCAACAGCCTTGAGATTCAGCGGCCGAAGATGCGCAACACCCTGCGTAAAGAAGCCATCCTGTTGCCGGACGATCTCGGTCGCAACCTTCAGGATAGTACGCGCGCGCTGATCGAGCGCACGCACCAGCCAGGTCGCATTTTGTAGACAATCAGTGAAGTACGACTTGTCACCATCCTTGCGGATCGTTTTCGACAATTCGGAATAATAAACCTGGTTCACGAGAACGCGCGGCAGCGTGTCGCTGTTCAACTCGACATGCCAGCCGCCATCAGGACCCGGCCGCACATAGACATCAGGCACTACGGTCTGTGTTCGCGCCGAGCCAAACTTCAGACCGGGCTTCGGATCGAGCCTGCGAATTTCGCCGATCATGTCGGTCAGATCTTCGTCGTCGACGCCGCAGATTTTTCTGAGATTGCCGATGTCGCGCTTGGCCAGGAGATCGAGATGCTCGACCAATGCCTGCATCGCGGGGTCGTAACGGTTCTGTTCACGCAACTGGATTGCGAGACATTCGCTGAGACTGCGCGCGCAGACACCAGGCGGATCGAATTTCTGCAACGCACCGAGAACGCTTTGGACATCGTCAACAGAGGCGCCCAGCCGCTCATGCACGTCGCCGAGATCTTGTGGCAGGTAGCCGGCCTCATCGACGAGATCGATCAGATACTGACCGATCATCCGCTGCGCGGGCGACGAGAACGCCACCGAGAGCTGTTCGGCGAGATGGCTGCCGAGTGTCACTTCCGCGGCAACGAAGGCCTCAAGATTGTAGCTGTCGTCGTTGGAGGCGCCGCCGCCCCATTCGGTATAGGCGGTCGGAGCAGCATCTTGTGCGTTGCGTGCGGCGGCTTCGGCCGGCTCTTCGGAGAAGACGTTGTCCAACCCGGTGTCCAGGGTCTGCTCGATCTCGGCGCGGGTGCCGAGTTCGCGGTTCATCCACTCGTCGGGCGCCGGCGCATCGAAGCTGTCGCCGCCTGAACGATCGGAAAAATCGGAATGGTCGCCGCCATCGTCGTGGCCGGAGGCATAGCCCGCCTCGTCCTGGCTCGAAAACTCGCTGCGCTCGGGGCTGGCCTCGCCGGCCACGGGCGGCTCAGGACCGTCGCTGGCGCGTTCCAGCAGCGGATTGCGCTCCAGTTCATCTTCGACAAAGGTTGCGAGATCGAGATTCGACAGCTGCAGCAGCTTGATGGCCTGCATCAGCTGCGGCGTCATCACCAGCGACTGGGATTGCCGGAACTCTAGTCTCTGCGTCAGCGCCATGGAGGCAAAAACCGATCCAAAAGTTGGTCCGTTTCTTGCTTATCTCTTTCCCGGCCTGATGTACACGGCTTGACGAATTGTAAATTTGGTCTAGAGGCGGAATTCCTCGCCAAGGTAAAGCCGACGCACGTCCGGGTCAGCCACGATCTCCTCTGGAGATCCCTCCGTCAGGATTTCACCAGCATAGACGATGTAGGCGCGGTCTGTCAGCCCCAGCGTTTCGCGCACGTTATGGTCGGTGATCAGCACGCCGATGCCGCGATTGGTGAGGTGGCGGACCAGGTCTTGAATGTCACCCACCGCAATCGGGTCGATGCCGGCAAAGGGCTCGTCGAGCAGCATGTAATTCGGCCGCGTCGCCAGCGCGCGCGCAATTTCAACGCGGCGGCGCTCACCGCCGGACAGCGCGATCGACGGCGACTTGCGCAGTCTCTGGATGTTGAACTCTTCGAGCAGCCCGTCGAGCTCGCGCTCGCGCTTCTTGCGGCTGGGCTCGACGACCTCCAGCACCGCACGGATGTTCTGCTCGACCGTGAGGCCGCGAAAAATCGAGGCTTCCTGCGGCAGATAGCCGATGCCGAGGCGCGCACGTTGATACATCGGCAGCTGGGTGACGTCGTGGCCGTCAAGCTCAATAGCGCCGCTGTCGGGCTTGATCAGGCCGGTGATCATGTAGAACACCGTGGTCTTGCCGGCGCCGTTCGGTCCGAGCAGGCCGACGGCCTCACCACGACGAACATAAATGCTGACGCCGCGGGTGACCTGGCGTGAGCCGAAGCTCTTTTTCACATTATGGACGGCCAGATAGCCCGCACGCGGGGCAGCTTTTGGTGCGGCGGCGCCGTTGGTCCGGGGCCGCGGCGGCGCCTTGTCCGGACGGCGGGCCGGTGCAGGCTGTGGGGCACGCGGCGCCTCACCCCGGGCCTGCGGAACCTGGGGCGTATCGGCCGGGGCGGTGCGCGCGAGTGGCGGCGCCTCACGGCTGGGATTGCCCAGCATGTCGCCCATGCTGTCGCCGAGCGCCGTGATGTCGACCGGCGACCGCGCAAAACCCTGCGGACCGCGTTTTGGAGCGCGCCGACGGAACATGCCGAGGAAATCAACCATTCGCGCTTCGATCAGCCTTTAAACGTCATCCGCGCCAGATCGCGGCATGTTCGATCACTGGGAACAGCATGGCGGACTAGATGTCCCTTGCCCAGCCGAACGCCAAGCCTTCCATGTCGATTAAAACAATGGCGATAACGGGTTACGCAGCCAGATTCAACCGGATCCGGCTCGTCTATATCGGCAAACCCTTCGAATTACTTGGGTTTTCCGCCTCCAGGCCCGGGTATGATCGAGGTCGGGCCACCGCCACCCTTCTGGCCGGACGACTCGAACATGCCCTGGACCCTGCCGCTGTTGGATTCGACGCGTGAGGTGCCCGTGGTCATATCCACGGTCAGACGATCGCCGCGCAGCACATTCTTGCCCTGGGTAAGCACAACATTGCCCTGCATGGTGACGAGATTGGTCCGGGTGTCGAACACCGCCGTCTCGCCGGTGACGACCTGGTCCTTCTGGGTGACGATGACGCCGCCGCGCGCTTCAAGCCGCTTGATCGCCGACGAACCGCCCGGGCCCGGCTGCGCCGCCTTGATCGGCGCCTTGGGCGCAGCCTTGGCCGCCGGCTCGTTCGCGGAGCCGCCGCCGTCATAGAAGACCACGAGAGTCTTCGACTTCATCGTGGTGTCGCCCTGCACGACCTTCACATCGCCTGCGAAGGTCGCTTCCTTTTTCTTGTCGCGCATTTCCAGCGATGCGGCCTCGATCTGGATAGGCTGATCGCGATTCTGCGAGAAGCCCTGCATCGCGTTCGGCACACCCTGCACCGCGCTCTGCGCATTTGCATCGGCTGTCAAAGCCAGCACGAGCACGGCGATCGCAGCGCCGGTCACCCCGCGAAATCGGACATTACTGACGGGAAAAATCATCACATTCATTTCGCGTTGGCGCGCTTGCCGTTGGCGGCCCGCGGTTTCACGGGCTCCGGCGCGACTTCAGGCTCTGCCACGGTCTCAGGCTGTGCCGTAGCATCCGGCGAAGGCGGGTCCATCTTCAGGTTCATCGACACACCGCCCTCGAACCGAACCAGCTCACCGTGTTCCGTGATGCGCATCCGTTGCCCGAGCAAAGTGCCGTTGAGAAGTTTGACATCGACCGGTTCGTCCGACGTGACCGTGCCATTGGCAATATCAATGTTCGCCTGTGTCAGCTTGGCTTCGTAGCCGGTCGTCGTTTGCAGGAAAATGTCCTGATACAGATAGAGCATCTGCGATTTCGAATTGAACTTCCCGGTGCGGGCATCCATCGTCATCGTCGACTTGTCTTCCATCATCACCTTGGCGCGCAAGGTCGTTAGTTCGACATTATCGGGATCTGTCAGATCCTGCGTCGCGGCCTTGGCCCATAACTCATAGGGCCGTCCGTCCGGCGAGAAACCGGCCAGATGCGGCGTCTCCATGGTGATCTTGGTCCCCGAAACGACCAGATTGCCCATGTCGAGGGGCAATTTGGCGAGGATCCGGAACGGATTGAAGATCGACACGCCGACAATTGCCGCCATCGACAGGATCACGACGGCAGGGACAGCAATCCGCAGCAGACGCACCAGACGGCTATGGCGTGCCGCGGCCCTGAACCGCGCATCCATGCCCGTCTGATAGCTGGGAATCTGAACTGAACTCACCGTCGCTCCAACGGGCCATGCCATAAAGGGCCACACCGAAAGGCCTGCCAAACCGGCGCCAGTCTACGCTGAAATGCACCAGTTTGCAGCCCCGCCCACCAGAACGAGGAGTATGACCGAAACGCGGCGGGAGGGGCCCTGAACTGTTTCAGAAAGTCACTTCGCCGCAGGCCGGTCACGAATGAGCGAAAATGTCCTCGTTTTCCCAGCCCGAAAGGTCGAGTTTGGCCCGGGTCGGAAGGAAGTCGAAACAAGCCTGCGCCAGTTCGGTGCGGCCTTCGCGCGCCAGCATGACGTTGAGGCGCTCGCGCAGCCCATGCAGATGCAGCACGTCCGACGCGGCGTAGGACAGCTGCGCCTCGCTGAGTGTCTGGCTGCCCCAGTCGCTCGACTGCTGCTGCTTCGACAGATCGACGCCGAGGACTTCGCGGACCAGATCCTTGAGACCATGCCTGTCGGTATAGGTGCGGCACAGGCGGGAAGCGATCTTGGTGCAATAGACCGGCTCAGGCATGACGCCGAGCGCGTTGTAGAGAGCCGCGAGATCGAACCGCGCAAAGTGAAAGATCTTGGTCACCTTCGGGTCACCGAGCAGCTTCTTCAGGTTCGGCGCGTCTGTGTGGCCCATCGGGATCTGCACGACATCGGCACTTCCATCGCCGGGCGAGAGCTGCACCACGCATAGCCGGTCGCGATGCGGATTGAGACCCATGGTCTCAGTGTCGATCGCAACTGAATTGGTGTAGCGGCTCAGATCCGGCAGATCGCCGCGATGCAGGCGGATGGTCATGGTCTTAATTGCCTCTTTAAGCGCCCGCGATTCGCGGGATTTGGGTGACTTTACCGCGCTATGGCCGGGCTGACGAGAGATACGCTCCCCCAGGCATGTTTCGCCTGCAGCAAAAAGCTGACAGACTGAGCGGGCCATTCATCCAGCGGGCAGAGGTTGCAGATGAACGTCGCACAGCAGCGTTTGCCCCGTTTCGCGGTCCTGATCGATGCCGACAACACGTCCCCGCAGATCGCCGGCGGCCTGTTCGAGGAAATCTCCAAATTCGGCGAAGCCAGCGTTCGCCGTATCTACGGCGACTTCTCAAGTCCGCAGCTCAGATCCTGGGCCGATATCCTGCAGAAGCACGCCATCGATCCCTACCAACAGTTCGCCTATACCAAGGGCAAGAATGCGTCCGATATCGCGCTTGTCATCGACGCGATGGACCTGCTGCATAGCGGACGGTTCGACGGATTTTGCCTGGTGTCCTCCGACAGCGATTTCACCCGCCTTGCCTCACGGCTGCGCGAGCAAGGCGCTGACGTCTACGGTTTTGGCACGCGCAAGACGCCCGAGAGCTTTCGGCAAGCCTGCCGGCGCTTTGTCTATACGGAAAACCTGATCGCCGAGCGTGCGACGACTACGACCGAGCAGCCGCCAGCGGCGGCCGCCTTGAAGACCCCGGCTGCGGCGATTCCCATTTTGGAAAGGGTCGTCGCCCAGCTTGGCAATGAAGACGGCTGGGTCAATCTCGACCGCGTCGGAGAGCAGCTGCCGAACTTCGTCTCCGATTTCGATGTCCGGAATTACGGTTTTAGAAAATTGAGCGATCTCGTGCGCAAGACTGAAATCTTCGAGATCGAGAAGACCGAAGCCGGTCGCCTGAGGCTTCGGGCCAAGCCGAAGGCGAAGCCAGCAGAACCGAGGCCGACGGAAGCAAAGGCAAAACGGAGAGAGGCATCTGGCCGCGCCAGAAAATCTGCCAAGGACCGCGAAAAAGCCGCCAGCTCGAATTAGCGACTTTCCAGTTCAACGACAGGCTCCGGACCAGCCTCAGATGCGCCGGTCGGGCGTCAACTGGTTGCGATTGACGCGCAATTCGATGATCGAGGGCCCCTTGGCCTCCACCGCCCGGGCGAAAGCTGCAGGAAATTCCTGATGCGTTTCGATGGCCTCTCCATAAGCGCCATAGGATCGGGCGAGTGCCGCGAAGTCGGGATTGAGCAGGTCCGTGCCGCTCGGACGATTCGGGAAATGAAGCTCCTGATGCATCCGGATAGAGCCATACATCGCATTGTTGACGATGATCACGACAATCGGCAGTCGCTGCTGGACCGCGGTCGCGAATTCCTGCGAGGCCATCATGAAGCAGCCGTCACCGGCCAGGCAGACGACCCTGCGTTCGGGATGGCGCAACTGCGCTGCAATCGCCGCCGGCAGGCCATAACCCATCGAGCCGGACTTCGGCGCTATCTGGGTGCCCAGCTTTCTGTAGCGATAATAGCGATGCAGCCAGATCGTATAGTTGCCGGCGCCATTGGTAACGATGGCATCGTCCGGTAATTTGGTATTGAGGTGATCGATCACCGTAGCGAGATCGAAAGGCGGCGCATCGGTGCGCGGCGCCTGATAGTCGACGTAAGCCTGACGCGATTCCGCGCGCCAGCTGGCCCATGCCCCGCTGTCGAGCGGAGACAAATCGGCCAGCGCTTCGGCGAAGCGCGAGGAATTGGCGGGAATCCCGAGGGTTGGCACATAGACGCGGCCGAGTTCGTCGGGTCCAGGAAACACGTGGATCAAGATCTGTTTCGGAGTTGGGACGTCGAGCAGGGAGTAGTGATTGGTCGTGACATCTCCCAGCCGATCACCCATCACCAGCAGCAGATCCGCCGTCTTGACCCGCGCCATCAGCGGGCGGCTACAGCCGAGGCTGATATCGCCGATATACTGGTCACTGCGGTTATCGAGCACATCCTGCGAGCGGAAACCGGCGACGACCGGCAAATCGTTGCGTTCGACGAAGGCCGTGAACTGTTCGACCGCGGCCGAGGTCCAGCCGAGATTGCCGACGATCACCAGCGGCCGCTGCGCCTTTTGCAGCAGCGCGCGCACTTCGGCCATCTGCGACGCCGACGGCGAAGCTTCGATGACGGTCGCAGGCGCCGCATCGGCACCGTCGCTCCTCGCGCTGAGCGCCGGTACGGCCCGTGCATGGTGCGGCCGCGACCAGCAGTCCCCTCCGCCTCCGACGACCCATGAGCAAACTCCTGCGCGGCCTCGCCGCCGGCTACGGCGCCAAACGCCTCGGCGGCGGCTGCTTCAGCACCGTCATCATCTTCCTCCTGCTGTGGTGGCTGCTGGGCCACTT
>Ga0207678_10001943_pt1 | contig 18865 bp, 12 predicted proteins | sample KBSC63metaG_FD_184319 | JGI IMG/M metagenome (GOLD analysis project Ga0207678, IMG submission 184319) | Corn rhizosphere microbial communities from Kellogg Biological Station, Michigan, USA - KBS C6-3 metaG (SPAdes) (version 2) | ecosystem: Host-associated > Plants > Roots > Rhizosphere > Soil ...
ATCGACGACGGCGACACATCTGTGTCGCTGTTTGTGCGTGCGGGACTACTGCGCGCGAGTGAGGGCCTGTCTCAGGAACTGCACGCCCTCATAGGCGATAGCCGATGGAGTGGATTCGATATCGCGCCAGATTGCAGCCGCTGCGCTCAAGTCACCCAGCGCGAATCCGAAGCTCTCGATGGTAAGCCAGCCGTCATATTTAATTTTGCCGATGGCGTCGAAGACACTCTCCCACTCCACGTGCCCTGAGCCGGGAATTCCGCGATCGTTCTCGCAGGTGTGGATCAGCTTGACGTGCTTTCCTACCTTGAGCAGTCCATCTGCGATACTTTTTTCTTCGATGTTGGCGTGAAAGGTGTCGTATAGGATTCCGACGTTTGGATGGCCTACCTGCTCTGCCAGAAGTGCGGCATCGGCTGCCGTGTTCAGGAAGAATGTTTCGAAGCGGTTCAAGGGCTCAATTGCAAGAGTGACCTTGTGCTCGGTGAGCGTGTCGCCTACTTGCTGGTACGCTTCGATGGCCCATGACCACTCATCGGCGGTGCGGCGCCTGCCGGGGAGGTAGCCCACGGGGCAGTACAAAGGCCCGGCAATCGTGTTGGCGCCACACTCCGCCGTAATCGCAATCAGGTCTTTCAGCCATTGAATGGAACGGCTGCGAATCGCGGCGTCCTCGCTGATGGCGCTCAAACTGTCGACAAAGATGCCAACTGTGTTGCACTCGAGACCATTCGTGTCCATTGCCTTGCGAACGCGCGCAGGAGATACATCGCCGGCTCGGAAGACGGGGAATTCAATCCCGTCGAAGCCTTTTTCCTTTATGGTCGGAAGAAGTTCCTCGACCGAGTTGTCGTAGGCTGCCGACCAGATCAACGTGTTGACACCGAGTTTCATTGCGATCGCGCTCCCGACAGATTGAAGTGCCAGCTTGAACCCAAAGTGTACAAGACGGAGCGATTAGCTTTTGAGGCCCGTCCACGCGCCGTTCCACAGGCGGAGAATGCCCTCTGGGTTTTCGTCGCGCAGAGCGGAGGGGAGTGCGGACTGGGGTAGTCCCTGGTAGGCTACGGGGCGAGCGAAACGAAAGATGGCCTGGCTGCCGACCGACGTGGAGCGGCCGTCGGAGGTGGCTGGGTAGGGGCCTCCGTGCACCATCGCGTGGCAGACTTCGACGCCGGTGGGAAAGGCGTTGAAGATGAGTCTGCCGACTTTGGTTTCGAGGATGCTTACGAGTTCGCTGTGCTCGGCGAGATCTACTTCTGTGCCGAGGATGGTGGCGGTGAGATGGCCTTCGAGCCCGCGCGCGGCTTCGAGCATCTGGCTGGCGGTGGAGCAGTGGACGAGCAGCGTGGTGGGGCCGAAGACTTCTTTGGCAAGAGCGGGATCGGAGGTGAAGGCGGCGTAGGTGGTTTCGAGCAGCGCGGTCTGCGCGGTGAAGCCCTGATCGGCGGATAGGCCTTCGGCGGTCTTCAACGCGGCGCGTTCGGCGACCTGCTTGGTGTAGAGCGACGCGATGCCGCCGGTGAGCAGCGAGAAGGTGGGGCCTTCTTTGGTGAGCGACTGGAGTTTAGTGGAGAAGGTGGTCGCGGGTGTTTGCGGTACGAAGACGAGGCCGGGCTTGGTGCAGAACTGGCCTCCGCCAAGCGTGAACGAGCCGTGCAGGCCGGTGGCGAGCTGCTCGGCGCGCTGTTCGAGGGCATGGGGCAGGATGAAGACGGGATTGGTGCTGCCCATCTCGGCGTAGACGGGGATGGGTTCGGGGCGCGCGTTGGCGAGGTCCATGAGCGCGCGGCCTCCGCGGAAGGAGCCGGTGAATCCGACGGCGCGGATGTGTGGGTGCTGCACGAGGGCTGCTCCGATCTTATGGCCGGAGTCGAAGAGCAGGGAGAAGGTGCCTGCGGGGAAGCCGGATTCGTGCACGGCCTGGGCGATGATCTGTCCGGCGAGTTCTCCTGTGCCGGGGTGAGCGGGATGGGCTTTGACGATGACCGGGTTGCCGGCGGCGAGCGCGGAGGCGGTGTCTCCGCCGGCAACGGAGAAGGCGAGAGGGAAGTTGCTGGCTCCGAAGACGACGACGGGGCCGAGCGGACGGAGCATGGAGCGGATGTCCGGCTTGGGCGGCGTGCGGGCCGGGTCGGCGGTGTCGATGCGCGCCATGACCCAGGAGCCTTCTTCGACAACGCTGGCGAAGAGACGAAGCTGGTTGCTGGTGCGGGCGACCTCGCCGGTGAGCCTGGGGCGGGGAAGAGCCGTCTCTTGATGCGCGCGGGCGATGAGTGCTTCGGCGGACTGGTCGAAGAGGTCGGCGATGCGCCGCAGGAGACGTCCACGGTCTTTGCCGGAGCTGGTTGCCAGAAAGGCCGATGCGTCTGTGGCAGCGGCGACGGTGCGTTCCACATCATCGGCCGTAGCGGAGAGATAGGCTGGGTCGAGTTTCTGGCCGTTGGCAGGGGAGTAGGCGTGGAAGGCTTCGCTGCCGTTGTTGGAGAAGACGCCCGCGATCAGCGAACGTCCGTGTAGTTGAATGGATGGTGCCTGACTCTCCATAGATGAAGCTCCCTGGCTTGACGGATACAGACGATGCGTCCTGCTCAACAATGGTTACATAGGAGAGTGCCTTCGCGCACGAGCAGTCTGTGGAATGAGAACGGAGGTTGAGGATAGGAGTTGTTCTTTTACATCCTCACGATTGCGGGCGTGTTTCGGTTGCGGAGCACGCGACCGGACGCTGAGCGGCCTTACCGGGCGTGGGGATATCCGTGGCTGACGGGGATTTATATTGCGGGAGCCTCCGTCATCTTGGTTACGCTGTTCGTGTATCGCTCCGGCACCACATGGCCGGGGATCATCATCGTTGCGGCTGGCGTGCCGGTGTACTACCTGGTGCGGCGGACGCTGCACGGGCAGAGCGGCATCCTCTCTTCTCGACAAAGTTCCGATCAAAAAAAAGTACCCCCGAAGGGGTACCTCATGGAGGACATTCGCCACCATAACCGTCCGGTGGATTGTTCAGCGCGCAGCTTTCGAAGACGCCGTCAAACCTGGGTTCTTGCCAGCACTGATCAGATTGGCCATGATGCGGAACGAGCCTGGGACCCCGTCGGGCATCTGGCGGAAGAAGGCGAAGGACATGTAGACGTATGTTCCCTTGCCGTAGCGGGCGTAGAGGAGGCCGCCCTTCTGCGGAGCCTGATCGGTGTCGTGGGTCTCGGTGAGCGCGATGTACTTCGGATCCCACTCCTGCATGAAGTCGTGGCCGCGTTCTTCGACCCAGTTGGCGAAGTCCGCTTTCGTGATCTTGTTGGGCCAGTTGAGCAGCGGGTCGGCCGGTGCAAGGATCTGCACCTCGTTGTCCTCTTCAATGACCTTCTCGGGATCGGAAGAGAGCTTGTACGGATAGGGGCCGTAGTTGTGGTCGTACTCCGGCGTCTGGTACTGCACGATGACCGTGCCGCCGTTCTTCGCATAGTCGAGCAGACGGTTGTTGGAGGTGTGGAGTTCGGGGCGTGCAGCATAGGCGCGGATGCCGAGCACAATCGCGTCGTACTGCGCAAGATTGCCCGAAGCAATGTCCTGCGGTGAGAGGAAATTGACGTGGATGCCGATGTCTTCCATCGATTTGGCGACATCGTCACCGGTGCCCATGACGTAGCCGATCTTCAGGCCGGGTGCCGTCTTTACATCGACGCCCGTCGTCCGATAGGTTGCGGGAAGGTAATAGGGATAGGGACGCAGGCCGGTGTAGCCGATGGTGTTGAAGCCCTGCGTGTACTTTTCGCCGTTGTATTCGGCGACTGCGGTGATGGTGTAGGGCTTGGCCTGCACGGACATGGGCTTCACGCGGAAGGTGAGGTTCTTCTGCTCGCCATCGCGTTGGGTCGCGAAGTCAGCCACGCTGGGGGAGGACGTCCAACCCTGGGGCAGGTCGAGATGGACCTGCCCCTTTGCGGGGCCCTTTACGCTGCTGCGGAGTGTGACCTGCAACTCCAGGGTTGCGCTGGTGAGGGGAACGATGCCCGCCTGCGGCGATACGGTCAGCGAGATGGCCGGCGCAACGAGCAGCGGCTCGGGCACAGGGCCTTCGCCGTTGATGCGATGGATTGTCTGCACGACGCCGTCCAACTTGATCTGCACGTTCTGGTAATCGACAGTGGCCACGGCAGAGAGAGGGTATGGCGACGTGGGCAGGTTCAGGTAGCGCGGGTCGTTGATGTCGTAGTAGGACTGCTCCAGATTGGGACGGCTGAAGTATGGCTTGGTCAGCTCCGCGTCTTTGGAGGCCACCACGTCGAATGTCTCATCGCTCGCGGCTCCTGCATTGAGAGCGCCTGCGACCGGGGCTTTGGACGTAATCGACCAGCCTGGACCAGCCTCGGACTCCAGCGAGATTTTTCCGATGGAGACTGCATCCGTGCTCTGGTTGGCGACGTGGACCTTCACCTGGAATGCCTGGCCGGGCACGACCGTCTGCGACGAGGGCGACTGCATCGACATATCACCCATGGGACCCATCATGCGCCGGGATGGGGCGCCATCCGCGACGGTGGCCACCAGGCTCAAGCCCAGCGCCTGCTGGAGAGCGGCGTTGAACTGCCGCTGCTTGATAGTCAACTCGTGCGTCATGTTGTAACGAGCTTCGTTCGAGAAGCCGCTGGCGGCTACCTCGGCGAGAAGTTGGTTGGTCTGAGCAAGGCCCTTGGCCAGCGCCGGAGCAATTTTCTCCGGGCGGGTGGCGTCGTATCCCTTCAACGCATCCTCCACGGTGGAGTTGAGAGCGTTGAGCTTTTCGCGCCACTGGGCTTGCTGATCGGCGGGTGCATAGCTCGCGATCCCGGCGAGGGAGACGTCGATGCCATCGAAGAAGGTCGATTCATGCTCAGAGACGGGGACTCGCGATGCATAAAGGTGATACGGAGAGGTCACGGGCGTCGGCAGCGGTATGGCGATGCCGCCGTTCTGCGACTTCTGCTCGTTGAGCCCTTCGCGCGATACCTGAACGTAAGAGAAACCGATCTGAGGATTGTAGGTGCCGGTGGGAATGGTGACGCTGGTGGAGGGGACGCCCTCGATCCAGGTGCCATCGACATAGTTGCGGAAACGAACGGGGGACCAATGGCCTGTTGCGTAGTCGTAGATGCCTTTTTCGGTGACGCGCGCAAAGGGGATTCGCGCGTAGACCTTCAACGGGCTCCAGGGCTGCAAGCCTGCTGCAATCTGATCGGGGAACATCTTTGGATCGCCGGCAGCCTTGTAGACTTCCTGCGTCATCAGGCCCGCCACCTGGTGCTGTCCGTGTCCGTCGGATACGTTGCCCGCGAAGACCGACGTGACGACAAGCGGTCGGGTCATGCGAATCACTCGAACGGCGTCGTAGAGAACACGATCATGGCCCCAGGTCTTGAGTGCCTCTTCAATCGTCTTCGAGAATCCGAAGTCGGCGACGCGGGTCCAATACTGATGCACGCCGTAGTAATTGCCGGCGGCGAGAAGCTCCTGCGTGCGGATCGTGCCGAGCTCATCCCAATAGTTGTCGCTCATGACGTTTTGGCCGCCTTCGCCGCGATTGAGCGTCAACAGGGTCGTGTCGACACCCTGGCCGCGACTCTCGTAGGTCAACATACCGCCGTCTTCATCGTCCGGGTGGGCGACGATCATCGCAATGCTTGCGCGTGTATGCAGCTTCTGTAAACTTTGCCACAGGCCGGTGGAGCCGCGGTCGATCGGCAGAGGCCGTGCGAGCGGTTGCGTGTAGGGTGCTGGCTGTGGCGTCTGGGCAGTGACGGCAGGGATGCCGACAAGAAGCGATGCCATCAAAAGGCAGAAGGTTGACCTGCGGAACGTGTCGATTCTCATATCGGAAGAGCTCCCGTGCAACGGATCGGTGTTGTTATAGCGTGGGTAATGGATACCATGCAAAAGAAACTTTGTAAAGTTTCCTAACTTATTTAGAGTATGATCGTGTCCAGTAAGCCCACAGGAAAAATGCGACTAAAGGATCCACCGTCCCTCCAGAACCCGACCGCGCAGGAGACAAGCCCATCGCGCCCCTCCCATCTGCGCCAGGTGAACGCACGCGGCTTACTGCGTCTGCTGCGCGAGCACAATCCGTGCTCGAAGGCCGACCTCGTGCGCCTCTCCGGACTCAGCGCGCCAACGGTATCGAGCGCTGTCTCCCACCTCGAAGCCTTGGGCCTGATCGACAATCTCGGTGAAGGCGAATCGAGCGGCGGACGCCCACCAGGGCTGCTTCGGTTCCGCGCAAGCTATGGGTATGTTGCGGCCGCGGATATCGGCGGCACACGGCTCCGTATGATGTTGGCAGACCTGAACGGCAAAGTCGTGACCCAGTGGTCCACGCAGTTTTCGGAAAAGCAGAAGACTCCCAAGGCGGTCTGCGCCCTGATGCGGGAAGGCTTGAGACGGATGTGCCAGGAAGGCGGCACGTCCATGAAGAAGGTGCTGCATATCACCGCAGGCGCCCCGGGGATCACGAATTTCAGTTCCGGTGTCGTGCTTTCGGCTCCGAACCTGAAAGACTGGGACCAGGTTCCCCTACTCGCGATGATCGAGAAGGAGACGGGGATTCCTGCTCTCGTGGACAATGACACCAATCTTGCTGCGGTTGGCGAACATTGGCACGGGTCGTCGATTGGGGTTGATAACTTCATCTTTGTAGCGATGGGAACGGGCGTCGGCGCGGGCATCTTTCTGCACGGACGCCTTCATCGCGGCGCAGGGTGGAGTGCAGGTGAGATTGGATATACGGGAGTAAGCGGAAAGAAGCGCGACTCGTTGCAGATGCGCTCTACCGGGCAGTTGGAGCGAGCCATTGGGGGCGCCGGTATCGAAGCGGAATGGATGCGGCTGTTGCAACAGGCCGGTACAGCGGGCGACCCAGCCTTGGCGAAATTGAAGGCCCCACAGATCTTCGACCTTGCCGTGGATGGGGATCGCACTGCCTCTGAAGTGCTTCACTATACGGCACGCATCCTCGCTTGTTGCTTGACGGACCTAACGCTTCTCCTGGACCCGAAGCTCATTGTTCTGGGCGGTGGTATCGGCTCCCACCCGGAACTTTGTCGACTCACGGAAAAACTTCTTCAAAAGAACGAGTTTGCCCGGCCCACGCTCCGATCGAGTTCTCTCGGGACCCATGCGCAACTCCATGGGGCTATATCGCTTAGCCTGGCTGCGATCGAGACGCAGCTGCTTGGATGAATTTCATGGAATTTTGATATTGACAATGCGGAGTGGGTTCTCTATGCTCACCAGCACTTGCCACTTCCTAAGTAGACTTTACTAAGTATCCGGCTTTTCGCAGTTTTTTAGCTTGCTTTTGTTCAAATCTCCAGGAGGTACCTGTGTCCATCTTCAATGTAATTCGACGTTCTATCGTTGGCTCCGTGCTGACAGCCGGGCTGATCGCCTCTTCCGCGAGCGTCCCTGCATGGGCGCAGTCGCAATCCATCAACGGTACCATCCGCGGCCATGCCACTGACCCCAGTGGCGCCGATATTCCTGGCGCCGTCGTCTCCATTACAAATCCTGAGGTGGGTTACTCCAACCAGATCTCGACGGGGTCCGACGGCTACTTTGTGCAGCCGAACCTGCCCCTCGGGAACTACAAGGTCACGGTTAGTAAGGACGGCTTCTCCACGCTGAACTACGAACAGATCGTCCTCAATGCCGGCAAGGAAGTAGTCCTCGATGCCAAGCTGGCTGTCGGTGGCTCCAATACCTCTGTCGAGGTGAGCGCCTCAGCCTCACTCATCGATCCTGCCACGCTGAACCTGCAGCGTACCCTGGACTCGCGAGAGATCACGAATCTTCCTCTTGTCTCGCGCAATCCGTACAACTTCATCATCTTCCAGCCCGGCGTGAGCGGTCACCCCAACCCAGAGCTTGGTATTCCGCGCAGCCTTAATACCAATGGCCTGCTGGATCGCATCAACTATGAGATGGACGGCATGGTGAACACGCAGAGCGATCGTATCGGTCTCCGCCTCTTTCCCATCGGCAACATCTTTATCAAGGAAGTCCAGACCGTCTCGAACTCGTTTGCTCCGGAGTATGGCGAGACCTCGGGCAACGTTTACAACGTGATCTCCAACAGCGGCACTAACACCTACCACGGTGAGTTTCAGTACATCCACCGCTGGGTCGATGCTACCGCCTTTCCCTTCTTCTCCAACCACGCATCGATTAAGCCCGATCTTCAACTCACCGACTATTCTGCCAACCTCGGTGGCCGCATCATCAAGGACAAACTTTTCTTCTTCGGCTCCTATGAGAAGGTTACCCGCGGTTCGCCGGCGACTGTGACGATCACCGCAGCCAATGCCGCAGCGCTCGGTATTCCTGCTGACCAGCTCGTCCCAGCACCTGGCTTGCTCCACGGCACCTTCACCAACGAGCGTGTCGACTGGAATATCAACAAGAAGAACACTGCGTTCGTGCGCTACAACTACTTCAAGAACAACTTTCCTTTCAATACCCAGGTTGGCGGTCTCAACACCAGAAGCACTGCGGCTGACTTCCTCGATCGTGCGCATGTGATCGCCGGTCAACTCACGACCACGGTTAATAACAACCTGCTCAATGAGCTTCGCTTTTCGTGGCCCTTCCGCAATAACACGCACTTCGCCGGTCCCACGGGCGGCACTGGACCAGCGATTGTTGTTGCAGGAGCAGCTAATCTGGGCGGCTCGAGCAACGCGGGAGACCAGTTCACGGACAAGGTACCCAGCGGCAGCGACAACGTAAATCTTATTTACGGCAAGCACGCACTGAAGTTCGGCTTCAACTTGTCACGCCGGATCAATCGTCAGCGATCCGTTTCCTTCAATCAGTACACCTTCAGCAATACCTCGGCTTTCACTGCGGTGCAGAACTACCAACGCGCCAACAACGGCACGGATCCCTACGCGTACAGCAGTTTCTCCAGCCAGACTGACTCCAAGGGTGTTGGTTATGCCTCACAGTTTCTGGGAGGTTATGTACAGGACACCTGGCAAGTTAAGCCGCGCTTACTCGCCATCTACGGAGTTCGCTATGACCGTTTCCAGGGGCCGAACTCCAACCCGAACGCACTTTATCCCAACTCGCGAAAGTTCAACATTCCCAAGACCAACTTTGCGCCTCGCATCGGCGTGACCTATCGGGCAACTGAAAATACCGTGCTCAAGGCTTCGGTTGGCGTCTTCTATCAGTCCACTCCGACCAACCTCTGGTTCAATGCCCTTAATCAGGACGGCTCAAACCGGACGTCGGTCTATTCTTACTCAGTACCCCACAACTCGGCTGGAATCGGTGTTCCGCCCGCCGGAGCGCCTGCCTTCCCGAACGTTCCTTCGAGCGTCGGCAACACGGCAATCCAGGATGTGACCACTATCTCGCCAACCTTCAAGAATGAGTACACCTGGAACGCGACTGCGCAGATCTCGCAGCAGCTCTCCCGTTACGACTCGCTGCTGATTGGCTACGTGATGGCCAACGGCCGCAACCTGCAGCTTCAGCACAATATCAACCTCATCAATCCCATTGGAGCCCTTGCCGACGGCAGACCTGTCTTCGGCGGATGCAGCCAGGTGGGTACCTTGTGCAGTGCGGCAACCCGGCGGGATCCGCGCTTCAACAACGTCACGCAAGTAGAATCGGGCGCGAACTCGAGCTTCAACGCGCTGGTTGTCAACTACACGCACACGATCTCGCGCGGCATCCAATTCAATGCCAACTACACCTGGTCGCACACCTTGTCGAATGCACCGGAGGTCAACACCTTCGAAGTTTCCCCCAGTGCCTCCAGCATTGAAGATACGACGAACTACCGGCGCGACTATGGCAATGCTTCGGTCAATCGTCCCAGCGCCTTCAACCTGACTGCGGTGATGGAACCGACCTTTACGTTGCATAACCGCTTCGCCAATGAAGTAGCCAACCACAACATGCTCGCCGTCCTCGCCAACATCTCTTCGGGCGATCAGGGCAGCATCTTCACAGGCTCGTCCCAGAATGGGGACAGTACGGTTACGAGCATTACTCGTCCCTCATTCGTTTCGCGTAATACGGTCCGTTCGCCGAGCATTGCACAGATCGATGCGCGCTATACCCGCTCCATCTCGAAGCTGTTCGATCGCGTTTCGCCCTCGTTCTTCATTGAGGCGCAGAACCTGTTCAACCACACCAACATCACCGGCATCGCCACTGTACAGCCGGTCACGGCTTTCAATCCAGCGATTGTCGGACCCAACGGCGGTATCCCAACCGGGGCGGCGCCCGCCATTTCCCGCAGCTCCGTTCTCGAAGCCCGCATCGTTCAGTTCGGCGCTGCAATCCGCTTCTAATCTGGCGGAGGCGAGTGAATCCCCAATGGTTCGCTCGCCTCCACTTCTCATAACTTATATAGCAACCGCAAAAGGACAGAATGTCGCAGACCGAACCTAAGCAGAAATCGGTATTTCCAGCACCAACCTACCGCGATACTGTTCTGGCCCAAGTCTTTGCCGACGCGAAACGCTACTTCCTCAATCCACTGCTTGAGATTGAATACGCCCACACGCTGATGCTGGCGCGTCAGCACATCATGTCCGAAGCCGAAGCTGCGCAGTGTATCCGCGCTCTGGACGCTCTCGATCGAAATGAAATTCGCGCTGCGGAATACGATGGCAGCTTTGAAGATCTCTTCTTCTTCATTGAAAAGAAGATGGCCTCCCTTTGCGATCCAGAGGTTGCCGGCAAGATGCACACCGCGCGCAGCCGCAACGATATCGACCTCACCATGTATCGCATGATTCTGCGTGAGCTGTTGACGAAGACCGTCGATGCGCTCCTTCAGTTACGTCACCGGCTTGTCGAGCTTGCGTGGCAGCATCGTGCCGCACTGACACCGGCGTATACCCACAATCAGCCCGCGCAACCCACCACGCTCGGCCACTATCTCATGGCGTTTATCGAGATTCTGGAGCGCGATACCGAGCGATTGTTGGCCGCATATGCACGGGTCAATCGTAGCCCCATGGGGGCGTGCGCCATCACGACGACTGGCTTTCCGATCGATCGTGACTTCACTGCGAAGCTGCTCGGATTCGATGGCTTGCAGGTGAACTCTTACGGAGCCATCGCTGCGGTCGACTATCTGACGGAGAGCTGTTCCGTTCTCGCCGTCTGCATGTTGAACCTCGGCCGCTTCGCCCAGGATCTGCTGCTCTGGAGCACGGCAGAGTTCAACTACCTCAGGCTGAGCGACGCCTATGTTCAGGTCAGCAGCATCATGCCTCAGAAGCGTAACCCGGTGCCGCTGGAGCACGTTCGTGTTCTTGCGAGTCGCTCGCTCACTCAGGCGCAGAGCATTCTCGGCTGTTTGCACAACACGCCCTTTGGCGATATGAACGACAGCGAAGACGACCTCCAGCCTCTCGCCTACACTGCGTTTGAAGATGGTGAGCGCAGTCTTCATCTACTCGCCGGAGTTCTCGGCGAAGCTGAGTTCAACCTCGACCGGATGGCAATCGCCGCTGAGGGAAATTTTCTTCCCGTGACCGAGTTGGCCGATACGCTCGTGCGCTCCACCGGTATGAGCTTCCACACCGCGCATGGGTTGGTGAGCCGCGCTGTCAAGGAACTGGATGGTCGCTACGACGCGGAGGCAGTGTCCGCAATCATCGAGCGTGAACTGCCAGCGTCGACAAAGCAGGCTTCGGGAATCAGCCGAGCCGACATTCTAAAATCCCTCAGTGCAGCAAATTTTGTAGCGGTGCGTCGCATCCCCGGAGGTCCGGCCAGCGAAGCGCTTGATCCCGAGATACTACGCGCACGGGAGCAGATAGCTGCCGATCGACAGTGGCTCGCCACGGCAAAGTACAATCTCGAAAGTGCGCGGGCTTTGACGCGGCAGGAGTGCGACGCGCTCGTACAGCGCGTTCCCAGGAGCTAGTATCCAGCCATCGGTAACGAACAAGCCGGCGGAACTACAGCGCGGCCTCTCCACGACCTCCGCGCTTGGCCTTAACGTCATCGACATGGTTGGCGTAGGCCCTTTTGTCACGCTGCCGTTGATCGTCGGCGCAATGGGCGGGCCCCAGGCCATGCTGGGATGGATCATCGGCGCGTTCCTTGCGTTCTGCGACGGTTTCATCTGGTCCGAGCTCGGCACGGCCTATCCTGAGGCGGGCGGCTCCTATGCCTATCTGAAAAATCTATACGGCCCAAAGAAGCTTGGCCGCGTTTTCTCGTTTCTCTACGCATGGCAGCTTCTCTTCTCGGCGCCGCTTTCGATCGCCTCCGGCTGCATCGGATTTTCGCTCTACCTCTCCTACTTCTTTCCCCACGCCGATGTTGCCATTGCTTCGGCGCACATCTTCTCCGTTCCGGTTGTCCTCAGTGGCCAGACGCTGATGGCGATGGCGGCCTGTATTCTTGCGCTGCTGGTGCTCTACCGCAGCATCGTGCAGATCGATAAGATCGTCCGCTGGCTTTCGTTCGTTGTTGTAGCCACCCTGGTCTTCATCATCGTGGCCGGCCTCACTCACTTCAACGCGCACATGGCTTTCGACTTTCCCGCAGGCGCCTTCCACATCGATCACGACTTCTTCCTCGGCCTCGGTGCAGGGATGCTTATCTCCGCTTACGACTACTGGGGTTATTACAACGTGTGCTTCGTTGGTGGCGAAGTGCGCAATCCGGACCGCACTATTCCTCGCGCTGTGCTCGGCGCGATCGCCATCGTCGCCACGCTGTACCTGCTGATGAACATCAGCGTGCTCGGCGTGATTCCCTGGCGCGAACTGGCCGCGGAAGCCGACACGCACACACGGATGTATACCATGGCGACCTTCATGGAGCGGCTCTATGGGCAGGGTGCTGCCGCGGTCGTCGTCATCCTGATCGCTGCCGCCGCGCTCGCCTCTGTCTTCGCGCTCCTGCTCGGTTACTCGCGCATCCCCTTCGCCGCTGCCAAAGACGGAAACTTTCCCGCAGTCTTCGGACGCGTCCACCCGAAACATCGCATCCCGCACGTCGCGCTACTCACGCTCGGCGGCGTTACGCTTGTCTGCTGCGTCTTCCGCCTGCAGGAGGTCATCACGACGCTGGTCGTGATCCGGATCCTGTTCCAATTTCTCCTTCAGGGAACGGCGGTCCTGCTGCCCAAACACCGCCGCGAACGGAAACTTCGCGGCTTCCGGATGCCCCTCTATCCGCTACCCGTGATTCTCGCTCTCAGTGGCTTTCTCTTCATCCTATTGTCGAGGCCAAATTTTCTGAAGGAGATGCGTACGGCAGGCTTTATCCTGATTGCGGGCGCGCTGGTTTATTCAGTACGATTCTTCCGGTCGCGAAAACCGGTTTCTACTGCTGCTTCCGTCCATGAGCCGGAATAAGAACTCCCCATTGTCGCTTCACAATTTTCGAGATCAACTATGTCATCATCCGACTGTAGACGCACTCTCAGTAAGCTCTCCGCACTCATCGGCAACACCCCTCTGTTAGAAATCTGTTTCACCTGGAAAGGTGCTGCTCATCGTATCTTCGCCAAATGCGAACAGATGAACCTGACCGGCAGCATCAAGGACAGGATGGCGCTCGCCATTTTGGAGCATGCCTATCGCGAACATCTCATCCAGCAGTCGAATACCATCGTCGAAGTCACCAGTGGCAACACGGGTATCGCCTTCGCTGCACTTGGCGCTGCGCTCGGGCACCGCGTCGAGATCTACATGCCCGACTGGATGAGCCGCGAGCGCGTCGACATCATCCGCAGCTATGGCGCGACCGTAGTTCCCGTCAGCCGTGAAGCGGGTGGGTTCGTCGGCGCACTCCGTATTGTCGATGAGCTGGCCGCCACGCGAAGCGATATCTTTCTTCCGCAACAGTTCGCGAATCAGGCAAATGTTGATGCGCATCGCCTCGGCACCGGGGTCGAACTGACGCGGCAACTCGCCACGGAAGGGCTGCGTCCGGATGCCTTCGTCGCCGGAGTTGGCACGGGAGGCACCATCATGGGTGTCGGCCTCCATCTTCGCGAATCGCATCCTGCGGCGCGTGTTCATCCCGTTGAACCTGCGGAGTCGCCCGTACTGTCGGCGGGGCGGAAGGTGGGCACGCACAGAATTCAGGGTATCTCCGACGAGTTCGTGCCTTCGATCGTCGACCTCAGCAAACTTGACCAGCCCATCGCTGTCTCCGATGGCGACTCGATCCTGATGGCGCAGAAGCTGGCTGCATCGCTGGGTCTCGCTGTGGGCATCTCATCCGGGTGCAACTTCCTCGCGGCTCTTACCGTACAGCGTGAGCTTGGCCCGGATTCCATCGTCACCACCGTCTTCAGCGACGACAACAAGAAATATCTCAGCACCGGGCTTCTGCAAACCGAGCCGGTGAAGGAGCACTATCTTTCGCCTGACGTGGAGCTGCAAAGTCTCCGTGTCATTCCGGCGTTGCGACCCGATCAAGCTGCCTGAATCCATCTCGCCCCGAAGATAGTTATCGCTGGTAGGGCGCAATAATCTTCTGCTGGTGGTATCGATCCCAGCGTGGGATGGGCTAGCATGATCTGGACCCTATGGCCCTGCTCCGTGAACTCCGATCGCTTAATGCGGTCCAGAGAAATACCTTTGCTGCCTGCTTTCTCGGCTGGACGCTCGACGCGTTCGACTACTTCCTTTTGACCCTGTGCCTTACGTCCATCGCGGCGGACTTTCACGTGGGCATCAAGTCGGTGGCGGAGGCGATCTTCTGGACGCTGGCGATGCGTCCGGTCGGGGCGTTTCTCTTTGGCCTGATGGCGGAGCGGTTTGGCCGCCGCCCCACGCTGATGCTGAACATCGTCTCCTTCTCTGTGTTAGGACTGGCTTCGGCGTTTGCACCGACCATCGGCAGTTTCCTGATCTGTCGAGCATTGTTCGGTGTGGCAATGGGAGGCGAGTGGGGAGTCGGCGCCGCCCTCGCGTTTGAAACTCTGCCCGCGGAAGGAAGAGGATTTTTCTCCGGCCTGTTGCAGGAAGGCTACGTCGTCGGGAGTCTGCTGGCGGCTGCGTTGTACTGGCTGCTCTTCCCGCACCTGCATGGGACGGGGATGTTTGTTGGGTGGCGCGTCATGTTTATGATTGGCGCGCTGCCCGCATTGTTGGCGTTCTATCTGCGCTTCAAGGTAGAGGAGTCGCCGGTGTGGCTGGCCGCGAAGCAGCGCCGGGCTATCGACGGCTCAAGCCTGCGCGCTTCTTTCGATCTGAAGGGGTTGGTGAAGTATCTGCCTTCGTTCCTCTTTCTTGTGGTGTTGATGACGGCGTTCAACTCGTTCAGCCACGGCACGCAGGATCTCTACCCGACGTTTCTGCAACGGGACCTCGGGCTGGCCGCGGGACACGTGGGGCTGTTGGTGGTGATTGGCAATATTGGAGCGCTACTGGGAGGCATCTGCTGGGGCGCGGCGTCGGAGAAGCTGGGGCGCAAGGGCGCGATTATTGGTGCGGCACTGCTGGCACTGCCGATGATTCCGCTGTGGGCGTGGTCGCACTCCGTCGTGGCGCTGGCGGCGGGAGGCTTCCTGATGCAGTTTATGGTGCAGGGAGCATGGGGGATTATTCCTGCCCATCTGAACGAGCTGTCACCGGGGCCGGTGCGGGCGATCTTTCCCGGCTTTGCCTACCAGCTTGGAAACCTCATCTCGTCGCGCAACAGCGTCTTTCAGGTGATGCTGGCGGGGCGCTACTCGGGTGGGATGCTGAAGCTGGTGCTGTCGGGGACGGTGGTGGTGGTCGCTCTGGCCGTGGCAGGGATCACGGCTCTGGGCAAGCAGAAGACGGGCGCGACGCTCACAGGGGACGGAGCTTAGCCGGTTCTTTTTGGGCTTCTTCTTCCTGCCAAGCGACGAGCAGACTCGCGTGGCGTCCAAGATGTATGCTTCTGCTGGCGAGCACGGAGCCGGTAAGGATGGACGGTTATGGGGATCGCTGCTTCGAACTTGAGTCGGGCGCAGGGAAAGCTGACCGTAGCTGCGCCTTTTTTGATTGAACAGGACTGGGCGGCCTACACGCCGGAGCAACATGCGGTGTGGGCGGAGCTGGTGAGCCGACGAATGCCCCAGCTTCGGGAACATGCTTGCCGCGAATATCTGGACGGCTTCGAACAGATCGGTCTACAGGAGGACCGCCTGCCGGACCTGAAGGCCGTAAGCGCACGTCTGGGGCCTCGGACGGGGTGGCAGTCGACTCCGGTGAGCGGATTTCTTCCGGCGGATGCCTTCTTCGAGATGCTGGCCGCACGGATGTTTCCTACGACGACGTGGCTGCGATCGCGCGACTCGATGGGCTATACGCCGGAGCCGGACATCTTCCATGACGTCTTTGGACATGTGCCGATGCATGCGCATCCGGTGTTCGCCGACTTCCTGCAACACTACGGCAAGGTATGCGCGGGGTTGATGCACGATCCGGTGGCACTGGAGCGGATGGGACGCCTCTTCTGGTTCACCGTGGAGTTTGGCCTGATCCGGCAGGATGGCGCGGTGAAGGTGTACGGGAGCGGGTTGATCTCGTCGCACGGGGAGTGCTCGCGCGTGCTGGAGGGTGGATGCGAGGTGAAAGACTTCGACCTCGATGCGGTGATGAATCAGGAGTTTCAGACCAGCGAGATGCAGCCAGTGCTGTACGCAGTGGAGTCGTTCGACCAGATCTACGAGGCGGCGAAGCGGGCGGAGTCGCGGCTGGGCTGAGGCCCTGTGCTCTGGGTGCACAAAAAAGTACGGCTGCCGGAAGGTGTCCCGGCAGCCGCTGGTTGAAGGGTTAGACAGGATGGCTAGCGTCGCCCGTGTCCGCCACCGTGAAAGCCACCGCCGCCATGGAAGCCGCCTCCCGCATGGCCGCCGCTATAGCCACCCCGGATTCCTCCGCGGTAGCCACCGCCGTAGACCGCTCTTCCATGGCCGTAATAACCAGGGTGTCCGTAGCCGTAGCCGGCCCGATAGCCGCCGCGATAACCGTAGCCGCGGTAGCCATAACCACGGTAGCCGTAGTCGCCACGCAACCAGGGGCCGGCACCGATGAAGATGCCTCCGCTAAACCAGGAGGGGCCGTAGTAGCCGTAGGGTGCGCAGGCGTACGGATAATAGCCGTAGTAGCCATAAGAGCAGACTGGAGGCGCATAGTAACCCGGGCCGTACACAGGGCCACCGATGCCAATGCCGACGGATACCTGGGCCTGCGAGTAGGCGGCCGGAAGCATCAGGATTCCAAGCAGTGCGAAGTATCGTAGAAGGCGCATAGTTCAATCTCCTCTGGTCCGGCGCGAGACGCTTTGAGCGGCCGTTGCCCGTCAGGCTCCTGCGGCCGAACCGCTGAACCTATGTTCATTTGAAACGCAAAAACTGGCAAATGGTTGCGGTGGAAATCGAGTAAGAAGGAAATATGGTTTATGGGTTCAGAGAGAGAAAGTGTTTTCAGCCCTGGAGATAGGACGAAAGTGGCTATGCAGTAATTTGGCATAAAGATGCAAGCTGTGGCGGCCAAAGTGGAAAATTATTTCTCTTTTATGGGCAATGACTTTTACTAAGAGGGAAAGATTTATCCTAAATACTGCAATGTTGCAGCACTTTTCTGTGGCGCCCTCTTTGGTTCTTGAATTGCTAGCATTCAAGTCACGAGCGACATCTCGCTCAAGGGTTTGAAATGCGCCGCTTGCTTCAATTACTGCTCTTGGTTTTTCTTGTCACTGCTTCGGCGACGGGCGTACGGGCCTCGACGGACTGCGAGCGGTGGTTTATTGCCTATAAGCAGGAACTTGCGCACAACCAGAGCGTACAACGGATTCGGGCTGCGAAGCTACGGGCGAAGAGATACGCACAGCGCAAACTTGCAGGCTACGTGAAGCCGAAACCGAAGCCGGTAGTACACAAACCGGTCCATCGTCGTCCTCCGATGAGCCGGGCCGAAACCCTGCGTCACTTCAACCTGGCGTGCGGTGTTCTGCCGGAAGACGTGGCAGACCAGCCACTGGTGTCGGAAGAGATCCCGGATGACTTTGCCTCGGAGCGTCCTCTGGAAAGCTTTCTGGATGCGGTTCCATCATCGGACGATGGAATCGTTCCCTCCATCATTGCGCCTCCCTATGACGGCGGCTACGCCAACAATGGTCCATCGGGCGACGGGCCTCCCATTTACTATCCCGGCTTTGGCGGTTCTGGTGGTGGCGGCGGCGGTGGTACGCCCGGGACTCCTGGAACACCCGGGACTCCTGGTACACCGGGAACACCAGGTACTCCCGGAACCCCCGGTACACCCGGAACCCCCGGTACACCGGCTGTGCCTGAGCCGAGCACCTATATTCTCCTGCTGACTGGACTAACCGCTGCAGCAGGCGTGGTCAAGCGCCGCTTTCGCGACTAAGACTTATTCCGAGTTTTAATACGCCGCCTGTCTGTCCTTAGCAGGCGGCTTTCTTTTTAAGGAGAGAGCGCGGGACAGTCTTAGAACCGGTCCAGAAACGATCTCAGCAATCGATTCGATGATGCTTTTCAGTTCCTCCAATCCTCCAACCTGGGATTCATGCCCAAGGCAGGGGGTACCGCCTGGGGGTTACCCATGTCTAAGACGCTTCGATTCAATGACTTGTGGATTTTTGTCTTCGCAAATTCTTCATTATATATGGGTTACAGGCAAATTACTCATTCCAAATGAGTTACGGCAGAGCCTGCTATGAAAGAGCAAAGCCCCGGCGGCTGGCCGGGGCTTTACTTTAGCTCTCCTTCTATTGTAGCTGGATGGGCAAAACTAAAGTGCCAACTCCAAAAGGCAAAATAATCGTTTGTTATGTGTAGGTTGCGGAGTTATCCACAGACTGGAGGGCTTTGACAACTTTTCGTGATGAGGAAAGT
>Ga0207678_10001944_pt1 | contig 18862 bp, 16 predicted proteins | sample KBSC63metaG_FD_184319 | JGI IMG/M metagenome (GOLD analysis project Ga0207678, IMG submission 184319) | Corn rhizosphere microbial communities from Kellogg Biological Station, Michigan, USA - KBS C6-3 metaG (SPAdes) (version 2) | ecosystem: Host-associated > Plants > Roots > Rhizosphere > Soil ...
CGGGCACCGTCGGCAGAGTCGGCAGGTCAGCCGGGCGGGCGGGACTCCGGGCCTGCGGGTCCGGCGGGTCTGGCGGCGCGCAGCTCGCGCGGGAGGGCGAACGTCATGTGCTCCTCGACCGCCTCGACCTCCTCCACGTCGCCGAAGCCGTGCCCGGCGAGCTTGTCCAGGACCGCGGCCACCAGTTCCTCGGGCACCGAGGCCCCGCTGGTCACGCCGATCGTGGTCACGCCATCCAGCCAGCGCTCGTCGACTTCGCCGGCGTCATCGACCAGGTGGGCGGCCGGGGCGCCGTAGTCCTTGGCCACCTCGACCAGGCGGACCGAGTTCGAGGAGTTCGGCGAGCCCACCACGATCACCAGGTCGGCCTGGCCGGCGATGACCTTGACCGCGGCCTGCCGGTTCTGCGTGGCGTAGCAGATGTCGTCGCTCGGCGGGTCGAGCAGGGCCGGGAAGCGCTCGCGCAGCGCGTCGACGGTCTGGATCGTCTCGTCCACCGACAGCGTCGTCTGGGACAGCCAGACCACCTTGGACGGGTCCCTGACCTCGACCTGCGCGGCGCCGTCGGCGCCGTCGACCAGGCGGACCCGGGACGGGGCCTCGCCGGCCGTCCCCACTACTTCCTCGTGTCCCTCGTGGCCGACCAGCAAGATGTCGTAGTCCTTGGCCGCGAACCGCCGCGCCTCGTTGTGCACCTTGGTTACCAGCGGGCAGGTCGCGTCGATGGTGCGCAGGTCCCGGCGCTCCGCGTCGCGGCGGACATCGGGGGCGATGCCGTGCGCGGAGAACACCACGATCGCGCCGGACGGCACCTCGTCTACTTCCGACACGAAGACGGCGCCACGTCGCTCGAGCGTGCTCACGACGTAGGTATTGTGCACGATCTGCCTGCGCACGTAGACCGGGGGGCCGAACCTGTCCAGCGCCATCTCGACCGCTTGCACAGCGCGGTCGACCCCGGCGCAGTAGCCGCGAGGCTTGGCGAGCAGGACCCGCCGTTCCGTTCGGCCTGAGGGTGCCGCGTCTGTCCTCGTCACAACTCCAGGGTACGTATGAGACGCAAGGATGCGCCAAGGGGATGCTCTCGGCGTCCACAGCGCGGAATGTTGCGATGCGCAACGCAGAGGCGGAAGATATCCCGTCAGGGAACACGCGCTGAGTAACAGCGATGCAGATGGCGCAGGCAGACGCTGGGAACTGCCGGGCGTCTCGTGGTATCCCGTCCTCGAGGGAGAGTGTGACATGCGCGTTCCGCAGGTCAGCGAACGCATCAAGGAAGCCCCGGCCCATGCACTGCGCGGCGTCTTCGCCGGCATCGGGCAGTTGCTGCTGATAACCGACAAGCTCAGGAACAAGGCCTCGCACCAGGACGTCCCGCACGCCAGGACGCCCGTGGCGTCGGAAACCGTCACTGACACCACCGTCACCAGCCCGGCCGGTCGGGACGCCAAGACTGCTCCGGTCGACGCTGCCGCGGCTCCGGCGGCCGCGACTGCGGCTCCGGCTCCGGCGGCTCCGGCTCCGGCTCCGGCGGAGGCGGTCGCCGAGGGCGAGGCGGTCACGGCTGAGCCTGTTCCGGCCAAGCCGGCGGCTAGGCCCCGGCGCACCGCCGCCAAGCCGGTGACCGGTAAGCCCGTTACCGCGAAGCCCCCGGCCAAGCCCGCCACGGCGAAGCCGGCCACGCCGCGGCGCACGGCGGCCAAGGCGGCCGCGGCTGAGGCCGCGGAATCCGCGGGCGAGGCGGCACCGAAGCCGCCCAAGCGGCAGAGCCCCAGGGACTTCGACAAGACCGGCAACGTGCGGGTACTCGGCGATAAGGCGGACAGCCCCGCGGCCAGCGCCGCGCCTGCGGCGGCCGCCGCCGCGCCGGAGCCGGCTGCCGCGCCGGAGCCGGCCCCTACGCCGGAGCCGTCCGCCGCGGCTGAGCCTGCTGCCGCGGCCGAGCCGGCGGCCGTCGCGGCACCGCTGCCCAACTACGATGAGCTGTCCGTGGCGTCGCTCCGCGCCCGGCTGCGCAATCTCGACGTCGCGCAGGTCAGGCAGCTCGCGGAGTACGAGCGGACGCACGCCGCCCGGGCCGACGTGCTGACCATGTTCGAGCGCAGGGTCGCCAAGCTGGAGGCAGAGGCCTAGTGCCGCTGGACACGTCGGCCGATTCACCCGTCCCCGTCCGCACGGTCCTGCAGCTGGTCGGCGGGTGGATCAGCCGGCTCGGCCGGGTCTGGGTGGAAGGGCAGATCGCCGAGCTCGCCGTGCGCGGCGGCGCGGTGTTCCTGACCCTGCGCGATCCGGTCGCGGCCGTATCCGTACGGGTCATCTGCTCCCGGCCGGTGTTCGACGCGGCCGAGCCGCCGCCCGCCGACGGGGCCAGGGTGGTCATCTTCGCCCGTCCGGATTTCAACGCCAACCGGGGCTCGTTCGCGCTGACCGCGCTGGAGATCCGCGCGGTCGGGGTGGGTGAGCTGCTGGCCCGGCTGGAGCGGCTGCGCCGCCAGCTCGCCGCCGAAGGGCTCTTCTCCCCCGAACGAAAGCGGCCGATTCCCTTTCTCCCCGGCGTCATCGGGCTGATCTGCGGACGCGATTCCGCGGCGCAGCGGGACGTCCAGCAGAACGCCAGCCGGCGCTGGCCCGCCGTACGGTTCCGGGTGGAGCAGACGGCGGTGCAGGGACCGTACGCGGTCGAGGAGATCATCGACGCACTGCGGCGCCTCGACGAGGACCCCGCGGTCGACGTGATCGTGATCGCGCGCGGCGGCGGCTCGCTCGAGGACCTGCTCCCGTTCTCGGACGAGGCGCTGGTCCGGGCGGTGGCGGCGTGCCGGACGCCGGTGGTGAGCGCGATCGGGCACGAGCAGGACACACCGCTGCTCGACTACGTGGCCGACCTGCGCGCGTCCACGCCGACGGACGCGGCCAAGCGGATCGTGCCCGACGTCGCCGAGCAGACCGCGCTCATCACCCAGCTGCGCGACCGGGCGCGCCGGTGCGTCACGGGCTGGCTGGACCGCGAGACGGCATGGCTGGCGGCGGTCAGGTCCAGGCCCGCGCTGGCCGACCCGGTGCGGGAGATCGAGCGCCAGGCCGAGCGGGTCGACGCGCTGCTGCAGCGGGCCCGGATGTCGCTGACCGGCAGCCTGGCCCGGGCCGGCGACGACGTGGCCCACACCCGGGCCCGGCTGCTCGCCTTGTCGCCCGCTTCCACGCTGGGTCGCGGCTACGCGATCGTGCAGCACCGCGACGACGGCGTGGTCAGGAGCGCGGCCGAGGTGCAGGAGGGCGAGATGCTGACCGTTCGGTTCGCCGAAGATCAGATCACCGTGCAGGCCGGCCGTGACGGTACCGGCCGATAGGGTTGGGGTCGTGACGGACGGCGCGGACGCGGAGCCTCAGCCCGCGAAGGGTTCCGAGACCCTCAGCTACGAGCAGGCCCGGGACAAGCTGGCCGCGGTGGTCAAGCGCCTGGAGGCCGGCGGGCTGACCCTGGAGCAGTCGCTCGAGCTGTGGGAGCGCGGCGAGCGGCTGGCCACGGTGTGCGGTGAGTGGCTGGACGGCGCCCGGGCCAGGCTGGCCGCGGCCATGGCCACCCGCGACGACTCCGGTAAGCCAGGAGACGACCAGGACGCGCCGTTTTAAGCTGGCCCCTTCTGACCTGTCGTGCCTGTTTGCCCTGCTCCTCGCTGGGCAGCGGTTGAGCAGGCAACAGCAAGGTGGGCGCGATGAACCCCGTCGAGAAGGCGATCAGGAAACTGGACGCCACGCAGCGGCGGTTCACGCCCACCTCGTTCGTGTTCGGGGTGGTGAAGAAGTACGGGGACGACAACGGCGGCGTGCTGGTATCCAACCTGGCCTACTCCGTATTCGTCTCGATCTTCCCGCTGCTGCTCATCCTGACGACGGTCCTCGGCCTGGTCGCCTCGGTCAACGCGACGGTGCGCACCAGTGTGCTGGACGCGGTGGCAGGCCAGGTCCCGCTGATCGGGAAGACCCTGACCGGCAACGTGCACCAGCTCCAGCGCTCCAGCATCATCGGGCTGATCATCGGCTTCGCCGGCCTGATCTGGGGCGCCACCGGCCTGGCCCAGGCCGGGCTGTTCACGATGGAGCAGGTCTGGAACCTGCCCGGGCCCGCCCGGCCCGGGTTCGTTCAGCGGCTGGGACGCGCCTGTCTATTCATCGCCCTGCTCGGCGGCGGCGTGATCGTCACGACGGGGCTGGCCAGCCTGAACACGTACTACCTGAAGGGCTTCTGGCTGGTCATCCTGGCCGAGCTGCTGGCCGTGGCCTTCAATATCGGCATGTACATCGGCGGCTTCCGCGCGCTGACCCCGAAGGGCGTGTCCACCCGCCAGCTGCTGCCCGGCGCGATCACCGGCGGGATCTTGTGGACCGTGCTGCAGGTCCTGGGTACCTGGCTGGTACATCACTTCCTGCACAGTGACTCGATCTACGGCGTGTTCGGCACCGTGCTCGGGCTGCTGGCCTGGATCTACCTCGCGGTTGAGGTCACCGTGTACTGCGCCGAGATCAACGTGGTGGTGGCCCGCAGGCTCTGGCCGCGGTCCATCGTCCAGCCGCCGCTGACCGAGGCCGACCGGGCCAGCATGGCCCTGCAGGCCCTGCAGAACCAGCGGCGCCCCGAGCAGCACGTCGAGGTGACCTTCGACGACCGGCCACCCGAAGCGGATGCGCCGGCCAGGACCCCGCAGACACCAGATGAGGTCGCGCCGCCCGCGGAGACACCGGTGCCGGAGCCACGTACCAGCGCGGATGAGGGCACGGCCGCGCGGCCGGGAATTCAGTGAGAGTGGCGCTCTACCCGAATGATTCGGTAGAGCGCCACTTTCATTGAATCGGCAGACGGTGCGGCTGGGGTCTGTGGGGCTAGTGGGGGCGATAGTGCAGGTGGGTGGGTGAACTGGGGCGGTCAGACACGGGGTAAAGGCGAGGGGCGGTACGACGAGGGGCTGCTAGGCGGGGCGGAGGGAGGCGGCGAGCTGGCGCAGTTCGGGCCAGGTGGCGTTGCCGGTGACCACGAGGGTGAACCCGGCCGGGCTGGTGCGGTACATCGACCGCTGGCCGCGGGCGGGGGTGGCGCTGAGGTTCCAGGCCTGCCCGTTGACCGAGGACGGCGGGAGCGCGGTGCCGCTGTTGGTCATCCGCCGGACGAACGCCGCGGGGTCCGCGTTGGTCTCCTCGAGCGAGGCCAGCAGGCCGTCCGGGGTCATGTAGTCGAGCGCCCAGGTCACGGTGCCGGCGCCGTTGGCACCGCCCACGGTCAGGCCGGAGCCGACCGGCTGCCAGGATGCGGGCAGGCCGCGCGGGGCGACCGCCGGGTACGGCGCCAGCCGGGCCAGCCGGGCCTGGTCGGCGCGGTAGCTGACGGTCACGGGTTCGGCGGCGTGCGGCGCGGGGATCGCCACCACGACGACGGCGGCCGCCAGCAGGCAGCCCAGCGCGGAAAGACCGCTGCCCAGGACCTTGTTCAACGCAGCACCCGGTTCGCCACAGCTCAGGGTAGCCCGGCCCGCGGGGTGGACAAGAAGCCTGCGGTGTAGCTGCATAGGATCAACTGACGGCCAGCGGAAGGACACCAGCCATGACCGCGGAGCAGCAAGCCCACGCGCCAGCTAGCCACGCCCCCGACCGCAACCTGGCTCTCGAGCTCACCCGGGTGACCGAGGCCGCGGCGATGGCCGCCGCCCGGTGGGTGGGCCGGGGCGACAAGAACGGCGCCGACGGAGCGGCCGTCAACGCGATGCGGATGCTGATCAACTCGGTGTCGATGCGCGGCGTGGTGGTCATCGGCGAGGGCGAGAAGGACAACGCGCCGATGCTGTTCAACGGCGAGGAGGTGGGCGACGGCACCGGCCCGGCCTGCGACGTCGCGGTCGACCCGATCGACGGCACCCGGCTGTGCGCCAACGGGATGCCGAACGCGATCTCGGTCCTGGCGGTGGCCAACCGCGGCTCGATGTACGACCCCTCGGCGGTGTTCTACATGTCCAAGCTGGCCACCGGGCCGGCCGCGGCCGACACGGTGGACATCACCGCGCCCCCGTCGGCCAACATCGCGGCCGTGGCCAAGGCCAAGGGATGCGCGCCGCAGGACGTCACCGTGGTCATCCTGGACCGGCCCCGGCACGAAGACCTGATCACGCAGGTCCGCGAGACAGGAGCGCGGATCCACCTGATCACCGACGGCGACGTGGCCGGCGCGATCATGGCGGCCCGCGACGGCACCGGCATCGACCTGCTGCTCGGCATCGGCGGCACGCCCGAGGCGATCATCGCCGCCTGCGCGCTCAAGTGCCTGGGCGGGGTCATCCAGGGCCAGCTCGCGCCGCGCGACGAGGAGGAACGCCGCCGTGCCCTGGACGCCGGGCACGACCTGGACCGCGTGCTCACCACCGACGACCTGGTGTCCTCGGACGACGTGTTCTTCGCCGCGACCGGGATCACGGACGGCGAGCTGATGGCCGGGGTCAGGTACCGGGCGGGCGGCGCGACCACGCACTCGCTGGTGATGCGGTCCCGGTCCGGGACGATCCGCCGCATCCAGAGCGAGCACCAGCTGTGGAAGCTCCGCGCCTACTCCTCGGTCAACTTCGGCTAGCCCCGGCTGAACAGGCGGAAGCGGCGGCTCTTCGGCGGCGTGCGGACGGCCAGCTCGCCGCCGAGCACCAGCGCCCGCACCTCGATCACCGGCGTGCCGGGCGCGGCCGGAGGCGCCGTGCCGCCCCGCTTGCGGCCCAGGACCATGTGCCCGCTCACGATCACAGACACCCCGTCGGGCACGATCAGCCTGAGCCGGCCGCCGAATACCGTCGCGTACACCTGCACCCGGCTGGCCTGCAGGATCGCCTGGGTGAAGTCGACCTCGACCTCGCCAAACATCGCGGTCACGGTGAGGTTCTCCGGCACGACCCAGCGGCCGTCGCGGCGGGCCGGCCCGAATATCCCGGCGATCACCTTGCCGCCGTCCAAGCGCACCGGCTGGGCGGACGAGACCGCCAGGTCGGTGGTCAGCTCGGCCAGCTCGCCGAGCGTCCGGGCGGCGATCGCTCGCTGCACCCGTTCGGCATGCTCGTCCGCGGTGAGCCTGCCGTCGCTCATCGCCTCGCCGAGCATGCTCAGCACCCGGTCCCGGTCGGTATCGGAAGCACGCAGGTCACGAGGCGAAGGCCGTGGGCTCATGAAAGGATTATCCCTCCCCCGCGAGCCGAAGGGGCGCGCCGGCGACTGGACAGTGTCGTCCCCTCGACCCACCCCAGGAGCGAGGAGCCTGCGACGAGCGACGAGGGAAGGAGCCGGCTAAAGAGCGCCCCGGAGGCGAGCGGGAGAACGCTGTACGCGGCGGGGTTGGACATGCTACCCATGGGTGCATGACAGACGGAGCGATCGACACGGTGGTGGAGCGGACACGCCAGGAGGAGATTCGCCTGGTCCGCTTCCTCTACGCCGACCACGGCGGGATCATCCGCGGGAAGGCCGCGGGCACGGCGCGGCTGCGCGAGCGGATGTCCAGCGGCATTGGCCACACGGTGGCGATGATGGCGATGTCGATGCTCGACCAGCTGCAGCCGGTACCCGGGATGGGGCCGGTCGGCGAGGTCCGGATCGTGCCGGACCCGGAAACGTTTGTCGCTCTTCCGTACGCGCCGGGCGCCGGCGCGATGCTCGCGGACCTGGTCAAGACCGACGGGTCGCCGTGGGAGGCGTGCCCGCGGACGTTCCTCAAGCAGGCCCTGGCCGAACTGGCCGGCCAGGGTTACGGGATGCAGGCCGCGTTCGAGCCCGAGTTCACCGTCGGCCACCGGGAGACGTCGCCCGCCGCGCCGAGCATCCCGGACCGGCTCATCCCCATCGACGACAGCCTGTGCTACTCCTCTACCGGCTTCCACCAGGGGCACGCGTTCGTCATGGAGCTGGTCGCGGCGATGGAGGAGCAGGGCCTGGAGGTCGAGCACTACTACCCCGAGCTCGGCCACGGCCAGCATGAGCTCTCCATCCGGCACGCCGACGCGCTGCGTGCCGCCGACAACCACGTGCTGTTCCGGGAGACGGTCCGCGGGGTGGCCTTCCACCGCGGCCTGTGGGCGAGCCTGGCGCCCAAGCCGATCCCCGACCAGGCCGGCAACGGCACTCACCTGCACGGCTCGCTCATCGAGCTGGCGGCGGAGGGCGGGCGCAACGCGTTCGCCGACCCCACCGACCGCAACGGCCTGTCCCAGGTGGGCTACCACTTCATCGGCGGCCTGCTCGCCCACCTGCCCGCCCTGGTCGCGCTGACCTGCGCCAGCGTGAACAGCTACCGCCGGCTCGCGCCGCAGATGTGGGCCAGCGCGTACACCTGCTACGGGATGGACAACCGGGAAGCGGCGATCAGGATCTGCTCGCCGCTGCGCGGCGACCCGGGCAGTTCGGTCCACCTGGAGCTGAAGCCGTCCGACTCGAGCGCCAACCCGTACCTGGCCCTCGGCGCGTTCATCTACGCGGGCCTGGACGGCATCCGGAGCAAGCTCGACCCTGGCGAGGCGGTGAACGTCGACCCGGCTACCCTCACCGACGCCGAACGGGCGTCGGGCAACACGCACCGCCTGCCCGCCTCGCTGAACGCCGCCCTGGACGCGCTGTCCGCGGACGAAATGCTGATGGACCTGCTCGGGCCGCTGCGCAGCTCGGCCTACCTCGCGGTCAAGCGCTCGGAAGCGGCGCACTTCGCCCACTCCACCGACCCCTACTACGAGTGTTACGAGCACTTCACCAAGATCTAGTCGCCAGCGGCCACGCCGCCTTGCCGGGGGTCGCCGGAGCGGAAGATGCCCTCGGACGACCCGCCGATGACGGACAGCGGCTTGGCGATGTCCTCCAGGGACTTGCCCTCGGCGTCGACCGCGAGGAACGCCGCGACGACGCCGCCCAGGATCATCGCGCCGGCGCCGAGCAGGTAGCCCCAGTACAGCGAGTTCGGGTCCTTGCCTTCGCCGATCAGGCGGCCGTACAGGTTCGAGCCGAGCGAGCCGAAGCACTGCGCGATGGCGAAGAACACCGCGATGGCCTTGGCCCGGACCTCCAGCGGGAAGATCTCGCTGACGGTCAGGTACCCGGCGGACGCTCCGGCCGAGGCGAAGTAGAAGATCACCGTCCAGCACAGCGTCTGGGTGACCGCGTTCAGCGCGCCCGCCTTGAACAGCTGCGCGGTGATGATCAGCAGGATGCCGGAGAGCAGGTAGGTGCCGGCGATCATCTTCCGCCGGCCGAGGGTGTCGAACAGCCGCCCGATGGTCAGCGGCCCGAGCAGGTTCCCGGCGCAGAAGGCCATGAAGTAGTAGGGGGTGTTGCCGGGGCTGACGTGGAAGAAGAACTGCAGGACTAGCCCGTATGTGAAGAAGATCGCGTTGTACAGGAACGACTGTGTGATCATCAGCGTCGCACCGTAGATGGACCGGGACGGGTAGTGCCGGAATAGCGTCCTCAGCAGGGCCACGTAGCCGATTTGCTCCGTCGGCCTGATCTCCAGTTCCCGGCTCGGGTCCACCGGCGGGAGCTCGCCCTTGGTCTTGCCGACATCCTCCTCGATCTCGGCGATGGATCCCTCGGCTTGTTCCTGCCTGCCGTGCATGATCTGCCAGCGGGGGCTTTCCGGCAGGTGACGCCGGACGAAGATGATGACGAGCGCGAGCACCGGGCCGACCAGATAGGCGACCCGCCAGCCGAGCGCGGGCGCGATGTGGTTCAGGGCAACCAGGGTGACGATGGTGCCGAGGAACGCGCCGGCCCAGTAGGTGCCGTTGACCGCGATGTCCACCCGGCCCCGGTACTTGGCCGGGATCATCTCGTCGATGGCCGAGTTGATCGCCGCGTACTCACCGCCGATGCCCATGCCGGCGATGACCCGGCTGCCGTACAGGAAGATGAACCAGTACCCCCCCTTGGGCGTCAGCGCGGTCAGAGCGGACCCGGCCAGATAGACCGCCAGGGTGATCAAGAACAGGTTCTTGCGGCCCAGCCGGTCCGACAGATGCCCGAAGAACAGCGCGCCGAAGACCTCGCCGATCAGGTACCAGGTGGCGATGTCCGCGACCGCGCTGGCCGACATGTGCAGTGTGTTGCTTTGGGTGAGAGTCGGCCCGACGTTGCTGGCGATGGTGATCTCCAGCCCGTCCAGGACCCACGCCACCCCCAGCGCGATCACCAGCCGGGTGTGGAATCTGGACCAGGGCAGCCTGTCAATCCGTGCCGGGATGAGGCTGCGGATGCCTCGGCTCGCCGTCTCCGGCGTTGCTACCATCGCGTTCTCCTTGTCGCGGTGAGAACGGGCACCGGCGCCCGCCGCGTGCCCTGCTACCCGGTAGCCGGAAAAAAACCAAGGAGCGCCCAGCTGAGAAGCCGGGCGCCGGCGCGCAATCGGTTGCGAAAGAAAGCCGCGCTCTCGGATTTCGAGAACGCGGCCATCAGGAAGGGGTACGGCGGCGGCGCCGCAGCTCAGCCGGACGCGGACGGGGGCACCGCGTGCTTAGCGTGCATCGCGCGGACGGGGGCACCGCGCGGCGCGGCGCCGCCGCATAGCGTCACGATACAAGCTTGCTCATTCATGTACAAGTCGTGATCAGCAAGACACAGCGTTTGTTTCTGCCGAACAATCCCCGGATCACTGCCGGTTCCGGCCGGGTTGACGCCCGTGACCTTCGGAATCAGTGGGATCCAGAGGGCCCTGCGAGGTTCTACGTGATTCAAGTTTTCCTGAGCCGGCGTTCAGGGTCCCGGGGCCGATCGCGCCCCGGCCGCCCTAAGCTGAACGTATGCCCGAGTTCAGCTACTCAGACCTGCTGCCGCTAGGCCAAGACGCCACCAGCTACCAACGGCTGAGCAGCGACGGGGTGACGGCTCGCAGCTCGTTCGGCCGTAATTTCCTGGAGATCGAGCCGCAGGTGCTCACCCGGATGACTGCCGCGGCCATGCGCGATATCGCCCACCTGCTGCGGCCCGCCCACCTCCGCCAGCTACGGTCGATCCTGGACGACCCGGAAGCCTCCCCGAACGACCGGTACGTGGCCCGCGACCTGCTCAAGAACGCGTGCATCGCGGCCGGGGGCGTGCTGCCTATGTGCCAGGACACCGGCACCGCCATCGTGATGGGCAAGCGCGGCCAGCACGTGCTCACCGACGGGCGGGACGAGGAGCACATCTCCCGCGGCGTCTACGACGCCTACACCACGCTGAACCTGCGGTACTCCCAGCTCGCGCCGCTGACCATGTGGGAAGAGAAGAACACCGGCAGCAACCTGCCGGCCCAGGTGGAGATCTACGCCACCGGCGGGGACGAGTACAAGTTCCTGTTCATGGCCAAGGGCGGCGGCTCGGCCAACAAGTCGTTCCTGTACCAGGAGACTAAAGCCGTCCTGAACCCCACGCGGATGCTCGGGTTCCTCGAGGAGAAGATCCGCTCGCTCGGCACGGCCGCGTGCCCCCCGTACCACCTGGCCGTCGTGGTCGGCGGGACCTCGGCCGAGTTCGCGCTGAAGACGGCCAAGTACGCGTCGGCGAAGTACCTGGACACGCTGCCGTCGGAAGGATCGGCGGCCGGGCACGGGTTCCGCGACCGCGAGCTCGAGGAGCAGGTGCTCGGCATCACCAGGAACATCGGCATCGGCGCGCAGTTCGGCGGCAAGTACTTCTGCCACGACGTGCGGGTGGTCCGGCTGCCCCGGCACGGGGCGTCGTGCCCGGTGGCGATCGCCGTGTCGTGTTCGGCCGACCGGCAGGCGCTGGGGAAGATCACCAGGGACGGGGTGTTCCTGGAGCAGCTGGAGACCGATCCCGCGCAGTACCTGCCGGACCCCGCGGAGCTAGAGGACGAGGGCGAGGTCGTCGCGATCGACCTGAACCGGCCGATGGACGAGATCCGGGCCGGGCTGACCCGGTACCCGGTGCGCACCCGGCTGTCGCTGACCGGGCCGCTGGTGGTGGCCAGGGACATCGCCCACGCCAAGATCGCGGAGCGGCTGGACGCGGGCGAGCCCATGCCCGCGTACCTGCGGGACCATCCCGTCTACTACGCCGGGCCGGCCAAGACGCCGGAAGGCTACGCCTCGGGGTCGTTCGGGCCCACCACGGCGGGCCGGATGGACTCGTACGTGGACCGGTTCCAGGCGGCCGGCGGGTCGCTGGTCATGCTGGCCAAGGGCAACCGCTCGGCCGCGGTCACCGCGGCGTGCAAGCAGTACGGCGGGTTCTACCTGGGCTCGATCGGCGGCGCCGCGGCCCGGCTGGCCCAGGACTGCATCACCCGGGTCGAGGTGCTGGAGTACCCCGAGCTCGGCATGGAAGCGGTGTGGCGGATCGAGGTGCGCGACTTCCCCGCGTTCCTCGTGGTCGACGACAAGGGGAACGACTTCTTCGCCGACCCGTCCGGGCCGGTCCTGCAGATCGGGGCGCACCCGTGACGGGTACTCGTATCGAGCATGACTCGATGGGGGACGTGGAGGTGCCGGCCGACGCGCTCTGGGGCGCGCAGACCCAGCGGGCGGTCGACAACTTCCCGGTATCCGGGGAGCGGATCGGGCGCGACCTGATCGGCGCGCTCGGCTGCATCAAGGGCGCGGCGGCCCAGGTCAACGCCGAACTGGGCGTGCTCGAGGCCGACATGGCCGACGCGATCGCAGCCGCGGCCGCCGCGGTGGCCCGGGGCGAGCACGACGACGCGTTCCCGGTCGACGTGTTCCAGACCGGTTCCGGCACCTCGAGCAACATGAACGCCAACGAGGTCATCGCCACCCTGGCCTCGCGCGCGCTGGGCCGCAAGGTGCACCCGAACGACCACGTCAACGCGTCGCAGTCGTCCAACGACGTGTTCCCGTCCGCGATCGGTCTCGCTGCCGTCCGGCTGTTCGCGCGGGACCTGATCCCGGCCCTGAAGCACCTGGCCTCGGTGCTCACCGTCAAGGCGGAGGAATTCGCCGGGGTGGTCAAGGTCGGGCGGACGCACCTGATGGACGCGGTCCCGGTGACGTTGGGCCAAGAGTTCGGCGGGTACGCGGCGGCGGTCCGTTATGGGGCCGAACGGGTCGGGGCGATCGTCCCCCGGCTCGGCGAACTGCCGCTCGGCGGGACGGCGGTGGGGACGGGGCTGAACGCGCCGGCCGGGTTCGCCACCCGGGTGAACGACCGGCTGGCGGTCTCGATGAAGCTGCCGCTGACCGAGGCACGGAATCATTTCGAGGCCCAGGGCAGCCGGGACGCGCTCGTCGAGGCCAGCGGGATGCTCCGGGTGGTCGCGGTGAGCCTGTACAAGATCTGCAACGACCTGCGCTGGATGGGCTCCGGGCCGCGCGCCGGATTGGGCGAGATCGTGATCCCGGATCTGCAGCCCGGTTCGTCGATCATGCCGGGCAAGGTGAACCCGGTCATCTGCGAGGCGGTCGGCCAGGTCTGCACGCAGGTGATCGGGAACGACGCGGCGGTGGCGTTCGGCGGCGCGGCGGGCAACTTCGAGCTGAACGTGATGATGCCGGTGATCGCGCGCAACCTGCTGGCTTCGGGGCGCCTGCTGGCTTCTGTCCTGCCCTTGCTGGCTGATCGCTGCGTGGCCGGGATCACGGCTCATCCCGACCGGATGCGGCGCCTGGTCGAGTCCTCGCCGGTCATCGTCACCGCGCTGAACCGGTACATCGGCTACGAGGCCGCGGCCGAGGTCGCCCACGAGGCGCTGGCGCGTGGTGAGTCCATCCGCTCCATCGTGATCGCCCGCGGCTACGTGGAGCGCGGGGAGATCACGTCGGAGCAGCTCGACGCCGCCCTCGACGTGCTCGCGATGACCCGCCCAGGCTAAGGACGCCCAGGCCCGGGCGGTGGCGCTCACAATCCGGCCACGCTTCATCAATGCTTAACCGTCCCCCAGAGACCTTTCAGCCAACACCGTGTATCGTCCGGCTATGCACCCATCGGCGGACACCGGGCGAGTGATCGCCGGGCGGTACCGCCTGCAGTCCCCCATCGGCCGAGGTGCCATGGGCGTCGTCTGGCGGGCCCGGGATCAGCTGCTCGACCGCGACGTCGCGATCAAGGAAGTGCAGATCGCCGACACCCTCACCGAGGCGGAGCGGGCCACCGCCTTCCAGCGGACGCTGCGCGAGGCCAAGACCGCGGCCCGGCTCAACCACCCGGCCGTGGTCACCGTCTACGACGTGGCCGAGGACGGCGGCCGTCCGTGGATCGTGATGCAGCTGGTCCACGCGCAGTCGCTGGACCAGGTGCTCGGGGACTCGGGACCGCTGTCGCCGCGGCGGGCCGCGGAGATGGCCCGGCAGCTGCTCTCCGCGCTGAGCGTGGCGCACGCCGCCGGGGTACTGCACCGGGACGTCAAGCCGAGCAACGTGCTGATCGGCAGCGACGACCGGGCCGTGCTGACCGACTTCGGCATCGCCACCTTCGCCGACGACCCCAAGCTGACCCAGACCGGCATGGTGATGGGCTCGCCGGGGTTCACCGCGCCCGAGCGGATCCGCGGCGAGGACGCGTCGCCGGCTTCCGACCTGTGGTCGCTCGGCGCGACCCTCTACGCGGCGGTCGAGGGGCACGGCCCGTTCGAGCAGCGCGGCGGGGCGATCACCACCATGTCCGCCATCATCAACGAGGACGCGCCCGGGGCACCGGCGGCGGGCGCGCTCGGCCCGGTCATCGCCGCGCTGCTGCGCCGTGAGCCGGCCGACCGGCCCGACGCCGGCGAGGCCGCGCGGATGATCACCAGCGTGCTGCCGGTGCTGGCCGACCGCGCGCCCGGTTCCCCGGCCGGCTACGAGGCCACCGCGCTGTCGGCGTCGTCGCCTCCGGCTCCAGGGTCGGTATCGCCCGGGCCGGTATCGGCGGGATCGGGCTCGCCGGGTTCGCCCGGCTTGGCCTCGCCCGGATCGGCTTCGCCGGGCCTTTCCGGGGCGGTCCGGCCGCGGACGCCGGTACCGGACGAGAACTCGCTGGCCTATCAGCCGACGGTGATCAAGCCGCCGGACCCGCCGGCCGCGAACACCGGCCCGCCACGCGGCGCCCCGGCGTCTGCTGCTGCCGCGGCAGCGGCCGCGGCGTCGGCGGCCCAGACCGCCCCGACCACACCGCAGCCGTCACAGCCGTCGACGCCGCCGCAGGGCGGCTGGGGGCAGGGGGCGGGCTCCGGGTACGCGCCGGGAAGCTCAGGGCATGGTTCGCCGGATCCGGCCAGGCCGGAGGGACCGCAGCCGGATTTCTCCTCCTGGTACAACCAGTCCCCGAGGTCGGGCGCGTCGTCACCGCCGGGTTCCGGTTCCGGCTACCCGCCCCCGGCCGGCTACGCCCCGGCGGCCTGGTCGGGCCAGGCGTCGCAGCAGCCGCCGGCCTGGTCCGGTGCTGAATACGCGCCGCCCCGGCCGCGGCGGTCCGGGTTCGGGTGGAAGGCCGCCGTCGTGGCGCTGGCGATCGTCGGCGCGGCGGCCGGGGCGGGCACGGTCGTGCTGCTGCACCAGGGTCATTCCGGCTCGCCGCAGGGTCAGGGCCAGACGACGGGTACGGGTTCGGCGTCAGGATCGCCGTCCGGGTCGTCTTCGGCCTCGCTCCCGCCGCCGACGCTGCAGATCATCGACGCCGTCAACCGGCCGACCACCGGGTCGCTGCCCAGCGGATTCACGATGACCTCGCAGCCGGCCGCGTCCAACGAGAAGGCCGGCTTCACCATCGCCGTGCCGCCCAACTGGCAGAAGTCCACGAGCGGCCACCAGACCTACCTGACCGATCCGACGGACTCGAACACGAACGTACTCGTCGACCTCACCCCGCACACCTTGCCGAACATGCTGCGGGAGGCGCAGTACATCGAGGCGCAGTCGATCCCGCGCTTCCCCGGATACCACCGGGTGGGCATGGCGGCGACGCCGGTCCGGGGCACGACGGGGGCCTGGTGGAAGTTCACCTGGAACAAGAAGGGGGTTCAGCAGGAGGCCCTCGACCTGCTCTTCGTGCTGAATACGTCCGCTGGTCCGCAGTCCTACGCCCTGTACGTGACCGCGCCCGAGTCGAAGTTCGACCAGATGCGGCCGATCTTCGACGAAGAGGCGGAGACCTTCGCCACGCTGCCAGGCTAGTGGCGGGCGTCAGTACCAGCCGGTGGCCTGCTCGTGCGACCAGGCGGCGCAGGGCGAGCCGTAGGTGTCTCTGATATACCGCAGGCCCCATGTGATCTGCGTGGCCGCGCTGGTCTGCCAGTCGGGTCCGGCGCTGGCCATCCGGGAGCCGGGCAGCGCCTGCGGGATCCCGAAGGCACCCGACCCGGGGTTGGCAGCGGTCACGCTCCACCGGCTCTCGTGCTCCCACAGCGGGTCCAGGCAGGAGAACTGGCTGGACGACCAGCCGAACGAGCCCAGCATCGCCTGCGCGACCTGCCGCGGGGAGCCGGACGCGGCGGGAACGGCCGCCGCGGCGGTCTGGCCCGGCTGCGCGGCGGCCTGGCCCGGCTGCGCGGCGGCCTGGCTGGCGGCCGGTTCGGCGGGCCGCTTCCTGGCCGCCTGCCGCTGCGCGATGGCTGCGTGGGCCTGGGTCAGGCGGAGCCGGAACGCATGCTGCGCCAGGGTGTCGTGGCCCTGCTGGTTTTCGGCCTCGGCTACCGGCCGGGCCAGCTGATCCGTGACGGACAGGCGTGGTGCGCCGGCCGCCTCGCGGGTTATCCCGGTCGGCCCGTCAGAACCGGCGGCGTGTCCCCGGGTTCCCTGGGACGAGGTTGCCGCCGCCGCCGAGGCGGCGGTCGCGACGGACAGGGCGCCTGCCGCGGCGATGACGATGGCCTTGGATCGGCTCAGCCCGATTTTCCGGTGTCGTGACAAGGGGACCTTTCGGTGGCTCGCATCATGCGATGTATTTCACCCCCGATCGCAACTGCCACCGTGCCGGTGACAGGCATCTGCGCGTGGGATGCGGCGCGGGTCAGGGCGCCGGGCTAACTCGAGGTTGCCATCCGCACGGCGGGGTGCTGTCGGCTATCCACCCTGCCCGGCGGAAATGCTTCCGATGACCGGAATAGGCGTGAGCTAAATCACCATAAGCGCGACTGCGCCGGGTAACAGGCTGGAATTGGCGTGTTTACCTACACGTTCACCGGTCAGCGAACAGCGCTATGAGGAAACTCACACCGGTCATGAAACTTCTCATTACCGTCGACAACGGACACGGTTGACGCGCTCATCCTGTCGCCATTATCTGACGTCTGGTGATATCGCCGTGACAAATCGTCAGTAGTAGTGGTTGACTTGCCAGAAGGACCAGGCTTTGCAGGGGTCTCCGTAGATGGCCTTGATGTAGCCCAGGCCCCACTTGATCTGGGTGGCCGGATTGCTCTGCCAGTCCGCTCCCGCGCTCGCCATCTTGCTGCCTGGCAGCGCCTGCGGGATGCCGTACGCGCCGCTGGCGTTCTCCGCGTCGTACCGCCAGCCGCTCTCCCGGTCCCACATGTCCTTCAGGCAGCCGAAAAAGGTGGTCGGGCTGAAGCCGAAGCTAGCCAGCATGTTGTACGCGATGGACTGGGCCGAGCCGGGGTTAGGCGGCGTAGACGCGACAAAGACGACCCCGTCGCTGCCACCGCCACCGCCACCGGTCGTCGTCGTCGGGTTGGCCGCGGCGACCTCGGCCGGCTGGGCCAGCTTGGGCTTGGCCACCACGGTCAGCGTGCGCGCGGCGGTCGTCATCGCGATCAGCTGCGTGCGCTCGGACTCGAGCTCGGCCATGGTGTGGCTACCCGGCACCACCCCGATCGCCTGGACGGCGCCGAAGGCGCTCGATCCCGGTTCGACTAGCTTGCCGGCGACCGCTACTCCGACGACCGCGATCACGGCGAAAATGGTGACCGGGACGACAAGACCGAAACGCCGGATCAGACCCCGCTTACGCCTACTGCTGCGAGCCCCGGTCCGATGTCGCGACAAGGCAATCCTTTCGTCCGGCCATGCCCGCGCGATGTTAGCTGCCGTTTTCGGCGAATCCCGGCTTTCCGGCTGCGGGCGTTCGCGGCATTCCCGCCACGCCACGGGCCGCGCCGCACCTGACCTGGTGCGCCGCCTGGCCGCCGCGCGCAAGTGCCGCTGGCGGATAACAATGCCAGAAAGCTCGCCCATGCGTGCGGCACTTCGGCAAGAAAGCCCGCGACGGGATTACCGGAACGGCCGTGACGGTGATCACAAGATGCTAAGCGCTTAGTAACCAATGCAGATCAGAAAGTCATGCGATCGGCGCTGGAACGGCATGAAACCCAGGTTCCAGTGCGTTCGAACGCACTGGATGTCCGGTTTCACGGCGTTCGGCACCCGTCGGCGGCCGACGCCTATCCGCAGGGTTAACGGGTGGGAGGGCTGTGGAGCGGAGCCGGGTTCGGGTGGCAGGTGGGCGTGGGGGTCGCGACCTTCATCATGACGGCCGGGGTCGCCCTGATGGTCGCCCTCGCAGTGCTCACCATGGACCCGATCGCGGCGCTGGGCATCGGGCTGGTGTTCGGGATCGTGCGTGGTCTCGCAGTGGTTCCCGCGCGCCGCATCACGACGCCGCAGGCGCTGAGCGACTTTCACCGACGTTTCGACGCGCTGGGGCCGGTGACACGTCGCCTCATGATCGGGGTCGAGGGCGCGGTCGCGTGCACGGCCGCCCTCGCGGCCTGGGGCTTCGTGGTCACCGCCGCGCTGTCCCTCGTCGTCGCGGCGATCGTCGTGATCGCACGCGCCGCGGGTCGCCGCGTGTCCCCTGCTGACGACGCGGCAGTGGATCGGGCGGTGGCCCTGCGGCTCGATTCCTGAGCCGCGCCGCGCCCGACCGACCGCACGGGGGTGCTCCCCGAATCGGGGGAGCACCTCTGTCG
>Ga0207678_10001947_pt1 | contig 18845 bp, 15 predicted proteins | sample KBSC63metaG_FD_184319 | JGI IMG/M metagenome (GOLD analysis project Ga0207678, IMG submission 184319) | Corn rhizosphere microbial communities from Kellogg Biological Station, Michigan, USA - KBS C6-3 metaG (SPAdes) (version 2) | ecosystem: Host-associated > Plants > Roots > Rhizosphere > Soil ...
CCGTGTTCGGCCGCGGCATCGAACACGGCGTCGGCGTGGCGCTGTGGCGGGAACCCCAGGCAGCGCTCCACGTACGCGGGGTAATCCAGCGGCTCGCCCACGAGCGCGCGCGCATGGGCGTCCAGGGCTCGCAGCTGCGCGATCAGCCACTCGCGTCGATCGGTCTCGCTGATCTCACGCTCGACCCGCTCGGAGAACGCAGCGATGTCCTCGAGCAAGCGGGCCGGCGGACGGCGCTGCTCCGTGTCCGCCCGCGCCTTGAGGTCGGCCGGGCCGTAGTAGCCGTCGACGATGCCCGGCAGGTGCTGGTCGAACCGCAGCCCGAGCAGCAGGTACTCGGCGGCGATGGGGTCTGGCGCCGGGATCAGGCGCGTGCCGCCGAGCGCCGGGATGCGCTCCGCTCCGTCCGTCACCGCTGCATCTTGTCCGGGCGCGGTGCGCGACGCTCTCCGTGGTCGCGGTGTTCATCCGCCTTCCGCCGCGCCTCCGCGAGCCGTTCCGAGAGCGACGGATCGACCGGGAGTCCGCTTCGATCCGGAGGCCGGTCCGGCGATCGCGGGGTCGCCGCGGCATCCGCGCCCGGCGCGATCCCGCCGGTCTCGCCGAGGAACGGCATCCCTTGCCGCTCCACCGCGTCAAGGCTCATCCGCAACGCCGCGGTCTTCTGGCTTGCCACCTCGCGGACGTAGGCCGACTCCTCGTCCGCCGTCATCGGACGGCCTCGGACGATGGCGGTGGGCTTGCCGACCATCAGCCAGGCGAGGTGGTAGCGATCCATGCTGCCCCACGCCGTCGCGAGGAGGTCATCGGAAAGCTGCAGCCAGACGCGCAGCGCGCCCATCGACGGGTCGGCCATGAGCCGGTCGCCCTCGTCGACGAGCTGGCGCGTCCGCGCGATCAGCTCATCCCGGGTCATCGCGGGCCGCGCTCGGCCTCGGCGTGGACGCCCGTCGCGTCCAGCATGGCCTCGCGGTCGGCACGGGCTCGCAGCGTCCATCGGCCGGGTCGTCCATCGCCGATCGGCGCGCCATCGAATGTCGTCACCGGCAGCACGCCGGCCACGCTCGACGAGAGGAACGCCTCGTCGGCCGTGGCAAGGTCCTCGTGTCGCAGCAGGGACTCGACCGGCCGTAGTCCGACGGTCGCCGCCCACGCGAGCAGCCACGACCGTGTCGTGCCGGGCAGGATCGCGCAGTCGAGCGACGGGGTCGCCAGCTCTTCCTTCCCGTCGACCCCGCGACGCACCAGGAAGATGTTCGCCGAGGTCCCCTCAGACAGGTGGTCGCTGACGGTCATGAACAGGGCATCGTCGGCCCCGGCGCGGCGCGCCTCGAGCCGCGCATAGACGTACTCCGCGCGCGACGTCGTCTTCAGCGTCGCCAGCGGGTTCTGCGGGTCGCGGCGGACGCGCGACGTGATGAGGTGGAGGCCACGCTCCAGGTGGTCGGTCGGAGCCGCGGCCACGGGCCACGCCTGGATGACGATCGTCGCCGTCGCCCCGTCACTCGGCGGCAGGACGCCGCGCGCCTTGAAGACGCCCCGGGAGACCGTGATCCGGATCGATGCGTCCCCGTCGGGACCGTCCAGGCCGTCGACCGCGAGCAGGGCGGCGATCCCATCCGTCAGCCGCTCGTCGACGTCTGCCGGCAGCTCGATATCGAGACCGGCGGCGGAGCGGTGGAGACGCCCGAGATGCGCGTCGAGCTCGGCGGGCGTGCCGGCTCGCGCGCGGAGCGTCTCGAAGATCCCGTCGCCGAGTTGGAACCCTCGGTCGAACACCGAGAGATGGCGCTCGTCCGCCGTCAGGATCGCGCCGTCGACCCAGACGTGTCCGGCCGGGCCCTTGGCGGGTGCCGTCACACGGCCTCCTCGCCGCCGATCGCCGAGAGCGGGCCGCGTGCCTTGGCGACGGTCTCCTCCCACTCGGCACCTGGATCGCTGCCCCACGTGATGCCGCCACCGACGTGCAGTGTCAGCCGCCGACCGTCCGCGACGAACGTGCGGATCAGGATGCTGGTCTGCATCGCGCCGTCTGGCCCGATCCAGCCGAGCGCGCCGGTGTACGGGCCGCGCCGAACGGGCTCGAGCACCTCGAGGATCTCCATCGCGCGGATCTTGGGCGCGCCGGTGATCGAGCCGCCCGGGAAGCTGGCACCGAGCAGGTCGAAGGCGTCACGTCCCGGTGCGAGCTGACCGGTGACGGTCGAGACGAGGTGCTGGACGGCCGCCGTGCGTTCGAGCCGGCACAGCCGCGGTACACGGACCGTGCCCGGCAGGCACACGCGACCGAGGTCGTTCCGGAGGACGTCGACGATCATCACGTTCTCGGCGCGGTCCTTGGCGCTGGTCAGCAGCTCGCAGGCGAGCGCGCGATCGTCGGCCCGGTCGCGACCACGCGGCCGGGTCCCCTTGATCGGGTCTGTCGCGACGACGCCGTTCCGGTCGAGGGAGAGGAATGGTTCCGGCGACGCCGACAGCACCGCGCGCGGTCGATCGGTCTCCGGCGACCGGCCGAGTTCGAGGTAGGCGGAGAACAACGACGGGTCACCGGTCCGGAGGTGCCGGTAGCGCGCCCACGGATCGCCGCCGAACGGGGTCTCGAGCCGGCGCGTCAGGTTCGCCTGGTAGATGTCGCCTGCCGCGATGTGGCCTCGGACCGTCTCGACGCCGGCCTCGTACTCAGCCCGCGACAGCCCGGAGTGGAACCGCAGCGGAGCATCGTCGTCGTCACGAGCCGCTTCCGCAGCCGCCGGCGACGTCAGCCGAGCATGGACCTCATCGAGCCTGCGCGCGAGACCCCGGACATCTCCGTCGACGGCGCGCCCGGCGAGCCAGGCCTCGCCCGACCGTCGATCCCAGGCGACCACCCAGTCGTGGAGCGCGAGACGCATGGGCGGCAGCCCCTGATCGTCGAGCGCGATCGACGGCAGCCGTTCCAACGCATGTCCGAGGTCATACCCGAGAAAACCGACGAGGCCGCCCAGGAAGGGCGGGGCGTCGGCGTCGTGCGGTGGCGACGGGTCGAGCCGCGCGACGAGCCGCCGCGCGACCGCGAACGGATCGGCTCCCGCCGCGGGCGCCTCGAGGACCGCGACAGGGTCGGCGGTCAGATAGGTCCAGCGCGCGTTGCGTCCCGGGCGCGCGCTCTCGAGCAGCGCGAGACCCGGCAGGTCCCGGAACGCCTCTGCGACGTCGATCGCGCGCGCCGCAGCGAGCCGCGGCGGCAAGCGGCGCGCGCGGACCGACGGGGACGGTGAAGCAGGCTCGGTCGGGCGTGTCGGGATCACGCTCGCGATGATACGGCCGAGTGGGCTCCCGCCAGCCGCGCGGGGCCGCTACCCTCTCGCGATGCGAGCACGAGATCTCGGCATCCGGATCGGCATGGGCATGCACGGTCCGCTCAACGCGATCACCGACGTAGCCGGCGTCACGGTGGGACACACGACGCTCATCAGCGGCGCCGGGGCGCTCGTGGTCGGCAAGGGTCCGATCCGGACCGGGGTCACCGTCGTCTGCCCGCGCGGGGCGGCGCGCGGCGGTCCGGTCTTCGCCGGGTGCCATCGGCTCAACGGCAACGGTGAATTGACGGGATTGGAGTGGGTCCGCGAGTCGGGCCTCCTCACGACGCCGATCGCGATCACCAACACGCACAGCGTCGGCGTCGTCCGCGATGCGCTCGTCGCCGCATCGGTCGACGGGAGCGACGCGCGCTGGTCGTTGCCGGTCGTCGGCGAGACCTACGACGGACTCCTGAACGACATCAACGGCTTCCACGTCACCGGCGCGCATCTCCAGGCGGCTCTCGCCGACGCTCATGGCGGGCCCGTCGATGAGGGCGTGGTCGGTGGCGGGACGGGCATGGTCTGCCACGAGTTCAAGGGCGGCATCGGGACGGCGTCGCGCGTGCTTCGAGAGGCTGCGGGCGGCTACGCGGTCGGTGTGCTCGTCCAGGCCAACTACGGAAAACGGTCGTGGCTTCGGGTCGACGGCGTCCGCGTCGGCGAAGCGATCCCCGTCGGCGAGGTGCCGAGTCCGTGGGATGAGGAGGAGGGCCGGCGGACGCCTCCGGCCGGTTCAGGCTCGATCATCGTCGTCGTGGCGACCGACGCCCCGCTGCTTCCGCACCAGTGCGAGCGCCTTGCCCAGCGAGCCGGCCTGGGGATCGCGCGGGTCGGCGGGACCGGTGGCCACACGAGCGGCGACCTCTTCATCGCCTTCTCGACCGGCAATGAGCTGCCGGCGGGTACGGGCGACGACTTCGACCCCATCGGCCTGTCGACGTACGACGTCCGCGTCGTCGGCGACATCGTGGTCGACGAGCTGTTCGACGCGGTCATCGAAGCCACCGAGGAGGCGATCGTCAACGCGCTCGTCGCCGCAACGACCGTCGTCGGCCGCGACAGCATCACCGCTCACGCGATCCCGCATGAGCGGCTGGTGGAGGTGATGCGAGCCGCCGGGCGATGAATGTCCGACCGGCAACCCATGCAGACTTCGCCGCCATCACCGCGATCCTCGAGGCGAATGACGAGCCGGTGACCTGGCCCGGCATCGAGCGCGCACCGTACGTGGAGCACCTTCTGTCCCGCCCGGGGCTGCGGCTCGTCGTAGGCGAGCTCGATGGGAGCGTCGCCGGTGTCGCCGGCACGATCGAGTTCGGTCGGCCTGATCGCCGGTTCCTGACGGATCTGTACGTCGATCCCGGGCGGCAGTCGCGCGGACTCGGGCGTCAGATGCTCGACGCGGCGATGGAGGGCGCGACCGAGCGCATGACGTTCTCGTCGAGCGACCGACGCGCACTCGCCGCGTACATCAGGAGCGGGATGCGCCCGTGGTGGCCGCTGCTCTACCTCGAGGCGGACGTCCCGCTACTTCCACCGCCGGACACGAGCGAGGAGAAGCGACCGGCCGATGTCGCCGAGACCGCTCGCCTATCGCGGGCCTGGACGGACATCGACCGCACGGCCGACTTCGCGCATTACGCCTCCCTCCCCGATGCCGCCGGGTTCGTCGTCACGCTCGATGGTCACGACGCCGCGGTGGGCTGGGCGTGCCGCGAGATCGCCGAGCCAGGTCGCTGGCTGAACCACGCGTCGATCGCCCCCGACGCCGACCCCGTCCGCGTCGCTTTCGCGATCCTGCGCGCCGCCGGCTCCGGGAGCCGCATCGGCGCTGCTGTCCCAGGGCCCCATCCCGCCGTTCCGCGGCTGCTCGACGCCGGCGTCCGGATCGGCGGAACCGACACGTTCTGTGCCACGGACCGCGATCTGCTCGATCCGAGTGCCATCTTCCCCAGCCCGGGCATGCTCTGAGCGTGCGCCGTCGCGCTCGCCCTCCCCGCGCCGGGCCCGCCCGAACGCATCGAGCGTGGCTTCGAGCAGCGGCAGCATCGCGCTGACGCGGCGCGAGCGGATGATCGCGTCCCACAGCGGTTCGAGGCGCTTCCAGCCTCCGGCGTAGGCGAGGTGGCGCATCGTTCGGTGGGCGGTCGCCTGGCCGAATGCGCCTCGGAAGATCGAGCCCCACGCGTAGAACTCCCGATACGCGCGGTGATAACCCTCGAGCAGGGTGTCGGGCGCCATCCCGAGCGGTCGGTACACGACATGCCGCGTGTCGTAGTGATCCCAGTCGAGGTCGGTGATGCGGCCCTCGGCCGAGACGCGGTCGTGCAGGGCCGTGCCGGGGTACGGGGTCATGATGTGGAACGTCGCCGTCTCGATGCTGCGCGACACGGCCCACTCGACCGTCCGATCGAACACGTCGGGTCCGTCATCGTCGAGGCCGAACACGAAGCTCGCGTTGATCATGATCCCGAGGTCGTGGACACGGCGGACGACCTCGTCGTAATCACGGGCGAGGTTCTGGCGCTTCGCATGCAGGCGCAGGTTCTCCTCGTTGATCGTCTCGAGACCGACGAACACGCTGCGCATGCCGGCAGCCGCGGCATGCTCGATCAGGTCCGAGCGCAGGATCGCGTCGACCGTGCTGGCGCCCTGGAAGACGCGGCCCATCCCACGCATCCCGTCGAAGAGGGCCCGAGCGAAGCGCGGGTTGCCGAGGAGATGGTCGTCGAGGAAGTAGACGTGCTTGCCGGGCATCCGCTCGATCTCAGCGAGGGCCTGGTCCACGGCCTGCGTGTAGAACGAGATCCCGCCGCGATAGAAGGCGTCCTTGTAGCAGAAGTCGCAGTGATGTGGGCAGCCGCGCGAGACGACGATCGAGTTCGGGCAGAGGTAGCGGCGCCGATCGATGAGGTCACGCCGGATGGGAGGCGCGCCGACGAGACTGCGGCGCTGCGAGACATACCGACTCGCGGGTGAGCCGCGTCGGAAGTCCTCGAGGAACGCCGGCCAGGTGTCCTCGCCAGGCCCGACGAAGATCGTGTCGGCGTGACGCGCGGCCTCATCGGGGAGCGAGCTCACGTGAAGCCCCCCGAGCGCGACATGGCTGCCCCGGGCACGGTAGTGCTCGGCCAGCTGGTAGGCACGCTTGGCGGACGTGATGTACACCGACATCACGACCACGTCGGGCGTTTCGTCGAGATCGAGCGGCATGACGTGCTCGTCCTCGAGGGACGCCTCGTCGTCGGGGCGCAGATACCCCGCAAGTGACGCGAGCCCGAGCGGCGGAAAGAGCGCGTACTTGATCGGACGGAACCCGGGATCCGTCGCTTCGAGCAGGGCAGGCAGGATGAACTTGACCTTCATCGGCCGTTCCTCGGAGCGAGCGACGTGGCTGGACGGTCGCTATCCCGGGGACGGGATAGGGTCGCGTCGGTGTGACGCGAGGCGAGCTGGAATCGCAGAACGGGCGCCGTCCGGCGCCCGTCCTTCGTGTATGGAAACGGTGAGCGTCAGTCGCCGACCCCCACCGCGACCGGCTTCTCGATCGGCACGCCGATGAGGCTGCCGTACTCGGTCCAGGAGCCGTCGTAATTGCGCACTCGCTGATAGCCGAGCAGCTCGTGGAGCACGAACCAGCTGTGCGACGAGCGTTCGCCGATGCGGCAGTAGGCGATGACGTCCTTGTCAGGCGTCACGCCCTTGCTCTCGTAGAGCTCTGCCAGCTCGTCGCTCGACTTGAAGGTGCCATCCTCGCGGACGGTCTGCGCCCATGGGATCGACGCCGCACCCGGGATATGCCCGGCGCGCTGTGCCGTCTCGGGCAGGTTGGGCGGGGCGATGATCTCGCCGTTGAACTCGGCCGGCGAGCGGACGTCGACCAATGCCAGTTCCGGATCACCGAGGCGGGGCAGGATGTCGTCGCGATATGCGCGCAGGGCGAAGTCGGGCTCGGGGAGCTCGTAGCCGGTGGCGTCGTACGACGGCACGTCGGTCGTCAGCGGCAGCCCCTGGTCGAGCCAGTACTTCCGCCCACCGTCGAGGATCCGCACGTCGACAACGCCGTACAGCTTGAGCTGCCAGTACGCCCACGCGGCGAACCAGTTGTTGTTATCGCCGTACAGCACGATCGTGGTGTCCGGGTCGATACCCGACTCGGACAGCAGCGCGCTGAAGTCCTCGCGCGTCGCGATGTCGCGGCGGACGCCATCGGACAGCTGGCTCGTCCAGTTCCAGGCGACGGCTCCCGGCAGATGGCTCTGCTCATAGCTCGTCGTGTCGACGTCGACCTCGACGAAGCGCACACCCGGATCGTCGAGATGCTGCTGTGCCCAGCTGGCGTCGACGAGCGCGCCGGACGCGATGCCTTGATCAGTCATGAGAAAGAAGACCTCCCCTCGCGAACGAGGTGACTGCGAAGAACGGTTGGTCTCGGGTCGCGGCGGTCGGGTTCAGTCCGCGGACGTCGGTCGGTCCCGGCGACTGAACTCGGCGAGCCGCTCGGTACACTCCGCCGCCGCGCGCAGCGCCTGGCGCACGATCCACGGATCGACCCGACTGGAGTCCTCGATCGTCAAGGTCGGCCCGACCGGTCCGTCATCCACCTGGATGCCCGAGCTGTTCCGGTAGTCCGCCATCCAATTGGCCTGGAGCTGGAGTGCGACGTCACCGACGACGGACACGGGAAAGAGCCAGTCGAGGTACGACGCGTTCAGTCGATCCGCGATGTCGGCGAGTCGGATCGCCCGGCCCCGCTCGACCCGGGAGATGAGATCGACGACGCGGACGGTCGTGAACGGATCACGTGCCTCGCCGACCGTCGGCGGCGTGATCGCCGGGTCGGGCATGCCCGTTGGCGCGGGTCGCAATGGACCCAGGCCGATGGTCGTGGAAGGGGCGTCGGTCACGACGAGCGTCATCTCCGAGTGATGCACTAGGGATTGGCGAGTCTATCCCATCGTGGTCGAACCTTCACCGCTCACCTTCCCTGCCCTGAACCGACTTGCGGCATCCTTGGGCGTGCCGGACGAACGTCCGGCGCTGTCCGCACGGCTTCCGTGTGGGCGAGCGTTCCCGCCGCACGAGCCCGATGCCACCGATGGACACCGACCAGATCCCGACCCCACCGACCACCGACACGGAGCCACCCGGCGTGACCTCGGTCACGCTCGGGTCCTCCCAGGCTTCCGTGTCTCCGGCGGGGGGTCGTGGCTTCCGGATGGCGATCATCGGAGCGGTCGTCGCGCTCGCGTTGGTGGTGACGTTCACGGCCGGGATCGGGGTCGGTCGGCTCGTCGCGCCTGATGGCGCGCTGGGCGGCTCGGCCTCGAACCCTGCCAGTCCCGCCGGCCCGACGACGTTCGGGCTGATCAAGGAGGCGTGGGACACCCTGCATCAGCAATACGTCGGCCGCGACCAGCTCGACGACAAGGCGCTGATCTACGGCGCGATCGAGGGCATGACGAACGCCGTCGGCGACACCGGCCACACCGACTTCATGACGCCTGAGGAACGCCAGCAGCGGAACGACTCCTTGTCCGGGTCCTATGTCGGGATCGGCGTGCGCATCGAGCCCGACGATGCCGGCCAGCCGCGGATCATCGGCGTCTTCGATGGGAGCCCGGCCGAGAAGGCGGGGCTCCTCCCGGACGACGTCATCGTCGCGGTCGACGGCAAGCGGACCGAGGGCGCATCGATCGACGACGTCGCGGGGTGGGTCCGTGGCGAAGCCGGCAGCACGGTCAAGATCACGGTCCGCCGGAGCGACGGCCAGGAGCGGACGCTGTCGATCGCCCGCGCGGACGTCCCAGTCCAGGCCGTGTCGTGGACGATGGTGCCTGGCACGAAGACCGCGCTCATCCAGCTCGAGCAGTTCTCGAATGGCGCGGCTGACGCGATGGTCAAGTCGCTGAAGGACGCCCGGGCAGCCGGAGCGGAACGCATCGTCCTCGACCTTCGCGGCAACCCGGGCGGGTACGTGAACGAGGCCGTCGGGGTCGCAAGCCAGTTCCTGTCGTCGGGCCTCGTGTACATCGAGCGCAACGCGCAAGGCGAGACGACCGACCACCCGGTCTCTCCGGGCGGCGTGGCCACCGATCTACCCCTGGTTGTGCTGGTCGACGGGAACACCGCCAGTGCCGCTGAGATCGTGTCCGGTGCGCTGCAGGACGCCGGTCGGGCCAAGGTCGTCGGCGAGACGACGTTCGGGACGGGCACGGTCCTGGGCGAGTTCGACCTGTCCGATGGGTCGGCACTGCGTGTCGGGACGGTCGAGTGGCTCACGCCGAAGGGCCGTCGGATCTGGCACGAGGGCATCGCTCCGAACGTCTCGGTCATCCTGCCGAGCGGCGTCCAGCCGATCTCGCCTGAGGACGTCGGTCGCCTGACCGGGGCCGCCGTCGGGAAGATGCAGGACACCCAGCTCGCTAAGGCGCTCGAGCTCGTGTCGGCGGAGACCGTCGCCTCGGTCCGCTAGCGGCGGCCCTAGCGGACGGCTGGCGCGCCATCTCCGCTCCGGGATCGTGGCACGCCTACGATCCCGACCGCCCCGCTTCGTGGGCGATCACTGACGCCGCGCCGGTGCGCGCTCCCTAGGATCGCGGCATGGGCCGTCTCGACGATCGTGTCGCACTCATCACCGGTGGCGCCGGCGCGATCGGCCGGGCGACCGCGCGACGGTTCCTCGACGACGGCGCCCGCGTAGCCATCGCCGACCGCTCGGACACGGCTCTGGAACGCGTCGCCGAGGAGCTCGGCGCCGGCGGGGCGGACCGAGTCACGACACACGCGGTCGACGTCACCTCCGATGCCAGCGTCCGCGACCTTACCGACGCCGTCGTGGCCGCCCACGGCCGCATCGACGTCCTGTTCACCTGCGCCGGTGTCCTCGCGCCAGGCTCAGTCACCGAGACTTCACTGGCCGACTGGGACCGCACGCTCGCCACGAACCTCACGGGACCGTTCCTCACGTCGCGGCATGTCGTGCCGGTGATGCTCGCGAGCGGAGGCGGCGCGATCGTGCACATGGCCTCGACCGCGGGGGTCGTGGCTGAGGCCGGGATCGCGGCGTACTGCGCGAGCAAGGGCGGGGTCGTGATGCTGGCCCGACAGATGGCGGTCGACTACGCGCGGAGCGGGATCCGCGTCAACGTCGTGTGTCCGGGCTGGATCGATACGCCGTTCAACGATCCCGCGATCGACCGTGCCGGTGGTCGCGACGCCCTCGCGCCGTTCATCGACGTGATGGTGCCGATGGGCCGGCAGGGGCAGCCCGACGAAGTGGCGGACGTCGTTGCGTTCCTCGTGTCGGACGAGGCCCGGCTCATGACCGGAGCGGTCGTCGTGGTAGATGGCGGGCTGACCGCCCAGTGAGGGTTCAGGTGGTCGCCGACAACGGGACGCGCCGGTATCTGTCGCTCAGCGCCATTGGCGGAGCCCGTTCCCGACCTTAGCGTCCCCGGGCGAACGCGCGGGACGCGCGGCTGAGGAGGCAGGGATGGGCGAGGCGGTCGCGACACCGGGCATCGCGGGCCAGGCACCCGCACAGCTATTCAGTCGGGAGTCATCCGGGCTCGTCCGGGTGGGCTCGCCCTGGCGGATGCTGCTCCTCAACGTCGCCAACATCGGCGTCGTCTACATCATGTTCACGTACTGGGCGCACCCGGCGGTGTTCCCGGAGAGCAACCTGCTCATCGCCATCCCGGTCGCCGCATCGATGGCGCTCTTCTTCAACCTCCTGTACGGGATGTTCTCGGCGATCATGCCGAGGACCGGGAGCGAATACGTCTTCCTCTCCCGGACGTTCCACCCCGCGATCGGCTTCATGGCGAGCTTCGCGGCAGCGACGAGCCAGGCCTTCTACGTGGGCATCGGCGGGTATTGGATCAGCCAATACGTGCTAGGCCCGCTACTGACCTCGTACGGGGCGGTCAGCGGCAACGAGACGATCTCGTCGCTCGGCGTCTGGGCGAGCGATCCCCAGACGCACTTCATGTTCGGGACCCTGTTCGTGGTCCTCGTCGCCGCCCTGAACATCCTCGGCCTCAAGGCCTACCTGCGCTTCCAGGACATCAACTGGATCATCGGGACGCTCACCGGCCTGCTCCTGATCGTGATCTTCCTGTTCGCATCGCAGACCGCGTTCCAGGCGGGCTTCGACCGATACGCGGCCGCGACGGGCATCCCGACCTACCAGGGCACGCTCGACCTCGCCAAGGAGAGCGGCATGCCCACGGGCTTCAGCCTGAAGGACACGCTCGGGATCATCCCGATCATCTGGCTGGTCGCGTGGGCATCGACGTACATCGGCGGCGAGGTTCGGACGCCGGTCAAGACCCAGCTCCGCGCGACCGTCGGGGGGATGCTCCTCTACGCCGGGATCGCGTTCGGCCTGTGGTTCGCGATCTCACGCCCCGTCACCACCGAGTTCAACCAGGCGCTCACCTGGCTCAGCTACAACTACGCGGGCGACCAGACCGTCGAGGCGTACCCGGTGTTCATCCTGTACGCGGGTGTCCTCATCGACAACCTGGCGCTCTTCCTGCTCGTCGGCGCGGGTCTCGTGCTGTGGAGCTATCTCTGGATCCCGTCGGCGATGCTCATCGCGACGCGGGCGATGTTCGCCTGGTCATTCGATCGCGTGATGCCCGACAAGCTGTCCGCCGTCCATTCGCGCTACAACTCGCCGTGGGTCGCTGTGCTCGTCGTGGCGGTGATCGGCGAGCTCTTCCTGATCCTGTACCACCTCGGCGTGTTCCAGTTCCTCACGCCGGCCCTTGCCTACTACTTCGTGTTCTGGCTCGTCGCGCTCTGCGGCCTGCTGTTCCCGTTCCTGCCGCGGACCAAGGTGCTTCTGCAGGGCAGCGCGGTCGACTGGCGTGTCGCCGGGATCCCGGTCATGTCCATCTGCGGTGCGATCGGTCTGCTGTTCTTCACGATCGGCCTGTACTTCATGCTCACGAATGACCTGCTGTTCCTGAACAGCCCGCAGCAACTCCTTACGACGGGTCTCCAATTCGCGATCCCGCTCGTGCTGTTCTTCGTCGTCCGCTACTACCGCAAGCGCCAGGGTCTCCCGATCGATGCGGCGTTCAAGGAGATCCCGCCGGAGTGACCGCTGGGGCCGAGCGGACGATCTTCTACGTCGCGGACATCCATGGCTCGGACGTCTGCTTCCGGAAGTGGCTCAACGCGGGCCGCTTCTACGGGGCCGACGTCCTGGTCATCGGTGGTGACCTGACCGGCAAGATCCTGTTGCCGATCTACCCGGCACCGGGCGGCAACGGGTCGTGGACCGCCACGTGGCGTGGCCGGCAGGTCCACCTCGAGACGCGCACTGCGGTCGACGAGCTCATCCGGACCGCGCGCGACGAGGGTTCCTACGGTTACGTGACGACGGTCGACGAAGTCGCGGCGATCCAGGCATCGCCGGACCTCGAGCGCTCGACGTTCACCCGATTGAAGCTCGAGGCGCTCGCGGAGTGGATGCGACTTGCCGATCAGCGGCTCGCCGACGGATCCATCCGGGCGGTCGTGATGGCCGGCAACGACGACCCGCCCGAGATCGACGCGGTCCTGGCCACGTCGACGCGACTCGAGGACATCGGTGGTGACGTCGTAGAGATCGCGTCGGGCATCCACATGGCATCCGTGGGCGAGTCGACACCGACGCCGTGGCATACACCTCGCGAGCTACCGGACGGTGAGCTGGGCGAACGGATCGCGCAGACCGTCGACCGGCTCCCGCCCGGTGGCACCGCGATCTGGAACCTCCACATGCCGCCCCACGCGACCGGCATCGACGCTGCGCCGGAGCTCGACGCGGGCCTGCGGGTCCAGTACGACTCAGGCGGCGAGCCGCGGATGCGGCCGGTCGGCAGTCACTCGATCAAGCGGCTGGTCGAAGAGCGCCAACCGACGCTCGCGCTCCACGGCCACATCCACGAGGGTCGCGGCCGGTACAAGCTCGGGCGGACGGTCGGCATCAACCCCGGCAGCCAGTATCAGGACGGCGTGCTGATGGGCGTGCTCGTGCGGGTGTCGCCCTCGTCGGGCGTGCGCGATGTGACGTTCACGGCTGGCTAAGGACCGGCCGAGGCCCGAAGTGCGGTCAGGCGGTCGCCGCCGTCGATGCCTGGGCGGGCCCCCCCTGTCCGGCTGAACCATCGAGCACGTCGAGGATCCGCATCGCGAGCGTGAGGTCGAAGACGGTCGCGGGCTCATCGAGTGACCGGCCGAGCAGCTGCTCGATCCGGTTGATCCGATAGACGACGGTGTTGACATGGATGAAGCAGCGGGCCGCGGCGCGCCGCTGGACCCGATCCTCCTCGAGGTAGACACGAAGGGTCCCGAGGAGATCGGCGCCGTGGCGTCTGTCGTGGTCGACCAGCGGCTCGAGCGCAGCCCGGGCGAATGCCTCCAGCTCCTCGCGCTCCGACGCCTGCAGCAGCAGGCCGTACGGCCCGAGCTCACGCGCCCCGACGACCGCACCGCGACGCCCGAGCTTGAGCATCAGGTCCAGTGCCCGACGCGCGGCCGTGAACGCCTCCGCGTAGTCCGCCGGCCGGCGGCATGTGTCACCGAGCGCGATCGTGACGGTTCCCGGGCCCGCGACGGCCTCGACGGCACCGAGGATGTCGTGCGCGATCGCCCGGCCATCGCGCTCGCTCCGGCCACGGTTCGATGCCAGGACGACGATCGATCCCGCGTGGACCACCGTAAGGCTCCTGGGTGCCCGCTTGGCGAGCACGTCGCGGATGACCGCCACGAACCGACGATCGGGGTCCGGTCCGTCACCCCGGGACCCGCCGTCCTCGTCCGGAGCACCGGGTGAAGCGACCATCGGTCGCGCCACATCGACCAGCATCAGGTCGTGCGGGCTGCCAAGGTCGTGCCCCAGCCTCGCCGCCCGCGCCGCCATCGCCGGCTCGTCCGGGTACGTCCCGCCGAGGAGATCCGCGATGGCCTCGCCCCGGAGCCGCTCCTCGACCTCGAGGGTGGCGCGGATCTTCGCGAACTCAAGGGCGACGCCGGTGACGGCGACATCGACGAGGGCTCGATCGATCGGCGCGAGATCCTGCTCGGCGGACAACACGAGGTGCCCGGCGACCTCGCGACCGACACGGATCGCGACCGAGAACGGCTCCGGCTCAGGACGCCCCTCCACGAGCGCCCGCCAGTCGTCCCCGCCGGACGGCGACGCACCGGCGATGACCCGGCGGATGTGATCCTGGATGACGACCCGCCGCCCGAGATGCTCGGCGAGCACCTCCGCGATCCCGGCGGGGCCGCGGTCGAGCAGCACCTGTTCCGCGAGCCGTTGCTGGACGACCAAGGATCGGCTCAGCTCCCCGTTCGTCTCCGCGAGTACCCGCCCGAGATGGACCTCGTTCTCGTAGCGGCGGGCGTGGTCGAGCGCGATCGCCGCGTGCCCGGCGAATGCGGCGAGGAGATCCGCATCCTCGGCCCCGAACCGATGGCCACCCTGGGTCGCGTGGAGGTTGAGCGCACCGATGGCCTGTCCGCGGAACAGCAGTGGCGCGCAGATCACCGAACCGAAGTGGTACCGCTCGAGGCCGCGTGCGCGGTGTGGGTAGGTCGCGTAATCGTCGACCCAGATCGCCCGTTGGGCGAGGATCGCCTGCGTCGAGAGGCCCTCGCCGAAGGCCATCTCGAATCCCAGCAGGTCGGTGGGCCGCCGGGACACCGCCACGACCCGCAGGCGGTCACGCTCGCGGTCCCAGAGCAGCATGTCGCCGCTGTCCGCTCGCAACAGAGCGCGCGCATCCTCGACGATGGCCGACAGCACCGTGTCGAGATCGAGTGACTCGGTGATGCGGACGGCGGTGGCCAGCAGACGCTCGATCTGCTCGGCACGACGACGCCCGGTCGCTGCGACGGCATCGTCGGTGATCCGGGTGATGGCGGCGAGCAAACGATCGGCGGCATCGCCCACCAGCCCCGCCGCCGCGATCGCCTTGCCGAGCGCGGCTTCGGCCGGCTCCGGCGCAGCATCCGACGCACCCTCCGGCGACCGCCCCTCGACGGTTGACGCTTGCGCGCGCATCAAGGCGGCATCATAGCGCGAGGGCGGCTGGCGGGACTATGGTTCGGCGACAGCGTTCATACCGCCCTTTCGTGGTCTAGCCACATACGACTCGAGAGTGCCGACTGGTAGCGTCGAGTTCCCGACCCGATCGATCCGTGCCCGCATCGCGCGGCTGTCATCCGGAGGCCAGGTGACCGCATCCACGCACGAAACGACAGCGCCCGACGTCTTGGTGATCGGTGGCGGGATCGTCGGTGCCGCGTCGGCCTACCACATCGCCCGTCGCGGGCTGTCGGTGACGCTCCTCGAGGCGAACGAGCTCGCGTACGGCGCGACCGGTCGCAACCTCGGCTACATCTGGCTGCACACGCGACGTGTCGGTCCCGAGGTCGATCTCGTGATGCACCTCCGACGAGAGCTGGAGGAGCTCCCGGGCATCTTCGATGACGACTTCGGGCTGCGGACCGAAGGCGGCCTGCTGTACGTCCATACCGAGGCACAGCTCGAGACGCTGCGCGAGTTCGTCGAGCAGCGCCAGACCGATGGGGTCGACGTCCGCCTGCTCGACGGCGATGAGGCACGCGCCCTCGCGCCGATCCTGCCCGACACCGTGATCGGCGCCTCGTATTGCCCGCTGGACGCGCAGATGGAATCCGATCGGTATGTCCGGGGCTTCGCGGCGGCGGCCCAGCGCGATGGGGCGCGGATCCTTGAAAAGGCGCCGGTCCGGTCGCTGGAGCGCCAAGGCGACCGGATCGCCCGCGTCGTGACCGACCGTGCGACCTTCACGCCAGGTCATGTCGTGGTCGCCGCTGGCGCCTGGACTCCCGAGCTGCTGCGCCAGGTGGGTGTCGAGGTGCCGATCCATCCCATGCGCCTGCAGATCGTGCAGACCACGCCGATGGCGCGAAGCCTCGGTCCGATCCTGTACGGGCCCGGAGCGGTCAAGCAATACAAGATCTTCCGGGAGCTCTCGTCCTTCCGTCGCGAGGACTGGCTGAACGAGGCGGAGGACCGCCACGGCAAGATCCTCCTGGAGGCTCTCTGCCAGCGGGCCGATGGGTCCTTCCTGCTCGGTTGTGCGATGGACTACCCGGGGTTCGTCTGGGAGCCCGACCTGGCCGGCGTCGCGCTGGTCGCGGAGAGCTTGCCCGCGATCATCCCGGCGCTGCGCGGGGCGAAGTTCGCCCGAGCCTGGGCCGGGATCCTGCCGTACACGACCGACAACCTGCCGATCATCGACGCGGTGCCGGGTCTTGACGACGTGGTCGTCGCCGCCGGGCACGTCTTCGGCAACGCGGCCGGGCCGACGACCGGGCGGATCGTCGCGGATCTCATCAGCGGAGGTGACCCGATCATGGACATCTCGCCGTTCCGTGCCGATCGGCCGGGACTCCACGACCCCGTCGACACGAGCGTGTGGTGACCATGCAGACCGAGACACGCCCCGAGGCGCTACCTGCGACGGCTGCCGAGCGGTCCACGCGGCGCATCGCGTTCATCAACCCGTTCGGGACCGCCGCCTTCGATCAGATCATCGAGGAGACGCTCGTCCCGTATGCCGGAGCCGGTACCCAGGTCGACGTCATCCATCTCGATGGCGTGCCCGAGAACATCGACTACTACTACCCGAAGCACCTCATGGAGCTGGCGATCTTCCGCGTGGTCCGGCGCCTCGAGCAGGAGGGCTATGACGCGGTCGTCGTCGGCTGCTGCTACGACCCGGGTGTGAAGGTCGCGCGCGAGCTCGTCGACATCCCTGTCGTCGGACCGCTCGAGGCGGCGATGAACCACGCCTCGTACTTCGGCCACCGGTTCACGGTGCTCACCGACCACCGCAAGGCCGTGCCCTGGCTCGAGGACATCGTCCGGCTCCACGGGGCGGGCAACTGCCGCGGCGTCCGCTGTATCGATTGGTATATCACGGACATGATCAAGGACACGACGGCCGTGGCGGATGACGCCGCGGCGCTGTCGATGAAGTGGCTGGAGGACGACGGCTCCGAGGTGATCATCCTCGGCTGCACGATCATCGCCGGCTGCCTCGAGCGCGAGATCATGACGACCGGCCGCCATCGCGAGCTGCCGATCTTGAACCCGAATCTGCTCGCCCTGAAGGCGGCCGAGACGCTCGCCGATCTGTACAAGGCGGGCAAGTACTCGATCAGCCGCGCCGGCCAATACCAGCGCCACGAGCAACACGACCGGGCAGAGGCCGACGACGTCTGGCGGCGCTGGAAGCTCGTCGACATCGACCATCCCGAGGCCGGCGAGTGACGGTCGCCGCGCACACGGTCGCGTCGGTCGCGCGTCGCGTCGCCTCGGATTACCTCGGGCTCACGACCGGGGAGCGCTTCGTCATCGTGGTCGACACCAGGACGGATCGTGAGATCCCCGAAGCCCTCGCCGCGGCAGCGTCCGACCTCGGCGCCGAGGCAGCCGTGGTCACGATCGAACCGTTGGCACGAAGCGGGGCCGAGCCACCGTCCGACGCTGCACTCGCGATGCGTACTGCCGACGCGGTCCTCTGCGCGGCGAGCACGTCCCTGTATCACACGACCGCCAAAGCCGAGGCGCAGCGGGCTGGCGCGCGGGGCGACTTCAATGCGCCGTACCGAGCCGATGCTTGGCGGAACGGCGCGATGACCGCTGACTTCTTCGCGATCCGCAAGCAGGCCGAGCTCCTCGCCGCGCTCTGGCGCGGTGTTCGGGAGGTCCGGATCACGTCGCCGGCCGGAACGGACCTGCGGGCGACGGTGACCGGGCGCGAGCCCGTCGCGTGGCGGACCGGGATCTGCCTCGCCCCGGGCGAGGTGTCCGCGCTACCCGGCGGTGAGGTGTCCTTGCCGCCGCTCGAGGGCACGGCCGAGGGCGTGATCGTGTGGGAGCGGGTTGCCTCCGACCTCGGTGCCCTCGATGCGCCGGTGACGATCGAGGTGCGGGAGGGTCGCGCGGTCGATATCCGAGGCGACGCGGCGGCGGATCGCCTGCGCGAGATCGTCGCCACGGTCAGGGATGCCGACAACATCGGTGAGATCGGCATCGGGCTGAACCGCGCTGCCCGGATCGCCGACGAGATCACCGAAGCCAAGAAGGCCTATGGGACCGTCCACCTGGCGCTCGGGGATTCGGCCAACGAGTACGGCGGGACGGTCGAATGCGACGTCCACCTCGACGGCCTGGTCATGTCGCCGACGGTCGCGTTCGATGGGCGCGACGTCGTCGTCGGCGGGCGGCACCTCTATGCCGGCGGTCTCGATGGCTGACGAGCGGGCGGCCTACCCGGGCCCGAGGGCGCGCGCGATCATCGAGCGGATGCGCCGGGTCGAAGGGGCCGGCCCGAGGACCGGTGCGGGAGAGCCGCTGGTCGTCGACCACGCATCCGGCGCTACGCTCGTCGACCCGGACGGCAACCGATACACGGATCTCGCGGGCAGCTTCGCCGCCGCGACCATCGG
>Ga0207678_10001952_pt1 | contig 18797 bp, 22 predicted proteins | sample KBSC63metaG_FD_184319 | JGI IMG/M metagenome (GOLD analysis project Ga0207678, IMG submission 184319) | Corn rhizosphere microbial communities from Kellogg Biological Station, Michigan, USA - KBS C6-3 metaG (SPAdes) (version 2) | ecosystem: Host-associated > Plants > Roots > Rhizosphere > Soil ...
CTAGCGAGTGGACGCTACACGCGGCACATGGAAGCCCACAGCGCTATCGACCCGATCTAGGTTGCCAGTCGCCGTGGACCGCAATTGGTACCCTTCACGTACAAGCCCCTCCAAATAGGACTTGTTCCAAATGAAGGCTCCGATCACACCGGGCACCCAACCTAGAAATCCAGCACTGACCAGCGCCATAAAAAGGCCGGCGATCAAAATAATCGCAAACCACTTCCAATCGCCCCGAAAAAGCGGCGGAAAGAACGCGAAGAAGAACATCGTCCACGAAAAGCCGAGAGGCGACGATCTAATCTGACCCGTCCTTGGATTTTCCAAATAAGCCGTATCGTACGCCACGGAGTCCCCCAACACGTGAACCGAGCCTCCATGAGGTTAACGCGAGGGTCGTAGGTTGCAAGGGGCAAGGCAGCTGAGCTCCGCCTCCCGCGCTTTCTGGAGAACTGGACAGACCCTTCCGAATCCGGAACAACTTGTGCGCGTCACGCGTCTGTGACGCCGGATGGCCGCCGCATTCTCGACAGGCGGCCGCGAAACAGGAGGGAAATCTCATGGTCGGAATCATTATCTGGCTGATCATCGGTGGAATCTGCGGCTGGCTCGCCAGTCTAATCATGCGCACCGATGCCCAGCAGGGGGTCATCCTGAACATCGTGGTCGGCGTAGTTGGGGCCGTGATTGCCAATCTTCTTTTCAACCGTGAAAGTATCAACGGGAGTCCGTTGGATATCTCGAGCTTCCTCTGGTCACTGCTGGGCGCGATCGTTTTACTCGCCATCGTGAACCTGATCCGCAGAGGCACGGTCCGCTAGCCGGCACTCGGTCGTTAACAGGAGGCCGCGCAGTCCCGCTGCGCGGCCTTTTTCTTACGGTCCTCCCGGCGGGCGAAACCGGTGTTAGGAATTATTGCAGCTCGAACGTCATCGACACGCTGACGGACAGCTTCTGCTCGCCCGCGTCGATCTTGCTGTCCGCGGCCTGCGAGCGTTCCGCCATCATCACCATCGGCGGCATTGGCGGCGGCGCATATCCGCCGCTCTCGCTCACCGAGACGATCTTGACTACCCGCATGCCGAGCGAGCGCGCATAAAGCTCGGCCCGCGCGCGGCCCTGCGCGACCGCCTTGGCACGCGCCTCGTCGAGCGCCGCCTCGGGCTTGTCGATGGTAAGGTTCGGCCCGTTGATCTGGTTGGCACCCTCCTTGACCAAAGCGTCGAGGATCTTCCCGGCATTCTCGATGTCGCGGAATCTGACCATCACCGTGTTGGAGGCGGAATAGCCGTTGAGCTTGGGCGCCTGGTTCTGGACGTAGGTGTATTCCGGATTGAGGCTGATGTTGCTGGTCTGGATGTCGCGATCGGCGATACCGGCCTGGCGCAGCGCCTCGCGCACGCGGTTCATGCGCGTCGCGGCCTGCTGGATCGCGCCGCTCGCGGTCGCCGAGCGTGTGACGACGCCGGCCGAGATCAGCGCGAGATCGGGGACGCGGGTCACTTCGCCGGTCGCGGTAATGTCGAGCCGGGTGCCGGCAATCGCCTGCGTCACGGTCGGTGTCTGCTGCGCCAGCGCAGCGGCGGGGATCGCGGTCGCGCCAAGCGCCAGCGCGGCAAGAAATGGAGCTTTCATCGGTCGTTCCTCATGACAGTCATTGCACGCCGGGAACGATCGCGCGCCCGCGATGGATGGTGGCTGAATGTTGCGTTCAGCTTCAGATTCGCCGTCGCCCCGCGACAAGGCGATAGACCAGCAAAATCAGGAATGCGCCGACCACGGCGCCGACGAAGCCCGCTTTTTCTCCCGGCCCGTACAAATGCAGGACCTGCCCGAGCCAGGTGCCGAGGAACGCGCCGGCGACGCCGAGCAGGATGGTGATGATGCACCCGCCGGGGTCGCGGCCGGGCATCAGCAGCTTCGCCAGGCCCCCGGCGATTCCGCCCAGAATGATGATGACCAGCAGATTGTTGGTGTGGAACATTTGCAGCCGTCCCCTTCTTGCCAAGACGTCCTGTCGGCACGATCTCAAATGCCGCAACGCGCGCTTGCCATGCAAGTGCCACCGTTAGTCGAAAAGCGTTGGCAAGCCGACATTGAAGCGAGTGTGTTGCGCGAGGTGAGTTATTGGCGTAATACAGTCGCCACAACTCACTATCAATAGCGAAACCGGGCAGGAATGATGAACCGCGAGACCTCGATCTACAGCTCCGACACCCTCGTGGTGGTCGATCGCTCGCGCCGGCGCCGGATGATCATCATCGCGGCGGCGGTCCTGATTCTCCTGATCGCGGCGATCGCCGCGCTGGTCATCAGCCGAAGCGCAACCAAGTCAAAGGAAGAGGCGGCGGCGGCGGCGAGCGCGGGGCAAGTCCCGACCGTGACCGTCGTCGTTCCCGGCCAGAGCCAGGTGGCGCGGACGATTACCGCGAGCGGCCCTCTGGGTGCCAAGCGCGACCAGCCGATCGGCGTCGCCGGCTCCGGCGGCCGCGTCGTCAGCGTGCTCGTCGATGCGGGCTCGTGGGTGCGCGCGGGCCAGACGCTCGCGGTCATCGACCGCTCGGTCCAGGCGCAGCAGGCTGCGCAAATGGCTGCGCAGGTGGATTCGGCTCGAGCCAATGCGGCGCTGGCGCAGTCCAACTATGAACGGGCCGTCGCGCTTCAGGGGCGCGGCTTCGTTTCCAAGGCTGAGATCGATTCGAAGAAGGCGACCCGCGACGCGGCTTACGCGCAGGTGCGCGTTGCCCAGGCGCAGCTTAACAGCATGCGCGCCGAGATTGGCCGGCTGAGCGTCGTTGCGCCTGTGAGCGGACTCGTCCTGGCCCGGAACGTTGAGATCGGCCAGGTCGTGGGCCCAGGCTCGCCGGCCTTGTTCCGCCTCGCCGAGGGCGGGCAGATGGAGATGCGCGCGCAGCTTGCGCAGCAGGATCTCGCGCTTGTTCATGTCGGGATTCCAGCCACCGTGACACCCGTCGGCTCGAACCGTGGCTTCTCCGGCCAAGTGTGGCAGGTGGCGCCGGTGATCGACCCCGTCTCGCGGCTCGGCGACGTTCGGATTTCCGTGCCTTATGATCCCTCGATGCGTCCGGGCGGCTTTGCCGAAGCCAAGATCACGGCCGGAACGACGACCGCGCCGATGCTCCCGCAAAGCGCGGTGCTCAGCGATGACAAGGGCAATTACGTCTACATTATCAACGCGAAGAACGAGGTCGAGCGCCGCGACATCCAGATCGGCAACGTCAGCGACAATGGCGTCAGCATCGCCAGCGGGATTTCTGGAACCGAGGCGGTCGTGCTTTCGGCGGGGCCGTTCCTCAGCCCCGGCCAGAAGGTAAACCCGAAGCGTCAGGCGGCGTAAAGCCGGCCCAGGAAAGAATGATCACATGAATTTCCGCAACATCTCGTCCTGGTGCATTCGCAACCCGGTGGGGCCGATCGTGCTGTTCGTCGGGCTGATGCTCGCCGGCCTGGTCGCGTTCAGCCGGATGCAGGTCAACAACGCTCCGGACATCGATTTCCCGGCCGCGATCGTGACCGTCGTTCAGCCTGGCGCCGCCCCCAACGAGATGGAGACGCAGGTCACGCAGCGGATCGAATCCGCGGTGCGCGGGATCACCGGCGTCGACGAGATCAACAGCACCGTCACCGAAGGCAACAGCCAGACCTTCGTCAGCTTCGAGCTCGGCACTCCGACCGACCGCGCGGTCAACGACGTCCGGAACGCGGTCGCGCAGATCCGCGGCAACCTGCCCGAGGGAATCCTCGAGCCGCAGGTCATTCGCGTCGACGCGGAGGACGAGCCGATCATGGTCATGTCGGCGCAGACCACCGACATGACGCTTGAGCAGCTTAGTTGGTACATCGACAATACGGTCGCGAAGCGGCTGCTCGGTGTCGAGGGCATCGCCGCGGTCGAGCGGGGCGGCGGCGTCGACCGCACCATCCGCGTGATCCTCGATCCGGCCGCGCTGCAGGCGCAGGGCATCACCGCCGCGCAGGTCAACCAGCAGCTTCGCCAGAGCAACATGAACGGCGCCGGCGGGCGCGCCGAGATCGCCGGATCGGAACAGTCGGTCCGGGTCATCGGCAACGCCCAGGACGCCTATCAGCTGTCACAGACGCAAATCTCGCTGCCGGGCGGGCGCTTCGTGAAGCTGGCCGACCTCGGCGAGGTCAAGGACAGCAATTCCGAGCAGCGGACGATCACCAAGATGAACGGCCGCCAGGTCGTCACCTTCTACGTCCAGCGCGCCAAGGGCTCGTCCGCGGTCTCCGACTATGCCGCCGGAATGGCCGAGCTCAAGAAGCTGGAGAAGGAGAACCCGACGGTCCGCTTCACCGAGATCGTCAACCGGATCGACTATACCAAGGCGCAGTACCGCTCCGCGATGGAAGGCCTCGTCGAGGGCGCCGTCCTCGCGGTTCTCGTAGTGCTCCTCTTCCTCCGCGACATCCGCGCCACCGCCATCTCAGCTTTGGCGATCCCGCTGTCGGCGATCCCCGCCTTCTGGTTCATGAGCCTGATGGGCATCACCATGAACTTCATGTCGACGATGGCCATGGGCCTCGTCGCCGGCGTGCTGGTCGACGATGCGATCGTCGAGATCGAGAATATCGTCCGGCACATGCGCATGGGCAAATCCGCCTATCAGGCCTCGCTCGACGCCGCGGACGAAATCGGCCTCGCCGTGCTCGCGACGACCATGGCCATCGTCGGGGTGTTCCTGCCCGTGGCGATGATGCCCGGAATCGCGGGACAATATTTCAAGGCATTCGGCTTCACCGTCGTCCTTTCGGTGATGATGAGCCTGTTCGTAGCGCGCATGATCACGCCGCTGATCGCCGCTTATTTCCTGCGCTCGCAGGGCGTGCAGCCGCACGCGGCGTGGAAGTGGATGGATGTCTACCTCAAGGTCCTGAACTGGAGCCTCGACACATCCAAGGCCAATGCGCTCCTCGCCCGCCTGCCGAAGCCCGCGCGGAAATTCGGCTATTATGCGCTCGGCATCCTGCTTCTTCTTCCCGTGGTCGCGGCGTTCGTGGTCGGCACCGGAGGAGTGACCAAGGGTCTGTCGGCGATGGGCCTGCCGGGGGCCATCGGCTTCGCCCTCGCCTTCGTCGTCGGCGCCGCCCTCGCCTATGGCGCGGCCAAGCTGATCGCGTTAGGTGTTCAGGCGGTCGCTGGCGGCGGCTTTGCCGATTGGCACGCAAACATGTCGGCACGGTGGAATGCGCGGATGAAGGATCATCGTATGGCGATGGTCGGCGCGGGCGTCGTCACGCTGCTGTTCAGCGTCGCCCTGTTCGGCACCCTTCCACAATCCTTCTTCCCGCCGCAAAACGATGACTTTGCCCGGATCAACATCACGCTCTCGCCCGGGACGACGATGAAGCAGACCGAGGTGGTGGTCGACCGCGTGGCGGCCATGGTCAAGAACGACCCGAACGTCGAACGGGTCTTCGAGCGGGTCAATGTCGGCAACGGCCGCGTCAGCATCGTCCTCAAGAAGAGCCGGCCGATGACCAGCACCGAGTGGCAACGGCAGGTATCGCCGTCACTCGCGGAAATTCCCGACGCGCGGGTCAGCTTCGAGAGCCAGAACGGCGGAGGCCCCGACCCGGATTCGCGCGACATCCAGATCTATCTGGGCGGTGACGATCCGGTTCAATTGACCGCGGTCGCCAACAAGATCGCCAAGGAAATGGAGTCAGTCCCCGGCCTGCGTGCTCCGCGCGTCGGAAGCAACCTCGCGCAACCGGAAATCACCATCAAGCCGCGCTTCGACCTCGCGGCCGATCTCGGTGTGACCACCGCGGCGCTGAGCCAGACGATCCGGATCGCGACCCTTGGCGACATCGAGCAGAACAGCGCGAAGTTCTCGCTCTCCGACCGTCAGGTGCCGATCACGGTCTCCCTCTCGGAGAATTCGCGGCGCGATATCGAGACGCTGCAGAACCTCCCCGTCCCGACGTCGTCCGGCGGATCGGTGCCGTTGAAGGCGGTGGCGGAGATCGGCTTCGGCGCCGGCCCGACCGCGATCAACCGCTCGAACCAGCTGCGCCGCCTGTCGGTCGGCGCCGACTTCGCTCCGGGCGTGGTCGAGGGCGACGTCTCCGCCAAGGTCGATCAGCTGCCGACGATGAAACACCTGCCGCAAGGCGTCCAGAAGATGAACCTGGGCAACCAGAAGTGGCAGGCGGAGCTTCTGTTCAACTTCGCCGTCGCGCTGATTTCCGGCGTACTGCTGGTGTTCGCGGTGCTCGTGCTGCTCTACCGGCGGTTCCTCGCTCCGTTCGTCAACATGGGCTCGCTGGTCCTTGCTCCGCTCGGCGCGGCGATCGCATTGCACCTTGCCGGCCAGCCAATCTCGCTGTTCGTTCTGATCGGCATCCTGATGCTGTTCGGAATCGTCGCCAAGAACTCGATCCTGCTGGTCGATTTCGCGGTCGAGATGATGAATCACGGGATGAAGAAGGACGATGCGATCTGGGAAGCCGGGCACAAGCGCGCTCAGCCGATCGTCATGACCACGGTGGCGATGGTCGCCGGCATGCTGCCGACCGCAATCTCGATCAGCGGCGACAACAGCTGGCGCGCGCCGATGGGGATCACCGTCATCGGCGGCCTGATCTTCTCGACCATCCTGACCCTGGTCCTGGTGCCGGCCTATTTCTCCATTGCGATCTCGATCGAGGCGCGGCTCGGACGGTTCTTCCATCGGGTGATCGGCGCCGACGCTCATGCCGCGGGGCACGCCATTCCAGCGGAATGATGAACCTGCGTGCCGGCTCGGCTATTGAGCCGGCATGGCCCGAATGACCAACGGCGCATTGGCACGCTTCAACCCCGCCCAGCCGGGCGCGCAGGGCATGAAGGCGGCCGCTACTGGCTTGCTGGTGGTCATGGCCGGCGTGTTCGTCGTCGCGCGATCGCTCGAGCCGCAATATCCATGGCTCTCCTACGTCAAGGCGTTCGCGGAAGCGGCGATGGTCGGCGGCCTTGCCGATTGGTTCGCCGTGACCGCGCTCTTCCGCCATCCGCTCGGTCTCCCGATCCCGCACACTGCGATCATTCCCCGCAACAAGGACCGCATCGGGGAGGCACTGGCCAACTTCCTGCGCGAGAATTTCCTCATTCCCTCCGTGGTGGCGCGGCGCATGCGCAACATGGATCTTGCAGGCGCGACCGGCCGCTTCCTCCAGACGCCGGCGGGCGAAGGCAACCGTATCCGCGCCGGCGCCTCGCGCCTAATCGCCGACATCTTCGAGGGGCTCGACGACGAGCGGCTCGGTGGCATCGTCAAGGGCGCGATCTCCAACCGGCTGCGAAAGACGCAGGTGTCTCCGCTGCTCGGCCACGCGCTCGCCTCGGCGATCAACGAGGATCGCCACGTGCCCATGCTGGAAGCCAGCATCCGCTGGATGGCCCGCGCGCTGGACGCCAACGAGCAGCTGATTCGCGAGATGGTGCACAAGAAAGCGAACTGGGTGCTGAAGCTCGCCGGTCTCGACGCCAAGCTCGCCGACGCCATCATCGATGGCTTGAAGAAGCTGACGGTCGAGATGTCGACCGACCCGGCTCACCCCGTGCGGCAGAAAGTCGAGGAAGCGCTCGCCCAGCTTGCCAACGACCTCCAGACCCGTCCCGAGACGCGTGAGAAGGTCGAGGGCATCAAGGAGCAGCTGCTCGACAACAAGTCGGTCAGCCTGTGGCTCGACACCTTGTGGCAGAAGGGCCGCGAGGCGATCATCCGCGCCGCGCGCAATCCCGACGCGGTTCTCGCCGGCAAGCTCGGTGAAGTCATGAAGTCGATGGGCACGACTCTGGAGAGCGACCCGCGGATTCGCGCCGCGATCAACCAGTTCGCCCGCCGTGCGACGGTCGGCATGGCGGCAAGCTACGGGAGCTCGATCGTCAAGCTCGTGTCGGAGACGGTGCGGAGCTGGGACGCGCGCACGGTCACCGCGCGCCTCGAAGCGGCAGTCGGCCGCGACCTCCAATATATCCGCATCAACGGGACATTGGTCGGCGGGATGGTCGGGCTGATCCTGCACTCGTTGGACAGCCTGTGAGCGACGAACGGCTCGACGCCCTCGCCGAAACGGCGCGCAATCGCGGCCTTAAGCTCGTCCGCTGGCGCGTCCGCACACCGGGCAAGCGCCGCTTCGGCAAGGTCGGGCTGAGCGACGCGCGCGGCAAGGCTGTGTTCGGGATGGACGACAAAGGTCCCAACGCGAAGCCCGAAGAGGTCGAGCATTATCTTCGCAACCTCGGGGCGAAGGACTGGGGTGCATCCCTCGATGTCGCGGTCATGCCGCGCAAGAAGCCGAACAAGGCTCGTCCGGCAGCCAATGATCAGGAGCCGGAGCCCGCGCCAAGGAAGAAACAGCAGCCCGCGCTTTCAAAGCCTGCGCCGCCTCCCCCGCCACCGCCGAAACCCAAGCTCAAGCTGCGCGATGCCGAGCCGGGGGACGCCGCCGAGATCGTGAAGTTGAACCATCTCCTTGGGGCCGACGTCGATGCGAAAACCGTTCGAAGGAGTCTCAAGGCGCTCGCTCGGGACGATCTCACGCCTTTGGTCGCAACTGTCGACAAGAAGGTAGTGGGCGTCTGCGCAATCCATCGCATGGTGACGATTCATCGTGACCACCCTGTGGGGCGGATCAATCATCTGGTCGTTGCCGAAGAGGCGCGCGGTCAGGGCATCGGTCGATTGTTGACCGAAGCGGCCGAGCAGCGGCTGAAGAAGCTCGGCTGCGGGATTATCGAAGTCACCAGCAACGACCGCCTAGCCAAAGCGCACGCTTTCTACCGGCACCTCGGTTACGAGCGCACCAGCATGCGCTTCGTGAAAAAGCTCTAAGCAACGCCGACCCACTCCAGCCGGCCTGGCAAATCTTCACACGAGAAATCGACCTGCAAGACACGACGTGGCGCATCACCCTCGGACTTCTCGGACGCGTGGAGTATGGCCGTCCGATAAAGCCACACGTCGCCTCGGTCAGCTAGGCAAGCGACGATCCCGCATCGCTCGATTACGGTTTGCACATCGCCCTCTGTGATTCGCCCAAGAAGGTGCGATCCGGGCGACACCAGCAGTGGCGCATTGCGCCCGTTCACCGGGTCGAAGTGAAGCCGGACCGTGATCATCTTTTCAACTATCGCGAATGGCGGCTCCACGTGCATCACGCCGGCCTTGTTGGTCCAGCGGTCGAAGCCCGTCGCCGGTATTCGTTCGCGAACGGCTATGGTCCGATCCTGGTGCCACCCAAGAGCCCAATTCCTGGTCGGTTTCTTGTCGAAGAGGATCGCCCGGACCGGTCGTGCCTTGGGCCCGAGGACCGACTGAGCCGTCATGCCGAGGGAGCCTTCAATGAGCCATGCTCCGAGCGCTGGATTGCCGAAGATCCGAACTCCTGCGCTTCCTGCAAAACAATCCAGAAGCCGTTCAACGAGGCTGATCTCGCCTGGGTCAAGGAGAGCGGGCATCAGCTCGAATCCGTCACGCTCAAGTTGGAATTGCACGGTCGCCAGAGGGCCTAGCCCTGGCTCCGCCGCTCGATCGACGCACCGACGGCGGAGAGCTTCTCCTCGAGCCGCTCGTAACCGCGGTCGAGGTGGTAGACGCGCAGCACTTCGGTCTCGCCTTGCGCCGCCAAGCCAGCGAGGACCAGGCTCATCGAGGCGCGCAGGTCCGTCGCCATGACGTTCGCCCCGGTGAGGCCTTCGACACCCTTCACGATTGCCGAGCGGCCGTGGATATCGACCTCGGCGCCCATGCGTCTGAGCTCGGGCACGTGCATGTAGCGGTTCTCGAAGATCGTTTCCTCTAGGAAGCTGTCGCCCTCGGCCAGCGCCAGCATCGCCATGAACTGCGCCTGCATGTCGGTGGCGAAGCCCGGGAATGGCGAAGTCGACAGCGCCAGCGGCTTGAGCTTGCCGTCGGCGCTGACCTTGATCCCGCGGTCGTGGAACTCCACCATCAGCCCGGCCTGCGCCAGCGCGTTCAAGGTCGCGCGCATGTCATCGGGCCGCGCTCCGATCAGGTCGATCGAGCCGCCCGTCATCCCGGCGGCGCAGGCATAGCTGCCCGCCTCGATCCGGTCAGGCATCACCTCGTAAGTCGTCCCGCCGAGCGCATCGACGCCGTCGATGATGAGGTGGCTCGAGCCGATGCCGGCGATCTTCGCGCCCATCGCGACCAGCAGGTTGCACAGGTCGACGATCTCGGGCTCGCGCGCGGCGTTGAACAATTGCGTCCGGCCCTTGCAGAGCACCGCCGCCATCACGGCGTTCTCGGTCGCCCCCACCGAGACCACCGGGAAGCTGAAATCGCCACCCTTGAGCCGACCCTTGGGCGCGCTGGCCTTCACATAGCCGGCGGCGATCTCGATCTCCGCGCCCATGCACTCGAGCGCTTTCAGGTGGAGGTCGATCGGGCGGTCGCCGATGGCGCAGCCGCCCGGCAGCGAGACGATCGCCTCACCCATTCGCGCCAGCATCGGTCCGAGGACGAGCACCGACGCCCGCATCTTGCGAACCATGTCGTAGGGCGCGGTGGTCGAGACGATCTCGTCCGCCTGTAAGGTCATCCGTCGCCCGAACTCGCCCTTCTTGACCCCCGCGACGGAGGTCGAGACGCCGAGCTGGTTCAAGAGGTGGCTGAAGGTATCGACGTCGGCGAGACGCGGCAGGTTGGTCAGCGTCAGCTTCTCTTGCGTGAGCAGCGCGCACGGCATCAAGGTCAGCGCGGCATTCTTCGCCCCGCTGATCGGGATTTCGCCGTTGAGGCGCCTGCCGCCCTGGATCCAGATGCTGTCCATCGCGTGGCGGGTTTAGCTTGGTTCCCCTCCCTTTCAAGGGAGGGGGTAAGGGGGTGGGTTGCGAACGAGCGGGCTCGATGCCCGCGAAGACGCTCGTTCAACCGCATCGAGAGGTTTCACTCGACCCCGCCCCTTGCCCCTCCCCTAAAGGAGAGGGGAGGCTAAGCCTTCTCCAGCGTGCATTGCAGCGGGTGCTGGTTCTCGCGGGCGAAATCGATCACTTGGCTGACCTTGGTTTCCGCGACCTCGTAGGTGAACACGCCGCACACCGCGACGCCCTGCTGGTGGACCTGGAGCATGATTCGCGTCGCGTCTTCGATGCCCATGGAAAAGAAGCGCTGCAGGCAGAGGACGACGAACTCCATCGGCGTATAATCGTCGTTGAGCATCAGCACTTTGTAATTGGACGGCTTCTTGGTCTTCGGCCGGGTGCGCGTCGCGACCCCGGTCTCGATTTCCTCGATCCCGTCGCCATCGCCCGGCCCGGCGGCCATCATCGTCCAGCGCTCGATCATAGATCCCTAAAATATGGCAGGCCGCGAAAACGCGGCAAGGCGGCAATTAGCATCAATGCCGTAAAAAAAATGGCGGCCGCTCCGTTTATGGGAGCGACCGCCAGTCCGTTGCCTGATTTAGGAGGGGAGAGGGTCAGGCAACGAGCGTGTTGAAGCGCTCGGCATTGGCCGTGGCGCGGTTGGACAGCGGCTGGAAGGTTTCACCAGCGAGCTTGACCAGCGACTCGGTCAGCTTCGAGCTCTCCGCGACCGCGCGGTCGAACGAAGCGCGGGCGAAATCGCCCTGAAGCTGCAGATATTCGGTCGGTGACTTCGCCTCGGCGAGCGAACGGATCGCGTCCGCGGCCTGCTCGTAGCCATCGCGCTGCTTGGCGACGACGTTCTGGCCGATCGAGCGGGCGCCCGCGGTGGCAACGCGCCCGGCCTCGACGATCGCCTCGACATTGGCGCGGGCGAGATCGGCGAGCTCTTCGCTCACCTTCTGGCTCTTCTTCGCAAGCTCCTGGCTGCGCTCGCCGGCATTGGCGAACAGCGACTGGAACGGAGCGAAGGTCGGGATGGCGTCGAACGCCGCGAAATAGTTGTTGGTCTTGGTCACGGTCTCAATCCTCTTCTGGGTCGCCGCGACAGTCTTGCGCGCGGCGTTACGGGTCTTGCGGCGCGCAACCTTGGTGCGCCGCGCGGCGGTCTTCGTGGCAGTCTTCACAGCAGCCGCGTTGCGGGTCGCCTGGCGCTTGGTCGCCGAGCGGACGCGCTTGGCGGTCTTCGCATTTTCCTTGACCAGCTTCGCAGCAGTGTCGGCGACGGCCTCAACGACCTTCGCGGGAGCTTCGACCGCGGCCTGGGCCGCCACTGTGTTTTCGTCTGCCATGAACAATTCTCCAATATGTTGCAGTGCACAATATGCCTTGCGACGCACCATTTCAAGAGAAATCTTGTGCAGTGCAACATTTCGCCGCTTGACGGCCACCGCTCGCCCGAAGCAAGAGCGGGCATGGACCTGGCGCCCAGTGATGCGACCATTCGACAGCGGCGCGGGCTGCTGATCGTCCTTTCCTCCCCTTCCGGAGCGGGAAAAACCACAATCTCGCGCATGTTGCTCGACGCGGATGATGAGATCGCGATGTCGATTTCCGCGACGACACGCCCGATGCGTCCGGGCGAGCATGACGGAAAGGACTATTCCTTCGTCGAGGATTCGACCTTCGACGAGATGATCCGCGATGGCGAGTTCGTCGAATGGGCAAACGTGTTCGGCTATCGCTACGGAACGCCCAAGGCGCCGGTCAAGGATGCGTTGCGCGAAGGGCGCGACATCCTCTTCGACATCGACTGGCAGGGAGCGCGGCAGCTTGAGCCGGACTTCGGCGAGCATCTCGTCACGATCTTCCTGTTGCCTCCCTCGATGGCCGAGCTCGAGCGGCGCTTGCGGGCCCGAGGCACCGATAGCGGGGAAGTCATCGCCGACCGCATGCGCCGCGCCGCCGACGAGATCAGCCACTGGGCCGAATATGAATATGTTCTGGTCAATGACGAGATGGACGAATGCCTGGCCCGGGTTCGCGCCATCATCGCCGCCGAGCGGTCCAAGCGCGTTCGCCAGACCAATCTCGTCCCCTTCGTCCGCGGATTAATTGGTCCGGAACACTAGGCGTCCAACAACTCCAGGAACCCCGCTGCCGCCAGGAAGTCCCTGCGGCGACCATTCAACGCTTCTTCCGCCTCGGCGTCGCTGCCCCATTGCTCGAGCTGCCATCGCTCGTCGATGCTGACCGCCTCCCAGGCCTCTGGCGCGTCCATCGCCTTCTCCTGGACCGCAAGAGCGGCGAGAAGCGACCCGCCGATCGTCACAAGGGGCGACAAGCCCGCAAGCTGAAAAGCATCCAGCGCAGCCACCGCGTGGCTCAACCGCTCGACCGTTGCCGGCGGTTGCGCGACGTGCGTTATCCCGCAGGTCGTGGCGAAATCGACGTCGAACCGCCGCCGAGCCCAGCCGAGCAAGGCGTCCCAGCTTTTCGCCTGCCGCTCGGCCAGCGCCTTCGGGGTTTCGGCGCGATAGCAGCTAAGGTCGGCTTCGGCGTAGCGCGCCAGCCCATCCGCGAACGCATGTCTGTCAGGCGCGACGCGGTCGATTGCGGCGTTGGAAAGCCCGGTCAGAGGCATCGCCCGGGGATCGACATCGCCTTCGACCGATCGCCACTCCTGCGCGATTGCCTCGGCAAGCGCCTCGGTCGGCACCGCCAGCGGCGCGCGGGCGGGCGTCTTCACCGCGCGGCCATCGAGCGCGATCGTCCAGCCGCCATCCGCCGGCTCGACTGAAACCTCCGTCCAGAAGCGCTTCACGGAGTTTGGCGGTCCCGCTCGTCCCACGCGCGCTTGAGCAGCCGTGGCGCGAAGATGGCGTCGATCACGCCCATGATCGCGACGATTGCACCCACTTGCGGCCAGCCGCCGGGGCGCACGAGATCGGTATAGACGATCGCGATCCCCAGGAAGAAGATCGCCAGTCCGCCGAACCGCACGAGCGAGTACAGAATCAGCCGCCGCTGCGCGACATTGTCATCCATCGACATGCTCCCGAATCAGCGCGAGGACGTCGCCCGGTTCCTCGGCCACGCCGACTGCCCCCGCCGCAAGCAGCTCGTGCGCATCGTGATAGCCCCAACCCGCCCCGATGCCGGTCGCGCCGGCATTCGCCGCCATCGCCATGTCGAAGCTCGTGTCGCCGACGACGATTGTCGTCTCCAGCGCGGCTCCGGCGTCGGCGATGGCTTGTTCGACCATCGACGGGTGCGGCTTGGACGGGTGACGGTCGGCCGTCTGGAGCGACACGAACCGCGCATGGATGCCGTGCAGTTCCAGGCAGTGCTTGAGGCCCCGATCCGACTTGCCGGTTGCCACCGCGAGCAGCCAGCCATCGTCCTCGAGCGTGTCGAGCAGGTCGAGCACGCCCTCGAACAACGGCTCCTCGACCGCACCGGCTGCGCGCAGCTTCTGGAAGGCGAGCTTGTAGTCTTCGGCAAGCTCGATGTGACGCTCGACAGGGAGGTCTGGCATGAGCGCCGCCATGGATTCGACGAGGCTGAGCCCAATCACCTTGCGCGACAAGCTTGGCGGCGGAACGTCCAGGCCATTTTGCTCGAACGTGATTCGCAGCGCCGCGGTGATCGTCGCGCCGCTGTCGACCAAAGTTCCGTCGCAATCGAAGACGGCGAGGCGGGTCACCGGCGCTTGGTCTTCGGCTGCGAGCCGCGCGAGCGCCGTTCGCCGCGCCGCTCGCGGCGCCGGGACTTGGCGGCGGCCGAGATCTTGCGCTGCTTCGCGGCCAGCGAAGGCTTGGGCGGCTCCAGAGGCAGGTTGTCGCCGGCGAGCGGCTCAAACCCCAGCGTCGCGAGGCTTTCGGCGAAGTGCGCCGGCAGGTCGGCGCTGACGTCGATCATGCCGCCCTCCGGCGCGTCGATCTTGATCCGCCGCGCATGGAGATGGAGCTTGCGGCTGATTCCGCCGGTCAGGAAGGCTTCGGGCCCGCCATATTTCGCGTCCCCGACAATCGGGTGGCCGATCGCCGCCATGTGCGCGCGCAGCTGGTGCGTTCGGCCGGTCAGCGGCTGCAGCTCGACCCAGGCGGCGCGGTTGCCGGCATGGTCGACCGTCCGCCAGCGCGTCCTGGCGGCAAGGCCGTGCTCTTCGTTGATGTGCATCTTCTCGCCGCCCGTGCCGGGCTGCTTGGCAAGCGGCGCATCGATCAGCCCTTCATCCTGATCCGGCACCCCTACGACCAGGGCCCAATAGACCTTGCGCGCGGTGCGCCCGGAAAACGCCTTGGCGAAATGCCCGGCCGCCCGCGCCGTCCGGGCGACCAGCAACGCACCCGACGTATCCTTATCCAGCCGATGGACCAGCTTGGGCCGTCCGCGATCGTCCGCCAGGCCGTCGAGCAGGCGGTCGAGATGCTGCGTCGTCTTGGTGCCGCCCTGCGTCGCCAGCCCGGGCGGCTTGTTCAGAACGAAGGCGTGTCCGTCCTGGTGGATGACCATGTCGCGCACGAACTGCTCTTCGTCGGCGCTGAGCGGATCGCGCCGCGGCGCGGCTCGCGCGGGCCGCGAAGCCGCTTCGGGCGGAGGAAAACGGATCTCCTGTCCGGCCGCGACCCGGTCGCCGGGCGTGGCCTTCTCGCCATTCAGGCGCAGCTGCCCGGTCCGCGCCCAGCGCGAGACGATGTTGAAGCTGACGTCCGGCACATGCCGCTTGAACCAGCGGTCGAGCCGGATGCCGTCGTCATCCTCGCTGACGGTGAAAGTGCGCGGTTCCGGCATGGCGCCCGGGCGCTTATCCGCTCCGCCCCCAATAGTCGAACGCCTGCTTCTGAATCCTGCGGATCAGCCTCGCCGCCTTCGGCCCTTCCCACTGGCCCGTGTAACCATGCTTCTTCGCGCCGCCGATCCACCAGCCCTGCCCGGGCAACCCGTCCGATTGGCGCACCACCAGCACGGCAAGCTCGGGCTCGCCGCGCTCCTCTGCCTCGTCGTCGACGAAGGTCAGCACCTTGCACAAGGCGCGCATCTTGGGCCGGCTGAAATGATGGCCGAGCAATTCCAGCACTTCGCGATAGCTGATCGGCAGCCCGGCGCGGGCCGACGCCAGCAGGATCGCGCGGACTTCCGCCGGGTCCGCGAGCAGCCCTGCACCTTCGTCGGTCATTGCGGTTGCTGGTTGAAGTCCACCGGCGTGAGTTCGAACACGTCGAGCTTCGAAGTGCTTTGCGGCCACGGAATCACCAGCCGCCACTTGAACGGCGCAATCCGCTCCAGAACTCCGGCCATGTCACGCTTGGGATCGTCGCCATAAGCCACCGGCGTCTGGGCATCCCCCAGCGCCAGGCTGCCGAGGAACACGAGGCGGTTGGGGTCATCGTCTTCCCACAAGCGGCCGGCCGGCCGCTGGCTGCCGGTCTGCTTGACGATGGTCAGCAGGTCATCCTCGACCTCGACGTAGCAGAAGAACGGTTTGAAGCTCTCGAACGGCTTGCTCTTCGCCGTCGCCTTGCCGAGCTTGATCAGGCGGCAATTGTAGCTGCCCGGCGTCGCGGCCGGCCGCGGCAAGCCGGCGCGCGGCCGGAGCAGCCCGCCCTCTTTGCGGATGTCGCCCTCGTTCGACTTGCGCGCCTCGGCCAGCGCTTCCTGCCAGGCGAGGCCCAGCCGCGCGATGCGATCCTCGTCGGCGGCGGTCGCGACGGACTTCCACGCGTCGGACTTCAGCGGGGCGCCGACCTCGACGCTCGGCACGATCCCCGGCGGCGGCTTGGGCTTGGTCGTGCAACCCGCCACCAGCGCAAGCGCGGCCAAGGCGCCGAGACGCGCGGCCATCGCGGGCTTTGGATAGTCGAAAGGCAAGCCTTCCCCCTTCATTGGAACCTTACAGCGCGGCGGACCGGATTCAACCAAAGCGATGTTGAACATAAGCTTTCACATCGCGCTTACCGCCGCTAGGCGCGCCGAAGATGAACGCCGCAAGCCGAGTCAAAAACGGGCCGGACGGAACCGACCATCCCGGCTCGAACCGCGGCTTCGTCCTCGGCCTCGCCGCTTACGCGCTGTGGGGCGTGCTCCCGCTCTATTTCAAAGCCGTCGCCGATGTCGCCTCGGTCGACATCGTGGCCCATCGCATTCTCTGGTCGCTACCGTTCCTCGCGCTGCTGATTTTCCTCGGCACGGGATGGCCGAAGGTGCGGGAGGCGGCCGGACGGAGCCGAACTCTCGGGGTCCTCGCCCTCACGGCGCTGCTCATCGGCGGCAATTGGCTGCTTTATGTCTATGCCGTCACCAGCGGCCACATCCTCGCCGCGAGCTTCGGCTATTATCTCAATCCGCTCGCCAACGTATTGCTCGGGCGGTTCGTCCTCAAGGAGCGCCTGACCGGCCTCCAATGGACCGCGGTCGCGATTGCGGGAGCGGGCATTACCGTGCTCGCCGCGGGAGCGCTCGGCCAATTGTGGATCAGCCTGACGCTTTGCGTCAGCTTCGCGCTTTACGGCCTGCTCCGCAAAATGGTCCGCGCCGATGCGCTCACCGGGCTGGCGATCGAGACCGGACTCCTGTTCCCGCTCGCGGTTGTCTGGCTAGGCTGGCGCAGCCTCGCCGGTGCGCCGACCTTCGGCCCCACGCCGCTGGATCACGGACTCCTGCTCCTTGCGGGCATCGTCTCGACGACTCCGCTACTTCTGTTCACCGCGGCAGCGCGCAAGCTTGCCTACTCGACACTGGGGATGCTGCAGTTCATCGCTCCGACGCTGCAATTCCTGATCGCCGTCGCGATCTATGGTGAGCCGTTCACTCGCGCACATGCGATCGCGTTCGTCGCGATCTGGAGCGCGCTCGCCCTCTACGTCACCGCGCTGCTCCGCGCGCCGCGCCTGCCCCAAGCTCCTGAATGACTCTCGCCGGAATGATGCTAGGCTGAGCCGATGTTCAACCTCGTCTCGCTCATCATCGGCGCGGTCGCCCTGTTGTTCGCTGTGGTCGCCTTCATTCCTTTGCTTGGCTGGGCGAACTGGCTGATCATTCCCCTGGCGGTGATCGGCGCCGGCGTCGGCGTCATCTCGCGCGGCAACGCCGGACGGAACCTCAACCTGTTCGTGATCCTGATCGCCGTCCTGCGGCTGCTCCTCGGCCACGGGATCTTCTAGCTATTTGCTCATCCTGAGGGCCGGCCCGAACCGGGTCTGCGCCTCGCCTTCGACCGCGAACCCGCAGCGTTCGTAGAAGCCGAGCGCCGCCGGGTTGGCGATGACACTGAGCGTCAGTCCCTTGCGCCGCGCCTCGTGAGTCACGGTCTCAACCAGCACCGCGCCGACCCCGGAGCGCCACAAGTCCGGCTCGACGAACAGCCCGTCGAGCTCGCCTTCGATCAGTGCCGCGAAGCCGGCCAGGCGGCCTTCGATTTCGGCCACCCACACCTGCCCGCCGGCGATCTGACCTGCCGGCAAATCGATCGCGTCGGGATTCGCTTCGAGATGCGGACGGTCGGTCTCATTGGCCAGCGACGCGCGCCATTGCAGCGCCTCCAGCGCCTCGCGCTCCTCGGGCCGCGCCAGCCGAATGGCGGGCTCAGCGCGCTTTGACATAGCTTCCGGGCGCATCCTCGACCGGCCTGAGCTTGCCTTTCCCGGGAATGCGCGCGCCCTCCGCCTTCACCATTTCGCCGTCTTGCGCCTTGAGCCATTCGAGCCAGTCGGGCCACCAGCTGCCTTTATGCTCCTCGGCCTTGTCGACGAAGGCCTGCAGGGTCGCGGCGGGCCGCTCGTTGATCCAGTACTGGTATTTCTGAGCCGCCGGCGGGTTCACCACTCCGGCAATATGGCCCGAGCCGGCGAGCACGAACCGCTTCGCCCCCGCGAAATGGTCCATGATCTTCCACACGCTCTGCGGCGGCGCGATATGGTCCTCGCGTCCGGCTTGG
>Ga0207678_10001955_pt1 | contig 18792 bp, 9 predicted proteins | sample KBSC63metaG_FD_184319 | JGI IMG/M metagenome (GOLD analysis project Ga0207678, IMG submission 184319) | Corn rhizosphere microbial communities from Kellogg Biological Station, Michigan, USA - KBS C6-3 metaG (SPAdes) (version 2) | ecosystem: Host-associated > Plants > Roots > Rhizosphere > Soil ...
CAGAATACTCACGCAGTTGAAGGAGAAAGGATGAGTCAAGTGATTTTCAAATCAGGCAACATCGCTCTGATCCTCCTGCTGATCGCGCCCGCCGCGGAGTCATAATCCTATCCGCATCTGACGCTGGCAACCTGGAACAGCGTAACATTCGGGCTGATCCGCACCTCAAGTCAGTGCATCCGGGTGCGGGCCCCATGGATTTCCGCGCAATACTGGGCTCGGACGCGATTGAATCCAATCCGATCTTCTTCCCTCGTGAATAATTCCGCCAGATCGCGGTATTGGAGAGCACTTTCAGGAAAAGTGTGAAGAGATGTTCGTCATCCTTGATGGCGAGACGGAAGGGGTAAAGTGGACGCGGTCTTTGGCAAGCCATACTCCTACCCACTGGCGTTCGCCAATGTTACGACTGCCACATTCGGGAACGCAGCTAACAACGACTTACGCGGTCCCGAGTACGCGAATATGGACGCATCCCTAAGCCGCAACTTTCATGTATGGGAGCGGGTCAATCTGACAATCCGGGCAGATGCTTTCAACGTTATGAACCACCCGCACTCGCCAATCCTGGTGCGAACTTGTCGAACCTAAAACTGAATACGGTGGGTCCGTCGACTCGCTAAATAGGTACGATACGATCACGAGCACCGCTCCACTCGGTCGCAGCATTGATCAGAGGTACGTCCGTCTGGGAGGTCGGCTAAGGTGGTAAACACCATGAGCCAACCGAGAGAATCTCCTTTCAGTTCCTGTCCGATCGCTCCTGAGATTTCTATAGCCAAACTTGGTCTTTTCCCGAAGTCATATACTCAATTAGCATGAAACGAGAGTACGAAAAGCTCACCAATTCCGCTCGAAACGAAACTCTTAGACCTGAATGGTTTCGATCCTTTGCTTCGCCAAAAGCGCATTCGCGCAGTTCGGGAGCGATCTACAATTGCTGAACAGTTGGGAAGCTCGCTATGTTCTGAAGTAGCAAGCCCCAACCGTTAAGAAGAACTCTCGTTCCACACGGATGAACTTTGTCGGTACAAACGCAGCGGATTGCGACTCCATAGGAAGAGAGAACATGATCATGACTCGAAGAGATAACATCAGCATCAATCGTAGTTCCAAAAACAAAGGCCTCATCAGATGCACTGTCGCGCAGGTGCGGCTCGCAACCATTGTGCTTTTGATCTTCTTCAGCGGTTCCTTGCTAGGCTATGCGGCGGATTATCCTCAGGCCACGATTTCGAATGGATTGATTACGGCAAAAATGTATCTGCCTGACGCAAAGAACGGCTACTATCGTTCCACTCGTTTCGACTGGTCCGGCGCCGTTTACAGCCTGCAATACAAAGGCCATAACTATTATGGAAAATGGTTCGATAGCGTGGATCCCAAAGTCATCAACTGGGTTTACCGCGACGGAAAAATGGTCAATGGGTCCTGCGGTGCGCTGGATGGTCCTGTCGACGAGTTTCAGGTACCGCTCGGGTGGGACGAGGCAAAGCCCGGCGGGACCTTCATAAAAATTGGAGTGGGTGTACTGCGCAAAACCGGAGAAAAATACAACCGGTTCTTTCCGTACGAAGTTGTGGAGACGGGAAAGTGGACGGTGGAAAACCACAAGGATTCTGTTGAGTTTACGCAGGTGCTGTCTGATCCCGAACTGGGGTACAGCTACGTGTATCGCAAGATCGTGCGACTCGTGAAGGGAAAGCCGGAAATGGTCATAGAGCGCAGCCTTAAGAACACCGGCCGGCTCGAGATCAAGAGCGAGGTCTACGACCATAATCTACTGGTGCTCGACAACCAACCGCCAGGCCCCGACTTCACGATCAAATTTCCGTTCCAGATTCAGACGCCACGGCCACCCAATAAGGCACTCGTCGATGTCAGGGGCAATCAGATCGTTTACATGAAGCAACTCACAGGCGAGGATCAGGCGGTGGTCTTCATTCAAGGATTCAGCGACAACGCGAAGGATTCTGGATTCGTAATTGAAAACAGCAAAGTGGGTGCCGGGATGAAGGTTTCCGGCGACCGCGCGATTATAAGAACATTTCTGTGGTCCATTCGCAAGGTGCTGGGGATCGAGCCGTACATTGCAATCGATGTTCAACCTGGCGCTGAATTCAACTGGTCGAACACATACGATTACTACACTCTGGCCGCAGATAAATAACCCGATTGTGTTGAATCTTCGTCATTTCCCGTAGGAAGCGTTGCGGGGCCGGTGATGATTCGCCAAGCGCAGCAGGGAACTAACATCGTCTTGTACAGAATGGAGGCACTTTATCAGTGAGAAAGACCTCTGGGAAGAGTGCTTGCCGTGTCGCAATGCTACTCGATGACGAGCAGTCTCCTCTACAACACGGTCTTGAACTTGCGCACGGAGACATTGTGGAGTGACTCTGCATAGCAGACCAGACCGTCTCGTGTATGTACGTCGCCACCCACCTCTGCTGTTTAGCTCTCATCTTCGAAGCCGAGAGCTAAACAGTAATCCGCTTCCTCATTGATGGACCGCATTAACTGCGTATCCAGGAGCCCACGCTGGCCGGTGATCGCAGGGCGAAACCTGCTGGCGAACGTTCCTCCAGCCCCTCTACCCCGCCGACTCCTACCGGAAGATGACTCTCTTTACCAGGTGAGATTGAAGACCTCAACTGCGGTGCCGCCCATCACTTTGTCGTATACTTCGGGTTCAAGTTCCAGAGCGCGGTATTTCGCAAACTCAACAGGCACGTTGCTTGGCAGATCGGCCCCCATCATCACGCGGTCAGGACCGATCGTAGAGACCATCCAGCGAATATCTTCGCCGAGGCACCACGAGGTTTCGAGATAGAGGTTGCTGAATAGGGAGGCTGCTACCTGTGCCTCAGCAGACACGATTCCGCCGCCCGCGTGCGCCAGAACGATCTTCAGGTTAGGATATTTCTTCGCTGCCGGAATGCAGAGCGCCGGAAGCGAGAACGGTATGCCAGCACCGGTATGGACCATAGCGGGAATCCCGAGCCTGAAGGCTGTGGAAAACACCAGATCTCCATCCTCTGTCAGCGGATTCACGCCATGTCCGATGGTGTGAAGTTTCACCCCCACAAACTTTAGGTCCTTCACGCAGCGCTCGACTTCGCGCTGATAGTTGTCATGGTCCTGGTGCGGAGTGAGACTGGCCAGTCCAAAGAAACGGCCCGGGTGCTTGGCGCACATTTCAGCGATCTCGTCGTGCCTTCGGACATAATCCTTTGCGCCTGGATATGGTTGCACGATAGTCGCATCGACGCCATTCTCGTCCATCCTGCGGAGCATCTCGTCCTCTGTGCTGTAAAGACCGAACACACAGCACTCGCCGAGGTGCGCGTGGGTATCTATAACTTTGGTCATCTTGCCTCCTGTTGCTCATGTCTGGTGAGTAGGGTTTGAGAGTTCCTAGCGGATTGTCTGGGGAAGGCCGGTCGTGCCTACCGGCGAGAGCATGTAGGCATTTTTCGCTGCGACATCGCGAGCAATACCAAAGATCATGAACTCGAGCGGAGCGTTGCTGGCGTTCTTGAAGGAGTGTTTCTCATTCAGCGCCACAGGCACCGCATCTCCGGTGTGGATAGGAGAAGTCTGGTCGCCAAGCGCCACCGTCCCCTCACCGCTCAGCACGTAATAAACCTCGCTCATATCCGCCTGCGTATCCGGACCGATGCTTGCGCCCGGAGGGATAAGAAGATGGTCCACGTAAGCCCATGACGAATAGAAGACGCTCGGGCCTAGCGCCCTGCGGTATTGCACGGTGCCCGTTCCCCCATGGAAGTTCGTCACCGGTTTCAGCAAGGCGCGGTCAAGGTGCATCGAGATGAAGGTGGGGACGGTATCGAGCGGAGCGTTCACCCGGGAATCGTTCAGGTTGAACGCATCGTAGAAATCCTTGTCCAGCCCGACATTGATGTTCATCCACTGAACGGGCTTGTCGGAGGCGTTGTAGATTGCATGTGAATGGCCGATCCGCGCTGGCGCGCCGGCCGGCCCCTTCAGCAGCGAAGTGCGGCTGTCAATCGTGAACTGAGCCTCGCCGTCCAGGATGATGAACATCTCCTCGCACTGGTTGTGGAAGTGCGCACCGATTCCGCCGCCCGGAGGGAGAACCCCGCGATGAAGGAAGTAGAGGTTTGTTCCCAAGTCGAACTTCGCCACTTGAGTATCCCGAGGTCCAAAAAGCTGCATGTAGTCCATCGGGCCGGCGCCATTATGCACAGAGGGCATATGGCGAAACTTCGCGGGGTCCGTATGCGCAATTCGTTTCGCAATGGGGATGGACGACAGTTGCTGACTCTGTGCGCCGGCTACACTTAGCAGCGAAAGCACCAGGGTGAACTGCAGGGATCTCTTGAGCATGAAACCTTCCTGTCATGAAGTAAGTACATGTCCGATACAGCCCAATCTGGGACCGCTGATTCGCGGCGTTCGCCCTCAATGCGGGTGAACAGGCTCTCCCAGTTCGGCGAAATTATTCCCTTGCGTTGACATCCTAACAATCATTGGCTCCAGAGCGAAAGCAGAGGAAAGGACAGAAATAGGTAGGATTTTTCTTGCACGCGGCATTCGGCCCTGTCTGGTCCCTTCAAGGAGTTCGCAAACAGGATCTTTACGATAGCGGCACTGTATACGTCAGCATTGTTACCGGTCAAGGAAAACTTGTTCCCTCAGACACGGTGGTCTATCGATAAACCGACCGTCGAGGACGTCCGAACATGAATCAGCGGCGAGTACACTCTGACACGAAGAGACACCAATCGAAAAAGCGCAACGCTGATTGAACACTGCAACGTGTCGCGATCGACCGCCCGTCCAAGTTCGCCTTCGTCCAACTCGTCCAACGAGCCGACACGAGGCCGCATCTTCCTTTGTGGAATCTTTTTACAAGCTGTTCCTTATCATATCCACACGTGCTGACAAACAACGGCATCCAGTTCGCACATCTTCTCAGTAACCGGAAAGACCAGACCGCCCCTTTTCCGAGGACATCCCTTCGTCAGTGTGTGCGACGCCCACGGCATCCAACACGGGCTCACCAAACCATATCCTCCCTGGACCAATGGCCAGGTCGATGGATGAATCGAACCATCAAAGAAGCCATCATCCAGCGCTACAACTATGACCACCCACGAACAACTCACCGCTCATCTCTTAGAATGTATTTATGAATAGGAGAGCGGCGCAGCAGGAGGTGTCCGAAGACGATGTGGATGATGGATTCAGCCGATGTGTGGCGGAGTTCGTATCTTTGGAGAGGCGTCTGGACCGGTTGAGCCAAGCGAAGGTGCGTTCCCCGATCCAGGGCTTGGGCAAGATCTGGCACGCCTTCAGTTCATTTAGTTTGACGACCTTGATGGTACAGCCGAACATCTCCTTAGCCCAATCGATCGGTTTTTCTGTGTAGCCGCCGTCGGCGAAGACCGTGGTGATGGAGTTCATCGCTCCGTACAACTTTGCATGATGTCTGAAAATACTTTCTTGACAATGATCGCAAGCAGGTGTTAGCTTCCCGGACATGCCAGAAGCGGTTGCGTAATACGCGGCAAGGATTTCGCAATAAGCAACAAAACTACGGTGATCGATGATAGCGGCCTGCGGTCCATTCGCAGGAGTTGGAAGTATGCGTTTACCTGCCGGAGAAAGACTGGCCGGCGTTCGCTTCGAACCGCCCCGGCCGCTATGCGGAAACAAAACTATTCATGAAGATCATCATATGTAACTACAAATTTCTAAGTCACGGCTTCTTTTCTGCTCTCACACTGCTACTCGGAGTAGCCTTCGTTCCGCTGAGTACACGCTCAGTGACGAAAGCGCTATGTTTACAACGCGGTTGGGGTTCAGGTAGCGCTCGCGACGCGAGAGAACGTCACTATGGAAGTCGGCGGCACTTCCCAGGTATCACTGTGACCCAGCAGGCATCAACCATCCAGTCGGAAAACGGTTCACTTGCGCAAATACTCGAGGGAAAAGCAATTAGAGATATTCCACTCAATGGGGCACATGTCGCAGCCAAATTGATCTCCGAACAGGGACTGAACGGCGTCTCAATTTTTCAGGAGGGCTTTCGATGGGTATCACCATGAACCTGAACACGGTATCAACTTACGCGGGCGCCGGTGTTACGCGGCCGAATGTTGTTCGCGGAGTGGACAAGAAGACGCATGGTCCCATTCAGCAGAGGCTTGGCGACCAGTTCTCGAAGACGACCTACTTCAATCTGGCCGCTTTCACCGCTCCTGGACCGTTCCGCTTGGGGAATAAGTCTCGAACCGATAACCAGCTTCGTCTGCCAGGTATCGCGAATTGGGATCTGGCTCTGTTCAAGGACACGCACCTCACTGAGAAAGTCGTCTTCACATTTCGTGTAGAGTCGTTCAACCTTTTCAACCGCGTGCAGTTTAGCGGCCCAAACGCCGCCATCGGAAATAGCCTGCAGTGGCGCATCACCAAGCAGGCTAACGATCCCCGCCTGCTGCAACTGGCCGGACGGATCAACTTCTAAATGTTCGCATCAGCATACCAATGTCGACGCTCTCACCTGCCGGTGCGAGCGTCGCATTTTGCTTTGTACAGTTGCTCCTCTGCTTTGTTTAGCTTCCCTGCCCTATCTCAAAGGTGTCGGGTACTCTTCTTCGCAATAGTGTTATGTAGCATCGGAGGTGTTGACCTGTTATGGGCATCCAAAAGCTCTCTTTGAGCCGGTCTAATCATTCTTTATCAGAGGCGCCTGCCACTGACATGAGACTTCGTCGCGCATCTGAGCGCACTTATAGAAAAACGATGACCGACCGCAGGGATTCTCTTTTCTTTCGAATCGGCCCACCTTCTTGCTTGTTGACTAAAAGTTGTGTGCCACTTTTAGTCAGTGGCCGGAAGAGGAATGCTTCTGTCAGCTTTCGATGGTTAGTTGGCGTGGCTGCTGTGACTCTGCTTCAGGTCGGATCGGCGGCTGCGCAAAGTGTTTCATTGGGTCGTGTAGACACCGGAGCCACGGTCACCTTTACCCGCTCCGGCAATGAGTGGGGCATGGAAATAGCAGGAGGTGCCTCTCCTCGCATTTCTCAATCGAAGCCAGCGCGGATTGAGATATATCAATCAGGCAGCGACCTTCAGCAGCTTACTTCCGGGTATTCGAGCGTAAAGAAGACCCCGACCGGAGTAGCAGCGATAGCAGATATCCCGTACGGGAATAAAGCGGTGTTCCACATCAGCGATGTGTGGGCAATCCAGGGCTCTGTACTCAGTGTGAAGCGTAATCTCACGATTAAGGGAAGCGCCCCCGGCGGGTTCAATTCGTCAGTGGTTTTTAAGTTCGACCCATCGGTGCAGTGGCAGGATGCCAATTTCATGTTTCCGGGTGGAATATACGGAGACCCGACATACGATGGGGAACGGTCTCCGGGCGGTACGTTGAATTTCAACGCGCACCGGCTGGTGATGCGCGAGGACATACTGGCGGCACCGGTCTTTGCGATTTCGTTCAAGACGGGTGCAACAGTGTCGATGATGGATCCGGCGCCGCGCGGTGATTCAACCGACGAAGAGACGAAACTAACGAAGCTGACGATGACCGATGCGCGATTCCAGTTTGGGGCGATTGGCACGTGGCAGCCAGACGGACATCCACTGGAGTTCGGATTTACGTATCCCGCGACGTCGAACGATTACGGCGCCACGCGGGATGCTACGGCAAATGAGAGGTGGATTCGGCGATTTCACCCAATCTCAAGCGAGGTGAAGCATAACTATGAGTTGCGGATCCGGTTTGGGCAGAATGAGAGCTTCAGGGACGCATCGCGCAATACCTGGCGGTGGGCGTGGTCGACGCTTAACCCGCCGATCAATTACATCGATGTGATTGCGATGCGGACCGTGCTGGCCGATCAGCTGTCGTCGCAGGTGTTGACGATAAACGGCAATACGGCGGTTCCGTTTGTAGCGTCGACAATGAACGATATCAGGAACTGGAACTGGCAGATGGTGGCGATGGGGTTTGTCGGCAAAGACCTGGAGTGTGCCGACATGCTGCTGCGCGAGGCAGAGCGCGACAAAACGGCGCGCGGACAAAAGATGCGACAGCAAGGCCTGGCCATGATCGCAACGGCAATCCGAGCTCTGCCGACGGTGCCGCTGGCCGGTACAGGGTTTGATATTACAACGGGCAAGCCGTGGGATCACATCTGGCTGTCGCCCTGGCTGCGGAATGCAACTGAGGATATGCGCGTACTGCTGCGGGCCTATCGACGCGAGCGGTTGGAAGGAAGGCAACATCCAGAGTGGCTTTCATGGGTAAAGCAGTATGGCGATTGGCTGATTCAGCAGCAACGCGCAGACGGATCGTTTCCCAGACGATGGAAGCCAAGCAGTAATGAGCCGGCAGAGCCGTCAGGTACGGCAAGCTACAATCCCGTTCCGATGTTGGTGCTGCTATCTGAGGAGACTGGTGACCCTAAATACCAACAGTCGGCTGTAAAGGCAGCGGATTACGTGTGGACCAACTTTGGCAGCCGTGGTCTTTTTATTGGCGGAGCGATCGACAATCCGAATATCACGGATAAGGAAGCCGGCATGCTGAGCATGGAGGCCTTTCTGAGCCTGTATGAATCCACCAAAGAGCAGAAGTGGCTGGATCGTGCGAAAGCTGCGGGTGATTTTGCGGAAAGCTGGATTTGGATCTGGAACCTGCCGATGCCAGTCGACGCTAAGAATGCGGACTTGCACTACAAACAAGGCGTGCCGACGGTAGGTGTTCAGGGAATTACCGCGGCGAATACGGGGAGCACGGATGAGTATCTGGACTGGGCCGTGGCGTCCTATGCGAAGCTGTACAGATATTCCAAGGACCCGCACTATTTGGAAGTGGCTAAGGTGCTGTTGCATGATACCAAGGCGATGGTGGCTATGCCGGGACGTCAGTATGACGTGAAAGGAATTGGGTGGCAGCAGGAACACTGGCGGATGGGTCCTGGGCCTGCGGGTCGTGGGCGCGGATCACACCGCTTCTGGCTGCCTTGGGTGACGGCAAATCATCTGAACGGAATCAACAGCCTGGAGGAATTTGACCCTGTGCTGTTCAAGCAGATCTCGACCAAGCCCACAGCAGCGGTCATGGCGGCGGCAAAGAAGTAATTGACTAAGCAGTGGTGATCCGAATACAGAGCAAGACGAATGGGAGCTATAAGTATGGCGAAATCTCTTTGGCACAAGATGGTGGCTGCGGCGTTAGGAATACTGGTGTCGACATCGATGGCGGTGGCGCAGCCCATAGCAAAGGAGGTGGCGAAGCAACCATTCATAAGTACGATCTTCGGAGACAACATGGTTCTGCAGCGCGACAAGGTGAACACAATCTGGGGGTGGTCTGAGCCAGGCGACAAAGTGACGGTGCAGATCGGCGACAAGACTGCGACGGCGACGGCGGGGATGGACAAGAAGTGGACCGTTAAAATTCAGCCCCCCGCAGCAGGTGGACCGTACGTGGTAAAGGTAACCGGTAAGCAGACTGTCGAACTAAAGAATGTAATGGTAGGCGATGTTTGGCTGTGCAGCGGACAGTCCAACATGGAGTTCATGATGCGGCAAGTAAAGGATGCCGATCAGGAGCTGAAATCCGCCAACTATCCAGACATGCGCTTCTTTGTTGTGGGGCAACATTCGGGCTATCACAAGGTTGATGTACCGTCGGGAAATTGGCAGGTGGTGACGCCGGAGACGACGCCACGATTGTCGGCAGTGGCCTACTTCTTTGGGCGAAAGCTGGAGCAGGAGCTTCACGTGCCAATTGGCCTGGTTGTGGATGCGGTGGGCGGAACGCCCGCAGAAACATGGATGAGCGTTGCGGCCCTGCATCAGCTAAAGGACTTCGAACCACCGTTGGCAGAACTGAAGAAGCTGGCGGACGAGGGCGCGCCGGAGTATGGCAATTACGTAAACCACTGGTACGATCAGTACGACATTGGCGAGAAAGAAAAGTGGCAGACGCCGACGTTGGATGACTCCAACTGGAAGACGGTAACGCTGACAAGTGGCTTCAAAGATCTAGGCGTCCCGGATACGCCGGCTGTGGCATATTTCCGTAAGGAGATTACCGCTCCGGCGACAATTCCGGACGGTCGCAACATGGTGCGGCTGGGCGTCGTGGAAAAGATGGATACGGTCTGGGTGAATGGCCAGATGGTGGGTGGGAGTTCCTGGGTAGAGAACCCAAGAAATTACTTTCTCCGGCCGGGCGTGTTGAAGCCGGGAAAGAACCAGATCACAATACGAGTGCTAAAAACACTTCCCGATGGTGGCTTCACGGCAAAACCGGAGGACCTGAAAATTCAGCTTGCTGACAATACGGTCATTCCTCTGTCGGGAGAGTGGAAGGGCAAAGTGAGTGTGGATGCACGTCCGCCGCAGCCGCTACCTATTTCGTACCAGAACTGGCCGGTGATTCCGTCAGTGCTGTATGAGGGTATGGTAGCGCCGCTTGCGCCGCTGGCGATTACTGGAGCAATTTGGTATCAGGGTGCGGCAAACTCCACGCGTGCTTATGAATACCGCAAGGTAATGCCAGCACTGATTGCAGATTGGCGCAGGACATTCGGCCAGGACGATTTCCCGTTCTATATCGTGAGTCTCCCGGCATACAAGCCGCGGAGCGATGTGCCGGTTGAGGACGAGTGGGCGGAAACACGCGAAGCACAGGCAATAACTGTCGCGAACGTTCCAAACACGTGCCTGGCTGTAACGATCGATACCGGCGAAGCAGATAACATACACCCGAAGGACAAAGCGCCAGTGGGCGACAGGCTGGCGCGGTGCGCACTGGCCAGGCAGTACGGCAAGAATGTGGTGTATCAGGGACCGACCGTGGACAAGGTAGAAAAGGAGTCAGCGGCTATCCGACTGCACTTCGCCCATGCAGATGGCGGCCTCGTGGTGAAGGGTGACAAACTTGGCCAGTTCCAGATTGCGGGTGCCGACCACAAATGGATGTGGGCGGATGCACACATCTCGGGCGACTACATTATTGTGTCTACATCGCTGGTGCAGAACCCGGTAGCGGTGCGGTATGCCTGGCAATCCAACCCAATGGCGACGTTATTCAACGGGGCGGGCCTGCCTGCGGCTCCCTTTCGCACGGACGACTGGAAAGGCGTCACCGAGGATCGTCGGCCATATTAGCCACTAATCGAGATTTCGGCAAAAAGAACCTCACTTCACCCTCTTCAGAAATGTCCAACTGCCTGGCCTCCGGGATTGACCTGAAGATACCAAGAGAAAGACGTCGATAGATAGACATGTCAATAAGAAATCGATTTTTCCCGGCGCTGGTCCTGATGGCTGCAACGTTGGCGATAGCACAGCAGTCATCGAACCGTAATACTCCTAAAGCCAGACCGCAGGGACCGTGCGATATCTATGGTGCAGCGCATACGCCGTGCGTTGCCGCTCATAGCACCACTCGCGCCCTTTATGCCTCTTACAAAGGCCCACTCTACCAGATAAAGCGTCAGTCCGACGGCAAAACACTCGACATCGGCATCGTTTCGCCTACTGCTTCCGATGCCGGCGGATATGCTGACGCCACGGCGCAGGACTCCTTCTGCGCTAACACGCTCTGCGTCATCAATCTTATTTATGACCAGTCCGGCAAAGGCAATCATCTCTACCAGGCCGCCCCCGGAACTTTCAAAGGCCCAGGTAAGGGCGCCTTCGACACGCAGCCCATCGCGGATATGGCGCCCATTACCATCAGCGGCCACAAAGCATATGGCGTCTACATGATTCCCGGCATGGGCTTCCGCAATAACAACGCTACCGGTATGACCGTAAATGATGAGCCCGAGGGGATCTACTATGTCGTCGACGGCACGCATTACGACAGTGGCTGCTGCTTCGATTACGGTAATTCTTCAACGAATGGCCGCGCCGTGGGCACCGGCACAATGGAGACGACCTACTTCGGCACTTCTACTGCTTGGGGGCGCGGTAATGGGCCCGGCCCCTGGATCATGAGCGACATGGAGGCAGGACTTTTCTCCGGTCAGGGACCGAAGCAAAACGCCGGTGATCCAACGATCGGTTCCTGGCGGTTCGTAACAGCAGTCATGGACGGTGGCGGCGGCAATCGATGGGATATTCGCGGAGGTAATGCACAGAAAGGCAATCTGAAGACCTTCTACAGCGGAGTTCGGCCCAGCCCAGGTCGCAGTGGCGGGTATTATCCCATGCGCAAGCAAGGAGGCATACTACTCGGCACTGGTGGAGACAACGGCAATGGCTCTTCTGGAACCTTCTACGAAGGTGTGATGACCAATGGGTACCCCACCGAAGCGACTACTGATGCAGTGCAAGCCAACATCCTCACCGCACGGTATGATGTGCAGCGCCTCAATCTCTCGAGGGTGACTACGTTTACTCCCAAATCCACGCAGGATGTCACGGCGACCTTCACCAACACCACCGGGGCACCAGTTAGTGGAATCCAGCTGAGTCTCTCTTTGCCGAGCAGTCAATGGACCTCCATCGTGTCGGGCAGCAACAAGTCTTCGAAAATCTTCACTGATTCCGTGGCACCCGGCGCAAGTGTCAGCACCACCTTCAAGGTTACTTCGCCTTCAGCTACCGGCGCGGGTTTCCTCATCGGCAAAGCTGAGTGGGCCGATTCCACTGCACGTGGAAAGGCGTCCGACACCATCACCGCCAGATTGCGGAACGTCTGGCCGGTCAGGATCAACGAAGTCCGGTTTGGCACCAGCTCTAACTCCACCGATCAGTTCATAGAGCTCTATAACTCCTCGGATAAGAGCATCGACGTTTCCAACTGGACCCTGACGCACACTCCGAGTCAGTGGTCCTCCATCAGTCTGGCAACCATCCCGTCCGGAACGAAGCTTCAGAGCCACGCCTTTTACCTCCTCGGCCTGTCCAATTCCGGCCTGGCTGCTCCTGCTACCCCAGGAGCCAAAATGATCAACGTTCGCACCACCACCGGCTTTGCTGTCGGACAAGTCATCGACATTGACGGTGAAACACGTACCATAGCCAGCGTCGGCACACCTGCTGAAGCTATGACGACGCTCTTCATTCCCGTCTCCACCGGCCCGTGGCTCACTATTCCTGCGGGTTCTACCAACCTGCCCGTAACTAATACAACCGGCTTCGAGGCTGGCCAGAAGATCGGGATCGATATTGGCGGTAGCTACGAACTGTCTACAGTGTCGACCGTTGGCAAACCAGCCACGCAGACCATCCTCTCAGTGTCCGCAGGGGCTGGCGCCAGAACCATCAAGTTAGCGGCCACTGCCAGCATCAGTGTTGGCGACACGCTCACGGTCGGTACGGGCGGGTTTAAGGAACTGGTCAAGGTCACCCGGGTCGGCACCGCAGGGGAAACCGGCTCGGGCATTGATGTTGCCTCACCTCTCCACTTCAATCACAGGGTCAGCGTCGATGTTTCCGACCCAGGGACTGGCATTACCTTTTCGCCGGCAACGAAGTTCCCGCACACCAGTGGTGAAGCTGTCCAAGCGCTGGGGAGTGGCATCACGCTGGATAAGGCGCTTGCCCACGCTCACGCTTATGGAGCCGCCGTGCTCACCAAGCAGGTCCGTGGTATTGGTTACGCTGGGTTGCCCATCCCCGATCAATGGTTCGGCGCAATGCTGTCGAACACTGCCGGTTCGCTCGCACTCATGGACGCAACGGGCACTGTTGTCGTTGACGCTGTCGTTTACGGCTCACAGCAGAGTAATTCCAGTGGTAATGGAACCATAGCAAGCCCGGAACTTGCTACCCTCGAAGGGGAGCAGGATAAAGGCGGTTGCATCGTAGTTACTCCTCGCACCGTCAGCGGATCGGGCGTAAGCGCGGGGCGCTTTCCGGATGGTGCGGACACCGATAATAATTGCACCGATTTTCTGACTCAGGCTGCTGCGACGTTGGCAGCTTCTTCAGTCGCCGGCGCTGACAACATCAAAGTTGCAAACGTGGCCAGCTTCGGAGCCGGTCAAACCGTTATCATTGATTCCGATTCATCCCAGGAAGCTGCTGTCGTTTCGGCGGTGGGCACTGCAGGAGCAACTACTGTTGCGACCGCTACTGAAGCAGGCGCAAAGATTGTTCCTGTCGCCAACGTGTTCGGATTTACTCCGGGCCAGATTCTCACGATCGACTCCGGCGTGAACTCTGAAACAGCAACCGTTGCTATGATCGCCAGACGAGGTGTTCCTGCCATCACTTTCGCGACGGCTCTTACACATGCGCATCTTCCCGGTGCGCAAATTTCTGGCACAGGCTTAACCTTAGCTACGAAATTGAAACAGGCACATGCGAGCGGTGTGCCCGTGGTCACAGACGTTCCCACTCCGGGAGCACCTAACAAGTACTACAGGCCAGGTAATCGATGACCGTGGAAGTGATCGCTCATGAGCCAGCAATTCATCAGGATGCGGCGGCCAGCTGAAGCTGTAGAAAGATCTCTTCGCTACGCTGCGGGATAACAGACGATGCACGAATACAGCTATTGTCCATTGCTGCGAAAGCGCACGGCCTCGTGAAGCTGGATGCCGCGGTTCCTGTAAATTGGCCGTTCGTTTGTAGCTGCAATTTATCGAGGCGACTTACTTCCAGGTAAGGATTGCAGCGCTCTGGCAGAAGAGCGGCGTTGTGGCGAGAAAGAGTGAGACGGCTAAGATGCTCTTCACTATGATCTCCGGTTAGGCAAACCTATTGCTTGATAACACCCTGAAGGGAGGCGAGGTATGCGATAAGATCAGCTTGCTCGGCGGCGGTAAGCTTGTCGCGATAAGAAGGCATTGGCGGTGTATCGATAAAGTCGAACGAACGCAGACCGGATTTCTTGAGCGTGAGCAAATGCGCGTCCGAGGTAAGCATCTGGATAGTGTAGACATCCTGGTTGAGGATGCGGCCGGTGATTGCTTTACCGCTCCTGGTGATAGCACGGTAGAGACGGTTCTGTGGAGCGACTTCGGCATTGGAAGACAGGAGAGCCTTCGTGAGCTCTTCGGGTGTGCGGCCGCTGCCAATTGCGCTGAGATCAGGGCCCATATATGACCCTTGGTCCGCGACGCGATGACAGGACAGGCAATTGCCTTTGCCCTCGAAGATTGCCTGACCGCGGGAGGCGCCGTCAGAAGCCTGCGTGCTTTTGGCGGCGACTGGTGAATGCATAAAGAGAGCAGCAGGAGTCAAAAAGAGCGCCAGAAAAAAGATGCGTGCTGAGAAAAGCGCGGCATTAGTCATTTCGTATTTCCGTCGGGCAGACCGAATACATAAAGTGCCAGACCTGCGTTGATAGCGAAGTATTGCTTTCCGTTAATGAAGTAGGAGATGGGATCCATAATCATTGGCGCTCCCATCTCGCGGCGCCATAGCTCTTTGCCATTGCGGGCATCAAGGGCGACGAGATTGCCTTCACGTCCGCCCACAAAGAGAAGATCGGAAGCGGTGGTGAGAATGCCTGATGCACCCGCATTGGTCTGCCAACCACCAAAGGGATTGAGGCTGAGTCCGGAGTTGAGAATGTACTGCCATTTTCGTTCGCCGGTATTTGGATCAATCGCCCGTATCGCGAGATATTTATCCATCTCAGTGCCGACAATGTTGGTTACAGACCCAGGTTTCCGTCGGCCACGGCCATCATAGCGCTCGCCTTCGGTATATTTCTGAGCACCTTTAATAAACAAAGTGGAGTAGCCGTCGCGAGCGCTGACATAGAAAAGGTTAGTGCGTGGGCTGTAGGACGTTCCGAACCAGTTGGTGCCTCCTTGATTATCCGGAAAGATAAGGGTCCCTTGTTCGCTGGACCTTGAGTTGAGCGTCATGATGGGCCGACCATCTTTATCGAAGCCAGCGTTCCAGTTCTGCTTAACAAATGCTGTGCCCAGAAGAAATTTTCCTGTGGTCCGGTCAAGTACATAGAAGAAGCCATTACGGTTCGCCCATAAAAGAACTTTGCGAATTTGGCCTTTCCACTGCATGTCGACGAGTAGAGGAGTTTGGACGGCGTCCCAGTCGTATTCGTTGTGAGGATTGGCCTGGTAGTGCCACTTCAGTTTTCCGGTATCGGCATCGATCGCCACCATCGAACTGGTGTAGAGATTGTCGCCGGGCCGCTGATCGCCGTTGTAGTCCGGGCCGGCATTGCCAACTCCCCAAATAAGCAGATTAGTCTCAGGATCGTAGGAGCCAGTGAGCCAAACGGAGCCGCCGCCGATCTTATAGGTTTCGCCTTTCCAGCTTGACGCGCCGGGGTCACCGGGCCCCGCAGTAGTGTAAAACTTCCACTCCAGTTTGCCGCTATAGGCGTTATACGAAGCGAGAAAGCCGCGGATGCCGTATTCACCACCGGCGACACCGACAATGACATGGTCGCGAACGACAAGCGGAGCTCCGGTCATGGTATAGCCGCTCTGCGTGCGAGCGACATGGGTATCCCAAAGGGGATTGCCGGTCCGAGCGTCGATAGCGATAAGATGGGCATCCACCGCAGCGAGGTAAAGCGTGTTGCCATGGATGGCGAGGCCACGCGTGATGCGCCCACAACAAAGGCGGGAGTCGGCTGCAGGCGTGTAGCGATAAATCCAATACATACGTCCGGTTTCGGCGTCGAGAGCGACGACATCGTCGCCCTGCGTTGTGTAGAGGACGCCATCCGCGACGATGGGCGTGGCTTCATATGGATCTAGCCAGTGCGTCTGGAATATCCACTTGAGTTCAAGATTCTTTACATTTTTTGGAGTGATCTGGTTGAGAGGAGTGAAGTGGTTGCTGCTGTATGTGCCGTTGAACGTTAGCCAGTTCTGTGGTTCTTTGTCAGCATGAAGAATACGGGCGGGAGTAACCCCGGTGATATCGGCGGGGTCTTCGTGTGATATGAACACCCCCTGTTTCTCGTCAGGTTCGGCATGCTGGTTGGCAGGAACAAGTTCACTGTAAGGTATAGGTTCGAGAGGCTTGGCAGATACGAAGCCCCGGGATTTAGTGCCGGCGCCGACATCTGGCCCGGTCGTTGTGGCGGCTGCGCCGTTCCCGTAGAACGCTGAAAGATACTGAACGACAAGCTGAATTTCGGCGGGGCTGCCCTTTGCTCCACGGCTGACCATGTCTTCAACCTGGATTGCCCAGTGTTCCCGGGACATACGCTGGCCAGTCACAACAGAAAGGGAATGACACTGTGTACACATTCGCTGAACTACATCTTTTCCTTGCCCATCAGGTAAGTCAGATTGCTGCGCGTACATGATGGGCACGAATACGAGCGAGAGCAGTGTACAAAAAAGAAGCTTGCGTGATCGTTCTGCGAAATTGAGCGATGGGTACTTGTATCTCATTTGGAGGCTTTGGCTCGAACAAGTAGGTAAGCGTTTTCTCGGCAGGAGCATCCTATTCCGAATGCGCAGCGTTATGCAATATTAATTGCGTAGCTTCACACCAGCATCATCCCAACTGGTTCCCTCTCACTCTCGAATACGGCGGAAACCAACGCCGCTATCCTATACCCGCCACTCTGAAGGCGGGCACCCCACTCTTATATTGTGGGTTGCTCAATCTGAGGCAGCCGAACGAGGGTCGACGTGCCAGATGTGCCTGCTGCCGGGATCGGCTATCGGGCCGGGAGCTCTGGATGCTCCGGTGAGTGTGCCGAATATATCGTGGTCGATATGATCGAACACAGCCACTTTTGGCAACGGCTGGCTGCTGGTAATCGTCAGTTGCAGACGGTCGGGATCGAAGTCCAACTGCATGTCGCCCCTGTCTCCGTGTTTGTCCCAGCCGTGCGCGCTCCGCCATTCGGGCAGGTCGAGCCATTGCTCCGAGCCAGATGTGAAAAGCCCTAGAAAGTTTTTCGGCACGGAGACGTAGAAGTTACCATCGGCCTGGTTATTTTGGTTGAGGAACACGATGGCTGACTTTCCGCAACTGGCAAAGATGTTGTTATCAATACTATTTTCCGAGGCAGTTCCGCTGCGAGCCCGATCCGGGCGGGTGATCGCAAAAATGCCGGAGTTGTCGCACCGGCCGATCAGGTTTTGGGCGATGATCAGGCGGTCGGTGGCATTGATGAACACGCCTGAACCGGCGCATCCTCGTTGCCCAGGCGTGCCCGGCTCAGCGTTGCGTACATTCCAAATAATGTTGTTGTCGATCTGGTTCTGACTGAGGGTCATTTCTATGTGCACGGCGGCGCTAACGGTAAGTATGTCGGCGAACACGTTGTCAGAGATACGGCAGTTGACGTTGCCAACGTCCAGCCAGATCCCGTTGGCGTGGCGGATGTGGCGGATCACATTATGCCGGAAGAACAGGTTGTGAGCCCGGTGGAACTTGGCTCCAGCAGCCTCCCACTCGCGTTCGGCGTCTGCCCAGCCGCACCACTCGATGAGATTGTCTTCGACGACCGTGTCGACGGTTCCCATCCCGGCGACACCCTCAACGCCGCAGTATCGTATGGTGTTGCCGCGAATGATCTGAGAGGCTCCCGCTTGCGGTATCGAATTCCCATCCCCGTTGTTGGCGATGTCCAACCCGACGCCATTCGCCCATTCGACAGTGTTGTCTTCGAGTATCCAGTGATTGCCGCCGGCGGTGGAGATCATGCCGCGCTGCGGAAACGGGTAAGCGTTGCCGGCCTGCTGGAGGTTAATTCCTTTGATCCGGATAAACCCAAGCCCCTTTTGCGAGGGGACAAAGGCCTGCTCACGCGTGGTGACCTCGATCAAGTGGTCGGCGGGAGTGCCGCCAGCTAGACGAATGTGAATCGCGGTTCCC